>Ga0100392_1000484_pt1 | contig 36991 bp, 33 predicted proteins | sample CryGeymeta201516_FD_81548 | JGI IMG/M metagenome (GOLD analysis project Ga0100392, IMG submission 81548) | Groundwater microbial communities from Crystal Geyser aquifers in Utah, USA - Crystal Geyser metaG 2015-16 | ecosystem: Environmental > Aquatic > Deep subsurface > Groundwater | place: USA... | reverse complement strand
CTTGACAAGTACTTTGCCGTTCATGAGCAGTCGGTGGAAATGGCTGAATCGTACACTAAAAATTGGCAGGAACGCCTGGAGCGAACCAGTGTGGAAGTTTCGGACAAATTAGACACTCTTCTGAGTCAAACCAAAGAGCAATCTACGCCATCCGGTGCAAAAAAGAGCCACTCGAACTTTGCAACACATGAGGACTCCTATGGCGAAGAAAAGAAGGTGGAGGATTCTGAAATAGTGCACGCCCGTAGTATGATGAGTGGTGGCCTGCCAATCGACCCCTAAGTTAAGACACACCGGCGGACGATTAGTCGGCTCCACTCTTACTGCAAACTTTGTGATGCCTATCCATAAATGCATCATGCTTACCAATAATGTGTTTGTACTTGTATGTTTTCCATTCTACTGCAATTAATAATTTTAAGTATTCACGATAAAAACGTTTACATTGATAACCAAGCATACTATACTCCCCTCTCGTACTCAATACTTTCAGGTCCTTTTACAATTACCTAATACACTCTCGTGCTGCGCTTTGCACAAACTCATCAGGCTCCATACCACAGTGCTCCATAAACTGCAACACTTGCGTTGCTCGATCACTCTTGTCAAGTACATTGCTTCGAGCGACGACCCGTAAAAAGGTGCCAAAGGTGAATTGATTAGGCATCACATCACGATTGCCTGTCTTTGCTTCTTCCAACATTTCCTGTAAAAGTTCTTCGCATTTCTCTACAGCCACATTTTTTTCTTCGTGGTCAGTAACACGTGACCAGGCTGTCATCGCGGATGTGTACGAGATGACGTTGGGCTTCGCATCAATATAGGCTTCATGAGGACCCAGGTCTTGCATTCTTCGAAGCCATGCTTCAGCTTTGATAGCTGCCCCAGGTAGTCTCGATCTCGCGTGAGAAGAAATCACATTGTTGAACGATGACGAAATCTCCAACTTTTCGTTGTCGGATTCATGATGGGCCCGGCAAATTGCAAGAACCTCGCCAAAGAACGATTCAGCTTCTTTGGCCATGCCGCGCTTTGCCAATGCACTAAGAATGACTGAAAAATGCATTGGCCCCGGTCGGATGTCGTCATCACCACTCAGTTTGAACTGCTTCATCATGTCGTTAAAATGACCCATGGCCTTGTCAAGAGCATCTATTTTTATGGAATTCCTCGCATAAGCTCCAATGAGGGCGTTGTACGTATATTGTGATGGCTTAAACTCGCTCCTCTTTGTCCTTTCGTACTGATCTTTGAGATATTGAAATAGCGCTTCTACACGATCTGGTGTTTCGGGCAAGTTGCTGTAGACCCAGCAGTTCATGACGGTGGTAATGGAAACGACGTTTGGGTGGACATTGTGAATTCCGGACTCTGTCAAAGCTTTCATGTGATCCAATATAGCCTCTGCGTGTTTTACTGCGGAAGGATCATTTCGGCATTTCGCAAAGCAATCCAGAACAGCATTGAAAGTGTATGTGTTGGGCATGACACCTGGACCGAGGATTTTGCTGAGATCCTCCATGCGCACAAGTATAGATTCGGCCTTGAGTGCATCATGCAGCGCTTCATTTCTCGACTTACGACGTTTCGAAATCGCATTGAGTAGAGAGCTGAAGCTTTTGACGTCTGGTTTGGCAAGGTTGTTGCCATTTTGAAAGTCTTCTAGAGCTCTATTCACGAGGGCTTCTGCTTCTTCAACACCGCCAACACCTGCCCACGCATGAATTGCTGCATTATATTCAATAATTGATGGGGTTATTCCATTCGCCACCATCTCATCAAAGTACCACTGAGCTTTTTCAGCGCCGGCCTTGGTGCCACTTCGCCCACAAACGGAAATCATGGATCCGTAGGATACCTTGCTCGGTTTCAACCTTTCGTCTCCGGTTCGCATACACAAATCTTGCATTTCATTGAAAAGCGCCTCGGCACGATCAATCTGGTCCTTTCTGTGTCGCGGAGACTTGCTCCAGGCGTCAATGCAAGTATTGTAGGACTGGTTATCTGGCTTGAAGTCGATGTCTCCGGAGTGGTGTCTACTCCAAAAGTGACGCAGGAAATTCTCTGCCTGCTCTGCTGCATTTCTTTCTCTGCATCGGGCTAAGAGATGCAAGATGACATTATAGGTGATTACATCTGGTTGGATTCCTGGTGTATTCTGCATCGTTTTGAAAACCTCTTGTGCTTCCAGAAGAGCGACAGACGTATCATCACTACGAGATAGAGCGTGCAGTAATGAATTGTACGTGACTACATCAGGATACAATTCGCTGTTTCCTGTACTTTCCGCTAAAGTTTGCATTCGCTGCATGAGAGCCTTTATATTGACTTGTGCACCCATGGAGGAACTTCGACTCCAAGCTAGCAGAACGCAATTGAAGGCTGCAGCATTTGGGCAGAGATCAGCATCGCGGTTAGATTCTTCATAAAGCGTTTCCAGCTGATCGAGCAGATTGCCAGCACCCTCGGTGTCACCATTCTGGGAGTAAATGTTCATAACGGCCAAGAAACATGCTATTCCGGGCTTGATATCTTGCCAAGTTTCTTTGTTGAATCTTTGAGGTGAATCATCTCGCTTGCTTTGCTCGAGTCCTTCACGATATTTACGAATCAACTCTTGCAACAACTCATTGGCATGCTGAGCAGCTTGGAAGTTCTGACTATGACCCCAAGCTTTCAAGGCTCCCAAACAAGCTTCTGAGCTTGGAAAAAGATCTGGATCACTAGAGGCTTTCATCTCTTCCAATAGAGCCTCCGCTCGAATTGGGGCATTTTCGTCGAAGCTATTTCCCCAGCAATTCAAGATTACCCCGTACGTTGTGCGATTAGGTTTAAGTTCCTTCCAGTCCGATGATGATAAAGAGAGCTTTTGCGCCTGGCGTAACAGTGCTTCGGCTCTTTCCGGCGCCTCTGGTAAACGACTGCGACACAGCACATGAATGACGCTATTTAATGTGACAATGTTCGGTCGCAAATATGGATTGGACTGACAATCGTCAAATAAACGCTCGAGCAGCCTTTCCGCAATGATTGGAGCTGGCGTTTCCAAATAGGTCCATCCAATGTTGCCGTTGGCATCCTTGCTATTGTCGTTCAATGCTTCTCCCAAGGATTGTTCCACTTCGTACGTTGATTGTACTCTATCTGGCTGACTAAATGCTAAAGCATCTATTATCATGGAGTAGGTATAAATGTTGGGCTGTAATGGCAAATGCTCTGCTTCGTCTCGGTGTCTCAGAATGGCTGGTTCTGTCTTGTAGTGCGATACCAACTCGTCAATAATCTCGAGCATTTCGGTCGGATTCAGTAGACCTGTTCGACTCGCCGGCGTCGGTAATGACTTGGCACAGGCTTGCCAATTATTAATGGTGAAATTCAAATTCGCTGTGGTGAGCACCATGGGAAGTGGTACGACCCGATCAAGTTTGCGGCACTGATGACAGTACTCTTGGATACATCGCTGCAAAAGATGTAATGCATATTGGACACTTTCCGTGGATCTTTGTCGATTCCAAAAACGAAATACATTGTCTGCTTCGTACCACGTGTGCGAGTCGTAGCTACCGAGAGGAGCATCCAACAATCGTTGGGTAGTTTTGATGTGTAGAGCATCGTCGCCAGATGAAATAGCAGAAACGGTGGCAATTTCCTCAACCTCCTCCTCCGTTTCCACGCCTGTAGAAAAGTAAAGGCATTGAAATACACGGAACGAAGAGCACAATTGCGGACTCAAAAATTTCTTGCACTCCTGTACATTTATACGGCTTGGGATGGTTGTGAAAGGAGATAGCAGCTGCGATTCTCGAGTCACAAACCGAATTCTTCGTCTCAAAAGATTTGACGATATCTGTCGAGCTGATGATTGCAGTTTTCTCATTGCGACTGTCTAAGTAAAACTTGTTGCCCTTGTAAGTGACCTCCGTCCGACCCGGTCTAGCTCAGAAATCCTACGTATTCAAAATTGCTCTAGAATAGTAGTGGTTGCAAGTCTGTAAAAAAGTGCTTGGTGCTTGTAAACCAGAAATTTTTTATTAGTTTTTCTTGTTTTGTCAAAGAAGATTTACTCCGTAGTAGAGTAGTAGTAGTTATGAGCTACACCTAATCTTATCGAAGTCGTCATTTCCTTCGGGATGCACCACGCGAATGAAGAATAGGTTGCTCTGCTGCAACTATCCGATCTTTTTGGTCATCACACACCGCCACACCATTGGCCGTGAGGCTTCCTGGAAGGTCAAAAACACGGATGCTGCTACTACACCATGATACCTTGGTGGCTGAGGAGGACTGGTGATAGGAGTGGTGCTCTCCTGGGCAATTGGCTGAAGTTTGATGATCCGGGTGTGGTGTACTATCACTTCTTCTTGTAGTACTAATACACCTATCAAAAACAATCCTCAATGTAAGCAATAAAATGCTAAACATGCTGCTGATGAGGAGACCATGATGCAGGCAAGAAAAATTATAGTAGTTGACGAGCGCACACAAAGAATAAAGCAAAAAGCACACCAGCAAAAATGTTCTTGGACACAGAGATGAAATGCTTACACCCATAATTCTGGCAGCAAAATTTCAAAAATTGACAAAAGAAGAACAATCAGGGTTCTGGCAGACATCCCCATCATAATCCTCTGCTGGGTTGTATGAAGTGAGATATTCAACTTTGCAAAACAAAAAGAAGAACACTTTTGGATTCCAACGTGGTCCCCCACCGTAGTACTGACAAAGCCAGATCATGCTTAACTTCGCTGAGCAGACGGGAAGCGGTGCTGTCATGATTGTATGGTCCTTCCTGGTAAGAAGCATGTAATTTTTCAATTTATATCTCTATATTATTTTTTCCAAAAGCTGAAAATCTGCCTCAACATCATACATACAATAGAAGGAACGAAGTGACAAATTTTCTTTGGGACAACTGCAAAATACATTGGATGGGCAAGTTTCCTCTCGCTCCTCGTCGATCACAAGCTAAATGAACGATACCGATAATGTCATTCCCTTATCAAGAAGGACATTTGCAATCTGTTGTTTTTAATGAATCTTGGTATCAGGTACAGTACTCTGTTTACTTCGACGAGTGTTGAAGGTTTAGTTTTTAGTTACGTACTTGGTTGTTTTAGATAGTAGATAGTAGTACGAAACATGGATGTGTCAATGTCTCACATCATTCAAATCTCTTCTTACGCAACAAAATCACACGACACACGACGCACGACAATGCATTGTTAGAAACCTTTAGTAATTGTGATATTGGGTGCCAGTGGAGATCTTGCCAGAAAGAAAACGTACCCGTCTCTGTTGGAACTATACCAGCATAATCTTCTTCCTCGTAAAACCGTGATTTGGGGCTTTGCTCGTACCGTCAAAACTCACGACGAATTGAGAGATCATTTACGTCCTCATTTGACAATAAATGATAATAATAATAATCATAATGATAATAATGATGATCAGCTTCCTCCCCTCGCAAACCCCGATAAGACAGTCGAACAATTTTTGAAAATGTGTTTTTATCACAGTGGATCGTCGTATGGTGATGGCAGTGCCTACGAACGCATGCTGGAAGGAATCAAATGTGCGGCAGCCTTTTCGATGACGGATGCCAATCTGTTGTACTATCTTGCCATTCCACCCAACGTCTTTCATCAAACCGTGAAAACCTTGGAACGTATTCCTGGTGCCGTAGTACAGTCGTCGTCGTCGGGAACGACAAAATTTGTTATCGAGAAACAATTTGGGCGAGACACGGCCTCCTGTCAAGAGCTATTGAACAGCTTCAAGGGTCTAGGCGAAGATATGCAGTATCGCTTAGACCATTATCTTGCGGTGAGTTTGTCGTCGTCGTCGTCGTCGTCGTCTCATTTGTTGATATCTTCTCGCTCTTTTATTTCTCTGGATCGTGTATCGTTGTAAAGAAATTCTAACGCTGCGAATCATACCAAATAATGGAAATTTAGAAACCCATGGTGGAGAATTTGGTGACTATGCGCACAGCGAATCCCTGGATGGAGCACATGTGGTCTCATCAATTTGTGGAGTCGGTACATATTCGATTCAAAGAGCCCTTCGGAACGCAAGGAAGGGGTGGATATTTTGATCAATTTAACATTATTCGAGATGTCTTGCAGAATCATATAATACAGTTGTTGCTTTTGGTAGCAATGGAACTTCCTCCTTCGTTTGAAAGTAACGGGCACAAAGACAGCAACGATGGTTTTCGTCAGGCTAAGATTGCAGTACTGGAACGAATGCCTCCCATTCTGCTGGAAGATGCTTTGCTCGGACAGTACGAGGGGTACAGTGATGATCCTACCATCAAGAACAAACATACAAACTGTCCAACCTATGCAGCGCTTCGCTGCTTTGTAAACAATCAAAGATGGAAGGGAGTGCCGTTTGTGCTGGAAGCGGGCAAGGCATTGGACGAGAAAATTGTGGACGTTCAAATAATATTTAAGAATCGCCATCCCTTTCCATCCAACAAACTATCCCTGGAGGTGCAACCAAAGCCCCGCATTGGCATGACGACCCATGTTAGGCCTCTCGATTCGATTGCATCACGACGCGGTAAGACAGTCCACACCTCGACGCTTACGGCGGACTACACCGCCGAGGAACACCACCATGACGATGTTTCGAATCTTCTTGAGAATGACTACTCAAGGCTCTTACTGGATGTCATGCGTGGAAACCAGAACAACTTTGTGCGGTCTGATGAATTGATTCGCAGCTGGGAAATCTTTACGCCGTTGTTGCATCGGATTGAAGGAGAAAATGTGCAACCCGAAAAGTATGTGTACGGGTCGGATGGGCCTCCCTCGAGACCATCATTCTTGGATGAGATGCTACACACTCAGGTGAAGGCTTCTCTTTAAATCCCCTCAGTTTCGTGAAGTTTTTTTGGGTACGAATCTTTGTCCTCGCCATTCAATGAACAATGCAGCGCCGAGCCGATCATCGTCTCTACTAGATGTCCAATATAAATTCGCGATTGAACACAATCATAGCTATCTAATCATACTACCGCAGTGTAACGCTTTCTGAGCTACACAGCAGTAATCTCGTTCTTATCTCATTTGAGGATTACTGTAGCTAGCTAGGCCGAGTATCGCTGTAAAAGAAAATGGAATCGTTTGAGGATGCATGAGAACGTTTATTATTATTGACTGTTATGTAGCAAACATGAGATGAGTGGGGGTGTTGAGACCTTTTCTGTTGCGCAACGCGCAAGGTCAGGAAATTAGAAGTGTGCTTGTGCATAAAGTGTGTGCGAAGAGGATATGTAAATGGATCATGTGGAGTAGATTGTTGGATCAAGTTGAGGTAGCAAAATCGACTGTTGGCTGCACCACACACATAACGTTGTGTTGCGTACTTTGCAAAAGACAGGCATTGTTGTCTCGTTTCCCCGTACCATTTGGTTGTTTTCAGAAGATGGAACTTTTCACGGGACCGAGTATGGTAGTTATGAGCGACTATGGGTGTAATACAGCAAAGAATCACTGTAGCCGGCCGTCCCGGGCCTCATTTATAACTTAGGATTCATTGATGAGTTGGTACGTTTGAAACTTCCACTTGACAGCGGTTCGCACATCTTCGACATCGTGAAGGGTGCGAAGAAACTTTTCCAATTTTAAGAGTTCGGTATCATTGGGATCGTCGAACCATGATTCAATAGGAATACCATTGTTGACCTGGTACCCGAAAGCGTGAGGGGAGTTGTCGACGAGAACAGTCTTGGACAAGTCGCGGCCCAAGGCGTTCAAGTCCTTCAAGTAGTTTCCTTCTACGGCCAAACACGATTCACGGTAGAGACGATGGTGAAAGTATTTGCCTTCTATGAATCGACAAACATAAATAGTAAAGCGACGGAGGTGCAACCGTTGTGTCGTGAGTGAGACAGAATTACATGGAGTACACATATACTCCTATTATAATAAAGACACAAGCCAGCCAATCACATCAACATGTTCTGTACGTACCTGGATCAATCAAATTGAGCAACTCATTGGCGTACACCTGCTGACTGGCCGTGAAAATAATGACCTCAAACTTGTCGTGGATCCTGTCCAAGAATTCAAACAAGTGTGGACGGAGACGAACGTTGACCTGGTACGTGACTCCATGAAAAACGACAGGGAATTGCAAGTCCGCATCATCTGTGGGTTCCACCGTACAATGAACCAATGTTTCGTCCAAGTCCAACACCAAGGAGATGGGCTTGGAATGACGTGACTTGGCGGGCAGGGTAATGGGAGGACGCAAGTTCTGGACCAGGTGGTACGGAGGCAAATGCTTGATGAAAAGATAAGGATTGAATTCCTCTTCTTCAAACGAGCTGGAAGGATCTTCGTCGATGCTCTGCATGTTGTCTGAATGCTCATGTTCATGTTCGTCATGCTCCTCCTCCGACAGGGACTCCTTGAGCGCCACAGTGGAATCTGTTCCGGCTGTGGGATGCGTGTCATGGGTCTGGTCGTCCCGCTCCGCCATTTCTGGGTGGTGCTGTTGGCCTTGCTTGGAAGGAGTCGAAGGACGCTGATCTTCCATGGTAGCATCTTCATCGGTAATGGCCGAGGCTTCTTCATCCTTGGCGGCCGACAAGAAGCTGAGAACGGGAGAGAACAAGGCATCGACCTTCCGTCCGACCCAGGAAGCCGAGTCATCGTTCTCCTCGTCACCTTCTACCACGATCCCTTCTTCTTCGTCGCGGTGGACAGGACGAGGTGGGTGCATGGGAGACATGGCCATATTGGCACCAGCCATGGCAGGGGTCAACGTGGTGGAAGAAATACTGCCACTAGTAGTTTTGGAAGGCGTGCTCATGACGGGAGTGGTTGCCATTGCTCCGTTGGGAGTAGCTGCCATCACTGGACGCTCGAGAGAAGACCTGGGTCGTTTGGCCGAGGCAATAGGAGAACATGGATTGGCATAGTTGCTTCGAGCCGGAGTGGAGGCGGCGGCTTTGGGAGACATGGTGTAGCACGTGTGAGCTGAATATTGTGTCGTTGAAGTCGGAGAATTAATTATATACTGTATGCAGGAAAGACGCTATCACTGTTGCTGGTAGAATCCGAGAATCAGAAGCTGATCCAAGAGTCCCCGGAGATACGAAAGAATGGGAGACAGCAAGGGGCTCAAGCTACAGATTGTGTTGCTTGTGAACTGTGAACTGTATTAATCGGCTTAACGGCGATCAAAGTGAAATTGGTGTTGTCTAGTCTACCAGGTAGCTAGCAGCTGAAGCTGTTGATTGTTTTTCTCTGTACGAGCAAGTGCCTTGGTGCCGGTCTAATTACCAGGTACTTAACTGATGAACTCAGCAGTTGATGTCGCGGTCGTTTGAATTGAGAATATTATGACGCAGGCACAGCCTTTCGAATCGACTCTGTAACGGCATTTTTGAGTCATTGGACAATGCGCGACTAAATCATGAGAGGAAAAATGAATGACTTCTAAAGTAGACCTTTTTAGTGGACCCCCTTCTGATTCAACCGAATCACGTCTGGCTCGCAAGAAAAAAAATGGTGTGCATCTTTTCCCGTTAAACGGTGATCTCCATCAAGCTATTATGCCCGTTAACTACTACTGAGTACCCCGAGTACTCGAGTACGTAATATCAAGCATCAAGAACAGCGCTTACAAGATGTCTACGCATACACTAAGTGCGTTGATGGGGACTACGCAAGTAAGCGTACAAAAGGCAGAATACGAAAGCCTAGCCTCTCATTACGACTAGAAGACTTCGACGTATCCGTACTCTGGATACGCTAACGGTGGGTATGTTCTTTTTTTGGATGCACTTCGATTTGAGAGCATCGGTTTTGCATCAGAGATTCTTGTTAGCAAATTCTGTTACTATGATCGCGTGCTTCAGCTATAGTGGCGTCGCCACACCTCCTATCTTGCACTGAAAGGACCCTCGAACGAAATCGTTGATGAAATAGGCACTGGCTACTATTGAAGAATGACCGAAAATGTCTGCAACACTCAAAGCACGCGGTTGCGATAAAGGTGAAGTACTTCGTGTACGTCCAGTATTCGGCAAGATAAACAAGGGATAAAGTTTGTGTAGGGACCAGACGTTCGCCGGACTCCTCCGTAGAGAGCCGCCTACTCATCTTCTAGTCAATATTCCACTACCCGAGTGTAAGTGAATTGTATATGCCATAACCTGTTTCCACAGCAATCCAAAATATTGTCTTTTCCAATACTGTGTGCTGTCATTGTAATCAACTCTGTCATCTATTCAGGAACTGTGCACGATGTGGTTCAAATAGCTCACCCTCCAGCCGCAGTAGCAGCATCACTACTACCAGCAATGTTATCAAAATATTCTGCTACCAAAGCAAGTGTCGGACCAGCCGGCGCCTCAAACTTGGTCACATTTAGCCCCTCAAGTTCGGCGCGGGTCTCTCCCACGTTTAATATAGCAATGGGCGTTCCCTTCTTATGGGCCGCTCTAACATGCCGAAAAGCTGAGAATACAGCCAAAGACGACCCAATCACGAGAAGGCCATCGGAAGCATCGACGGCAGCTGTACATCGATTGACGCGATAACGAGGGACAATATCACCAAAAAAGACAACGTGCGGCTTGAAAAATCCTTCGCCACAGCTCTGACACGCTGGTACCTGGATGGCATCGTAATTGTCCTTTTGAACAGCCGCATCTCCATCGGGTCGCTGTTGGTTGTCGTCAACGTTTCGCAAGGCATCCTGTAGCCAGTCATTGTTCAAAGTTTCCAATTCCGAATGAAAGTCGTTACGATCTCGTTTATTCCCACATGACATGCACGTTAAAACATCGGTTCGTCCGTGCAATTCCGTTACGTGAGTTGAACCTGCCCGCCGGTGGAGGCAATCCACGTTCTGCGTAATAATGTTTACTTGGCGCTGTCCAGAACTAAACAAAAAGTCAGAGGCATCCGTTTCCGGATAAAAGTCGGGGCTGTCTTCAAAGGTCACGCCAATGCGTTTGTTTCGTTCCAGAGAGGCCAAAGCGTAGTGACCACTGTTTGGGTGAGCTTTATCAAAATGCCTCCATCCAACCATACCTCGTCCCCAGTACCTTTGTCGTTGATATTCTGAACTCATAAACTGGTCGTGTATCATGGGTTTGTGTCTAGAAGAAAATGGAGAAAAAAATGGAATTGTTTAGTCAGGCTATCTGTTGGTGGCAACTTCATTATTTACTCATCCTAGAGAGTGTGTGCGTGTGTGTGTGTTATGTGTATTTGTATTCTGTCAGCGCTCCTTACCCTCGATGATACGATCCATTGTTGCCACGGTAATCTGCCAATCCTGACTCGGTACTCAGACCAGCTCCCGTTAGACATAATACCTTGTGCTTGCCTTCCAACCAGTCCACGAGCTTAAGGGGAAAACAAAAAAAGACAGACGTGCACAAACAGTCAATTTCGAAAACACGTCTATTCACGACATACAGTGTACAACGTTCCAAAATGGTAGGACAAAACCAAACCAGCAACACATTTATATAAATATTTTCTCTCACGCACCATATTGGCTTGTTCTTGAAGCTCGGTTTCGGATAAAAGGGTACTTGGATCTGGTGGAGGAGTTTGGACGGTTTCTTCTATTCGTAAACTGCTGGAATTCATCATTACCACTTGCTGGGATCGAGCCGTTTTTCGTCGTGATGGTGGGGTTGTAAGGAAAGCAGGACCGTAAAGATTCACCATGGTCCGCTGTTGTATATTATTCACCAGCATGGCTGCTGGTACCGTCCGTGATAATACCCTCATAATTGTTTGATGGAAGCTTTTCAGTGTCAACAAAGAAGTTGTAGTTGTGCTGTTGCGTTGAGGGCGAATGCTTTAATAATCCGATAAAGAACTGAAGCAGTAGACGCTAGTAGTAGTCTTGTTCTAATACGGTACTACGAGCTAGCTAGTAGTAGTAGTAGTTTCGTCGGCAGCATGGAAGAAAACATGAAGCGTGACTAACACCCGGGACTAAAAACTATTCTGCCGCTGCAGAAAACACAAAACCTTTTTTTTTATCCATCGCTCGTCCTCCTTTCATCAGCCATCTGTACTACGAGTATTCACTTCCATCTTTTCTTCAAACTCGACAGAAAAATTCCTTGTTCGCATAACTCCGTAATGGGCAAATCAATCTTTGTGACGGTCGGTACGACGCTCTTTGAAAAACTAATTGCAGCCACAACAACCCGTGAAGCACTACAGTGGATGCAGTCCAACGCGTACAGTCGCTTGGTGATTCAGTACGGGAAAGGAACTTTTCCGAGTCTACCAAAGGATGCCGCAAATTTTGTTTCCGATATCGAAATGTACACCTTCAAACCGACGTTGCACCAGGACATGGTCGATGCCGATCTTATCATCAGCCACGCCGGTGCTGGTACGGTCCACGAAGCCGCCAAGTTACGAAAGCAGTTGGTCGTAGTCATCAATACAGAATTGATGGACAATCACCAGACGGAATTGGCACACGCCATGGGAGAACGTCGACATTTGTTTGTGGTAGAATCACCGAAAGAAATGGCAAAGATGGAAATGTGGGATCGATTTCAGAACTTTGCTCCAGAGCCGTATTCAGGTGGGGACGACCAAGATTTTCCTCGAATAATCGATACTCTCGTGGGATTTTCCCGATAAAGATGACACACATCTACAAAACACACCCACACCCCCCCAATAGACAGTCTAAACATTGTTACGAAGAGGCATTTTGAGTAAGCTGATGGGTTGCTTTTTCCCTACTGTCCTTTTCGAAAGCCCAACGTGCCGACCCCAAAAATGAAACGATATGTTTTTGCACCGTTGACATACTTTGGAAGGTGAATGCGAATGCGATACCTTTCTCATCAATAATCATTGAATAAGATTTATAGATCTATTTTGGAATAAAAGAAAAAGTTGACTTTACTTAAAATACGAAGCTTGTGGAACCCCGAAAAATTTTGTCAGGCGTAGTGTAATTTAGGCCGTTGCAGGAGTTGGAGCCAGAGCCTTTGTCAAACGCTCGCAGGCTTCAACGACAGACTCTCGTGGAGCAAAGGCGCTCAAACGCAAGAAACCCTCGCCACCTGGTCCAAATCCAGCCCCGGGGATAGTGACAACTTGGGCCTTTTCCAAAATCATACTAAAGGCATCCCATGATCCTCCCATTGACTCTGGAAGTTCTACAAAGATATAAGGCGCATCAATTCCTCCATGAACAGTGAATCCAATGCTCTCCATGCTTTCCCGAAGGATTTTGGCGTTTTCAAGGTAGTAATCAATCAATGTGTCAATCTCTTTCATACCCTCGGGATCAAGGCAGGCCAAACCTCCATTCTGTACAATATTGGAAGCTCCGTTAAAGGCGGTTGACATGACACGGTTGAAGTCCTGTCTGACAGGAGTTCCGTCAGCAAATTTCAAATCATTGGGAACCACGGTCCACCCCAAGCGGACTCCTGTAAATCCAGCGTATTTGGAGAAACTGTTCACTTCAATGGCAACCTCTTTGGCACCTTCAATTTCGAAAATACTCTTTGGGACATCCTCGGAGCGGATGAAGGGAGCATAGGCAGCATCAAAGACCAAGATGGATCCACGTTCCTTACACAATTTAACCATTTCTTCCAATTGACTTTTGGTGGCGGCAGCACCAGTGGGATTGCTGTTTATTATTTATAAAAAAATGAAAAAAAGATAAGGTGAAGAATACTTAATTGTTAAAAATTGCAGATGCAGCGACAATAACTTACTTGGGACTGCACAGGTAGACAATATCAGCACGAGGAGAAGCCGCGTAATCGGGAAAGAAACCATTTTCGGGTGTACATGGCATGTAAACAATTTTTTCGTATTGCATAGTCTTGGGATCTTGGGCTCCAGTCTGTCCCATCATGACAGATGTATCTGCGAAAGAAAAAAAATGGATGCGAGTGTGAGTTTCTATGTTACACGCACTTTCAGCGTTTCCGTTAGGATAATCAATTATGATTCAAAATACTGCACTGACTCACCAACGTAAACAGGGTACGAAGGATCTTGGACGGCACTGATGACCTTTTGTCCAAACATTTGTTGAAGACGCATGATGTCGCACTTGGCACCGTCGCTGACAAAAACCTCATCGGGGGAAATCAAATCATTGTACAAGTTTTTGGCAATCTTTTCTCGCAGAGGGGCCATGCCATTCTCGGCTCCGTATCCAGTGTAACCCTCCTTGCTTCCAAGCTTGGAAGCACCATTAACAAGGCCAGAAAGAATGTGTTCAGGAATAGGCTGGGTGGTATCCCCAATTCCAAGGGAAATGACTTTGCTGGCCATTTCGGGATTCTCTTCAAGGTATTTGTTACGACGGCGGCCGATTTCAGGGAACAAGTAACCTCCTTCCAACTTGGCAAAATTGGGGTTTCTCTCCACACCAGCATAGAGTTGACTCTGGGAAGTCTGAGTAGTGGCCCTAAGAGGTCCGATGGTAGAAAATCCCATGGCCAAGGGGGCGGCCAAAAGTGCAGCAGTAAAAGAGAGCTTCATAGTGTTATAAATATGCTATTGAATATTGATTTCAATATGAAAAAAATTGTGGTCGGAATAATCTGACGAGAATTTTTATTAGGTGTGTTGCAGTTTCAGAGTTAATGATGCATGAATGATGATGATGCGTATGATACTACTACTACTAGTAGCTAGTAGGTCTAGAGTACCTGGTAGTAGTAGTCTACCAAACCAAGTAGCGATTGTGCGGTCCTCGGAAGATCTTTCAGTCACGAACGACGCACGAAGATGAAGTCCCGTGCAAAAATGCACTTGTTTTGCGAGCTACCCGAGTACTAGCTAGCAAATCTACCACTCCGAGTGTTCTAGTCTACTAGTAGTCTAGTAGTCTACTAGTAGAGACTACTCTGAGTAGTAGATTACTACTTGAGCAGACTAGTACTCGTAGCTAGCACAGCAATACTCGAGTACTACACACCCCAAGTGCCGAGAGATGGGTAGGTACAGTAGGCTGGTAGCCATGAGTAGCGGCAACAGGTATAGGGATGCCTATTTATTGTTTTTTTTTCTGCTGTAGCTTGTACAACGACAATGCTTAGCAGTCATCCCATTGGTCAAAAAAGTTGTCAATGGATTCACCGGAGATACCCTGAGAAAAGTCATGAATGCACACATACTGCTTCATCCCGTTTGTTATTAGCATGTCATCTTCCGTATCGCTACATCCCTGTAAACATAGACTTGACAAGTCTTCTGTAAAACCATCCATTCTATATTCCTCTTTGCCTTTCGCCACATCCCAAGTTCGAATAGTTCCATCCTTGGAGGCCGTTAAGAATTGTGGTCGTTTGCCTCCCAGAGATTGAATTGCTGTGATTGGACCATAATGCCCCTCGAACAGGTGAGCCTTCTTTGGAAGTCGTTGACTTGGAATTTTAGGCCAGTTTTCTAGTTTTTGCAATGACGGATTTGATAGCATTTCCCTGCGGTAATTGGATTAGTGTGTGACTTTGGTTAGAGCATCATTCGCCTCAGCAACGCTATAAAACTACAGTGCGCATTTTCTCTCTGCGACACTTACCATTGTTTGACGACACCGTTTTGTCCTCCCGTGAACAAGACGGAGCTTTTTGTTCCTCCTCCACTTCCTCCTCCACCACCCGCTCGGCCCAGACTACCTGGCCCGCCACAGGCAATGGCTGTAACTCCACCTTCGTGCGCCATGAATTTGCCTCGAGGCAACGGACAGTTTTCTCCGTAAGTTCTCGATTCTACCAGATCCTTTACATCATATGCCAAGACTAGCCCAGTGGTTGTACCTAGATAAATATGAGAATCGTTGACATCGGCACAATGCACGAATGGCGTGGAGGTGCTCGGAGTAGCAACTGGTACTACGTTCACCACCATTTCGGTAATTTCTTCGAGGCACAGTTGGCAGTGGTACACCAGATCCGCCTTTTGCATATCCCACAGTGCAATGGATCCATCGGCGCCTACTGAAAGTAAAAGGGGTGCCTCTCGATAGTGTGCTAATTTTAAAGCAACAATGGGACTGTTATGAATTTCTTCCGACAGGGGCACTGGAGTTGTTTGCAGTGCCGATGTACGTTTTATAATGTCATCATCATGGATGTGCCATTGCTGAATTTGATTACTCCCTTCACAAGTCGTAAAAATACAGTCTTCATCAGGAACGGACAAAATGTGAGACACGGCACCTCCGGCATCGTTGGAAGGAGAATATTGTGCCAGAATTGAAAAGGGATCTTGCGCAGGAACATAGCCCTTCTCGTTTGGAATCAAAGGATTGCTTTCTTCTCGAATCAATTCACTTCCAACTGGAACAGATGTGGACGACGATGCATCCTGATCTGTATTGCCATTGTTGCTGTCATTACCATTATTTTGTGATAATTGATCACCAATTTTGGAACGAAAATGCGTCGTGTACTCGGTTCCCAACTGGACCCAAACCAAACTACCATTGCTCCGTCCGACCCATACTCTTTTACCATTGCTGTTGGTATCTGGTACAACTTTGGATACATAGATAGAACCCGCAGCTGCTGCTGGATTAGACTCTAAATTAATATTGATGCCTCCATTGCTGTTTTTCATATTGTCATTTTGCTTGTTGTTGTTGGCGAAAAAATCGTCCATGGCGTCATTCGAGTCCAAACTAAAGCCACGAACGGACCAATCTCCATGCTTCCAGTTTTGCAGTAATCTTGTATCTCTATACATTTCTTGTTGTTGCGTTTCTTGAATGCGATCGTTCAAAATTCCTTGCGATGAGAATTGTGCTGCTGCTGCTCCTGCTGCTTCCGGTGCGGAAACATCTCCGATGATAAAATCAAAATCATTGAAACATATTTCGGGATCCTCCTCCTCCTCGTCATCATCATTGTTATTATTATTATTGTTTTGGCTCGAATAATCAGCTTGTAACACGATGTGTTTTGGAGCAGCTTTAGTTCGGTACAAGTAGGGCTGCACTCTTCGATCGACGAACGAAGGATAACACGGAGGCGACACAAAAGCTGCAGCTGGAAGGATCAGACTCCAACTCCAACATTGGATTCGAAACATTATACTACTGTACCCGAATAGTCTGTAATGCTTTCCCTGTTCTATATTTACCTGCAGTTATGTTCATTTATGCTTGCATGATGGTGTCTTGGTTGATAGAGTAATATGATTATAGAATAGAGGTCACTAACAGCATGTCAAGAGAAATCTTGATTTCCGGCACATAACTGTTGTGATGATAGATGTGTTCGGTCTTCTGAGTTCTGAAGATCGAAGAGTGAAGTTCTAAAGATAGTTTCTTAAAATTGAGGTCATGATTACGTAGTACTGTGACATCCATGCTATGCTACGAGTAGACTACCTACTAGCTAGCTAGTAGTAGCTACTTCTAGCTAGCTACTCTAGAGTAGTAGCTACTCCGGCACAAAGCTTCCTCCACTCTCTAGTGCTACAGTAAGTCTTTCAAGCACAAAGTAGGCTGTTCGATAGCTACTCCAAACAAAAGCTTATGACAATATGTACGAGTAACTGGCTGAAGTGAATCCTGTCACTGCATTCGAGGTTGGAAAGGAGGATTGTTGTAGGCAGCGTTGGACAAGGGCACTAAAGTTACGCACACTGTCAGTCTATCTTCTTGCGTCGCTGGTATAAACGAAATTTTCGCAAGATCTTGAATTTGGTTCTTTATATCGAAGTATGCACATGGATCAACTAGACTAGCTTGAGCTGCTTGGAAAACGAGTACCAATAAAATAATAAGATCGAATGGGCTGGTAGCAGCAAGAAAGTTCAAGGTGCAACTATTACTACTTACTACTACTACTACTACTACTAGGTACTAATAGCTATGTTCGCTCTAAGTTTGAATGCCCCACTCGGCAGGGCGCTTTACTGTGAGAGAAGGCTCTGCCCACGTGCCATGAACTCCGCGTACTGTTGCATAACTGGTGCTAGTAGCGTGATCGATGCCGGAAGCCCTTTAAAAAATAGCAACAGCACCCTGCTGTAGAGAGCAGTGGTATCCAAAATGGATGAATCTTGCGAAATTATAGTCGTGCAGAAAGGCTCATCTTTTACTGTTGACTGCCCGAACCAAAAGTTTATTATAGAAATTGCAGTACTTGGCTGCTCGGATTTTCTCAATTGACAAGATCAGCAGTTGCCTTTGACAAGGTTGCTTCTACCAGGTACCTGGTAGTAGTACGGTATAGTTTTGGACGACCGTACCACTATTTTGTTTTATCTACAACCACTACCACTCACCAGGTACCACTACTACCCCGCGTAGACTACCAGGTACTGTCATCTATTACGTAAAACGATGTTGAATCCAATTGAAAACCTATCACGCCTGCCTGTATTAGTAGTCGCGAGATGTCCAATTTCTAATTCCAATTAGGAATAATTTCGTAATTTTTACAGCGCAAACCTGGAAAACCCTTTGGTTCGTTTCGTCTACCAGGTAGGTTACCAGGTACTAGTAAAAGAGATGGCGATGGTCGTGTCAAGCAATCGTCTTTCATGAAGATGTTCAAGCCATTAAATGGGGTAACGGTAATTTTATTTAACATCGGCTGTAGTAGTACCGTACCGTAGCGTGTTGGTACTCCATAAGATGGCGGGGGGACCCAGAATCCGGGGTACCAGGTACTACCGTGTTATAGGTACGACTTGACAGTAGCTTCCTGTTAACATCTCGGTCTCATTTTTTTGGGAAAATCTGACATCTGACTTTCTTGCCACAGATCCTTCTCACCACAACTATCCACTACTACTAGCAGAGGCTATCCAAAGTATTGCATACTGCTATTTTTCAAAGCCACCATGATGCAGAAAAGCCTTGACAACTCAACGACCATAAAGACAACGAAGAAAAGACCAAAAACGTCCTCAAATGGTGCCATGCCGTCGACAGATCTAGGACAAGAAGTTGTAAAGGTTCCATTAAAGTCGGATATGTAAGTTCTCACTGGTTTATGCATGCCATCGAAGCGGATAATGAGTCAGCTCACATTCTATTTCTCGTCATTATTCCTGTCCCATCCAACCGCCCAATCATTACAGACTATGTGGCAAGGACAAACGGGCTGTTTGTCACGAAGGTAGTGTGCGATTCCGAGAAATCATTGACAAGTACAGAGAACGTTACTGCAGCGACTCTTGCAGCAAACAGGAAAAAATGAGGATTACAAAAGAAATTGTCGCCAGAGTTTGTCAATCGCAACGTTTTCTGAAATATGATAGCAAGCGAAAAGTATGGCACAGGATTTCAGCATTGGCAGCTAGGGATAAAATATCTCACGCATTGCGGTTTGCTCACTTTAAAGAGAACCACAAGACAGGGAAAGCGAAGGATTGCAAACGCCGATCTTCAAGTTCCGATTCGTCAACGGCCGAGTCACAAACCCCGGAAGACAACAAACTCTGGCAGGAGCTGATTTTGCGACAAGCAAAATTGCTGGACTCCATAAAGAAGGGGAAAGGGGTGGATGGCACAGTTCCAAGCATATTCGTATCATCAACGCCTACCAAACCTAATAAGCCTTCTGCAGTGAATACGGAAGCACCCGAAAAGGAAGATTTAGTCCCTTTATGTATCCATGACAATAGCTTCGAAGAAAATCCGTTATTCCGTGACTATTGCTTCCGGCTACACAGTTCTGGCTCTTCGTTTGACGAGGAAGATAACGCTTCACATCCATTTCGATTAGAAACTCTAGGTCAGACGAAGGTCAACTTTGTCTTTGAGGAAGAGATTAGGCGGACCGACCACACTTGCCAGATCCAAGAGTCGAGCGATTCTGATGGCTCTGAATCGGATACGAATGGAAGCTGTTTCTATGATGACAACAGCAGCAAATTTTGCGATGAATCGTCACAGCCTTGTGGATTTGATGACGACATTGCTTCCATGATTGCAGAGCCTCTTATAGCTTGGGACATTGATCATGATGGTATTTTCGAGGTTTGATGCATCATCAGCCATGTGAAGCCTATGCGAGTATCAACTTTTGATTATTAATTTAGGAAATTGTAAACCTTATAGTCGTACTTGCTGATTGATTTTAACAGCAAGATCCTTTGGTAGATTCACCCTTGCTTCCTGTCGAAGAACCCGTAGTCTGTGCTTCGTATGGCAGCGAGCTTCCGCAACCCTCAAAGATGCCAAAATGTTTATCCTTGCTTCCAATGAATTCAAAATGCTCTTTCAAAATAGTGTCGTGGAGCATATCGTACGTGTTTCCACAGACAGTCTTAAGTCTTCCAGCTTCAAAGTAGTGGCCTTTGTCTAACAACCAACCAGATTGGTATCTTGGAATGGTGCCTTTGTAAATCACGGCCTGCCCGTAGTCCTCACAAGCTGGTTCCAATTTTGGCAATTTCCAGAGACGATAAGTGGCGGAGTAAAATTCTATTCCATCGTGTCCCTGCTCAGCAATGGTTCTCTGCACATCGGCATTGGAAATTGTTATAGGGGCATCCTCGACTAGGCGGGGATCAAAGCCAACGCTGCGTGCCAAGTTCTCAAAGTCGTTCCAGTATAGAGCTCCACTCAAACACTCTCCCCACAAGACCTCATCATCTCGCAAGGATTTGGGAACTCGGCGATTGGCGTAGACGTCCGAGAAATAGAATTCGCCTCCTTCTTCGAGAAAATCGTAGCAGTGCTGCAAGACACCCTTTTTGTCCGAACACAGATTAATGACACAATTACTGATGATGACGTCAAACTTTTGATCCTGCATCTCGGGAATTTTATCCAAATTTTCCAAGTATCCTTTGGCAAATTGAACATTATCGAAACCAAACTTTTCCTTGTGGTAGGGTTGTGTCTCGCGTGCTGTATCCAACTGTTCCTCGGTCATATCAACACCGACCACTTTCCCAGTTTCCCCAACCAATTGACTGGCAATGTAGACATCTCGACCAGAGCCGCTATAGCATTTGATCCAATGCAAGCAACAGACAAATATCGTGAGCTGCGACAAGGACAACAATTCAAACGAAAGTACACTAACAAACCTGAACGTACCATCCAAGATCCAACACTCTCAATCCTGTCATATCGTATTGTGGTAGACACAAGCCACATCCGTAATACTTTTTCTTGACATCGGGGTGGATGTTGTCAATGGCCTCCTTAATGTAGTCAGGTGGAGCAACAGCGGCACAGCAAGCGTTGGTCTTCAAATCATCCGAATTTTGTAGTTCCTTTCCGTAGTAGTCTTGGACGCTAGATTGGGTGGCTGTGGCATCCACAAACAGGTCCTTCTTTGGTTCAGTTGCTACATGCAAGGAACTACTACTACTACTGCCACTAATCAATCGGACGCCACGGGATGCGGGCACAGCCGTAAAACAATTGGCCACCGAAACGGAAGCCAAAGCGGCAACAACGCAGGAATTTCTCAACAACATGGTGGATGGACAAAAATTATTTACTACTGTATCTAATAATTCTCTGGAAAAATAAATTATGATGACATGTGAAATGCGAAGAATCCATTGGATTTGGAATCTTTCCCAAGAAGGTTTGATTTGGTGGATGCGAATTGCTAAAACGCAGAGAAGCAAGTGAGCGTGCGTACACATCATCGGGTCCCTTTCTACTACAGTACTAGCGTAAGAAAGGTGAATGAAATTGGATTTGTTACCAGGTACAATTAAAACGCGCGCACTTTAGCCAATAGGCTTTACATTCCTGGATACCTACTAGGCGGATGCTAAGTAACTACAGTAGCTATTGGAAAAGCTTTGGTGTGCTTATGGCCCTACTCTACTCTAGGGTGACATAGAAGTAAGTTTGGGTATTATTACCATACTTTAGAGCAGCTAATTAGGGGTTCATCTTGGATCACGAAGGCCAAGACAAGCTATAGCAACAAATAAATTGATCCCATTTTTTCCTCTATGCCGCTGTTCGTACGGATTGAATGGAAGCTACTTGACCTTCCTTTCCCTGTGTGGAAATGGATCCTGGTACAGCGTCGGCTTCTGCTACTTTCTTGTATAGTTGCCAATTCATTTTCAAAATTTCGAATTCTCCCGTTTCACGGTATCCACCTGGTACGTTGTTGTCTTTGGCAAATTTCATGATTCGCTCTCTCAGGGCGGGGTATTTGCTACGTGGCATGCTAGGAAATAAATGATGTTCCAATTGGTACTGCATGCCTCCCCAGAGCCATTCCGAAAAGGGGTTGGTAGTAACGGCATCACGGGTCGATTGGAATTGGGCCCGGACCCAATCGGGTTGGAATTCGTCAAACAATTCTTCCGACTGATGTGTGGGTGTCACGATCAAAGCAGACATGAGACCACTGATAAAGATGGATGGTAACCAAACACCGATAGGAAAGACCGTCAAAAGGATAAAGTAGTGAATCAAAATACCCTTCAGCTCATCTTCCGCATGAGTTCGATTCTTTTTGACGTTGATAATGGCAGACTTGATGGAATCGTATCGCCAGAGCGCAAAAAGGGCCGAAAAGGGAATGAAAAAGATCAAGTGTTGGATTTTGCGAATGGGTGAATCGTTCTCTGGACTGGGCGCCCACTGGTAGATGAAGGGATCGGTGGCAATATCTTCGTCCACTCCCTTTTCGTTGGCTGTGATCATACAAACAACAAGGAAGGGTATGATGAAAGACGTTAGTTAAGCTTGGAAAATGTTGACAAAAGGGAAAGTACTTACTGAGTGCATGATGCTTGTTGTGTTTATCAACCCACCAGGTAGGCAAAAGCCCCGCACAGAAAGCGGCAAAATTGCGCAATCGCATGCTAAAGGGATCGACACCGTGACAATAATCATGTCCCAACCATCCGGCTGCTGTAAAGGACAGACTGAGTGCCACGATACTAATGGCAGGGATCGAATGAGCCGTCGCTGCCGCACCCAGCACCAGAGAGGCCCACAGACCAATCAATTTGATTTCGTGGGTAATGTCCCGCTTCCACCATCCCTCTTGTTCCAATTCCGCTCGAAACTTTCGAAAGGCAAGTTGAAGTTCTGTATCGGGAGGTGCGACAGCATCCAGCATGGTGGCCGTTTCTTCCTTGCTCTTGGGCAACCGTTTGTACATTCCCTGCGCCTTCTCGCTGTGAAAGGCATCCATAACCTCGGTAGCATCGCGACCATCGTACCAATCAATCCAGTGAGCTCCCGATGGATGTGCCTTTCTCCATCCTGCCAAATCGTACCACTGTCCGTGGATTCGTACATCAAGACTGGTACGACATTCCTGTTCGTCGCAGGCTGCCACTTCAACACAGCTAGCATCATCGTCACATTCCCAGGAGGTAGGGAGTTCATCACTTTTGTTAAGGTTGCTAATGCCGTTGCTGTTTTTATTGGTGATAATTCCATCCCTAGTAGACGTTGTCGTTGGCGGTGGATCCATTTGCGAAACTCTCACTTCTCTGCCTCGAGTAAAAGTCCCGATTGTTGACAGTGTCATAGAACCAGGTTGCATAAAGGCGGCTGCCGAAGATGCCAATGCGGGAAGCAACAAAACAGATTTTGAATGGACTCTCATATTTGTAATTTGTATATTCAGAGCAGACGAACAACTGCGTGCGTGTATCCGCTGTTATTATTTATTTTTCCTTCTTCCTTGACAATGAAAGTAAATGTTGTAATAATAATAAGGAAGACCACCAAATTTCAATGTTCTTTGGATTTTGCTTTCTGAGTGATGATTAAGGAGTGGTAGTAATGCTGGTACTATCATGCTGTAGACTTAGCTACAGTAGTAGTGATGCCCTTTTGTTGAAAGGCCAGCATCATCGGTTGGAAGGTGGTGGTTGATTTCTTTTTCCTCGAATCAACGGAGTGCGTACAGTACCACTGTACCGATCTTTTATTGGCTTATCTAATGCAAGCACAAGATGGATTGATTTCTGAGCTGGCGATAAGTGAGCGACCAAAGAATATAAGTGTATCCTTTACACTAAATTTGTAAACGGGTGGAGGAAGAACCATGAAGGATATTCAACAACACAATCAACAAGAAGTAATTACTCTAGTAGACTACTGGAGTAGATACAGTAGTAAGCAATGAACCAATTCCTTCCTTTCAAACTCATCTTTGCAGTTGCGAAATCTACTTGAGCTACTGTCGCTGAAATTGTATTGAGCAATGAATCGATCGACTACAAATAACATTTTGGACCGGCCTCTGGGTGGACGTGCAGCTAGGTATGTAGACCTCGTTTCAGTCAGAGTTTCAAATTATTACTCGTAATACGTCAAGTGCCAGGCATCTCAGGTCAAATGAGCCCAGAGCACTGCGCAGCAGCTGATGCATCCCTTTCATTGTGTATCGAACAGAAGCACTAAATTTTTCAACTTCTTTGCTCTATTGTGCACACACGTATTCCCATTCACGCATTATTATTTTACCACACACACACCACACAATAAAAAGATCTTCAACGGAGGTTTCAGCTTCGGCATTTGCCTACGTCTATTCGGAGTTGGTACAGTACCATCAAAACCGAGTCGACAGCATTTCGGAACTCGAGCGACGACTCGAATCATCGGGATATGGTGTTGGTTTAAAAGTACTGGAATTGTTGGCCTACCGAACACGTGAGGTACGCTATTTCAAACATTATTATTTGTTTTTGATTCTTTTGTCTATTGTAGGATATGCGCATCTTTTTTTCAAAGTTTGCTTTTCTCAGAATGTTGTTCCTTGTTTCGAAAATCATCTCCAAACAACCACGCACAAAAAAAATATTTCCGCATCTCTCTAGTTCAAACGAGAGACTCGACTCATGAATGTCTTGCAATTTGTATCCTCCAATTGCTGGAAGGCTCTCTTTCACAAACCGGCCGATTCGCTGGAGCGCAGTATCGATCACGCAGATGAATATATGATTGTTGATTATACACCAATTACATCAACCTACATTCGTGTTGGATCGGATATGGGCAGTTTGAGTGTGGATGCGTACATATCTGGAATCATTGCGGGTATCTTGGCAGGGGCTGGATTTCCGGCTCGTGTGACGGCACACTCAGTGGCATTGGAAGAAGTAGAAAAGGAAGGACAAACGCAGCGCGAACAGCAAGCATTCTTTAGCAGCAACAAGAGCTCTAATCTGCGAGATAGTAGCAGCAGTGTACGAGGAGCAGTAACCGATGCTGTTGGTAGTGCTGTGATGGGTATCAACAGCGAACGAGGTGGCCAAGCAGGAAGTTCGATGTCGGTTGCTGCACTGGCAGCGTCAGTTCCTCTTCCACCAATCCCTGCCCGTATGGAAAAGGCAGTGTTTTTAGTCAAGTTTAGCCCGGAAGTCTTGACGCGGGATGCTGCCATGGATCGTTAAATGACGAGCCCTTCAGCGGATCTGAGTGACGTTACTGTTCATTGCGTATCACAGGCTAGTACAGCTTTGTTTGGTATAACGTATGACTTTCTAGAAACATTTTTTTGATCGGCAATGTGAGAACAAGAAATAATGAATTATTATATAATCGCATACTATGAAGGAGAGAGCAGCCTTTCCAAAATGTGCACAGCGCTCGAATCGATCCATCGCAAACGTTGTGAGCGTGTGTAAAAGCACAGAATAGGTGGATAATTACAATGATAGGTCCACCGTGCCCAACGATGACAATTGAAATCCAAAAGGGAACAATCTAAGACTCGTCATCATCATGAGTCCTCCTGAATTTTAGCGTGTAGGCATCATGTCATTGAAGGTATCGGAGAAACAGGACATCCACCATTCTGTGTAGCAGACATCGTGATCAACTTTCGTGCGATTTCTTCGAGGAGCCCTTGGAGGAGGACTGCTTGTGTTGGCAGCGCTGTTTTCGAGTGCAGCTGCGTCAGCGTCATTCTTGTGACGAATCGTACGATTCGTACCCGTACTTTGTTTTGACGTATTAGCGGTCGACATGGAATGCGATTGTTGATATTGATGGCGATTACTACCACCAATATTGGCAGGGGACCTTGATTGGAGAGCAGCGGCAGCTTTTTGCTTCTTCTTTTCGTTCTTGCGCTTTTTCAGACTGTCCGTGTGCTCTGCAGGGGCAAACATACCGGCGAAAGGATCTGGTTCCGTATTGTATTGCCCTCCGTCGTGCGCCTGACTATCACTTGGTTGACTGTTCAGAAATTACATGGATTTTTCGAATGAGCGCAAGGTAAATGTACAGGGTAAAGTGGCAAAGAAAAGCCTTCGTTCATCATTTTTGCAATTTAAAACTAAAATACTGCACATGCACTTACCCTGATCTGGCAGAAACGAGATCCATTCCAGCCAAAAAATTGGACTCACCATCCGTGCTATAATTGAGGGATGATGTGACAGATACAGTGGATCGAGGCTTGAAAAAGGATGGGTTCTGGGCTTTGACAGCCTGATATTCGGCAGGTGTCATGCCTCGCTCTTGTATTGGCAAGGATGACAGTTCGGACGGATCTTGCATTTCTAGTACCTTCATAATATCCGCGAAACTACTATCGGTCGACTCGCCCGTACTGTTGATCGACGATGTTGTCGAATACGTCAAGGACCCTGCGTCTGTCGGGTCGACATCTGCGCTGCTGGTACGCTGATGCTGCCGGTTGCGGTGCTTCCGGGTGTTAGCATTGGCAGCAACGGTGGCCGCCTTCATGCCATATTCAGCAGGCTGATCAAACGTGTACTTGGGTTTTTGGTGCAGCTGGCGGTGTTGGTGCATAGCAAACATTCGTTTAGATGTTGTGTATGGGTTGGTGAGTAGGAGGATAGAGGACAAATGCCTTGAGTGATATTAGACGAAAGAAAATAGTAGTGTATTGTGTATTGTCCCTTCTCTGCGGAAATTTTGCCTCAGTGGATGAAACCGTTCCTACTCGTAGCTGCCAAGTATATCAATGATTGTTAGGGTATTTTCTTTCAATGACGATAACGCTGTGTAGCACGAATAGAGTTGGATATCGGATATGATTGCTTCTCTTAGTCTTACTGGAACAGCAACAACTCAAAGCAAACAATAATTGAGTGCGGAAGCAGAAACAGGGCAGTGTCTTGTGTAGAGGCAGGCCAAAAATTGTGGGGGTGAAAATTTGCTGTTACTCCGGACACATTCAAACATCACCAAAAGATTGTTCGTATCAACAGATCAAGGCTACTACCATTCACCAAAATCGGGGGAAGTCGCCGTCATTTCCGCTCTGTCCCCTTTTTGAATGCCAACCAACGGACCGGACTGGCTCCGATACTCATCTCCTCACATTTTTGTCCTTTCATTTCTTTCTACTAGAAGACAGACTTCCCTGAAAAGTCTATCGTGTGAAATTGGAATAATAGATAAAGAGGTAGAGTAGACCTAGCTAGTAAGTAGAGCTCTACTAGCTAGCTAGTGGTATTAGTCTAGTAGGATAGAATACTAGTAGCTCATGCTGTCTGCAAAGATACGTCGGGTGAGAGTATTGATGACATTTACATGATGCACGCAGGCTCGCGTAATTTAGACCTTATCTACCACTCTGTTTTATACTATCCTACCATCATGCAAACTACTTCCTTCACCGGTCTTAAATAAGTACAGTAGTCAATTAATGTACTTGTTCTGGGTATGTTAGCTAGCTCAGATGCTTTGAAGATCATAAGGCGCGGAGTGATTGTCCCCTTCGTCACGCGAGGAAGGGAGCTTTGGGTCACTACCTAGTTTGTTTTGCGTGTGCAGCGGATCAACAACCGAAGTTTAACAATAAAGAAAGCAGAATGCTCTACTAGAGCTCTCTACTCGTAGGTCCCACCACCGCCTGGCTCCTCATCGCAACAAGGTCTAGAAACTGTGCATGCCAATTCTTTGCGAGCAGAAGGAATGTTCATTGCTCGACCAAAGAAAGAAGAAGTCTACATCTGCAGAGAGAGAGAGAGCAACTCTTTCCAACGTTTGGTGTGTATCTAAAAGGATGGCATGTTCTCTATCCTGCCATCGTAGAACCAGAGGGATCGCCCCTGTTAATCCTAAAGATAGTGTAGAGAATATGCAGCTATCCTCCCACCTGGGCACAATTTAACTTGGCCAGCCGAGTTGAAACTCATCGGAACACAAAGGTGCTCGCTCCAACGGGCCAGATCTGCGGTTGGATAAATTTGGATATGAGAATTTGGAAAATCACAAACCACGCCAAGATTGCATAAGTGAGCGTATGTTTATGAATTTTCCATAAACTTCTATAAATCGCTTAATTTTTTTGAAATAAACGATGAAAGTCCAAGGTCTGATTTCCTTGTTATCGCTCTCTTCTGTTGTCGCGTGGAGGGTGGACAAGCGCTGTTTGCAAGAGGGGCAGATCCTGACAGGGGAGGATGTCGAAATGATGCTTGAAAGCGAAGCTATTCAAGAAGAATTCGAGTTCAATGATTATTCTTTTGATTGGGATCAATTTCCCCTCCTCGTTGACCTTGATATTGAAGGACCTACGAGCCTCCGTGGCAGCAGTGTTCTGTTGCAAAACGAAACATCATCTCGCTTTTCGAACTCTTCCAGAAGCCTACAATCAGGCAGAGAATTTAATCTCAAGTTATATTGGAGACAGGGAGCATGCTGGCAAGACGAGTGGATAGAACGAAAATGGTGTATGCAGTGCAGCGACGTAAGTAATAGCATCGCACAAAAACTAGGAATAAAAACGACTCCCACAAATGTTTGCTTTCCAGTCATCTTCATACATCTCACTCTCTATTTCTTTTTTACAATCAGAGCTGCTCTTCTGGCGAAGTTGTGCGCATAAAAACCTGCAAAAAGAAGTGGACCCAGAGATTCAAGTGGGACGACGGAAGAATCAAAGTTGCGAGCAAGAACACGTGCCTAACAAAATCTGGTAATAAAAAATTAAGTCTTCGTTCTTGCGGTGGCAGCAATCAAAAGTTTCGTGGATACCGTAGCGAAGGTGGCTTTCAAATCAAACCGGCCGGCAGCTCTAAGTGTCTCAGTCAGCATCACGTGAGTGACGATTCCAATCTGTTATCTGAATTTTCTCTCTTCAGCCATGATTCCAATGAGTCTCATACTCACAACAACTTCTTTGTTTGACATTTCTCAGCACCCGAAATCAGGCGAAGTCATTGAGCTGACTGACTGTAATCTTGCTGCATCCCACAACACGGACAAATTCAACGTTTACTGGCCAAGCGGTGGTGGTGATGGTTCGAAGATGTAGACCAAAAACAGCGAACTACAGTCCCAACAAACCTTGCGGTAAATGCGAAAGAGACTGCGATAGCAACGAAGACTGTGACGGCCACGAAATCAAGGGACTGGGCTACTGCTACTGAACTTGAAGAGAGTAATCTCATATTATTTTGTTTGAATGCCAGCACTCTGCATGCAGCTAGTGAATATTCATCTAATTTACGTTTGTTAGATCGGAGATCAAGACATGACAGGTGAACAACTTGAGTACCTAACTACTACTCTATAGCTACTGTAGACTGTAGACTCTTATGCTGCACAGAATTTGTATCATCTTCGTTGTGTGGTGCCTGCTGCAGGTAGAGTCAACTACTACCAATCGTAGTACGGGGTACCTGGTACCAGGTACTCGAGTATAATATTATTATGTAGTTAGTCAAAAAAATTCTCGAAGATTTTGACGAGCAGACAAAATTTGACCAAAGTAACACGTCTTATTTTCCCTTTCGCCACAATAGAGTTAAGGTTTCAGAGTTCCTTGCTATTACTACCACTAGTAGCTAGTAGTAGTAGAATAGACTACTAGTAGTAGTAGTAGTAGTAGTAGTAGTAGTAGTAGTAGTAGTAGTACTAGTAAAGTCTACTAGCTAGTAGACTACTAGTAGTAGACAAAAAGATTTCAAAATTCAAAAGTTGTGCCGATATTATTATCATTATTTATTTAACTTTTTAAATCATTTTTTTGAATTTTATTATTGGATGTTTCATGTTTCATCAGACTTCAGACTACAGTGTGTCACATACTACTACTCTAGCTAGTATTACACTATTATTTCCTCAAAATCACAAGTCAAGCAGCAAATCGCAATAATCATGACCAATCTAACCTCGCACAACTCTATCGTTCTACTTCTCGTCTTGGCTGTTGTCAATGTTGAGGCACAGTGGATCCTTGATAAAAGATGTGACGAGCAAAGGCGGAACCTCCTCGGGGAAGGTTTGATGTTCGCACGGAACGATGCTGATTTGTTAGGTCAAAAAATTAAAGCACAACAAAAAGAAGTTGACAAGCAAAGTAAATTTCAGCCCCGGCAACGGTTTGAGCAGTTGCTGCGCGATTCCAAAGAGAACGAAACGAAGGACGACAAGAGCGATGAACTTTGGTATCAAAATTTGCGCGGCGGCCAACGTCACGCCACACCCGAGCTGCAAAATAATGCGACGGTCAAGCAACGTGATCTCTTCGAAGAGGATCCACTTTCTTTCATGGTGCGATTGTACTGGCAAAAGGGAAACTGCTGGCAAGGCGAATGGATTGAACGAAGATGGTGCATGGAATGTGAGCGTGGTGACAATTGCCAACCTGGAAATATCTTATGGACGCAGTTCTGCGACAACAGCCAAGGTCAAAAATTTGTCTGGATACCCAACACCAAAATTGAAGATTCTGCCGATACCAACTACGGGCAGTTGAAAATGGCCTACTTTGATCTTTGCTTAGAACGTATGACGATCAATACGTTCCAGCTCCAGCGATGTGATTCCGATTCGTCGTCACAAATGTTGGCGGGATGGCATCCGACCGCTGCATTTGAACTACACCCCATTCAAAACTTTGATAAATGCATCAATCAGCACCATCATCCACGTGTAGAAGAGGAGATTGTCAGCAAGTTTTGCGACACTGCCTCGAAGCACCACACGAATATGTGGCAAGTGTACCAAAATGATAATGGTGGCAATGAGATTGTAAGAATGAGAATTCCAGAGTGCTCGGGCGACCGACCATGTTCTCAATGCCAAGGTGATTGCGATGGAGATCATCAGTGCGCTGGTGATCTTGTGTGTGCACAACGATCAAGTGATGACTGGTACATGCCAGTGCCAGGCTGCGAAGGCATTCCCAATATGGGAACTGACTATTGCACAAAATTGGAATATCTGTTTGCACCACCTGTCCCCAACGATGGATTACGAGTCAGAGCAGACTCAGATTGTAGCACTTCTAATCCTTGTCGAAATCCTTGTGAGGGTGGTATGTAGAAATAATTTTGGGATTGCAGTGTTGAGACTTCGACGAGTATTGTATAAATATTGCGAGCCTAACATTTTGCCCTTCTCTCTTTCGCTTAGATTGTAACTCTGACAGCCACTGCTTTGGTTCCATGAAATGCTTCAAGCGTAGTTACAGCGACCAAAATGGAGAGGGCGATGATGTTCCTGGATGTGTACAGACAGAATTTACAAAGCCCGATACTAATTTCTGCTATGAACCTGACGGAAGCTCTAGTTCTGCTTCAAGCCGTTCTTCCGACCGATTAGAGTTACGATCAATTGAGTGTAATGAAGAGAGACCATGTTTTCAATGTCAGGGAGGTGTGTCTTGATTGTATGCATAACACTGTGTCATAGTTTTCTGTTTCATTTTTTCCAAACACAACTGTTCTCACACTTCTTCTGCCTGACCCGACTGTAGACTGTGATGCGAATCAGGATTGCTACGGTCCTCTTGAATGTTTTCAACGCGATCGCCAGAATCCCTTTGAACCGGTTCCTGGTTGTGATGGCGAAGGTGAAAAAGGCGCTGATTACTGCTATGTGCCGGACGGTGTAAGGTTGCCCACTCCAACGACTGAGCAACTGCCGGTTACAGAAGAAAAGGAAGTCGGAGAAACGACTATAGGCTTTGTTCAGGGTGAAACTGTAGAGTACGGTCCATCATTAAGCGACACAACGAGAACCTGTTCGATACACGCGCCTTGTTTAGAGTGCGAAGGAGATTGCGATTCAGGTAAACTTACTCCGCATTTTTCGTTTCTGACCTAGATTTAGTTTCGTGGTCTCAGTTGTTGTGACCTCTCTTTTCATTCCTTGCAGATATCGATTGCGCCACTGGGCTAGTATGCTTTCACCGGCGTTGGGCCGATCCACTTAGGGCAGTCCCGTCTTGTCCAGGAAGAGGTGTTGTATCAGGCGACTACTGTATAAAAGCATGACCCTTGGTTTGAAGCACTTATTTTGCTAGTATTTGCAGTCATAACCAAAGTGAATTTTTTTGCCTCCTTACCAAGAGTTCTACTGGCTAGCGAAAGAGTTTGCAATAATTTGTATGATTTAATCGGACTTTGTGCGATGGCTAGTGTACACAAGTACGGGTGTGTGCGACTTATCCTGAAGAAATAATTGTTGCTTCGACAGTACTCCGTACATGCTATAGACATAGCTTAGGCGGCAGTCTTAGTGGGCTCGTCATCCTTGATCACGATAGAGTTCGGGTCCAAATTGGCACATTCTTCGGCGCGTTTCTTGTTCCAAAAGGAGGCTGGCAAAATCTTACGCGGGTTGCATCTGCTCTTGTATTTCTTGACAACTTCCGTAACCTCGTCGAATAAGCCAGCATCAAGAGTAATTGGGTCCAAGCCGAGGTTGCAAAACTTGCGATTAGAAACATCCAACTCGTTCTCGTCAGCCTCTTGACGGGGGTTGGGGAGGAATTGAGCTTCAACTCCAGTCAAATCGGCAACCATCTGGGCAATGTCACGGACACGTGCTGTCTCAGCAATTTGGTTGAAGATTTCCACGCGTTCACCCTTCTTAGGGGGGTTGTTGACAGCAATTTCAAGGCACCGAGCCGTGTCAGAAATGTGAATGAAACCGCGAGTTTGACCTCCAGTTCCGTAGACAGTCAAAGGAACGCCCATAGCTCCCTGCATGAGGAATCGATTCAATACAGTTCCATAGTCTCCGTCATAGTCAAACCTGTTCACCAAACGTTCATCGAGTTTCGTCTGGGGGGTGTTGGTTCCCCAAACAATTCCTTGATGAAGATCGGTAATGCGAAGGCCGTCGTTCTTTTGGTAGAATTGCCACAAAATGGCATCCAGGCACTTTGTGGCATGGTACACAGATCCAGGATAGGCTGGGTGAAGAATATTGGACGTTCGTCCTCCAGGAAGAGTGACATCAATGTAACCTTCGGGGATCTCTCCTCCAGATGTTCCGTATCCATATACACCCATGGTACCAAGATGGACAATATGAATATCAAGTTCCGAATCAATGACAGCACAGCAAAGGTTATTGGCACCAGCAACGTTGTTTTCGACAGTGTATCGTTTGCCCTTGGAAGACTTCATAGAGTACGGAGCAGCACGTTGCTCGGCAAAATGAACGACAGAATCGGGTTTCTCTTCCTTGAGGAGCTGCACCAGAAGGTCGTAATCCTTGGCAACGTCCAAATTGACAAATTTGATATCCTTTCCACTGACTTCCTTCCATGCCTGGCAACGAACCTGCAGGTGAAATTTTAAGAACGTGAAATTTAATGAGGACGAAATAAAATTTAGGTGCGAAAAGAGTAACAGACAAACTGGCCAACTTCCAATTAAATACAGCAACCATGATGAACATAAAATAATTATCTCCTCCCAATTCCAAACAAATGATAGAACAATCAAAAAAATTCCATTGGAGATAAAGGATAAGGATCACGAACTTACCTCAGGGCTCTGAATGGGAGTCAAGGAATCGCACCCAAGTTCGTTGTCGATATTTCGCCGGGAAAGGTTATCCACGATCACAATGTCATGTCCTTGGTCGCTGAGATACAATGATGTTGGCCATCCACAAAATCCATCTCCTCCCAAAACAATGATCTTTTTCTTTTCCGCTGCGCCATTGACACCTGCGCCATTAATAACAGCATGGCCATTGGCAGCATCGCCATTGGCAGCATCGCCATTGACAGCGTAAAGAGTACTGGTGGAGATGGCAGGATTCACCACACGCAGAGGGGCCGTAAAGGACGTGACCACGGTAATAAGGGTAGAAACCAACACAATCTTCATAATTCAAGATTTAATTTGGAGTATGGTGATGTATGATGTAGCAAGGAAGATGATATAGATCTGGGCTGGGGTACAAGACGTAAAAGTACTATATATTAGACAACACAGAAGGCAATGCGATGTATTTAGAACTGAGGAAGTGAAAAAGGCAACCTACCTTTTCGTAATTTTGGCTGTATTGGAGATGACACTACTTTGTTTTCGTTTCAGTCCGAACGTCCGAAGAGTAGGCTTTTACCAAGCCTGTACGAGGTACCAATGCTACCTGGTAAGTTTGGGTGGTCGGCCAGTGATGATGGCTCTGCAAACTTAACCTACTACTACTACTAGTCTAGAGCTAGCTAGAGTACTAGTACTTCAGACTAGTACTAAAATGAGGCCAAAGAAGTTCAACCAGCAGAAAAAAGTTTCGAGATTCACGAAGATCCAACACGAAATAAATAGGAGCTAAAAGCCAATGACGTACACCTATTCAGTAGTAAAGCATTGTTAGCCTCCACCTGGAGAACTTCAAAATAGTTCCGGGTGTCCCGCCCAGGTACGATGAAGGCCGTCGGCAGCCAATTGCAATCATGCACGTTTCCATCTAAGCTACGTAGTACACTACAACTGCTATCTAGATAGGGAGTAGCTACTCGAGTACTAAGTAGTTGTACTAGCCAAGTACAAGTAATACTATACTTGCTCTCTCTGAAGGTTGACAGAATAGCTTTGGAAGGTTCATTATTTGTGATCAACAGTGGGCCTAGTGCCTTCATCTAATGCCGATACCTGTCCCTGACAACTCAACACTACTATCCTTTTCGCATTCTGTAGCTCTTGCAAGCTAGTAGCTAGTAGTAGGTATGATGACGATCCACCTACCGTACCTCTGAATGGTGCCCTGCTTAGGCCTTATCATCTAATTAAATGCATCTATCCATTACCCAACCTACAATCTGTTACTAACGTAGCCTTTAAACATGGTGCCGGCTAGATACCTACTCCGAGTAGACTACTGTAGTACTATGGTACTCTGGATCTCTACTTCGATTAACTTTTGCGGTCGTGAGGATGCTTTTTGAAATTCAAAAATGGCTCGCTCGCTGCGCTAAGGAATAGGAACAACAACTTGAAAGCATGTCTCGCATGAATCCTGTACTTGCGACTTCTCAACGCGCACCAGCAAATATTTCGCAAGAATTTTGCCTTCAACGCCCAGTGAACAAAACTTTGGTCAATCCGACGAAAAAATTAACGATTTTAGCATGGACACAGTTTGCTGTAGAGATTAATAATACATCAAGGATAAGTTGCAATAGTAATCAACATCTACTTTCACAAAATCATTCCTCGTCAACCATTGCATACCTTGCATCAATAATCGCAACAACTCAAGCAACGCAAAATGTCAAATCAGTCACAATCAAGCGGTATCCCTCCGGACAATGTCCAGCGTAAATTTTCTGCAGGCGTCATTGTCCGCAACCTTACTATCTTTTTGTTTATGTGCGGCGTGATTGCTGTTCAATGGCAGCCATCTAACAGAGTGGGCATCGAATCTGCCAAGAACAATGTAGTTGAACTTGACAATCTGAACATAGGCAAGACTTCTATTTCTAGTACGGTTAAGAGCATTCGCGCCCACAGACGCCTTTTGATCAATGATGTTGAAGAATACACAGAAGAAAAGCCGGCTTCAAGAACTACTCGACGACTGCAAGGTAGGGGAGGTCGCTATGGCAACGGCACAGGTGGTCGCAAAGGTGGTAGCAAAGGTCGGAGCAAAGGCCGAAGCAAAGGCCGAAGCAAAGGCCGAAGCAAAGGCCGAAGCAAAGGCCAAAGCAAGGGGTCAAAGTCGAAGGCATTTGTAGCAAGATCGGAAACCTTTTCTCCCTTCCCAACAGCGACACCCTTTCGTAAGTTTGACTATATGCTTTTGCAGAGATTATAATTCCATCGCATTTCCGCAATGTTGCCTAAACTTTTTCTCTTTGGACTTCTTCTCTATGAAACAGCAACTGCCACTCCATTCCCAACAGTTACGCCATTTCCGACCGTAACTCCATTTCCGACCGGTACGCAAAATCTCATGATCTTCCTTGCACTCACAAAAATTTCTGATTTCTGTTGCTCACATTATTTCATTTTTCTGCTTCCATTTTAGTCACACCTCTACCCACAGTAACACCTTTCCCTACAACTCGGTCTGAGCAAACTCCTCGCCCTACACCCGCGACAGTGGTCACGACAGCACCCACTAGTCCAGGCACGAGTCCTCCTACTACCGCTTCAGGCACTACAAGTGCTCCTACAACCACCACCACCACCAATGCTCCTACTGTTACAGGCGCTACAATTGCTCCTACAGCGACGACAATTGCTCCTACTGACGCTTAGGGGGGAACGAATATCTTGATGAAGGAAATATGGCTCCTACGGCAGTTAAATAGAGAAGAAATCATTGATGAAGTTACTTTACAATAAGAAAGAAAGATACCCTAATTGAAAAAGTAAGAAACGAAGGAAGAAAGGATTGAGGAACGAGACTGCCCAAGAACACGGACTTGACCTCCTTGTATCGCTCAGTGGTGGCTCAATCCAGGAAGAATTGTTTTGCAAACTCATGAAGGAGTCATAAAGTGGTTGGAAATAATGCAGTTTTTGATCCCGCAAAGTCCTTCTTTTTGTTTGCAATTATGCAGATATAATTTTATTCACTATAACACTACACGTCCTGTTTTAGTAATGATAGCATGGTAAAAGATACTGTAGGATTAATCTCGAGAAGAAAGAGTAATCAGTCCCGTATCAAAAATCCCAGTCAAGAGGCAGCTGCTGGTACTACTACTCTAGCTAGTAGATAGTCTACTAGCTAGAGCTAGTAGTAGTAGTGGGCCATTCCTGAAATAGAGGCGCACCAAAATGTTGAAGCCAGATCCATCTTCATGCTAAAAATTTAATTAGAGAAAAATTTGGCTTATGAAGCCAAATCGAGCGCAGTCGTCTCG
>Ga0100392_1000478_pt1 | contig 37258 bp, 33 predicted proteins | sample CryGeymeta201516_FD_81548 | JGI IMG/M metagenome (GOLD analysis project Ga0100392, IMG submission 81548) | Groundwater microbial communities from Crystal Geyser aquifers in Utah, USA - Crystal Geyser metaG 2015-16 | ecosystem: Environmental > Aquatic > Deep subsurface > Groundwater | place: USA... | reverse complement strand
ATTAAAAGAAGATTTTCCGGAAATAAAAATAACGCGCTTGTCGCGCGGCCTGCCCATGGGCGGTGATTTGGAATACGCTGACGAAATTACGCTCGCCAGCGCGATCAACAACAGAATTGAGATATAATCGCATAAAAATTTTGTTTTATAAAAGCTCACCGGAATGCGGTGAGCTTTATTATTATACTAAACAATAAAATTATGCTGCTGCCTTGTTTTTTAATTTATCTGATCTTTGTTTATTCATTTTGGCCCAAATATCGTTTTGGTGTTTCTTTTCTTTTAATATCTGGAATAAAAATTGTCGATGATCCGAGGTTAACACCCCAAGATTGTATTTTCGAATAAATTCAGGCGGTGAATTAACTACTTTTATTTTTCTTGGGTCTAAATCTTCTTTCATTCTAAAAGTTTTAAGCTGATCTTTGCCTTTTTGCCATTCAGCCTTTAACCTTTTGTATTCATCATCGTCCCCTTTAAGTCGCTTTTCAGCCGCCATAAGAGTAAAAGTGCTGTCAACTTCATTTTGCAATTCAAGATAGTCCGATAAACTATCAACAAAATAAGGTGTAAGTCCTTGAATCTGTTTCAATCCAAAACCATGTTTCCGTTCTATCTCCCGCCATGTTTTTGCCTCTTTCTCCACCGCCTCTCTTTTAATTTCCTTTTGTTGTTCATCGGGGAAAAATTCTTTTTTAAAATAATCCAGATTGTCGTGAATACTGGCCAAAGCGGCTAAATCTTGATAAACTTTGTTAAAGAGAAATTCAATTTGAGAAAACGGCATTTTTTGTATCTCGCTTCTATTGAGCTCTCTGAAATAATTATTGAAATGGTCTACGGTTTTCTGGTGTTTCTGTTTTTGCCAAGCGTGCGCTGTTTCAATGCGCTTATTATTTTGGGTATCTCCGTTCTCGGCAAAATTTACGGAATAATTTATTTTTCGCGATTTCGATCGGTCGCTTGTTTCAAGTTTCTTGGCATCGGCAATGATGTGAGCGGCTATCTCTTTTAGTAACGGGTTTTTAATCGACTTGGCGTTTTCTTCGGCAACCGCGTAACAAACTTCAAAATTAGACTCAAACTCGTCATCGTCTGAACCATTTTGCCTTTCTCTGTCTATACGTTCCAGTATTGCATCCTCACTAAATTCATCTGTACTGTCCGGTATCTGATCAGCTGGAATAAATTTATGATTATCTTTTATTTCATACCACAAATCTTCTTCTCGCACATCGGGCATTAGATCATCATCAAAGCCCTGATGCGGGCCGAGACCTTTTCCCAAGGGAGGTGAATTTGGTTTGTCTTTTTTTGAATAAGCTTCAGTGTCCACGTCTTCCGGAGGCATAAAAGCTCGTTCTCTATATGTAGATTGTCTGGACATAAATTAAAAATTAATTTTAAAACCTCAAAAAATTTGAGACTTTAATTAACTAATAGATAAAATTTCCACTTGCGTAAACGGCTGGCGATGGCCGTAAACTTTATGATAGCGCGTTTTGGCTTTGTAATGGACCACGCGGATTTTTTCAGCCCGGCCTTGATTAAGAACTTTTGCCTCAACTTTGGCAGCTGCTAAAGTCGGGTTGCCGAGTTTTAAGCTTTGACCGTCCTGATCACTGGTCATTAAGACTTCAAAATCAACTTGAGCGCCATCTTGGGCGTTAAGCTTTTCTACTTTTAATTTATCATTTGGCTGAACAATATATTGTTTACCGCCGGTTTTAATGACTGCGATTTTGTTATTCATAGTTTTATAATTTACCTCTACTTATATTTAAGCGCATCTGGCGGAATAAGTCAAGAAAAAATTTTAAATTATGCAAAGTGGCCAGGCGGATGGCTAATGGTTCGCCTGCCTTAAATAAATGGCGCAGATAGCCAAAAGTGTAGCCGCTGGAAAGTAATTGTTTGCTGTGACTGAATTTTGAGTTGGTAATATTTAAAATTCTATAAAAATCTTTTCCAAAATTTTGACTTTTGACTTTTGACTTTTGCATTTGATACAATCGGCCATGCCTTGCTTCGCGGGTGGGAATAACGCAATCAAACATATCAACTCCCCTTTTAACCGCTTCAATGATATTTTCTGGGCGGCCAACTCCCATCAGATAGCGGGGTTTGTTTTCTGGCAAATAATCCATAAGATAATCTAAAACTTGATACATTTTTTTATTCGGCTCGCCGACCGCCAGTCCGCCGATGGCTAAACCGTCAAAATTCAATTGGGATAAAAACTTGGCTGATTTTATTCTTAAATCTTTATAGACAGAACCCTGAACAATCCCAAATAACAGGCTTTTTTTAGGTGGCGCCCCTTGAGTTTTATGTTTTTTCAATGATCTTTCTGCCCAATTATGAGTAATCTCCAAGTCTTTTTCCGCTTGGCTCTTGGCGCAGGGATAAGGCGAACAGACGTCCAAAACCATTTTGATGTCACTGCCAATGATGTCTTGGATGTCTTGGACTTTCTCCGGAGTAAATAAATGTTTTGAACCGTCAATAAAGGACTGGAATTCCACGCCACGGCTGGTAATTTTCCTTAGACTGACGGCTTCTCTTGTTTTTTCAGACAAGGAAAATACCTGATAGCCGCCTGAATCAGTCAGAATCGGACCAGACCAATTCATAAATTTATGCAAGCCGCCGAATTTCTTGAGTATTTTTATGCCGGGTTGCAGATAAAGATGATAAGTATTGGCTAGCAAAATCTGGCTGCCAAGCTCTGCCATTTCTTCGGAACTGACGGCTTTGACAGAACCTTTGGTGGCAATGGGCATAAAAAAAGGAGTGGCTATATTGCCATGGCTTGTTTTAAGAATGCCTAAACGGGCTTTAGATTTTTTTGAGTGTTTTATGATTTCAAACATCTTAAAAATTCTTTAGTTTTTATTGCTGTTTCTAGATTATTTTCCAATTCTTGATCTAATATCTTATTTAATTCAACTAAATTCTGATTGATTTGGTTATTTTTTATTATATTTTTTATATTATTTTTAATAATATATTCTATGCCATTTTTTAACTTCTCCTTTTGTGCTGGATTAAAGCCGAGAAAATGAAGTAATTTATAGCCAAAACTGATGCGGGCGATTTTTAATTCGCCCTGGTTTGCATTAAGAAAATCCAGTGATTTTTCTAATAACTGAAAAATATTCTGGTCGGCATGATCTTCTTTGGTTAAACGGTCAATGAGTTCAATAAAATAATAAGCATAAGCGGTTAGCTGAATGTCTGATTTAATTTTTGCATAGCTTTTGATAATTTGCGCGCCGATGAGCTGGTCAATCTGCTTACCATAGGTAATATTGAGGTAAGACAAAGTAACCGGCTCAAGATGGCCGGCTAACTTGCTTAATATTTTTTTAGCGCCTTTGGCCTGAAGAATCGCTTTCCCCTTTTCCTTGGAATAGACCGCAATGAGCAAATCATCCTCGCGAAAATCTTGGCGCTTTAAAATTATGGCCTTCAAATTGTAATAGGCACTCATGTTAAATTTTTGAAATTTTCATGTCAACTTCAATATCGTTAATTTTGATTTTGTCTAATTTCTGATCAACCAATTTTAATTCACTGGCTAGAACTGACTTTTTCAATTCGCCGCCCTTTTTAGCAAAAACCGCGTTAATTGTTTTGTCAGCAGAATTATATTCTACCACTACCCTATCCTCAATGGTTAATTTCATCTTTTTTCTCATACCGTTGATGGTACGGGTTAATTCGCGCAAAATTCCTTCTTCTTTTAATTCATCAGTGAGTTTGGTGTCCAGTTCCACCGCCAGTGCACCATTCCCCTTTTCACTAATAATCTCTTTGACATTCAATTCGTCTTTTATTAAATCCGTGTATTCATTTTGTAACTCGCAACCTGCCACTCGTAACTCGTTCAGTGGCTGGCGGACTTTAATGCCGGTTTCGGCGCGCCTGGCCAAACCCAACTCCACAATCTGACGAGTCAAGCTCATGGCATCTAAAACTTTTTGGTTAATGTAATTTTCATTGACTACTGGCCAATCTTCTAAATGAACTGATTCTTTTTGGCCATTTAATTCTTGATAAAGATGTTCGGCCGTAAAGGGCATAAAGGGCGCCATAATTTTTGATAGGTTAAATAATACATAACGGAGTGTCCGTAAAGCATGTAATTTTTCTGGCTGCTGATCGCTTTTAAATCTAGCGCGAGAACGGCGGATATACCAGGTTGACAGGTCATTGATAAATTCAGGGATTTCACGGACGGCATTTAAATCATATTTGTCCATTTTTTGAGTAACCTTCTTTTTTAAAACTTCTAATCTGGCAATAATCCATCGGTCTAAAATATTTTCTAAATCTTCTTCCGCAAAATCTTGGATTTTAATTTTACCAGCAAACATCTGATAAAAGCTCAAAACGTTTAATAAGATATTAAAAAATCTGCCCTGCTCAACCATATCGCTTTCAGTGAAATTCAAATCTTCAGCGCGCATCACCGGCGAGGCGGATAAATAATAACGGATTGGGTCAGCGCCGTATCGCTTGAATATAATTTCAGGGTCTGGATAATTATTTAATTTCTTGGACATTTTTTTGCCGTCGGCGGCTAAGACAATGCCGTTGGCGATGACATTTTTGTAAGCATGGCTGCCTTTTAAGGCGGTGGCTAGAATATGTAAATAGTAAAACCAGGCGCGGGTTTGGTCTACGCCTTCGGCAATAAACTCGGCAGGAAAATTGGCTTCAAATAACGCCTTATTTTCAAAAGGATAGTGCATTTGGGCATAAGGCATGGAACCTGATTCAAACCAACAATCCAGCACGTCTGAAATCCGTTGCATTCTACCCCCGCACTTTTCACATTTGAATGTAATTTTGTCAATAGTATGTTTATGCAAATCTTTAATTTTTTGACCAGTTAATTCCTCTAATTCTTTAGTTGAGCCAATGACTCTTATCTCCCCACAGCCGGCGCTTTGTTCCTTGCTGTTTGTTTTTTGTTCTCTGACTTGGCATTTCCAGATGGGTATGACTGAACCCCAAAAACGTTGGCGGGAGATTGACCAATCACGAGCGCCTTCCAGCCATTTGCCAAAACGGCCTTCTTTTAAGTGAGTTGGCATCCAATTGATGTTTTTAGCATTTTTTAACAGGTCGTCTTTAATTTTAGTCACATTAACGAACCAGGAACTCGTCGTATAATTAAGCAACGGGGTATCACAGCGCCAACAATGAGGGTAGGAGTGGCTATAAAGTTCTTGGCCAAAAACTAAACTTTTGTCTGCCAAATATTTAACAATTTTTTTGTCAGTGGCTTGAGTGTCCTCTTTGGGCTTGACTTCAAGCCCGGCAAAATCTTTAACTTCAGGAGTGAAACGACCGTCCATCTTTACATGCTGGATAAAAGGCAGGTTTTTCTCATTGCCTAAATTCATATCATCTTCACCAAATGCCGGAGCAACATGAACTACACCAGTGCCGTCTTCAATGGTGACAAAATCGGCGGTATAAATCTTAAAAGCATTGGCAATATTTTTAATACCCGGTTTATTAAAATAGTCAAAAAGCGGCTGATATGATTGGCCTTTCAAATCTTTACCTTTTAATTCCTGAATGACTCGGTATTTTTTGTCTTTCATCAGGCCTGCTAAGTTTGCTTTGGCTAAAATATATTTTTGACCAGCGGATTCAATTTTGACGTATGTTATGTCTTTACCTACGGCCAGAGCCACATTGCCGGGCAATGTCCAGGGTGTCGTTGTCCAAGCTAAAACAAATGTGCCTGGTTCATCAACTAATTCAAATTTGGCGATGACTGATAAATCTTCCACATCAAGGTAAGCCTGGCTGATTTCAGACTGGGAAAGAGTTGTTTCACACCTGGGGCAGATATGCATTGATTTTTTATCTTCATAAATCAGGCCTTTATCCCACAGAGATTTAAAAACCCACCAAATAGTTTCCATATATGGCAGGTCCATTGTTTTATAGTCATTATCCATATCTACCCAGCGGCCAAAACGATTGATAATTTTGCGCCATTCTTCAGCGTACGCCAGGACTTTGCTTTGGCATAAGAGATTAAATTTTTCGACCCCCAACTTTTCAATGTCTTTTTTATTTTTCAGTTTTAATTCGCGCTCAACAATGTTTTCAATTGGCAGACCATGAGTATCCCAGCCCCACTTGCGCTCAATATGGTAGCCTTTCATTGTCCAATAACGCGGTACGATGTCTTTCATTAAATTGGCAACTAAATGGCCGTAATGAGGCAATCCGGTGGCAAAAGGCGGGCCATCATAAAAAACATAGTCCCTGTTGGGTGATTCCTTTTTCAGGGATTTTTCAAATATTTTATTCTCATTCCAGAATTTGAGAATTTTTTCTTCTATTTGAGGTAAATTAAACATATCTTCAGTGTATAAAAAAATTTGGTTTTAGTCAAAATTGACCTAGATTAATTTTTAGTTTATAATCAATTACATGAAAAAGATTGTTATATTCAGCCTGTTTTTAACTATCTTATTGGCAGTGGGAGTATTTTTTAATACCGGGACTGCCCAAGCCGCTCTTAACGCGCCCGATGGGAGCCAAACGCAGTTGGCGCAAAAAAATGGGAAACTGCCAGTTTATTTTTTCTGGGGAGATGGCTGTTCGCATTGCCATGACGAAACAATTTTTTTGCAGAAAATAAAAGATGATTACCCGGAAATTGAGTGGCTAAATTTTGAAACTTGGAATAATGAGGCAAACTATCAGCTACTGCTGCAGGTGACAAAGGAAAAAAGCGGGCGGGCAAGCGGCTCTGTGCCAGTCACCGTGATTGGCGATGAGCTAGTGGTTGGCTTTAGCGGTGAAGATACGACCGGCGCCAAAATAAAACAGCTCTTGGATATATATATTGTAAAAAGCAAGCTGGATAATAACGGCGACGACGAGCCCATAGCAACATCTCCGATAGGGGAAAAAATAAAATATCCGCTGCTTGGCGAGATTAATTTGAAAAATTTGTCATTGCCTTTTTTAACGGTGATACTGGGTACATTGGATGGTTTTAATCCATGCTCTATGTGGGCTTTGGTGGTTTTAATTACGCTTTTAATTAATACGGGGTCAAAGAAAAAGCTGTGGCTGGTGGGCAACACTTTTATCATTGCCTCTAGCCTCTCGTATTTCCTATTCTTAACAGCTTGGTTTAACACTTTTTTATTTGTCGGCTATCTGCCGGCGGTCAAAATTCTGATCGGCATTCTGGCTGTCGGAGTGGGCATATATTTTCTGAATGATTTTTATAAAAAAAGAAAACTGGCGGCATTGACTTGCGAAGTAACTTCAGAGACGACTAAAAATAAATTGATTGCCCGGCTGGAACGCGCCGTGCAAAAAGAATCGGTTTTGGCCATAATAATTGCCGTGGTATTCGTGGCCTTTAGCGTTAATTTAATTGAATTGCTTTGTTCAGCCGGCATCCCGGCGGTTTATACGCAGGTGCTATCACAAAATAATTTATCTAAAATCGGCTACTATCTCTATTTGCTGGTCTATGATTTTTTCTATATGCTGGACGATATTGTGGTGCTTGTGATAGCGGGATTTACCTGGCAGCTTTTGATTAGCACTAATAAATATACGAAATATTCGCATTTAATCGGCGGCATTTTACTTTTGATACTGGGGATAATAATGCTCGTTAACCCGCAGCTTTTGATGTTTAAGTAACTCGGCCCGTTCGTCTAATGATTAGGACGCCAGGTTCTCATCCTGGCAAAAGGGGTTTGATTCCCCTACGGGCTACCAAAATAAAAACAGGAAACAAAAAAACTCCAAAAATTTTTGGATTCTTATTTCCTAGGGTTATTTTTTTGCTCCCTTCCCAAAATAGAGATTAATCTCTCGTAATTGATTGTTCGCTTTAGCAGCTTCTTCGTTAAATTCTGATTTTACCGGATCTGTTTTATTCCCACTTTCAGCCTTAATTTTATTCTCAAAAAAGAATCGCCTATATGATTTCTTATTTTCGGACAATTTTTTTAATTTCTCTATTTGTTCGGGGGTTAAATTTGATTCATAAGTAATCATTTTTTCTCCCTTTAGTTTTTTTGTCCCCACTTTCGTGAGGACAGGTTTTTTATTTTTGTCTAACTAATAATTTGTTTGCTTTTTGCGGCTCGGCCATAATTTCTTTAGTGATGCGCTCCATGGACATGGCGGCCGAGCCTTTAACCAGGATTAAATCGCCTTCTGCAATGCGGTCTTGGAGAAAACAGCCGGCGTTTTCCGGATTGTCAAAACTAAAAATTCTATCCGGATTCATGCCGAATTCTTTGGCTGATTCAGCTGTGCTGTGAGAACGTTCACCGACGGTAATTAGATAATCTATTGCCAGCTTAGCCACTAGCTCCCCTATTTCCTGGTGGGCTTTTTTTGTATAATCACCCAGCTCAAGCATGTCGCCGAGAACCGCGAATTTATTGCCGGCGCACTTTAATTGGCTCAATGTTTCCAAGGCGGCTTTGACTGCCAAAGGCGAGGAGTTGTATGAATCGTCTATAATCCTGGTATATTTGATACCCGGCAATAAATTCAAGCGGCCCGGCTGATTTTCAAAATCTTCCAGACGCTCGGCAATCTTTTTCAAATTAAGCTGATAGATAATGCCGACGGCGCTGGCGGCCAGAAACGCATAAACTATTGGCCGGCCTAAAAGATTGGGCAAATTTACGTTAGCGCTGTTATCTTTATAGTTTATTTTAAAATAAAGACCGCCGCTAGCCTGATTTAATTCAAGATCACTGGCAGTTAAATCAGCCTTGTTTAGACCATAAGTGAAAAGCTGGGCCTTGGTTTTCTTGGAGAGCTCGACTAAAATTTTTTGGTCGTTGTTAATCACGGCATAATCAGTGGTATTAAGATTAGCAATCATAATGCTTTTTTCCTTGGCCACGTTGGCAACAGAGCCAAAAAATTCAAGGTGGGTCGGGCCAACCGAAGTGATCAGGCCGATTTTAGGCTGGGCAATGTCAGTCAGATATTTTATATCGCCCTGATGGTCAGCGGCCATTTCCAGAATAAGGATTTGCGGATAATTTTTGTCGCGGGCGAAGATCAAAGCCAGGGCTTTTAAAATTACGGCCAGCCAGCCAAAAATATTGCGGCCAGGATTGCCACTGCCAATAATAGTCAAAGGCACGCCCGTTTCGGTATTATAGCTTTTTTGGCTGGCGCGGACTTTAAAATCATTTTTTAAAACGGTTTGAATGGCCATCTTGGCTGAAGTTTTGCCCACGGAACCGGTGATGCCAATAACATCAGGCTGATATTTTTTTAAGATTGCCTTGGCTAATGATTTTAAAATGTATTGGATTATTCTTTTAGAGCATCTCATCTCTTTTTTCTTTAACAAAGACCACCAGGTCTTCAAAAATACGGATAAAAATTTTAAACGGGGTTTCAATAAAAAAATCAAGGATAAAAATAAAGACGTTAATTTTTGACGAGTGAAGTGAAATCCAGCGGCCGACACGCAAAACAGGAATGGCCAAAAAAGTAAAAATAACAGTTAAAAATCTTTCCCGCTGTTCCAGAATAATCAGCTCGGCAGCGTTTTTCCGGATGCGCAGGGAGAAAAAACTGACCATGGTCAGAAAAAAGATAAAGATTATCATACTGACAAAACTGAAAAGCAACTGGGCGAGACCATAAATAACCAAACCAAAAGAAATAAGATAGAGAACGGCATAAATGGTGCGCGATAAGTAAAAACCAAAGCCACGTTTAGGCTGTCTGATTTTAATACGATGTTCTTTGCCTTGGCTGGAATAAACAATGTTATCAACTTCGGCAATAATTGCTTGAGTATTATCTTCTTTGGGTGTCCTGATACTCATGCCGATGACGGCCATGAGCACCGGCGGGAAAAGAGCGTTGATTGAGAGCGGCAGCCATTGGACTTTTGCTAAAAGGAAATAATCGTATGGAAACTCCAGTAAAAGACCAAAAATCATCTTGGTCAGAAAAATATAGATCACTGAACGAACAATGGCCGTGCGGACCTTTTTGCCGATATTTTTATATTTTTTATGGCAAATTTTTTTGATTTCTTCAGTCAATCGTTCTCTTGAAGCAAAAATATTCTGAAACTGCTGGGGGTTTTGGCTGATAATATCTTGCAAAATCCAGAAAGTGACGGCGTATTTTTTAAATTCGTGGGTTAATTTTTCATTTAAATGATGAATGTTGTGGGCTTGAATTAAATATTTGGTCTGCCAAATTTGCACCGCCAGCTTTTCAACTTGAGAAAGCGTGAGGTTTTGCCAATCTGGAAAATAGTATTTAAAAAGAAAATAATTGACTGTCAGCTCGTCGGCTTTAATGAGTGATTTTAAAACGGCGATATACACTTGGATATCTTGGCCAGCCTGGTCAAGCCCTGAATCGCCGTCTAAAATAATATTTTGTCTGACGACGCGGTGCATGGCATCAATGGTAATCAAATTCTCTCTGTTGGGAACCAGGATTTCTTCTATTTCACAGGCGGCTAAATGGATTAGCCAATCATAAAATTTTTTTAATTCTCGGGAGCTAAAATTTTTATCAATGGCTGAATTATAAATCACAATATACTTATTGATGGCATGACAAACCTGTCCGACAGCCGTATTGAGGATGGTTTTATTAGGCAGGTATCTGGCCCGGATCAGCTCTTCAATTAAAGGCAGGGCAATAATTGAACCTTTGGCGCCCGGAGTGGTTAAGCGCTTGAGCATGCGAGCGATGGCATGCTTGCGCAAAAGATGGTCGTCTTTATAGTCAACAGTCGTTCTAATTTTTTCGTAAATAAAAGCCAGCTTGCCGGCGGCATCGCCAACTTCAATTGTCTGGCCTATAATTGTCTGTTGGCGAGCGGCAAAAACTTGCTGATAATTGTCCAGCCAGTTGGCGATAGCATTGGAAAAAGTAGACATATTTTTAAATATTTAAAACTTTTATAGTATCACGGACCATATGGTCAAAACTAAAAACATCCATCTTAACCAAGGGGTTTGAACAAAATCGTTCACGGAGCGATTTATTCTGCCACAGCCTTTTAATGGCAGCCAGCCATGCTTGTTTATTATTATACTCCACTAAACAGCCGTTGTAATCATCTTGGATCAGCTCTGGATTGCCGCCGACAGCGGAGGTAATGATGGGCAGTTTGTAGTACATGGCCTCTAAAATAACATGCGACAGACCTTCGTATGATGAATTAAGGACAAAAAGCGATGAGGCTTGGTAGAATTTTGACATTTCCTGTTGAGACAGCCGGCCGGCCATAATGACTGAATTGGCCAGCTTTAAATCTTTAATCAGCAGTTTCAACTTTTTTTCTTCCGACCCTGAACCGGCGATAACTAATTTAAAACACGGATTAATTTTTTTTATTTCAGGCATAATAGCAACCAGAGTATCCATACCTTTCCAGGGAACCAAGCGGCCGACTGTTAAGATAAGGTCGCCGTCAATTTTTATTTTTTTCTTAGCTTCTTTTTGGCTATTGAGTTCATAAAATTGGAAATCAACCGCATTATAAATAACTTTAATTTTCTGTTCGCGCACACCCCAACCGCCAACCAGGCTCTTGAGATAATGTGAAGGAACAATAATGACGCTCGCCTGCCGAATGGCAAATTTTTGAACACAGCAGATAAATTTTAGTTTTAGATTAATTAATAATTTTTTGGCTTTAAAAATTCTTTGATGCTGCCAGTCGTCAATGCTCCGCTCGGTGGCATGATAAATTCTAGCTTGCTCCCAGCCATAATCACCAACGACTTTAATGACCACTCGCTTGCGTAAAATTTTTCCAACTAACACGGCGGGCAGTCCTGAAGCCACAGCGCCTTGGGCATAAATAACTTTGGTGGAGATTGGCAGAGAGAGCACAAAAAGATTAATCAGGTAGATAAAATATTTAATGAGCAGGGGCAAAAAACTGGAAATACGGGTAATGCGCCGACCAAATTCTTCCTGGCTTTTTCTAGGAATAGTTGTGGCATAGCAGATAATTTTAAAATTTATCTTTTGATTCGTAAGATATTTGGCGATACGATAAGTGTAAGTGGCCGGACCGCCAATGTCAGGCGGAAATATTTCAGCGGCAATAATAATTTGCGGTTCCTTGCTTAAAAATTCATCGTTGAAAACAAACATCTTACTTGCCCAAAAATTCCAGATGAGCACCACGGCAGCGGCAATAGCTTTAGAAAACATATACCACAGACCGAAACTTTCTACTAGGACGTAAAGCGCTGTGTTGTTGATGAAAAGACCAACAATTTGCGCGGCAGTAAAAACGAGGAACTGGCGCAGGGCGTACTGGCCGCTTGATTTAAATGTCCAGAATTTTTGAATTAAATAATTAACATAAACGGCAATAACAAATGAAGCGGTGGCTGACCAAAGATACCACAGACCGAGAAATTCAGTGAAGATATAAAGTAAACTAAAATCAACAATAAAAGCTGTACCGCCGCCAACGCAGTATTTTAAAAATTGGACGCGTTTTTTAAGATGCTTAATGGCAAATTTGATCATTTAGATTAAATTATTAAAAATTTCTTTCATTTTTGCGGCAACTAAATTCCAGTCATATTTTTGTTTTACCAACTCTAAACCGTTTTTCTGGATTTCAACGTATAACTCTTTATCTGCCAAGAGTAGTTTTATTTTTTCAGCTAAATCACCTGGGTTGTTTACCTGGCAAAAAAGTCCTGTTTTTTTGTCAAGTAAAAAATCCGGAATACCGCCGACCGGAGTGGCAATAATTGGCAGGCCAGCGGCCATGGCTTCAATAAAGGCAATGCCCTGGCCCTCGGAAAGCGATGGGCGGACAAAAATATCGGCGCTGGCGTAATATTTTGAAATTTCATCATAGTCAATTTGACCGAGGAAAATGACATGATTTTCTAACTTTAAATCTTTAGTGAGCTGTTTTAATTTTTGTTCAAGTTTGCCAGAACCGGCGATAACTAAAGTAACTAGTAACTCGTAATCAGTCACTAGTAAATTAATTGATTTTATTAGAGTTGCTAGATCATTTTTTTTGACTAGGCGGGAGCTGGTAAAAATAATTTTGTTATTTTTTGGAATTTGTAATTTATTTTTTAATTTAATTCCCTGTTCCCTGTTAATTGAGTTCTGCATCTTGACTAGATCAACACCATTGGGGATGATACTAATTTCCTTTTTATAGCCATAACTTCTAGCTCTCTTCGCCAGCCAGTGGCTGATAGCCTGAATATGATTGGCGCAAATGTAAATCTGGCGATAAATCGGATACCAAAACCAAGTGCGCTTCCTGATAAATGAATCTGAATCGCCGCTTTGGAGAGTCAGCAGGTATTTTGTTTTTGGGTGAAATAATTTGAAGACCAGCGCCGCCATGCCTGCCCAAGTAGCCATCATTGCCCAAATTAAATGGTAATTATTTTGACGATTTAGTTTTCGGGCAAGAAAAAAAGCCCTCAAAGGATAAAGGTACTTGTCTATTTTTTTCCCTTGGCCAACACGGTAAACTGTAATGTTATCCACAACCTCTGAATTCAATAAATTTTGGCTAAATTTAGCAGTAATTAAATCAAATTTAACATCAGTTAGGCGCTTGGTAATCTCGTGTAAAGCAACCTCTGCCCCGCCGACAAAAGGAAAATAGGTCACTGAAAAAATCAAGACTTTGGTCTTATTTGGCCCAGTCATATACTTAATTTTATTATGCCTTTTTTAAAGGGTTGTGTCAAAGAGTTATGACTGATATAAGTCATTTAATTTTTGAGTATGTTTATCCCAATTATATTTTTCTTTAACCTCTTGGATGGCGTTCCGAGAAAAATTATTATATAGACTTTCATCAGTCAGTATTTTTTTAATTTTTTCAGCTAAATCATTTGAGTCACCCGCTTTGGCTATTAAACCAGACTGCCCGACTACATCCCTGACGCCTGGCAGATCAGAGCCGATAACGGGCTTGCCGTAAGTTTTAGCTTCAATTAAGACAAGTCCAAAAGCTTCGGCGCTGGTAGTTGAAGGCAGGACAGTTACATCACACAGCGCATAATAATTTTTTAGCTCGTCAAATTTTATGCGGCCGGTAAAGACAACTTGATTTTGCAAATTAGAGCCGGCCACCTGGCGCTCATAATCACCGCGCAGATTGCCGTCGCCAACAATGACGAGTTTAATCCGGAGGTTATTTATCCCGATGTCGCTTCGCGAATCGGGATCCCGAACTCCGAGTTTATCTCGGAGCTTCGGGATTTTTTTTATGGCGTCAATTAGAACTGGCACGCCTTTAAAATAATGGGCGCTGTCAAGGCCGCCGACAAAAAGAATAATTTTTTCTGATTTAATATGTAATTTATTTTTCAACTCGGCAACTTGCAGCTGACTGACTGTTTCCGGATGCTGGTTGCTGCCAAAGGGAATTTCCACAAATTTCTCACGATATTTCTTAAATATCTTTTTTATTTTTGAATTTTTAACATAATCCAGCGAGGCAGAACAGATTTTATCAGCCAGTTTAAAAAGATGTTTTTGTATGGGCCAGGAGCTTAACTGTAAAATTTTACGGAATAAATTTCTGGCAGTGGCATCCATATGGTACCAGATAATGAGCTTACTGCTTTTTAAAAGTTTAAATTTTTTTGCCAGCCAGACAAATTCTTGAGCGCCATAAAACGGATAATGCAACTGGACAACATCAAATTTTCTTAATTGCCATAAAAGACTGGGGCAAATACCGGCATTGCCAAAACATAGAGTTTTTATATATTTAATTTTAAAATTATCTGGCTCTAGCTTCTCTTTTTGATTCAATGTAAAAACAGTCACTTGGTGACCATTTTCAGCCAGGCTCTTTACTTGTTCATAAGCCACTATTCCCATGCCGCCAGCATACGGCGGAAAGCGGCAGACAATGTGAGCAATCTTCATGCTTATTTTTTTATTTTATACCTAAGGTGAATAATATTATTATCTAACTGTTTAATTTCAATCAATTCCAAAGCCAAATCAACATCAGCGCCCTTAAAAAGGGACAACCCCTCGCCGAAAATTTTCGGTTCAATGGTCAGCCAGATTTCATCTATTAAACCCTGTGATAAAAACAAGCCATTGATGGTTGAACCGCCGCCAACAATCATTTCTTTAAAACCACGACTTTCAAGTTCGGCTATGATTTCTTCTGGTTTTTTATTGGTATATTCCAATGTGCCCGGAATATTTTCATATTGACTCACGTCAAAATCCATGACTATATTAAGCCTGCCCGGCAAGGGTTTGCCAATGGTATCATAAGTTGTTTTGCCCATGACAATCACGCCGACGCGCTTGGTTTCTGCTATAAACATCTTTTTATCAGCCTGACTGGTCCAGGTGGCCGGCTGGTCAGTGTCTTTGGCTATTTTGCCATCAACTGTTATTGCCATCATTAATATTTTTTTCATAGTTTTAAACAGCTATCTGGAATTTTATGCCTGGATAGCTTTGATAGTTTATAACTTGTGTGTCAGTATACTGCCAATCAAAAATTGATTTAAAATTTTCAGTTTTAATCGTTGGCAGCGGATATTTATCAGGATCCCTTGTTAATTGTTCCTTTAAGCCTTCAATATGATTTAGATAAATATGAACATCTGCTAAAAACCCGGTGAGCATGCCTTCTTTAAATCCTGTTTCCAGAGCCAAGAGATGCAGCAGCGTGGCATAGCTCGCAATATTAAACGGCAAGCCCAGAGCAACATCAACAGAGCGCTGATTCCAAAAAAGATTCAGCCGGCCATCAATAACCGTAATCTGAAAAGCATAATGGCAATATGGAGGAACGGCTTTCTGAATATCAAGCGGATTCCAGGCAAGCACCAACATTTGCCGGCTGGTGGGCTCCCTTTTTATATTGTCAACTAATTTCTTAAGCTGATCAACTCCCTGACCAGTATAATCGGTATTATAATCCCTGTACTCGGCGCCAAAATGCCGCCATTCCCAGCCGTAAATGGTACCGAGATCTCTCTCTGCAAACATTCTTTTTTTAGTCTCTTCATCATGGGCGTATGGCACTTTCAAAGGCGTGCACCATTCGTCCCAGATGTGATTATTTCTGTCTTGCAGCCATTTTTTGTCAGTCATGCCTTTAATAAAGAATTCAAGTTCACTGGCTACCAGCCGATAAGGCACTTTTTTCGTGGTCAGAAGCGGAAAACCACCTGCCATATCGTGCTGAAACATCTGACCGGCGATGGCCAGAGTACCGGTGCCAGTGCGGTCAGACTTTGCTTTGCCTTGTGCTAAAATTTTTTTAACTATGTTTAAATATGATTGCATAAATTTATCTGCCAGTTGAGCCAAAATAGCCATAGCCGCGCTCTGAATTAGTAAGCTCATCAACTTCTTCAAGCTCGGCAATTTCAACCGGATAAATTACTAATTGAGCGATTTTATCGCCTTTTTTTACCTGATACGGCTTATCTCCCAAATTAATGAGCAGCATGTTGTATTCGCCGCGGTAACCGGCGTCAAAAACTCCAGCCATGGTGTGCACACCGCCGTTTAGCGGCAAACTGCCCTTATCTTTGACAATAGCGGCGTAACCGTGTGGAAACTCCAGAGCAAAACCATTATAAAAAATTTTTCTTTCACCGGGCTTAAGTTCATAATCTTCCATTGAATACAAATCAAGCCCGACATCACCGGGATGGGCATACGCGGGAATGATGCAATGGGGATTTAATTTTTTTATTTTAATCTTCATGAATAGAATTTTTAATTTTGTATTATTGTACCCTGCGCCAAGAGCGCAGGGAAAAGCAAGTTTTATCTTTTTATACTTACCAATTGGCAAATCATCTAATTTAATCTTATCTATCCTCACCCTTTCCAAATTAATGACCCTATAGTCGCATTTTTCCATCATTCTTCTAATTTGCCTTTTCCAGCCTTGGTGGAGAGTAATTGATAATTTATTTTCACTTAATTTATTAACTTTATCAGCCCGAGCCAGTCCCTCTTCTAATTTAACACCTTGGGAAAGTTTTAATAATAAGTCTTGAGTGATGGCTTTATTTATTGTGACAATATATTCTTTTTCATGCCTGAATTTAGGATGAGTCAGCTTGTTAGTCAGCTCACCGTCGTTGGTAAGAATGATTAAGCCATGAGAATCTTTGTCAAGCCGGCCAACCGACCAGACTTTGGGAACTTTGGGGACAAGATCAACCACTTTTTTTAAGGCGTGCCGGTCTTTGGCAGTTGAGGTGTAGCCGACTGGTTTATTGACCAGATAATAGACTTTTTCTTCAAGCGCTTTAATTGTTTTGCCTTGGTATTCTATTCTGTCCTTTTTCGGATCAATTTTTATGCCAAGCTCGGCTGGTTTATGATTGACTTTGACACGACCTTGTTTTATGAGGTCAGTCGCTGCCCTTCTGGAAGCTAGTCCGGCAGTAGATAAAAATTGTTGGAGATATATTTTCATATTCCGAACAAAAGCGCCTGAAAAGCGCCCTTGCTTATTGCTTATTGATTATTGTTTATTGTTTATTATCTTCTATCCACCACGACATGTTTTTTGCCTTCCATAATCTCAAATAAAAATTTGTCGGTCATCTGATTGCGGCAGTCAAATTCTTTTTGGCTCATAATGGAATAGCGAATAGGATTGCTGAAATTCTTTTCCATACCAGAGATCAACCTTCTGATTTTATTTTTATCAACATTACCCATAATGAGAATGTCTGTACGGGCCCTGACATCGCCGACAAAAATGCCGCTCAAAACCAATAGTTTAATGCCAGCCGTTTCTTTAAGCTTTTCAAGCAGGGCTTTGTCAACTAAAAGCTTGGAGCCGATAATCAGACTATGGAGCTCGCTAAATAGAGTATATTCTTTGTTGACCTGATAATATTTTTTGTTTTCCTGTTTGTCCCGCGCCAAATCTTCTTTGGAAATATCAATTTTATCAAACGGCACACCCTTGATAATTTCCATTTTTTCAAGATTTAAGATTTCTCTTCTAATGGAGTTGGTGTTTTCTTTTAAGTCTCTGGCAACGCCACGGGCGTAAAAAGCAGAGTCAATGTTATTAAAAAACAGAGTCAGCAGTTTGGCACGGGTTTTTGAACCGAATAAATCTTCTAGCATAGTTTAAGCGTGTTATTAGTATATTTCTATTATAGTATAGTATTTTGTTGTTGTAAAATGAAAAATCTGATAAAATAAATTATGTATGATATACCAAACAAAAGTGGATAAATTAGCCATTAGCAATACCAAGGGCGATTATCAGTCATATGTTTATGTGGCGCCCTCTGACAGACAAGGGACAACCGGTTTGGGCCAGCTTTTTATAGTGGCCGAGGCAAAATCACGCGAGAAAAAAATCCCCAGTATTTTAAATCAGTTAGTGGACGAGCTGTCGGAATATTATTATCACTCGCCCACTAAAAACACCGAGGCGGCACTGGAAACGGCCGCGCAGTATTTTAATGAAAATATTGGTGATATTACTGGCAAGAACTTAAGGTGGCTAAAAGAAAAAATGAGTATTTTGATCGCGGCGATTCAGGATAATAAATTGATTATTAGTAATTTTGGCGGCTTGAGCGCCTGGCTTTTCAGGAATAATAAAATCCACGATATCACCGCTGGAGGGAATAATAAAGATGTCACTGGCAAAAAAATACTCTGCCAGTTGATTAGCGGGCAATTAGTTGATGGGGATGTTTTACTTTTAACTAATAATACCATCTTTGACTATTTTTCAGATGAAAAAATTAAAAAAACCGTAATGGGTTTGGCGCCGACACAGGCTTGCGCATTTTTTAAAAATACTTTGCTTGATTACAAAGTGTCAGTTGATTTTAGCACCATTATCATTAAATTCATGGCTTTTAAAAAAGCGCCGCAACAAATTATTGATGCCACCGCAGGAACTAATGTGCTCAAGGCGGCAGATAATGTGGAAATCTTAAATAAGGCTGAACCCGGGATAGCGGCTAAAATATTTATAAAGCTGGCTGGCTGGGTCAAAAACGGATTGGCTAAAATTTATGCCTTGGTTAAAAAAGCAGGGACATTAAAAATGAGGGGCAAAAAAGAAGCAAAAAAAGAGGTCGGGGAATTGAGTGGGATGAATGTTAAGAGCGAGGAACAGATAGCTCGCGAAGACGAGAAAAAAAGAGTAAAAGGTTTGGCGTTTAAAAAATGGAAAAGCTTTAATATCGTAGAATACCGCTTAATATTACTAATTATATTGGCAGCTATTTTATTTACCGGCAGTTTGTTTATAGTGAATAATAAAAAGAAAAATCAGGTGCAAAACGAGGAGTTCCAGGCGTTAGTTGAGGAAATAAACGGCAAAATAAATTCTGTTGAAGCGGCGCTGATATACAAAGATGAGGCTAGGGCGCAAGAACTTCTAAGCGAGGCTAATGATCTTCTGGCAAAACTAACGAACAATAATCCTCAGGAGCAATACCAGTATCAGGAGTTAAAAAATGAGTTGGCCAAACAAGTTAAACGAATTTATAATTTAGAGACTATTACCAATCCGGAAGTGCTGGTGGAGCTACCACAAGACTTTGCGGCTACATCCAACATCTATGCTGATCCAAATAATATAATTTATTTAGCGCGCGGCGCTGAGATTTATAAGGTGAATACCGGCAATAAGGCATTAGACAAGGTGGCGAGCATCACCGGACAAATTAAAAAGCTGGTATATTTTGAAAAGAATAAGCTGCTAATTCTGACCAAGACTGGCGAGGTGTGGATAATGGATACCAATAACTACGGCGCCAGGAAAATTACTCTGGAACTGCCGAAAAAAAGCCAATTGGTTGACTTGGCCACTTACGGATTGAAAATATATTTGCTTGATGGCGGCAATAATAATATCTATAAATATAATTATCAGACAACTAGTTTTGGCACTCCCAGCAAATGGCTGTCTGGCGAGGATGATTTAACCGGCAATGAGGTAATTGTCGTTGACGGCAGTGTCTGGCTGGCGGCCAAGGACGGCCAGATAAGCAAATTTTTTAAAGGCAAAAAAGAAATCTTCGGCTTAAAAGGAGCTTATGAAAAAATAAGCAGCCAGACACTGCTTGTAACTAATGAGACAAGCAACAACTTGTATTTGCTTGACAGGGATAAAAATAGAATTCTCATCGCTGATAAAACCGGCCAGGTGTCAAAACAGCTTTTGGGCGATGAATTAGAAAAAATAGTTTCCATAGCGCCGAATAGCAATGAACGGGAATTATATCTTATGACGGTTAATAAGGTTTACAAGATAGGATTGTAATTTTTAAGCCATTAAAAAACCCGCTCCGATGAGCATCGGAACGGATTTTTAATTGAAACAAATTTTATTTCAAAGTAACTTGGCCGCCAGCTGCTTCAAGTTTTTTCTTTATTTCCTCGGCCTCTTCTTTCTTGGCGCCGGCTTTGATTATGACCGGAGCGCCTTCCGCCATGTCTTTAGCTTCTTTCAAGCCTTTTTCAGTGACTTCGCGAATGACTTTAATGACGCCGATTTTATTTTCACCGGTAGCGGTGAGTTCAACATCAAAATCTGATTTTTCCGCGGCAGCTTCTGCGCCGCCGTTACCAGCGGCTGGCATGGCAGCCATCATCATAGGAGCAGCAGCAGAAACACCAAATTTATCCTCAAGAATTTTAACCAGTTCTGATAGGTCAATGACTGACATTTTTTCAATCTCTGCTACGATTGATTTGAATTTGTCAGGAACGACAACGGTTTTTTCTTCTTGAGTTTTTTGTTCGTCTGCCATATTATTATCATTAATTAATAACATTATTTATTTATTTTTTACGACTTTTGATCTTTAATTGCCTTTAAAACATTAACTAACCCTCGCATGTTGCCCGCTAGGACATTTACCAATCCGCTTAATGGCGCTTTGATTGTGCCAACGACTTTGGCAAGCAACTCTTGCTTTGATGGTAAAACAGCCAGCGCTTTGACTTTATGACTGTCAATCCAATTATTTTCCAGTATGCCGCCAACAATGTTCATATTATTATTTTTGACGGCAAAATCATGAATGGCTTTGGCTGGGGCGACTTCATCTGCAGCTGAAATAGCCATGGCAACATTACCATTAATGCCCTTGAATAAATCCGTCTTAAAGCCTAATTTTTCAAAAGCTTTTCTAAGAAGTGTTTTTTTGATCACTGAATAATTGACATTCTCCTGATGCATGGTGTTTCTTAGCTGCTGATCATCTTTGACTGTGATAGCTGAAAAACTAGCCAGGGTAGCTGACTTGGCATTTTTTATATTATCTGTCAGATTGCTTAAAACAGTTTCTTTTTGTTGTCTTGTTTTTGGCATAGAAATTAAATTTATCCTGAGCGGAGCCGAAGGATCCCATGGCTCTGTGTTCAATTGTTGATAATAAAAAAACTACGGGGTAACCGCAGATTAAGTAAAATTTTAGCTAAAATTAGCTTAAATTATACCTCGGCAGGTCTTATGGTTGCCTGCTGTCTGCGGTTGATTCACATTGTTAAAATCAATATAACAAAAAAAAGATAGGATGTCAAATTCAATTCAAATACTTCTCCTTGTTCGCTTTATGCTCTTCAAAATCACGCCCGTAATGGACGTTGCTCTGGCTGTCAGTGAGAAAATACCAATAATCCGACGCTGCCGGATAGATGGCGGCTTTGATTGAAGCTAAACCGGGATTACTGATTGGGCCAGGTGGCAGGTCGCCGTAGAGATAGGTGTTGTAGAATGAATTTATTTTTAGGTCTTCAGCGGAAAGTGCCGGAGTTTTTTTGCCCGTAATATAGTTAATGGTGGAATCTGCCTGAAGCGGGACGCCTGCCTCAAACCGTTTCCAGAAAATGCCGGAAACAATCGCGCGATCATTGTCCGTCATAACTTCGCGTTCAATAATTGAAGCCATGGTGATAATATCAAAAATAGTTTTGCCTTGAGCTTGAATATCTTGGCGCAGCTGCAGGGTTAATTTTTTATCAAAATTATTAAGCATTTTACGAACAATATCGTCAATGGTCGCATAGGCAAAAAAACGGTAAGTATCAGGAAACATATAGCCTTCAAGATTGGCCATGGCTGGTTTGTCACTAAAAAAATCATAGCTTGAAATATCAAAATTAAATTTATTATTCGGCTGGTTTACGCCGGTTGCCTCAAAAAGCTCTTTTGTTTGAAACTTACCCATGTTTTCCAACCGCCAGGCAATGTCTTTAACCGTCCAACCTTCAATCACTGTCAGTTCCCATTCTTGAGGTATTTCGCCGGCAACGAGGATTTCCGTCAGCCGCTTGATATTTATCACGTTTGGCAGATTATATTCCCCGGCCTTGAGCTTACTTTCAATGCCTTTGAGATAAGTGTAGGTTTCAAAAACAAATTTATTTTTAATTATGCCGTCTTCAAAAAGATTCTGGCTGATTACATTGACGCTTTGTCCCTGACTGATGGTGAATTGGGTGTGCTCAATGGAAATAGGATTTAAAAGAATAAATAAAAACCAGATGCTCATTATAAAACCGGCAAAAATAACGAGGATAACAAAAACGCCGAAAATTTTCCGGCCACTTCTTTTTGCTTGACGCTTTTCAGGTTTGTAGACTTGCATATAATAATTATACAAATAACGAAGTAAAAAAGTCAATGAGACCAGAGTAAATGCTCTTTTCTACAAATATTTTTCCAACCCTGCCTGCTCTAATTTTTCCAACAGCTCGGTAATCTGTTTGACTTTATCTTTTGGCACAACGATCAGAGCATCTTTGGTGTTGACGACCACCTGGCCGGCGAGGCCGACGGTCGCGAGGAGCTTTTTGTCTTCAAAATTGTAAACCAAACAGTCCTTTGAATTCAGATTAAACACTCTGCCTTGAGTGACATTATCGTCAGGACTCTGCTGTCGAGCTTCTTTAAAAGCGTAAAGAGTGCCGGGATCTGACCAGCCCAGATTGGTTTTCAGAATAACTGCGTTTGATAAATCAAGCCGCTCAATAATTGCTTGGTCAAAACTGATTTTAGGAGTATGGGCATAGTCATTTTTAACTGACTGGCACATTTCAGGAGCAAGTTTTTGAAATTGATCATTGAGAAATTTAATTGAGGTAATAAAGTAGCCCGGATTCCAAAAATATTCTCCTGACTTAAACATTTTACGGCAGACAGCCGGCTGCGGCTTGTATTGCCAACCAAGGAATTTGAAATAATCGCACTTCCCTATCCGGCCGACTTTTTCTCCGACATGAATCCAGCCTAAGTTATCATTGGCAAAACGAGGTTGTTCGGCGAGGAAAATAAATCTGTTAGGATTTTCTTGAATTAATTTTTCAGCGGTTTTTAGATGCTTAACGAACTCTTGCGGCTGATCCATAAGGTGATCGGCCCAAAGAATGGCTACCGGGCCGGATTGGTTTGCTTGGATTAATTTCTGGAGCGCCAGGCAGACGGCCGGGCCGTTATTTCTTCTTTCAGGCTCAATAATAACATGATTTCTCTTTAGCTCCGGCAGTTCTTTTAAGGCTAAATTTTTAAATTCGGGGGTAAGCTGCAAATAAATATTTTCCGTACCAAAATAGGGAGCTATTCTTTGCCAGGTGAGCTCTAATGTTGATTGGCCATTAAATATTTTTTGGAATTGTTTGGGAAATTTACGGCGAGAGATTGGCCAGAATCTGGTACCAACACCGCCGGCAAAGATTATAATCTTCATAGTGATAATTAAGGCCTCTCCCCTAGCCCTTCCCCTTTTGAAAAAAGGGGAGGGGTATGGGGTGGGGTCATTTAATAATCAAATTTTTCCCTGTCATTTCTTGAGGTTGATCACGTTTCATCAGATAAAGAACGGTGGGCGCTACATCAGCCAGAATACCATTGGGGCGAAGTTTTATTTTTTTAATTGACTCTGCCGGGCCAATAACACAAAAAGGAACGGGGAAACAGGAGTGCTCGGTGTCAATTTTACCGCTTGGAATATCAATCATTTCTTCAGCATTGCCATGGTCAGCAGTAATGATAACCACGCCTTTATTTTTAGTGACTACTTCATCCACAATATTCTTAAGACATTGATCCATTTTTTCTAAACTCTTAATGGTGGCGGTTAAATTACCGGTATGGCCGAGCATATCCGGGTTGGCAAAATTAATAGCGATAAAATCATAAATTCTATTTTGAATATTTTTAACTACCAGGTCAGTAATAACACCAGCAGACATATTGGGCGCCAAGTCATATGATTTGACATCAGACGATTTGATTAAAATTCTTTCTTCTCCGGCAACTGGATTGGCATAACCGCCGTTAAAAAAATATGTCAGGTGACCGTATTTATCGGTTTCAGCGATGTAAAGTTGGCGCAGGTCGGAAAGTTCCATGGGCAGGGTACTTTTCAAATCGGGCGAGGGATAGGCAGTCAAAATATTAGGCAGATCCGGCCCAAAATCAGTTAGGGCAACAAAGATAAAATTATTTAATTTTCTTTTGCGGTGGAATGAACCGGGATTCTGCTCATTAAATTTGTCCTGGACAAAAGCTTTGGTTAATTGTCTAGCACGGTCAGACCGGGCATTAAAAAAAATGACAGCATCGTTGTCTTTAATGCGCGGCAGCATTTTATCATCTTTATAAATAGTAGTTGGCTTAATATATTCGTCTGATTCGCCACGGCCATAACCGTCTTCAATAGCTTTCAAAGGATCGTCACTCTGGCGCTGGCTGCCAGACACAAGGGCGTTAAAGGCAAGCTCAGTTCTGCTCCATTCTTTTTTACGGTCCATGCCGTAAAAACGACCCATAATAGTAGCCGCCTGTTCATGTTTAGGATCAAGTTTTTGCAATAATTGGTGCAAAAAAATATAGCCTTCAAAAGGCGGTGAATCGCGGCCATCAGTAAAAAGATGCAGGTAAACTTGCTTAACTTTATGCTGACGCGTCATTTTAATCAAGGCATCAAGGTGTTCGGGATGGGCATGGGCTGAATTAGCGCCGGTTAAAAGACCAATTAAATGTAAATTTGATCTATTCTTTTTGACATGGTCAATGGCAGAAAGAAAGGCGGCATTTTTAAAAAAAGTGCCGTCTTTAATCATTTCCGACACGACCACCAGGTCCTGTTTGACAATCCTGCCAGCGCCAAGATTCATGTGGCCGGCTTCAGAATTGCCGTCTTCGCCAGGGAAAAGCCCGACATACTCGCCGTGGGCTTTTAATTCAGTGTAGGGGTAATGGGAAAAATAATAATTCAAATTGGGCAATGCTGCCAGTTTGACAGCGTTACCGGGGCCAGACGGGGCAATGCCAAAACCATCTAATATTATTAGGACAAATGGGTGATAAAATTTTTTGAGAGTCATAAAAAATAATCTTTACGCTATTTCCTCCTCAATCTTCAATAATCTGTTGTATTTGGCCACACGCTCTCCGCGAGACGGCGCTCCTGCTTTAATGAATTCTGCGCCCAAGGCAACGGACAGGTCAGCGATAAAATCATCATAGGTTTCGCCAGAACGGTGGGAAACAACCAATTGATAATTATGCTCTTTGGCCAGTTCGGCAAATTTGACCGTTTCTGTCAGCGTGCCGATTTGATTGGGTTTGACGACTACGGCATTGGCGGCGCCGAGTTTAACGCCTTCATTTAAGCGATTGACGTTAGTGGTGAATAAATCATCGCCGACAATGATCGGGTGCAAATTTTTTTCATGAAGTTTAATGAATTTTTTATTATCAAGCTGATAATTGTGAATTTTTAGATTGAGCCCGGAGAACTCTTTTGTCATCTCAATCCAAGCCTGCCAATCGTCTTCTGCTAAAGGATCTTCAAGCAGTAGAAAAGGATATTTGGCAAACCACTCTTTATAAAGATAGATAAGCTGATTTGAATCAAGAAACGATTCGTCCAGACTAAAATTGTATAATTTTTCTTGCGGCAAATAAAATGTTGAAGCGCCAGCGTCCATGCCGAGCACTACTTGTTCGCCGGCAATGTATCCTGCCTGCTTAATGGCAGTAAGAATATATTCAACTGCTTTAACGGCCGAATCCATATTTGAGCCATAACCGCCCTCATTGCCGACATTAATATCTAAGCCATCGGCTTTTAAGACTTTTCCAAGCTGGTGAAAAATTTCCGTTCCGACGCGCAATCGCTCTTTAAAACTGGTGTTGATCGTGGGTATAATCATGAATTCCTGAAAATCAAGATTGGAATCGGCGTGTTTGCCGCCGTTGATGATGTTAAATTGCGGCAGAGGGATGCGCCAGCCAGGAAATTTAATATTATACAGCTCGCGGATGTACTGATAAAGCGGCTGTTTTTTGATTTTGGCGGCGGTACGGGCACAAGCCAAAGAAACACCCAGAATGGCATTAGCGCCCAGATTTTCTTTGTTAGGAGTACTATCAAGTTCAATCATCAGCTGGTCAATATGCTGTTGGTTAGTTGTCTCTTCGCCCTTGAGCGCTGGAGCGATTTTTTTATTGACATTAGCCACGGCTTTAAGCACGCCTCTGCCGCCATAACGTTTTTCATCGCCGTCGCGCAGTTCCAGAGCTTCGTGACTGCCGAGAGAAGCGCCGCTGGGCACGGAGGCAACGGCATTAGTAATGCCGTCTGCTAACACTACTTGAACTTCAATAGTTGGGTCGCCACGCGAGTCTAAAATTTCACGGGCAATAATATTTTTGATTTTAGTCATAGATTTAATGGTTAATTTTTTGATTATAACCAAGACCGGGTAATTTTTTCCCTGCCAGAAATTCCAGCATGGCTCCGCCGCCAGTGGAAATAAAAATGTTACTGCCAAATTTTTTACCCTGTAAAATTTTGTCTGTATCTCCGCCGCCGATCACCACTTTTGCTTCTGATTTTAAAATTTCCTTGGCGATTTCCTGTGTGCCAATGGCAAATTTTTTGTCTTCAAAATATCCCAAGGGGCCATTCCAAACTATTGTCTTGGCTTTTTTAATTATATCACAATAAAATTTAATTGTTTTTGAGCCAATGTCTAAAATTTTATTATTTTTCCAGACAAAGTCGGCTGGTAAAATTAATTTTGAATTTTGTCCCCGATCCGGTCGGGGATTGAATTTTGAATTTGTTTGGAAATTGAAAATTGGAAATTGGAAATTTTTAAGTGTCTTTTTAGCTTCATTAATATATTTTTCATCCACTAACGACTTGCCCACTTCCACGCCTTGTGCTTTTAAAAAAGTATTGGCCACGGCGCCGCCCACCAGAATTTGGTCGGCAATTTTTTGAAACTCTTTAATCACCGGCAGTTTGGTCTCAATTTTGGCGCCGCCGATAATAAGAATCATGGGGTGTTTGGGATTTTCCAGAATGGCTGATAAATTATCAATTTCTTTTTCAAGATGCAGCCCCGCATAACTCGGCAGATAATTTTGAATGGCAGCAACTGAGGCGGCTGAACGGTGCGAAACCGCAAATGCCTCGTTGACGTAAATAGCTGCTAAACTTGCTAATTTTTTGGCAAAATTTTTATCATTCTTTTCTTCGCCAGTATAAAATCTCAAATTCTCTAACATTCTTAGTGATATGTCATTCCGGGGAGCAGAGCGACGAGGAATCTCGTCCCAATCTGTAAAAACTATTTTTTTCCCAAGTATTTTTTCTAGTTTATTTTTCACCGGCAATAAACTTAGTTTTTCATCCACGCCCTTTGGTCTGCCTAAATGTCCCATTAAAATCACTCTTGCGCCTTTTTGTAATAAATATTTTATCGTCGGCACGCATGCTTTTAATCTGGTATCATCAATTATTTTTGTTGTTTGTTGTTTCAGGGGCAAATCAAAATCACAACGAACCAAAACTCGTTTATTTTGCAGATTTTTTATTGATTTAACGGAATTAATGCGCATACTAACATTTTTATTTATTGATAAATTTTAATATTCCCCAGGCCAACACTCCGCCAATGATAGCGGTAAAAAATTGCGGCCAGCTCATCAGCACAGCCACGGTGAGGGCAAGGGATTGATTTAATAATAAATTAGTGACAATGCTGGAAGTGGTGAATAAAAAAAGATATTTTGCTCCGGCGGCGAAAAATAAAGCAATTCCATAACTCGTAAATTTTGATTTAAAATAATCCAATATTAATATTAATAAAAAATTTGAGATGATTATAAAGGGAATCATCGGCGCCAAAACCGCTGGCAATAAACCTGTGCCTAGGGCAATAGTTGATGGCAGGATGCCAATCAGCAGCGCGCCGCGGATGCCAATAATAAAGACGGCAAGAATCATGGCCATGTTGACAATCGGACCGGTCAGCCATTGAGAGTGGATGCCAATAAGCGGTGCGCCAGTGGCCATCGTCAAGATGACTAAAAATTTAACAGCATATGAAATATTTATTTTTTGGAGAGTAGTTATATTGACCATATTTTTATTAATTATCTAATTATTATTTTAAAATTTAAAATTTAAAATTTAAAATTTTTTAACATATCCTGTCCTGCTAGCTACATTATACTGGCAATGCATTAATTGTTCAATCAATTTTTGTCTGCCCTTAAAATAATCACGGTAGACAGCCAATAAAGATTCATTTTCATGAGCGGCGCGCATGGCGAGGTTTTGGTCAAGATTATAGAGCGCCGCGGCGCGTTGAGCCCTGATTTCAGCGCTGACTGGCACTGGTTGCCCGCCGCCGCCAATACAGCCGCCTGGGCAGGCCATCACTTCCACATAATCATACTGGCATTTTTTAGCCTTGATGTTTTCAATCAATTTTCTGGCATTGCCCAAGCCGCTGACAACGGCTACCCGCAGATTTTTGCCGCCAATATTTACTACTGCTTCTTTTATCCCTTGTTGGCCGCGGACTTGTTTGAATTCAATTCTGCCTTGGCTAACCGGGGAATATTTATTTTTGGTTAGTTGGTAATTTTCACCATTGATAATCGGCTTTAAACTGCCTGTTTCTTTTTTTACCCGCAACATATAGTCGGCAGAACGGAGAGCTGATTCCATCACACCGCCGCTAGCGCCGTAAATTATGCCGGCGCCGGAGGGATTACCCAAGGGATTATCCAGTTCTTTTGATTCTAATTTTGGAAAATCAATTTTTGCCCGGCGGAGCAGATAAGCATATTCGCGCGTGGTGACCACATAATCAACGATGGGCAGACGCTGATAACGTTGGGTGATTAGACTAATTTCTTGCTTTTTAGCCGTACACGGCATAATGGAGACAACCATAACATCCTGCGGCTTTTTTCCCATAAGCTCTGCCCAATAAGTTTTAGCTATAATGGCTGAATGAATATGCGGCGAACGAGTGGTGGTGAGGTGAGAGATAAATTCTGGATAATAGAACGCGATAAATTTCACCCAGGCCGGGCAGCAAGCAGTAAACATCGGACGGTCTTTTTTTGCCTCAAGCCAATGAATTAATTCACGCGCCTCTTCATAACTGGTAAAATCGGCCCCGGCCGAAACATCAAAAACGGCATCAAAGCCTAGGACGCGCATACTGGCGGCCAGTTGACCGGTGGTAATTTGGCCATAAGCCAAATTATATTCCTCGCCAATGCTCACTCTGATTGAGGGAGCAATTTGGGCCACAAGAGTTTTGCCGCTTGTCTTTTTATTTTTTATCAGCTCTTCCACAAATTGCCAATGAGGCACTCCCTGAACTGCGCCCACTGGGCAATGGACAACGCATTGGCCGCAATAAGCGCAGTCTTTGTTCTGCTGATCAGTCGGCTTGGTTTGAGTTTGGTAACCTTTATTAACCGTCTGATAAAAATCACAGGTTTGCTGATCGCGGCAGACTTCAGTACAAATGCCGCAATCAATGCATTTGCTGGAATCAAACTGAATAAAATTGCCAAAGCGCCAGGTAGGCAATTTAGCCTTGCGGTCTTGGTAACGGGTAATCTTCAGGCCATACTGACGAGCATAATCTTTCAGGGCGCAAGAATGTTCCTGAATGCAGGCAGAGCATTTTTCAATGTGCTCGGCATAAATCATTTCTAAATTAACGGCCCGAACGCGCTTGACAAGCGGGGTGTTGGTTTTGACTTTTATGTCATCTGCTATAGTTTGAGTGCAGGCAGTCACAATCCCCTGCCCCTCAACTTCAACCAAACAAACCCGACATTTGCCCTGGATAGCTAAATCAGGATGTTTGCACAGGGTTGGGATATCAATACCATTGGCTTGGCAGACAGCTAAAATGGTCTGGCCATCTTGGGCAAAATATTGCTTATGATTGATGGTGATTTTTATCTTTTTTAGCATTTTTTTATATTTTCAAAATAACTGGTAATGGCAGTAGTGGCCATTTTACCCAATGAGCAAAGAGATGAGTTTTGCATGGAAAAAATAATATCGGCAAATAGCTGCGGATCAAAATTTTTAGCATTATATATTTCATAAAGCCGATAAGTGCCTTCGCGGCAGGGAACGCACTGGCCGCAAGATTCTTTTTTATAAAATTCAAGCCATTTATTAACCAGTTGCCGCTCGTCTTTTGCCAGCTCGTGAATTATCAGCCCGCCATAAGACTGAATTGCGTAATCATCCAATTGGTTTTCAGCAAGGCAGATGCCAGCCATGGCGCCACCAAGTTGAATAAAAAATTTAAAATTAGGATAATGGCCTGATTCAAGCAGGGCTTGTTTAACATTTATGGTTTCTGGAAATTTAAAAATATTTTTAGGAGTGTTATCTCCGGAAATGCAGAAAAATCTTTCTTGCTTGTATTTGCCCTGATTAATAAGAGCGATGTCATAAAATGTTTCGCAATTATTGACCAGCGTGGGTTTATTTAAAAAACCCTTTTCTAACACAAAGGGCGGTTTAAAACGGGGCTCTTCTCTTTTGCCTTCCATTAGATTGACAATCGTTGATTCTTCACCGCCAATATAGTCCTTGATTGGTTTTGAAAAAATTTCAATATTATCATTATCAATCAGAATTTGAAGTTTATTGTGAAAGCGGGAATAGTAAAGCGGATTGAGATAAATAAAACCTTGACAGGCGTTAAGAGTCTGCATGGCGAGCTTCAGGCCGTCTAAGACAATTTCTGGATAATTATCCAAAATAAACTCATCTTTAAAAATGCCCGGTTCTGACTCGGAACAGTTGGCAATAACATATTTTTCTTTGCCAGGCGCGTCCAAAACAATCTGCCATTTTTTAGCCGCTGAAAAAGTGCCGCAGCCACGGCCAAGCAGACCAGCTTGCTCAATTTTATTAATTATTGCTGGGTATCTCATAAAATAGAAAACAAAATTTATGCTATAAATTTAATTATAGCATAATTAAGCAAGAGGGAAAATTTTGAGAAAAAAAATAAGAGGTTCTAGCTTTCTACTCAATCACTAGAACCCCCAACAATTATACCTTCTTCCAAATCTGCAACCCTCCCCGGGGGAAGGGTTGTGAGGCGAGCTGAGTTGTAATCAATTGATGATCATCAAAAAAAAGATGATCATTCTCCATGTGTTCCCCTCTTCTCACTTCCGACGGCAAATACGCCCGGACAAGTTTGTACTCTGTGGACACACCGTCTTTTTTAATTCTTTTTAAATACGGTATGCCAGACTTTATTACTATGATGTCTTCTTTTAATATTCTCATAGCTAATTCTGTCCTCTCCTTTTGTTTTTAAAATTTCTTTGAAAATTTTATTTTTTAAACAATAAAAATATTATGGCTGATTTTTTAAAATGAGTCAAGGGCGGTTGTGGAAAAGTTAAAAAAATGGAAAATGTGGTATAATATATATAAATAAACAATTTTAAATTTAAAATTTTAAATTTTAAATAAATCAGGTGAAAAAGTTTTTGCAAAATCAAAAAGGAGCAATGCTAATTATGGCGCTGGTTTTTACTATGCTCTTTACAGTAATGGCAGTCGGGCTGTCAAGTATGATTGCTAGCCAGCATAAATTGGGCTTGAAAAAAATAACTTGGGCAAAAGCGATAGCCATAGCCGAAGCGGGAGTTAATTATTACCGCTGGCATTTGGCGCACGCGCCTGATGATTTTCAGGACGGCACTGGATTACCCGGGCCTTATGTGCATAATTACCATGATAATCTAGGCAACACGATTGGCAAATTTTCTTTAGCCATTACTCCTCCCTCTGAATGTTCCAACACGGTGATAATTGAATCAACTGGCTGGCTGGATAAAGACCCCGAGGTGGACAGAACCGTTAAAGTAAAATACGGCCGGCCGTCAATGGCGCAATTCGCCTTTTTGACTAATTCAAATGTCTGGTTTGGCGACACGGAAACATTGCATGGGCCGCTGCATTCCAACGGCGGCATTAGAATGGACGGCTATAATGACGGCAAAACAACATCAGCCAAAGAAACATACATTTGCGGGCCAGAACATGGCTGCTCTTATCAGACCAAGCCAGGAGTTTGGGGCGCTGGGCAAGAACAGTCGCTTTGGGATTTTCCTGTGTCTAATATTGATTTTGACGAGGTGACAACTGATTTGTCAGCGCTTAAAACCTTGGCCCAAAATTCAATGTGTTCCGCGACTGAAGATTGCTATTGGCCGCAATTAGGATTGGGCTGGCATATTAAATTTCTAAATAACGGAACTTTTGACGTCTATCGGGTGACCAAGCTTAAAAACCCCGTCTGGGGTTGGGATGGTGCTAGATGGCTGCGCGAATCTGATGATATTGACAGGGAATCTTACGATGGAAATTACAACATTCCCGGAAATTGTGGTATAATTTTTGTAGAAGATAGTCTTTGGGTTGATGGCACGGTTAAGGGACAGACAACAGTCGTCGCTGCTAAATTGCCTGACTCGGGCAGCAACCCAAAAATTGTGATTAATGGAAATTTAGTTTATGCGGCCAAGGATGGCACAAACAATTTGGGGCTTATTTCACAGTCAAATATTTATGTGCCGCTTTATGCAGCGCCGAATGATTTGGAAATAAACGCGGTGCTAATGGCGCAAAAAGGACATGTATTTCGCAAATATTATACCACTAGCGGCTCATATCAAGTGCCGGCCAATGCCAGAAATTATGTTTTGAGAAATAAAATAAGCTTGTATGGAGTAATTATTACCAATACGATTTGGACTTGGTCATGGGTTAACGGCTGGGGTCAGACTGTCTCGGGTTACCGGAACACGGAAACTATTTATGATTCAAATTTGACATATAACCCGCCGCCCGGCTTCCCAACAACTGGAGAATACCAGATTTTACAGTGGGAAGAAACCACAGAAAAGCAATAAACAAAGAATAATAAGCAATAAACAAAGAATAATAAGCAATAAACAAAGAATGGAAAATAATATTCTTAAAGTAAAAATTCATGAATTTATAAAATTAACCTACCAATATAGTAACCAATTTCCGAAAAACGAGCTATATGCTTTAACATCCCAACTAAGAAGAGCTGCGGTGTCAGTAATGCTAAATTTTCTTGAAGGCTATGCGAGAATAAAAGAAAATGTAAAATTAAATTTTTGGGAAATATCTTATGGTTCTGCGAGAGAATGTAAATATATTATTTATCTAGCCAAAGAATTAAAATATTTTTCAGAAGATGAATATCTTAAATTAACTAATCTTATTGATGAGATTTCAGCAATGCTTTGGGTGTCCATGACAAAAATAAAAAATAGAAAGTTATAACTTTGCTTATTGCTTATTGCTTATTGCTTTATGTTTTTAACTTCGCCAAATAAAATATTAGGCTTGGATATCTCTGATTTGTCCTTAAAAGCTGTACAAATTAGAAGAAAAATGGGGGGAAATTATATCCAAGCATTTAATTCAATCAACCTGCCGCCTGGAATCATTGAGGAGGGTGTAATTAAAGATGCAGAAAAAGTAGCAAGGCTGATGCGGCAATTAATTCAAAAATCAGCTAATAAATTTACAACGCGCTATGCCGCGATTTCCCTGCCTGAAACTAAAACTTTTATTAAAGTAATTGACATAGCGCACACTGACACGCAAACGGATAAAGTCAGAGATTTGATTAGCAAGGAACTGCCAAGGCATATGCCTCTTGAGATGAGCGAGGTACAAGTTGACTGGCAAGAAATTGGCAATGACCATAAATACAGGAAATTTCTAGTGGCGGCCGTGCCGCGCGTTATTGCCGAGGAATATATCAAACTGTGCGGCCTGGCCCAACTTGAGGTAGTAGCGCTTGAAATTGAAGCCCAGGCAATTACCAGAGCAATTTTGCCTCTTGCCGCAGAAGGTAACCAACGGGCATGGTGGAATAAATTGCCATGGCAGAAAACAAAAGAAGCGACAAATAATAATAAAAAAGATGAGGGAGCAAAAATTATTTTAGACTTGGGCGCGACCAGAACAAGCATCATCCTGCTTGACAAAGGGATAATACAGTTTGCCAATAGCATTGCCAATATTTCTGGGGAAAAAATTACCAGGACCATTATGGAAAGGAAAAATTTATCTTACACCAAGGCAGAAAAAGCCAAGTTGATTTGCGGCAGTGATGCTAAAAAGTGCAAGGGGGTGATCCGGGACATAATGATAGAAGTCATAGACGAATTAGTCAAGGAAATCATTAATACCATAAATTTTTACCAGGACCATTTTTCAGGGCAGACAAAAGATTTGGAAATTATTCTCTGCGGCGGCGGCTCAAACATGAATCGTCTGGACGAGATATTGGGGAAAAAATTGCAAAGAAAAATTTTGATTGCTAACCCGCTGGCAAATATTTCGGGCGAGCTGCCAAGAAAAATTGGCAACCTTTATGCCTATACCACGGCCATCGGCCTAGCTTTAAAAAATATGGCATGATAAGTACATAATTTATCCTGAAGCCAAAAGCCATGGGACTCTTCGCTTCGCTCGGAGTAAAATTATATTTTTATGATTGAACTCAATCTTTTGCCAAGAGCAATAAAAAAACAAATCACAAAAAAGACGCAATATGTGGCCATGGTTAATAATGCCCTAATATTAACGGCAGTTTTTTTAATTGTTTCCGGCTTGATGCTGGCCAGCCAAAAATATATGGCTTACGAGGTAAATATGGTCAATAAAAATAATGAGCAAATGACGCAACCGAGCGGGATTGAGGAAATAAATAATCTGATGAGTGAAGCCAGCACGGTGCAAAAAGATTTTGTTAAGTGGTCAAAGATATTAAATAATTTTCTGGCTTTACTGCCAGCGGGCAATACAATTCAAAGCATAAATTTGGATAGAGGGCAAGCGATAATGACCATGAGCGGCCGGGCAAAAACAAGGAACGATTTTTTACAGCTCAAAGCAAATCTGGAAAATTCTCAAATACTCTCGGGGATTGAATCGCCCATTTCTAATCTGCTGCATCGGACTAACGTTGACTTTACCATACAAGCCAAATTAAATTTATAATATGCCGGATAATAAAAAATTATTAATAATATTCAGCCTGCTGGCGCTCACTTCGCTTGGGCTTTTATGGTGGCTGATTCTGCCGGCAGCCAGCGCCATTGGACAAAACGCCAGTCAAATACATGAGCAGAGGGAAAAATTAGACAAATTATTGCGCCAAGGCCAGAGTATTAAGGAAAACCAAAAAAATGTGCAAGCGATTAAAAACGAAATTGGCATATTACAAAAGATATGGCTGAAGAATGGAGATGAACTTGAATTTATTACTGATTTGGAAAACACGGCAGAAAAAAACAATTTGCAGCAGACGATAACTTTTGATAATACCAAAGCAATTGAAAAAAATGGAAATAAAGTTATTCCCCTGGAACTGCAGCTCTCTGGCAGTCTGGAAAATATTCTAATGCATCTGGCGCAAATTGAAGCATTTGATTATTATATTAATTTTCAAAACATTGAGCTGACTAAACAAAGTGGGGAGATAAGCAAAAAATTTCCCGGGCAGGCGCAAAGTGGGGAAGAAAACGAACAAACTCCGAGTGCGCTTTCAATGCGCTTGAGCGGATTAACTTATTGGAAATAAATATGGCAGAGCTAAAACAACAAATTAAAATAATGCTGGCTAAATGCCTTAAATGCAACAGGAAAGTTTTTTTAATGGCGGGGATTTTGATCTTAATAATTTGCCTCATATTTTTAGGCAATATTTTATGGCAATCAATTAATGATACGCGCTTGATTGCCAGCTTGCAGCAGCAGGTGGCCACGCAAGTGGTGGATATGAAAATGTGGCAGGAGATTAAAAAAGAGGTTGAATTAAAGAAACAGCCGCCAGCGGCAAACGAAAAACTCACCAGAAATCCGTTTGAATAAAATGGCTAGAATTGATAGGCTAAAAATACCTCGGGGGTATTTTTTTGATTTTTCCCTGAAAATTTGAGATAATGGGAATATATGAAATATTATCTATTTGCTACTCATAGTAACCCCAATCTATTAAATGAGCTTGTGAAAAAGTCAAATAAGCTTGTCAGGGGCAAATGTAAAATTTCCCATTATAAAGACGGGGAGATTTTAGTGCATATTGATGAAAAAATAAAGGGCCAAAAAGTTTTTGTGCTCGGCTCAACTTTTCCGCCGGCGGAAAATGTTTTAGAATTAATTATTCTCATCAATACGCTCAGGGCTAATGGCGCCAAAAAAATAGTGGCGCTTATCCCCTACTTTGGCTATGGCAAGCAGGATCGGATCAAATATTCCGGCGACGCGATGAGCGCCAAACTGATGGCGAAAATAATTGAAGATGCCGGGGCGAGTGAAATTCTGGCTTTGGATTTGCATAGCCAGCGGGTGGCTGAATATTTCAAAGTGAAAATAACCGAACTCCAGGCTAAAACTATTTTGGCTAAGGCTTTAAAAAAATTACAGTTGAAAAATTTGGTGGTGCTGGCTCCGGATCTTGGCGCTGATGAGCGCTCTAAAAAATTTGCTAAGGAATTAGGGGTAAAAAATTTGGCGGCCATAAAAAAGCACCGACCGAGAGTTGATGAGGCTCTAGTGATAAATTTAAAGGGAGAGATAAAAAATAAAAATATAATCATTGTGGATGATATGAGCCAAACTGGCGGGACACTGACAAAGGTGGCTGACTTCTTAAAAGCCAAGGGAGCAAAAGATATTTATGTCGCCCTGACGCATCTGGTGGCAACCGGACCGGTAGTAGAAAATCTGAAGCGCGAAAAAAATATAAAAAAAATATTTACCACCAATTCCATTGTGTCAGCGAGTGATTTCAAGGGCGATAAAAAATTTGAGATTATCTCCGTAGCGGAATTGTTTGT
>Ga0100392_1000471_pt1 | contig 37730 bp, 34 predicted proteins | sample CryGeymeta201516_FD_81548 | JGI IMG/M metagenome (GOLD analysis project Ga0100392, IMG submission 81548) | Groundwater microbial communities from Crystal Geyser aquifers in Utah, USA - Crystal Geyser metaG 2015-16 | ecosystem: Environmental > Aquatic > Deep subsurface > Groundwater | place: USA... | reverse complement strand
AGGCTTGTTCGTAAATCGTGTCAAAAAAAACAACAATTAAATTGAGGATACTATTCAATCATTCATCTCTGTCAATTTGGTTCTGGCTTGTCCAGGTTAGGAATTACGAATTAGGAATTGCGCTTTGAGATACAGTTTGAAAATTATAAAGTAGATATGCTAAACTTCTTATCATCAAAAAAATTTAAATGGAATTACTATTATGGCAGAAACAATTTTTTCAAAAATCATTAAAAGAGAAATTTCGGCGACTATAGTTTACGAAACCGAAACCGTATTAGCTTTTCGTGATATTAATCCGGCAGCACCAACACATATTCTTATCATCCCCAAAATTGCAATTGCAAAAGTAACCGATTTAAACGGCAAAGAGCACGGCGAACTTTTAGGCGAAATGATTGACGCGGCTAATGTAATTGCAAAGCAGGAAGGAATTGCTGAAAAAGGTTTCCGGTTAGTTTTTAATTGCGGCGATGACGGCGGGCAGGAAGTTTATCATTTACACATGCACTTGCTCGGCGGCAGAAAAATGAACTGGCCTCCGGGGTGAGCGTTTTTTAATAAAATAATTTGAGGTTGATGCTCAATAAAACATCAAGCGGATTAAATTTCGAATAGTTCGTTAAATGAAGAATATTTTATTCACTATACCATTATAAATCAATAATTGTAAGCTGTTGCCATCCTTTATCAAATTTCACTGACCTTATTATTGGCACTGCTAATTTATATGGATTATCAAGTTCCGGATAATAAATTACGACACTTGAAGGAAATGGTGCAGATTGTTTTTCATTTCCAAAACTAAGTCTGCCTGAGATAAATCTAATCTCAGTTGATTTCATGACGTGTTCATGCCACCATTTGGTATCAGTGCGGGAAGGAATTAAGCAAACGACTAACGCTCCTTTTTGGCTTTCCAGATGAGCTTTTTTCATCCACTGTTTAATGTTTTTGCCATAGGGGGGATTCATCCAACAACGGAATGGACTCCATTCTTGTTTCAGACCGTCAACTTGTTTATCGAAAAAAACATTACATTTAGAATTATCGGAAGTAGCGCATACATCCAATTGAAAATTGAATTCCTCATTAAGAATATTGAAAACATATTGTGGAGTTGCCCATTCGTCGGATCGACTTGAAAACAACCCACGTGTCATTTTTGATTTTTCTGATTCTATTTGCTGAAATATTCCGCCCATATATGTTTTAATAAATATTTCTTTCGATTAAATTTAACTCAACGGATTTAACGTGCAACTCGGCCAAAATATCATAAGAAAGAAATCTAACTCGATGAGCAATGACACGAAATGCAGACATTGCCAAAGTTGAATTATAAAGATTTTCTTTACGCTTATCAGCCACTATACGAAAATCAACATTAAAATCTTGTAGCTCCACAAACTTGAGTAAAGAATTTTTAAAATCCGTAGAATGTTCAACTTCAAAAAATGAATGAGGAAGCCTTCGTTCATTAAACCAAGAAACATCAACTGTTTTAGCTCTTCTTACAATTTCATTGTAAGTAAAATTAAAAAATTTACTGATTGATGCAATTTCTCCTAATGGTTTTTCAAGAAATTTCTTGTTTTTATCTTGTGACGGTACATAGGTCCCCATTTTTTTTAACTTACCTATTTCTAAAAGCAAGCCTTGATAATACGAATGATTAAATTCTAGACTATCAATTTTTTTGATGTTAGTTATTTCAAAACGCTTTAATACATTTTCTTTTCTAGACTTCAACGCCCATAACCCGGGTTTAAGTTTAAAGAAAAATCGTTCATCTTGAACAATTCGTCTGATTGATGCAAATGGAGTTTGAGTTCCCCATTTCACCTGTTCGATTTTAAATACTTCCTTGTATAGCTCTCCTAATGTAGAATATCCTCCATTTTCTTCCATGATCTCAATTACAGCTTCATATTGTTTCATATTGTATTCATTGCCCGTTATTGAAAAAATTCTTGACTCACTCAAAATTGTTCTAACAGTTGTGTTTTTCCCCCTGCCCATTTAAGAAAAGGTTTTGCTGCATTTAAATTTATTTTGTGCATTCTATTTCTAACTCAAAAACTCCAAAAGAGTGAAAAGTGTGTTTTTCAACTCTTTGCGGGGAACAACTTTATCAATAAAGCCATGTTCTTGTACAAACTCAGCAGTTTGAAAACCTTTCGGTAAATCTCTTCCGATTGTTTGCTTAATTACTCGAGGACCGGCAAAGCCAATTAATGCTTTTGGTTCTGCAATATTAATATCGCCTAACATGGCATAGCTGGCGGTAATCCCGCCGGTTGTCGGGTCGGTTAGAATAGAAATATACGGAATGCCCATATCAGCAAGTCTTGCCAAGCGTGCGCTGGTTTTAGCCATCTGCATCAAGCTCAAAACGCCTTCCATCATTCTTGCGCCGCCGCTGGAAGAAATAAGTACAAGCGGAATTTTTGATTTAAGAGATTTGTCAATTAGTCTTGCAATTTTTTCACCGACGACCGAACCCATACTTCCCCCGATAAATTTAAAATCCATACAGCCGAAAGAAATTTCTTTCCCGTTAATGGTTCCTGTTCCGGTTCGTATAGCATCATAAAGTTCTGTCTTTTTTATCGCATCGTTAACCCGAACAGAATATTTTTTTGTATCGGAAAATTCTAACGGATCGGCAGACCTCATCTTCTTGTTCATTTCCTTAAACGAGCCTTCATCAAGGATAACTTTGATGTATTCTGCGCTTCCGATACGGAAATGGTAGGAACATTTTACGCAAGTCCAAAAATTATTTTCAAGTTGTTTTTTATGAATGATCTCATCGCAGTCAGGACATTTCATCCACATGCCGTCCGGCAAATCAATCTTTTGAGTATCATCAGAAAAATTTTTTTTAGATCGCTTAAACCAAGACATAATATTACTCTTTCGTTTTTTCGATGAAGGCAACGATGGTCAATACTTTTTGCGGTTCCGACGCATCGTTTGAGGTTAAGGTGATCGTTCTGGTTACCACACCCTCCCGGTTTGAAGAATCGAATTCAACTTTAAGTGTTCCTTCCTCGTTTGGCTTTAAAGACTTGCCGCTGAGAATCGCAGCTGTACATCCGCACGAGGTTCTTACATGACTGATTTCCAAAAAAGATGAGCCTATATTTTTATATTTAAATGTATAATCAACGACGCTTCCCTCTTTGATTTTCCCAAAATCATGTATGGTATTTTCAAATTGTATCTTCGCACCAATAATTTTGGGTTGTTCTACTTTTGCAGTTTTAGGTACCACTTTCCCCTTAATTTCTAATTTTACATTTGGTTGTGAAGCGTCATTTGAAGCAACGGAAATAACTTTATTTTGCAATCCAACTTTTCCATCGGAATTAAATTCGACGTTGATAGAAGTAGTTTTGCCGGGAAGGATTTCATCATTTTGCGATGCGGCAGCCGTGCATCCGCAGCTCGTCATAATGTTTGTAATACGCAGCATTTGATCGCCAACATTTTTAACTTGAAACGAATATTTTACAATAACACCTTCTGTCACTTCGCCAAAATCATACTGAGAAATGGCTGCTTGAATCCTGGGTCCGGACAATTGAGCAGAAAGAAAGCTTACCGGGATGAGCAACAACGAAACTAATAGATACTTTTTCACTTTATCTTCGATCCTTTCACTAAAAAATCCTTTACATAAAGGGGTTCTAATAAATCATAATTTGTCAGTTCAAATTTTTTGCCGTACAACCAACTCCAGGAAGCGATTGCCCTTGCCGGCGGAAAAATCAGCCGTTTATTTCCGGCATTCCCAAACATTATCACGGAAGAATAATTGTTCTCTAATTCAATCCGGGAAACGATACCCAACTGTTGCACAAATTTATAGATATTTCCCATATTTATAAAACCGGCAAAGTAGATTTCTTCTTTGTTGACTTTATTTGCAATAAAAAACTTTTCGCCTTTTTTCGTATAGGATAGCGCTTCCATAGCAATAGCTTCAAATGTCGGAACCGGCACAATAGGCAGAGAAGCACCAAGAGCCATTCCCTTTGCAGCAGCCAAACCAATCCGTAATCCGGTAAAGGAGCCGGGACCTATTGAGACGGCAATTGCACTGATATCATTTAATGAAATTTCCGCCGTGGACAATGTGTTCTCAACAATCGTAAAAATTTTTTTGGAATGGCTGAATTTTATCCGGGGAGTAGTTTCAACATATTTTTCGTTATTCCAGAAAACACAGACACCGCATTGTTCCCCGCTCGTTTCAATTGCCAAAATTGGTTTTTCATCCCCGGCTATGTCCGGGATGGTTTCTACAATCATAATTTTTTTATGTTAAATGTACGGGAAAAATCTTCATTCAGCATTATCACAATTTCATATCGTTTTTTCGGAAGTAACGCCGGGAACAAATCAGCCCACTCAATAAGTGATATTGCTTCTTCATCGTTTAGATAATCATGGAATCCTATATCCAGCAATTCTCTTTCGGTTCGAACTCGATAGAAATCAAAATGGAAAAACTTTTCTTTTCCGGAATAAACATTGAGCAGGGCAAATGTCGGACTCTTCGCATCATCAATTAAAAACTTTTTGCACAAAGCTTTCACAAAAAATGTTTTTCCGGTTCCTAAGTTTCCGGTAAGCGCAACACAATCTCCTTTTTGCAAGATTGCTGCAAAGGATTTTGCAAGGGCTATTGTTTCTTCTTCAGAAAAAATATGATAAACGAATGGAAATTGCATCACTTCGTTTCAAGCGTGATTATAGGAAGGATCATTTCTTCCATAGAAACACCGCCATGCTGAAAAGTATCTTTATAATGGCTTAAATATTTATGGTAATCAGTCGGGTAAACGAAATAGTAATCTTCTTTTGCGAAGATATAACTGATTGAAACGCCCCGGCGCGGCAATTTAAATTCGAGCGGGTCTCTCACGTAAATCGCATGCTTCTCATCCACTTTCAAATTTCTTCCATATTTAAAACGAAGACTTGTGGAGGTCTCGCGATCACCGAGCACTTTCGCTCCCCGTAATGAACGAATACTTCCGTGATCTGTGGTAACGATAATTTTTGCATTCTTTATTTTTGAAATTGATTGAAACGTGGAAAGCAAAGATGAATGAGTAAACCAGCTATTAGTTAAAGAACGGTAAGCGGCTTCGTCAGGTGCAATTTCTTTGAGCAGATCAGAATCAGACCGCCCGTGCGCAATCATATCCAAAAAGTTTACAACCACTGCGGTGAAATGACTGTTCTGGTACGATAAAATATTCTGTTCAAAATTTCTACCAACATCGGGATCAATAATTTTCAAGTATTTCAGATCAGTTTGCAACTGAACTTTATTCCTGTTTATTTGAAGCTGCAATAGTTCTTTTTCATACCTATTCATGCTGTGTTCGTCTTCGTCGTTTCCCCGCCATAAATCGGGATAATTTTTTTCAATCTCCGATGGATAAAGTCCTGCAAAGAGGGCATTTCTTGCGTAGGGTGTCGCAGTCGGGAGAATGGAGAAATAATATTCTTTGGAAATTTTAAAATAATCAATCAAGAGTTTTTCCATAGTCAACCATTGATCGAGCCTTAGACAGTCGAGTACAAAAAAGAAGATTGGTCCTTTTGCATCTTTTACCAGGGGGAAGACATGCTCTTTAACAATATCGGTGGTTAATTCCGGGCGGTCTTCTTTTGTAGAAGAGTTGATCCATGTTTTATAATTGCGTTCAACATATTTAGAGAATTCTTTGTTAGCTTCCTTTTTTTGATCTGCAAGTGTCTGCAATAAATTATTTTCTTTATGAGAGGAAAGTTCTAAATCCCAATGAACTAATTTTAGATATACTTCAATCCACTCAGAATAAGAGAGTTGATTTTGTAAGAGAAAAGAAATTTGATTGAAATCTTGCAGGTAATCTTTGGTAGCAGTTTCAGAAGAGATTCTTTTTCCTTCGAGTATTTTTTTACAAACAAGCAGCACCTGGCTTGGATTAACAGGCTTGGTTAAATAATCTTTTATCTTTCCGCCAATCGCTTCGTCCATAAGAGATTCGGCTTCACTCTTGGTAATCATCACCACCGGAATGTGAGGATGTGATTCTTTTATTTTTCCGAGAAGCTGCAACCCGCCCATACCGGGCATCATTTCATCAAGAAAGATTAAGTCAATTTCTTTTTCTTTTAAAGTGATTAGCGCATCTTCCCCGTTCGTGTCAGTCGAAACATCATATCCCTTTTCCGTTAAAAAAATGATATGAGAACGGAGGAGATCAATCTCGTCATCTACCCACAATATTTTTTTCTGAACCATAGTATCCTTCAAAATCTTCTTGAGTATTAATTTGTTTCAAACTTAGCGAAAAAATTATTTTCCTTTAGAGCAGAAATTTTTACTTACCCGCTTACTTTTTTACCGGAGTGCAGCAATCTATTTCTGCTGATGTCTGCAATGACGACATCTTCGGGCTGATGTAGGGAATTCCTAAATTTAATCCGCGGAGGATAAACAAAATTCCGAGAAGAAAAGAAAAAACAGGAACCGCTTTTCTAAAATTTAACCGGGTTTTGAACGAAAGCACCGAAGAAAAGAGTGAAGCGGAAAACATAATTGGCAGTGTCCCCAAACCAAACAGAGCCATGAATGCTGCACCTTCAAAAACGCCGCCGGCTGCAATAGCGCCGGCAATTCCAACATAAACAAACCCGCACGGTAGAAATCCATTTAGAATCCCGATTACCAAAAGACTTTTCATAGAATTTTTACCAAACATTCTTGAAAATTCTTGTTTCAATTTTGAAAGAGCGTTTTGAAGAAAACGAATTCTGGTAAAAGAATATTTTTGAGGAATAAGAAGCCGGAAAAGAATGAGTGATCCTAAAAGGATTGATGCACCTTGCTGCAACCCAAAGAGTTTTATTCTGTCCCCGATGAGTCCAAAAATGAAACCGAAGAATGTATAAGTTAAAATCCTTCCGAAATTATAAAGAAGCCTGCTTATTATTAATTTTGCTTTCGTATTTCCAACTATCGGCAGCGCAAGAGCGATGGGTCCGCACATACCGATGCAATGCAAACTTCCGACTAATCCTATGATGAATCCTGAAATGATCATTTTAATTTATGAAGACACTTTTTTCATCAGAATAAGAGGCGTTTTCGAAAGACCATTTAATTTGAACTTTCCATAAACCTTTGACCATCTTTTTTGTGGAAATCAGTTGCATGCCTGTTGAGTCAAGTTGTATAACGGTCTTTACATCTTTTGATGAGTCGGAGGGACGATAGAGGAAAATATTTCCGCTAATTTCTTTACCCTGAAATTTTCCAGGGAATTGCAGCGTTATCATTTGCAGTTGATATTGCACATTTATATTTTCAGGGAGCTGTAAAGTTTTCTGCAACGCATCAATTTCATCTTGATATTTTAATTCTTTTTCATAATAGTTGGGAGTAACCAGATCAACTTTTTCGCCGAAAGCAAAAATGATGACCACAATATTCATCAAAATAAAAAAAGCGATAAAGACGGCAATCCCTGTCCCCCAGTTCCATTTAATTTTCATGTTTCTTCAGTTTGATATTTGATAAAAACGATGTTTTAAAAGCGGTTACTTCGTTCCCGTTGTAGTAAACGCCGATATGAATTTGGGTGTTCATTTTTGAGAAGACTTTTTTATGAGCAATGATCATAAACTTCCCTTCTTCAACCTGCATTGGAACCAAATGAAGATCACTGCCGAGCAGTTTAATCTCGGCGTCAATATTTTTTATTTTAAGTGAAACCTCAATCGGTTCAAAAGTTTTATTCACAATATTAAAATTGTAAAGATTACTGATCATCTCACCCGGTTGATCCTGATAAAGCATTCCCGGTGTTCGAAAAATATTTACTTCTATATCTTCACGTGCTGCTAACAAATATGAGAAGAGAGCAACAAAAAGAAACAGAACCACCGAATAACTAATTATTCGTGGAGTAATTTTGAAGCGAATTCTTTCTTTTATCCCCTGTAAAGAATCATAGCGGATCAATCCACGAGGTTTTTTCACTTTATCCATAACATCATCGCATGCATCTATACATGCCGTACAATTCACACACTCCAATTGAATACCGTTGCGAATATCAATCCCTGTTGGGCAAACATCTACACATAATTTGCAGTCTATACAATCTCCGTTTTTTCTCTCTTCATTCTTTTTAATTTTCCCCCGTGGTTCGCCCCGGACAGTATCATAAGCGACTACCAAAGAGTTTTGGTCAAGAAGTACACCCTGGAGCCTTCCATATGGACAAACCACAGTGCAAGCTTGTTCCCGGAATCTTGAAAAGATAAAATAAAAGACCCCGGAGAACAACGAAATGGAAATAAATCCTGATAAATGTTGTGAAGGCGCCACAGTAATAATTTTATAAAGGGCTTCAATACCTATTACCCACGCTAAAAGAATATTGGCAATAATAAACGACAATAAAAAAAATATGATGTGTTTGAGTATTTTTTTTTGATATTTCTTAAAAGTCCACTCAGCATTATCGAGAGCAATTTGTTTCCTGAAATCTCCCTCAATCCAATATTCGATTTTGCGGAAGACCATTTCCATAAAAATAGTTTGTGGACAAATCCAACCGCAAAAAATCCTACCAAAAATTGCCGTGAAAAGAATAACGAAAATAGCAAAAGCAATAAACCCGACAACCAAAATTGCAAAGTCATATGGTCCAAAAGCTAAACCAAAAAAAATGAATTTCCGTTCAAGCAAATTAAACAACATAAAAGGATGGTCATGAATTTTGATGAATGGAGTAACTACAAGTATTAGAAGGAGAAAAATTGCAACAATGGTGCGTGCAGCAGTGAATCGCCCCTTAGGTTTTTTAGGATAAATCCAAACCCTTTTCCCCTGTTCACTAATTGTTGAAACTGAATCTTTATACGAAGATAAACTGTGCTGAGATTCCATTAAATTTATTGTACGTTTAGAGAATCGGGTTTTTCGCTCCACAAATTCCCCTGAGGCGGTTTTGCATTAGAAGGATTTGTTCCGCGTAGAGAAAGAATATAACTACCAACTTCCTCCATTTGTGCAGGTGTTAATTGACTTTTCCAACTGATCATCCCTTTCTCCAACACTCCGTTTTTAATTGTCAGGAATACATTTTTTATTCCACCTCCGTGTATCCAGTAATCATCGGTTAAATTAGGTCCTACCATACCTTCCCCTTTTGTTCCGTGGCAGGCTGAACAAAGTTTGTTAAAAGTTGTTTGCCCGGCAAGCAAATCTGAGGCTTCTGTAAGAATCCGTGCTGTATTTTCGTCAACTATTTTGCCGCCGAACATGTTCGCTTTTTCCAATTCTGCCAGCTTAACTTCTTCAAGATATTCGGCTTCCTGCAGTTTCCCGGAACCAATGATGTGATAGTCTAACAGATAAACAACAGCAAAAATAATCGTAGCATAAAATAAATATTTCCACCATGGCGGCAGGTTGTTATTTAATTCTCTTATTCCGTCGTAATCATGATCAAGTAAAATATCCTCTTCTTTGGCAACGGGAGCTGCATCAATTAATTTGTTAGAGAGTTTGCGAAAAGCGGTTTTAAAGGCAACGCCCCATTCATTCCCCTTTTTATCAAGGTTAAGAAAAAGAACTACAAAAATTACAAGAACAAGAAGAAAGAAAAGTATTGCAGCGTTATCAATATAAGCTGTCATGTCCATTTCTGGAGTTTGACCAAATGTAGAGGAGGCAGCGGAGAAGAACATGATCACCACCTTCTTGAATTGATTTTTTTTGTTTTGAATAGCTGGGTGCATAGCGAATCCTTTAAATATTTCTATTTTCTTCTTCCCTATCAAGCGGAAGATTTTCCATTTGTTTAACGTAGGATTTATCAATACGAATAATCCAGATTATCATTATAATAAACGCTGAAAAAAAGATTACAAGGGAAATAACCGGGAAAACGCTTATCCCTTTAATTGAACTTAAATAATTACTAATCATTTACAATCTCGCTTTCCGTTATGGTTTTTTTGCTTTGATATCGGTACCTAATCTTTGTAGATAAGCGATCAGTGCGATGATCTCAGTTTCGCCATCAGCAGGTACCCCCGCATTTAGCAAATCGAGGGAAATTGAATCAGCCTGCTTCCGCAGCTCATCATTAGCTCTTTCTTCAAATCCAACCGGATAGGGAACGCCTAATTTTCTTAAAACAGAAATCTTCTTTGCTGTAGTTGAAATATCCAAAACATTTTCCGAAAGCCATGGAAAAGGCGGCATAATAGACCCCGGTGACATTACCCGCGGATCGTTCATGTGCTCGTAATGCCAAACATTTGGATATTTTTTCCCTTCTCGCATTAAATCGGGACCAGTTCTTTTCGATCCCCAAAGGAAAGGATGATCGTAAACATATTCTCCGGCTTTTGAATATTCACCATACCGTTCTACTTCACTTCTAAAGGGACGAATAAGCTGTGAATGACAATTAACACAACCTTCACGAATGTATAAATCTCTCCCTTGTAATTCAAGAGGTGTGTATGGCTTCACGGATGCTATCGTAGGAATGTTGGTCTTCACTAAGAATGTCGGGATCATTTCAACTAATCCGCCAAATAAAATTGCGACGGTGGCAAGTATGGTAAATTGGAATGGGCGGCTTTCGATCCATCGGTGTCCGAGTCCTTTTTTATATTTGATAGGAGCTTTAACCATCGGCGGAGCTTGTGCTTCTTCATCGGCAACGAAGCTTCCTTGTTTTGCCGTTTTTATCAAATTATAAACCATTACCGATGCGCCGGAAAGATAGAGCAATCCTCCAATGGAACGGATTACATACATCGGAATGATCTGTAAAACGGTTTCAAGAAAATTCGGATATTGGAGAAGTCCATCCGGAGTAAATTGTTTCCACATTAATGTTTGAACTAAAGCAGACCAATACATTGATGAGGCATAAAAAACAATTCCTAAAAATCCAATCCAGAAATGAAAGTTGGCAAGTTTTTTTGAATAAAGAGTGGTGTTCCATAATCTTGGAACAAGCCAATAGAGGATTCCAAAAGTCAGGAAACCATTCCAACCGAGGGCGCCTATGTGTACGTGTGCAATGATCCAATCGGTAAAATGCGCTAAAGCGTTCACATTCTTCAATGAAAGCATCGGACCTTCAAAAGTTGCCATACCATACGCGGTAATTGCAACAACCATAAATTTGAGGACAACATCTTCTCTTAATTTGTCCCACGCGCCGCGCAAAGTTAAAAGTCCGTTGATCATTCCACCCCATGAAGGAGCAATAAGCATAATTGAAAAAACTGTTCCTAAGGACTGAGCCCAATCCGGCAAAGCGCTATATAATAAATGATGAGGTCCCGCCCAAATATAAAGAAAGATCAATGCCCAAAAATGAATGATAGAAAGCCGGTATGAATAGATCGGTCGGTTTGCTGCTTTCGGCATAAAATAATACATCAACCCAAGATATGGCGTAGTTAAAAAGAAAGCCACCGCATTGTGCCCATACCACCATTGCACTAACGCGTCCTGAACACCGGCGTATGCAGAATAACTTTTGAACAATGTTACCGGAATTTCTATTGAATTAACAATATGTAAAACTGCAACCGTTACAATTGTTGCAATATAAAACCAGATAGCCACATAAAGATGTTTCTCTCTTCTTTTTGCAATGGTACCGAATAAGTTTATAGCAAAGACCACCCAAATGAGCGTAATAAGAATATCAATTGGCCACTCAAGTTCAGCATATTCTTTGCTCGTTGAAAGACCAAGGGGAAGTGTAATCGCCGCTAACACTATTATCAACTGCCAGCCCCAAAAATGAATTTTGCTCAAAAGATCACTAAACATTCTAGCCTTGGTTAAACGTTGTAACGAATAATAGACACCCATAAATATTCCGTTACCAACAAAAGCAAAGATCACCGCATTGGTGTGCAAGGGGCGTATTCTGCTAAAAGTGAAATAAGGGATGCCAAGATTTAACGCGGGAACGTAAAGCTGTATGGCGATAATTAACCCAACCAGCATCCCAACCAAGCTCCATAGCACTGTGGCAATTGTGAAATATTTGACAATCCTATTATCATATTTGAAGGTTTCGATTTGCATCATCTATTCTCCGGATTTTTCAAGAGTTCTTATTTTTGGTGTTTTTCTTAGAAAATATTTGTTCATTGTCATCAAATAGCATGCGAACCGAGGGAGTATATTTATCATCATACTGCCCGCTTTTTACAGCCCATATGAATGCTGCGAGAAAACCTCCCGCAACCATGATGCTGAACAATATTAATAGTATGATAACACTCAAAGTAAACCTTTTCGCTTTGCATAAAAAGTTGTAGTTAGTGTTGTGAAGAGTACAACAGAAATAGAGCTTAATGGCATTAAAACGGCAGCAAACAATGGGGACAACAATCCCTGCACCGCAAAATAAAATCCTAGAAGGTTATATAAGATTGAAATACAGAAACTGGCGTAAATAATTTTTAAACTCACTGTAGTAAAGTTAAGAAAAGTTGGTATTTTTTTTAACATCTTAGCATTTAAAATTGCATCGCTTGCAGGGGTAAAATTCATGATGTCTTCTGAAATGGAAATACCAACATCACTTTGTGCCAAGGCGCCGGCGTCGTTTAATCCGTCCCCGATCATTAAAACTTTCTTCTTCTCCGACTGAAGTTTCCTAATAAAATTTAATTTATCTGGGGGCGATTGTTGAAAAAAGACTCTTTCTTCGTTTCCAAAGAGATTTACCAAATAGTGTTTTTCAGATTCATTATCACCTGATAGGAGATGCGATTCATACTTTTTTTGTATCTCTTGGATGACCGAACCTGCATCAGCGCGATATTTATTCTGAATTTTGAACTTCCCTTTCATCACTTCATTTATTGAAAGATAAACTTCTGAGCTAACCGGAATTAACTGGTTAATATTCCGTTCAACTTTCTTGGCGATATTCAATTTAAAAAATCTTTCCCCGCCTAATTTTATTTTGAGTCCTGAGATTTCCCCCTCAATACCCTGTCCGGCAATCTCAATAAATTTTTCAACTTTAAGTGAAGATGATGCATCCAAAGCCGCAAATATTTTTTTACTTAAGGGATGATTTGAATTTCGAACTAATGATTTCACCATATTTTTTTCTTCCCCGGAAAGGAAGTTACCTACAAACTCAATCTCTGAGGCGCCGGCTTCGGTTATTGTTCCAGTTTTATCCCACACAATGGTATCTACCTTAGCCATATCCTCCAATGCCCGGATATTCTTTACATAAAAATCATTTTTCCCAAATATCCGGAGAGTATTCCCTAATGTAAATGGAGTTGATAAAGCAAGGGCACAAGGGCATGCAATAATAAGAACCGTTATGAATGCGTTTATGGCAATATCCGGACCGGTTTTGAACCAATAGATATAAGCCCCAACTGCAATTAGTAAAACAGCAAATGTAAAATACTTACTAAAGACATTAGCAACTCCGGTTAACGAAACATCCCCTCTTTTTTTTGAATGAAAATTATTCCACAGTTGCGTTAAATAACTTTGTGACACTTCCTTGACAACTTCTAATTCGATGGAACTGCCTATCTGCCTTCCTCCAGCGTAAATAAGCTCTCCTACCATTTTGCCCACGGGAGAGGATTCACCCGTGACAAAACTATAATCAATATTCCCTTCTCCACTAAATAAAATTGCATCTGCGGGAATTAACTCTCCGTTCCTGACTACAATTCTATCTCCTCTTTTAGATTGAGAAAGTGGTATCGTTTTCTGTTTCCCATCTTTTTTAACCGTAACCGAAATGGGAAAAAACGATTTGTAATTTCTTTCGAAATTGAGAAAATCATAGGTTTTATTTTGGAAGATTTTACCAAGCAGCAAGAAAAAAATTAATCCTGCAAGCGAATCCATGTAACCTGGATTTCCCTGTGCAACTATTTCATAAACGCTTTTCCCAAATAGCGCAACTATCCCAAACGAAATAGGTACGTCTATGTTGACAAATTTCTTTCGAAGTCCTTTAAATGCTGAAATAAAATATTCGGAACCACAGTAAAAAAAAAGTGGAAGCGAAATTAGGAGAATGACATAACTAAAGGTGATGCGAAGCGATTGGCTCGAATCATCTATTGAAAGATATTCCGGAAAACTTAAAAGCATAATATTGCCGAAGCCAAATCCGGCAAGTCCGATTTTATAGTATAATTTTTTATTTATGCTCATTTTTGATTTCTTTTCAACATCTTCATAATTTATTTGAGGCTCATACCCAATAAACGCAAGGAGTTCAACCACCTGACGAAGCGAGATAGTAGTTGATTGAAATGAAACGGATAATTTTTTTTCGAGAAAATTTACTCTCGACTGCAAAATCCCGGGATGGACTTTGAAAAGATTTTCTAACAGCCAAATACAAGAACTACAGTGAATCTGTGGAATGAAAAAAGTAACTGTACTTATTTTCCCATCCGTAAAATCCAGCAATTTCCCGGTGAGTTCCTTATCGTCCAGATATTCAAATTTAATCGGCAACCCGGGAGTATTTTGGGTTTTCCCCGGTGACTCGTTAAGTTCATAATAAGTGCAAAGTTTTTTTTCATTTAGAATTTCATAGACAATCTTACATCCTTCACAACAAAACATTTTTTCATTTTTACTAATAGAATCAGATAGACAGCTTTCGCCACAATGGTAACAATGAAGGTTAATGTCTTGCGAAACTTCTTTTAATGGGATCATAAAAAATTTAATTCAGAAAGAAAAATGATTAAAGTAATAAGTACTAAGTAATCAGAGGAGCAAAAAATTTTTTACTTTCCACTTTTTACTTTTTACTTTCAACTAAATAGGAAGTATGCTTCGGCTGGATGTTTGATTTAAAACAAAATGAAACTCAGGGCTTACCTCCCCGCTAAGTCCCAAGTTTCATTTCTAATTCATCATAACGTTCTTTTTGCACATATTTTGTGCCAGCCAAAGGAATATTTATTTTGATTAAAAATGATAGATAAAATAATTGCTTTGCAATAAATAACAAAACATTTCTTGGTTTTGAGAATCGTTAAAACTCAGTTCGAACGCTAAAAGAAATCCATCTTCCCCCATCAATTTTACTTGGTTGGGATGAAGTAAGGATTATTTCGGGCGAAACCGCCGAAGCCGGCAGTGTCTTCTTTATTATTTGTAGTGGAATAAATTGACCCGCTTGTAAAATTAAAGTACAATATTTTACTTTAGAAGAGATTGAAAGTGATAATTCTCCCAGTAGGGCTTTTCTGACTGGCAAAATATTACGTGAAAAATTTTTCACACCAAAAACCAAATACGACGGCTGCCAGTTGTCTAGAGTAACCTCAGGCAAAATTTGGAAAAAGGATATTTTCGGTTGAACCGAAACAGCTAAATAAGTATACTTCTTTTCCACTTCCAATGAAAAGAGAAAAGCCTGACCGGCTACCCTGTAATTAATTCTGTTTGCTATTAATGAGGTAAGAAAAGAGCCAAATGGCCACGACTGAATATTGCCAATCATTGAACCTTTGAGAAAATGATATCCAACAGTAAATGACGGCAGCCATTTATAATTGATGGGCTCTGAATTTTTCACGTTAATTCCATTGTAAAGCGCATCCGTAAGCGAATTTTGGCTGAAAGAATTCCGTGAGTAAAAGAAATCAAAAAAACTTTCTCCCTGTCCGTGAGAAAAATAAATTTCGATCGGAATTGCAAAAGAAGCGCTGGTAATAGTGAGTTTTGCGAGTGAACCTGAAGTTACGTCTTCAACTGCAAACACGGTATTTTCATTTTTATTCTTTGCACTGATATATTTTTCAAATTGAAATGCCGCCCAAGTTTTTTCAAGCGGATGAAACCTCACTTGATAAAAGACTTTTGAGAGCATCGTCAAATTATTAATATCAATTTCCGATGTATGATATTTCAATCCAAATATCCACGGAAAAGAATAAGAATAATAACCGATCCTGAAATTTTCAAACCAGTGCGAAGAATTTGTAAATCCAAAACTTCCTCCATAGTTAAAAGTAGAGACACTCCTGATTTGATTCACTTGCAAGAACAACTCTGCAAAAAAAGGAGCGAAAGTGAATTCATTATCTGCAGTTAAACGATTGATTGATTGTCCGCTTCTAAATTGAACTTGACTAATGGAATTATCAATTTGAACTTTATTTTTTTCGCTTTCAAAAGAAATAAATAATTTATCATCCCCTAAAAAAGTTTCAAATTGCGCCGATGTTTTTTGAAACGAGATTGTGGTATTTGAAATTGAATTTTTTGTTCTTACTAAATCAAGATAAGAAGTTGATAAATTTACAGAGGTTAGGGAATTATTTTTAAAATAAAAAGGCTGTGCAAAAGAAATTTGCACAGCCAAAAGTGAAAGTACTATTACTGATTTTGTCACTGTTTCGTAATAGTAACAATATTCGAATACTGAATTTCTTTTAGTACAAGCGGCTCCCAATTAGATCCATATCCCATGTTATAATCTTCAGGATTGTTGGAAGTTCTTAGTTGATATCTATAAGTAATTCCATTCGTAACGCTATTATCCCAGAAAGTGTTTTGGTAATTTACTTGTTGATAATCGGTCGGAGTAGAAGTTGCACCGGTTCCCTTCATAATCCAATAAAAATCGTAATTATTCCATTCTAACCTAATCTGGCTAAACTCAGAATAAGCAGTAAGGTTTTGTGGCGGATTTGCTAATTTGAAACTATGGTCCATTTCAGACCTCGCTTTGATCATTAATTGAGCGCCAGGTCTAGCAGTCAACTCATAGTCCGAAGTTCCGTTGTTAACCAACACTTTGTAGGACACATTATTCTGATCTGTAATAATAAATTTAGTAACTCCCCAATAATCCGTTTGTTTTGAATACGTTTTTGCATCAGTAACAATTTTAACAGTAAATGGTTGGGGTTGGGAAGCAGAATAATCCCACCAGGTATTAAAGTAAATTCTAAAACCAAATTCTTCATCAATCCGCATTAACTTCTTCATGTTATCATCTGTCATTCCTGGGAAAAGACCGCCAAAAGTTGGGTCGGGGAAATGGAAATCAGCAAATGTCTGTGCAGTAAAATCAAACTTAATATCTTCCGTTCCGCTTGCGGTTACTGAGTACGATGGTAAAAATGAGGCTTTAGGATTTTGGACAGGGTTATCAAAAAACTTTCCTAGAAAAACTTGAATATCCATCGGAGTCTCATCTGAACCTACATTATCTAAATGCACAGTAATCGCCGAGGTCATTGAAGTTTTCATTTTATTCAAATATTTTTTAGCGGTGTCCAAATCAGTTTGCTGCAATCCATCGTTGCCTATTTTAATAACCGCATCCGATTTTCGACCGGAGATATTTTCAAGCTTTGTTATTCCGGAAAGCATTTTGTCTATCATGTTGTTCATTGCCGCTTTGGCATTTTGAGAGTGTGTCGTCCCGTCGCTTGCAAGGTAGAAAAACGTTGTACTGTTTTGCTGAAGCGCAGCTACCAGAGAAGCTTGTTTATAATCGCTTAACTCAAATTTATAAACGAGAAATCCTTCCAGCATTGATTTAACTCCTTGAAGCAGAGCATCGGTCATCATAAATTCAGTAGGGTAAAGATAAACTGCCGCAAGTTTTGAATCTCCCTGCATTTTTCCGCTTACTCTAAATTTAAACGTGTCCACATTCTCTATAAAAGCAAGCTGCTCAATTGCATAATTAATTCTTGGTAAAAATGCATCGCGAATTATCCGCTGCATATCACTAATTAGCGGAGGATCAACTTTTGCGACGGTATAGATTTTTAAAAGATTTTTCGCCATCTCATTCACCGGTACCACCATCTGTGAGGTAGATGAAAGCAGCCCAGCGTTTTTTATTGGATGAGGGAATACTTGTGAATCACCATTCCCAAAACTCTCCCATTGTTTAACTACACGGTTTACAGCAGTATCCGCATATGTACAAAGGATTTCAGTGATAGCGGCTCCCACGTGCGCATCCATGTTATCCGGATTAAGTTGAATTGCTTCTTTGTAGAGAGCGTTTGCAGTTTTAAAGTTTAGCGCATCGAAGTCTGAAGCATTTTGAAAATTACCGTCTGCCCATTGAGTAAATACAATTTCTAAAGATTCGTATGCTTGCTGGGATTTGAGACTTGAACCTGCCGGATCAGTAGTTGATACTGGCGGAGTGTCGGTTACATCTTGACAACCAATCATAAAAAGGAAGAGAAAAGAGAGATAAAATAATTGTTTCATAAAATTTCCTTTCAAAAATAATTACACAGAAATAACAAAATTTCTTACGTAAACTTATGTAAGCTAAAATCAATTTGCAATACTATTCATCACACAATAATTTTATTAATTGCTTAATGGCAACCTCATTAGTCAAGGATGATAGCACATTACTTGAATGAAATCAAGATACATTCAACTATCGAAAAAATTCTTCTCATAATTTTCATCAATCAGCAAATTCTTATCGTCTGAAGCTGACACAGCTAAAAAATCGCAGCGATCATTTTCGCGGTTCCCGTTATGTCCTTTAACCCAATTAAATTCAACATCATGTTTTTGAAGCAGCGCATCAAGTAGAACCCATAAATCAGGGTTTTTTACTTTTTCTTTTTTCCCGCGAGTCCAATTTTTTACTTTCCAAGAAAAAAGCCATCCTTTTTGAATGGGTTCGATCACATACTTGGAATCACAATAAATTTTTACTTTACAATGTTCTTTCAATGCTTGCAAACCTTCAATCACCGCAAGCAATTCCATTCTATTGTTGGTTGTTTTTCGATACCCGGCGGAGAGTTCTTTTCTTTTTCCATTAAATAACAAGACCACACCATATCCTCCGGGCCCGGGATTATTTCTTGCAGAACCATCCGTATAAATTGTTATCTCTTTCAAAGCGCTTCTTCTGCATTAAAAGATTTCGTAGAGGAAAGCAGGGCAATTTTAGCATTAAGTTTTTCGAGCTCTTCAGCAGCTTTTTCTGCAAAGTTACTTCCGTTCGAAGCATAAATAATACTTCTACCGGCATTAATTAAATAAGATGTAAAATGATTTTGGTGAACTAAAGTTACGACTTCCTCTAGACTACCGCCCTGTGCACCAATGCCTGGTAGAAGCACCGGTAAATCTTTTATCAATTGCATATTTTCTTGAAGCTGCGCAATTTGAGTAGCGCCAAATACAATTCCGCAATTAGCAAATTGTCTGTTCCATTCATTTACTTTCTCAATCACTTTTTGATAGAGTTTTTCATTTGTGGATAGAGTTAGTGACTCAAAATCTCTTGCACTTTTATTTGAGGTTAAGGTCAATATAAAATTCAGTTTCTCTTTGTATTGCAAGAACGGCTGGATTGAATCATAACCCATGTATGGATGAAGCGTGACAGAATCGCAGTTAAAATAATCAAAAAGAGATTTGGCATACATCGCGGAGGTGGAACCTATATCCCCTCTTTTGGCATCGCCGATAATAAAAATTTCCTCCCCAATATATTCAATAGTTCTTTTAAGTGATTTTAATCCCTCAATTCCTGCAGCCTCGTAAAAAGCAAAGTTCAACTTGTAGGCAGCTGCTTTTGCGCGGGTTGCATCAATTATCGCTTTATTAAAAAGAAATATTGGATCGTCAGTTAGCTTTAGATGATCCGGAATCATTTTAATGTCGGTATCCAATCCAACACAAATATGTTTGCCGTTATTGACTGCCGAATAAAATTTGTCAATGCTTTTCATTCTCCTAATTCCTAACCTGGACAAGCCAGAACCAATTTATTACAATAGAATGATTGAATGGCTGTATGGTTGAATGAAAAACATCCATCCATTCATTTTCATTCAGTCATTCTTTCGCTTTATTTACCATGTTACTATTCTGCCAAATATTACACGAACTTTACTGATAAGGTACTATGTTTTTCCCAAGACCATGCTTGGGAAAAAAGCTAAGGAAATAATGAATATCGAAAAAGGAATTTCGAATGATGAAGTTGAACTGCTTATTGCTTTAACTTCGAGATTCATTATTTCTTGTTCATTATTCGTTATTCAATTATCGTTAACATGTTAGCGCTAACAAGAATCTAAGAGCCTAATTCTAATCAAGTAGATTCTTTGCTCGAGCGATAAATATTTAAAATAATTCCCAACAGAGCCATATTAATTAAAAGCGAACTGCCTCCATAACTTACAAACGGAAGCGGAATTCCTATTACTGGTAAAATACCGATCGCCATACCGATGTTCACTAAAAAATGGACAAAGAAAACAGCGAGAATCCCAATAATGACAAGACTAAGAAATTCATTTTTCGCAAATGAAGCCAGACGCAAAATCCTTAAAAACAAAATAAGAAATAAGATAATTACAAAAATACTTCCGATAAAACCGAACTCTTCGCCAATTACACAAAAGATAAAATCTGTCCATTGTTCGGGAATAAATTGAAGCTGGGTTTGGTTGCCGTGGAGAAATCCCTTCCCGAAAAATCCGCCGGAACCAATGGCAACTTTTGCCTGAATAGCATTATAACCAGAACCAAGCGGATCCGCATTCGGATCAATAAATGTCTGTATTCTTCTTTGTTGATGCGGACTAAGAATATTGTAAATATTATCTACAAAAAAACCGGAAGCAATATTTAAAGCCAAAATCGAACCACTAAGAATAATATCTTTCTTAAAGTAGAAAAGGATTACGATAACAAGTCCGATCGCGACTGCAAAATAAATCGGTCCAAACAAAGAAGCCACAGCAACGATACCGGGGCTAAGCACAACTGCCAATCCGAAGAGGCTTATTCCTTTCCAAAACAGTAAGGCAAGAATAACTCCAATGAAAACAAAGGAACTGCCTAAGTCCGGTTCAAGCATAATTAAAGCTATCGGCGTCATCCCTATAGCCAAAGCTATAAAAATATCTTTAAGATTATCAAGGTCAGTTTCTGAACGTGAGAGAAAATGTGAAAGGAAAAGAATGGTTGCAAGTTTCGCAAATTCAGCAGGCTGAAAACTAAAACCACCCAACGCGATCCAGCTTCGAGCTCCTCCAATTCTTCTTCCGATAACCAATACCACAAGCAGTAATAAAATTGACAATACATACGCCGGCACTGCGGTAAGTTTTAAGAGTTTTGTCGGAAGTGCAAAAATGAAAAAGAAAACAAAAAGTGAAATCCCCCACGAGATAAGTTGTTTATCAAAATTCCCTTTTTGTGTGATAGTATTCTGCGTTGAACTATAAATTGCAAAGAGACCGATGATCACTAAAAGTGAAGCTGATAAAAAGATCGTTAGATCGAAACGGTCGTTTAATTCGTAATTAATCCGCAAAGATTTCTGCTCCTTGCTGAACTTCTATTTTGTTCTTTTCTACGTGTTCAGTTTTTTTAGGCATACTTCTTCTAACATACGTTTCAATTATTTTTTTGGCTATTGGGGCTGCCCAGGTTGCGCCAAAACCAACATTCTCAACAAGAACAGCAACAGCAATTTTCGGGTTACCATACGGTGCAAACGCAACGAAGAGCGCATGATCTTTGCCATGTGGATTTTGTGCAGTTCCTGTTTTTCCTGCGATTTGAATATCGTTGATACGAACATGCGTAGCCGTACCCGCCCCGTTTACAACGAGAAACATTCCTTCTTTAACGACATCAAACACGCTTTGCTTTATCCCAACATTTACTTGTTTGTATTTGTAAGAATGGAATTTTTTGTTTTCATCTAAATAACCTTTAACCAGATGCGGCACAAATGATTTACCGTTGTTAGCGATCAACGCACAATAATTCGCTAGTTGTAAAGGTGTAACGTTTATTTCCCCCTGCCCGATTCCTAAACTTACTAAAATACCCTGGGGCCAGTTCTTACCATAAATTTTTTCATAGTATGCTGAGTTTGGAATTAATCCTCTCATCTCTTCATTGATATCTATTCCTAATTTTTTCCCAAATCCAAACCGGGTCGCGTAACTTTTTAAATTATCAAGACCGATTTTAAAAATTAATTGATAGAAAAAAACATTACACGATTTCTCGATTGCTTGAATAACATTTAGAGAGCCATGTGAACCATGGCATTTAAACGATCTTCCATAATTAAAACTACCACCACAAAATAAAGTGGTAGAAGGAGTAATTACACCTAAATCCAATGCAGCAATTGCGCACAATAATTTAAAAGTAGAACCAGGTGGATGCGCCGACATTGTCGCCCGGTTATATTGCGGTTTTAGCGGATCATTTAATAATTGTCGTAGATAATCTCTTGGTGTTACATAAGAAAATTGATTAAGATCAAATTGAGGTGAACTTGCGAGAACCATAACTTCACCCGTGGCCGGTTCAATAGCAACTACCGCACCGGCTCTTCCGTTTAATTCTACCTCGGCAATTCTTTGCAATTCACCGTCAAGAGATAAGACTAAATCCTTCCCTTTTTGCGAAGGGACATCGTTTAATCCGTTTTTATATTTACCAACTTCACGACGTCTAGAATCAACCAAAATATAATCATATCCTTTTTCGCCACGCAAATCTTTTTCATATTTTTTTTCGAGACCGATGGAGCCGATTAAATCTCCCGGTTGATAATACTGCTCTTCTTTTTTCAATTGCTGTGGAGAAATTTCTTTTGAGTATCCGAACACATGCGCTCCCATAACACTATCAGGATACCCACGCTGCATTTCAATAACATAATCAACACCGGGAAGATGCTCTTTGTTCTCCTCAATCCACGCTATGGCTGAAAAATCTGATCCTCGTTTTGCGCGGAGAGGAATAAATTTTGAGTATACTCTGTTCTTATACAGCATATTTGAAATGAATCCGCTTTCCAGATCAAGAACCGTCTCAATCTTTCTATTCAATGTTGTATCATAATCTGCCGGAGTGATCCGAACGGTATAAGCCGGAGTATTTTCGACCAGAAGTTGCAAATTCCGATCATAAAAAACTCCGCGTAGCGCAATTTGCTCTATTGCTTTGATAGAATTATCGGACGACTTTGCATCAAATTGTGCATGCGCCAAAATTTGCATTTGAAACAGCTTGAAGATATAAACCGAAACAACCGCAAGAATAATTCCATAAAATATTTTCTTTCTATCAAAGGGAGAAAACCTTGCTGACATTAGATATAACTCCTCTTCGGAGTAAAGATTAGAATAATGCTTGCGATAATTGTTGTGTACAAGGCGGGGAAAATCCCCTGATCAAAAAGCAAAGTGAAGAGGTTGAGGCTGATATCGAAATTTGCAATGAGTGAAAAAGCGATTGCATTAACCACGCTTGCAAGAAAGATTATTCCAAGGAAAAGAGGAGATTTCGTTATGGTGCCGACAATATTTTCATTGTAAAAATAACCGGCAATAAAAGCAGAAAGTGTTTTCGTGAACATCGAACTTCCTAGAATGCTTCCAGTTGAAAAATCTGTTAACGCCCCAAGCACAAATCCCAGAATGATTCCGTATAACTGCCCATACTTTAATGTATAAAAGACAAGCAGAATTAAAATTAAATCCGGGACAATACCGTTCAATTCAAAATAAGGAACAACCAATACCTGGATAAGCATTAACGGGGTGAAATAGATCACCGGGAGAATTTTATCTATCTTCATCAGTTACCATTGTTATAAAAATTTAATTCGATTGAATTTTTTATTTTATGTGGAATTGCAGCGACAATAAAAACATTTTCTACTTTTTCTATTTCGACGAATGGTTTAATAAGTACATTGTTAAAATATCCTTCATCAGGATTAATAATTTTTTTCACTATCCCGATAGGAAACGGCTGCCCGATAAGTGAACTTAGCTCGGATGTAACAATCCGGTCTCCCAATTTTATCTCTGAAGTTTTTGGCAGGTTGGAGATGATTAGCTGACTTCCCGACCAATGGAGAATCCCCTGGAATCTACTTCTCTGATCTTTCACAACAACCCTAAAATTAGTGTGTTTTAGTGTTCTGATGAGAGAAAAATCATCGGAGCTTCGCTCAATAATCCCTACTAAACCTTCGCCTGTTATAACCGCCATTCCGGCTTTAATCCCTTCATCATTCCCTTTATTTAATGTGAAGATAGTTTGGTCGGCAGAAAAAGATTTTGAAATAATTTTAGCGGGAATCAACTGATAGGAAATTGTATCTTTTACCGAGAGTAAGTTTTTTAGCTCGACATTTTCAATACCGAATTCACGAAGTTTATTTATCTCCAGCATCAACTCTGCATTTTGCTTTCGTAATTTTTCATTTTCATTCTTTAACCCGGCGGTATGAAAAGCATCCGAAAAAATCGAACTAACAAACGCAAAGGCGCCAAAGGTGGTTGTCTTTAAGTTTTTAACAGATCGGTGATCACTATGCGAAATAAAAAAAACGCTGATAAGCAACAGCAAAATTAAAACAAGATATTCCTTAAACTGAGTCCAAATATTTCCGAAAATTCGCACGCTTAATATCTTCTGTTTCGAATGAGCACTCTGGAATAATGATTTAAATTTTCTAATACCTTCCCGGCTCCTCGTGCCACAGCCGTAAGCGGATCCTCTGCAACGTGAACAGGAAGATTGGTTTCCATCCTGATCCGTTCATCCAACCCTTTTAACAAAGCTCCGCCGCCTGTTAACATCACGCCTCTATCTAAAATATCAGCAGAAAGTTCGGGCGGGGTCCTTTCAAGCGAAAGTCTTGTAGCGTCAACAATTTGAACAACCGCTTCAGTAAGCGCTTCACGAATTTCAACCGAGGATACTTCCGTCGTCTTTGGGATACCTCCAACCAAATCTCTTCCCTTAACTTGAATAGTTAATTCTTCTTTCAAAGGCATAGCAGAACCGACTTCACACTTGATAGCTTCAGCAGTTTTTTCTCCGATAAGAATATTATGATTTTTTTTGAAAAATTGCATGATCGCGTTATTCATTTCATCGCCGGCAATCCGGATTGATTCTTCGTTCACAATTCCAGATAGCGCGATTACCGCAATTTCGGTAGTTCCTCCGCCAATGTCAATGATCATGCAGCCCATAGGTGCATCAACGTCAATTCCTATCCCGATTGCGGCTGACATTGGCTCGGCAATTAGGTGAACTTCCTTTGCCCCGGCATGTTCAGCGCTGTCGCGAACTGCGCGTTTTTCCACCTCTGTAATTCCACTCGGTACAGCAACAACAATCCTTCTGGCGTTCATAAAACCAGAACTGACCTGCCGAATAAAAGCGCGGATCATTCCTTCCGCAATTTCAAAATCAGCGATCACTCCATCACGCATTGGTCGGGTGACGCGTATGCCTTTGTGTTCTTTCCCTTGCATTTCCTTAGCTTTATTCCCAAGCGCAATAATTTTTTTTGTGTTCCGATCGAATGCAACGATGGAAGGTTCATTGAGAACGATTCCTTTTCCTTTTACGTAAATAAGCGTATTTGCAGTTCCTAAATCCATTGCAATATCAGCGCCGAATAAATCTAAAATTCCCATAAATCCTCTTAATGTTTAAAGTGCCGTTTACCGGTAAAAACCATAGCCAGCGAATATTTATTTGCTGCGTTAATAACCTCATCATCACGAACAGAACCGCCGGGCTCAATAACCGCCGTAATTCCATGCTTCACAATTTCTTCAATATTATCTGCAAAAGGGAAAAATGCATCTGAAGCGACAACAGCGTTTTCGAGAGAAAGACTGAACTCCGATGCCTTCATAACAGCTACTTTTACGGCATCAATTCTTGAGACCTGTCCGGCACCGATACCCAGAGTCATTTTATCTTTGGCGAAAATAATTGCGTTCGATTTTGCGTTTTTTGCAACCGTCCAGGCAAATTTTAAATCCTTTAATTGTTTTTCGTCCGGAATGTTTTCTGTAACTGTTTTTAAATTTGAAAAATCATTTGAAAGAAAATCTTTATCCTGCACTAATATACCGCCAGGAATAGTTTTTATTAACGTTCCTCTTTCGGAAATATTTTTTAGTTGTTTTAAAATTCTTCGATCTTTTTTCTTAAATAAGATGGGCAGCGCATCTTCAGCAAAACCCGGAGCAATTATTACTTCCAAAAATAACTCATTTAATTTGGAAGCAAGAGGTGCATCAACTATTTGATTCAGCGCTACTATTCCGCCGAAGGCAGCTACCGGATCGCACTGCAACGCTTTATTGTACGCTTCTAATAGTGTAGAAGATGAGGCTGCGCCAGCAGGGTTATTGTGTTTTACAATAACGCATGAATTAGGCTCGAGTTCTTCAAGTAATTCAACTGCGGCAGTGATGTCCAAAATATTATTGTACGAAAGTTCTTTCCCGTGTAAGATTTCAAAATAATCGAAGAAACTTCCGTAAAGCGTCGCTTGTTGATGTGGGTTTTCACCGTAGCGAAGCGTTCTCGTTTTTGGTAAGTGTAACCGCAATGCAGTGGAATCAAATTTAAACCGGCTCTCCAGCGTGTTGGAAATGAAAGTATCATACTGCGAAGTATGAGAATATGCCGCTACTGCTAACCGTTTTCTTGTTTCGCCGGAAATAGAACCGTTTTCCAATTCATTCAAGAAAGTATCATATTGAGCAGGACTTGTTAACACCGAAACAAATTTATGATTTTTTGCCGCTGCACGGAGAAGACTTGGACCTCCGATATCTATATTTTCAATTAGTTCTGCTTCTGTCGCCTCTGGATTTTCAGCAACTTTTTCGAATGGATAGAGGTTTGCACAAACGATATCAATAGGAAGAATTCCATTAACCTCGGCTTCTTTTTGATCCTCCGACAAATCTCTTCTTTGCAAAATTCCGCCAAATATTTTTGGGTGAAGTGTTTTAACTCTTCCTTCAAATATTTCTGGAAAGCCTGTGTAGTCACTAATCTCTGTGCACGGAATATCATTTTGTTTCAAAAGTTTTGCAGTACCTCCGGTGGCAAGAATTTCATAATTCTGTTGCAATATTTTTTTTGCGAAATTAAGAATATTGGTTTTATCAGAAACAGTAATAAGAGCAAATCTTTTCAAGTTCATATCATTTAATTAAATTAAGTAAACTCTGTTATTTTTTATTTCAATTTTTCTTTGAGCAATTTTAGCAATTACCGAAGGAAGAAGAGCATGTTCAAGTATCAAAACACGTTGTGCAATTTCTTCCGCAGAATTTGCATCTGCAATTGAAACAGCCGCCTGGTCAATGATCAATCCTTCATCATAGTTTTCATTTACAAAATGGACGGTAGCGCCGGAGACTTTTGCGGAAGATTTAAAAACCGCTTCATGTACACGATTGCCGTACATTCCCTTTCCCCCAAAACTCGGGAGAAGCGCCGGATGAATATTAATAATTTTAAACGGGAAAGTACCTATAAAATCTTTCGGTATCAATTTCAAAAAACCTGCTAACACAATTAATTCAATCTGTTTTTCAGCAAAAATCGAAGGTAACATTTGAAATGTTACAAAACCGTTTTTTTTCGATTCACTCACAGAAAAAAAAGGAATGTTGTATTGATGAGCAATTTGAAATGCATGGCAATCTAATTTGTCGCTGCAAACAACCGAAATTCTACATAATGCTTCTAATTCCGCTGAATTGAGGATTGCATGTAAATTTGAACCTCTACCGGAAACAAAAACTGCGATATTCATTTTTCTCTAAAACTGGCAGCTAAAATTAGCTATTTAATGAAATATTGTCAACGAAAGAAAGAGAAATTTGAAGAATATTATCAATTATTTATACTTCGAGCAAGATTTTTTAACATACTCTTCAATTTGTTCTCATAGAAGAAATTGGAAAAGTTGTCTGCTTTATCAAAATAGTGGGCAGCTTTTTCTCTATCGTTGGTTTTTAAACTTGACACAGATGCAAAATAGTATGCAAAGGGAACCACCCACGATTCACTACTGCTTTTTTCTCCAATTGCATCTTGTGCAAAAACAAGTGAAGAATCGAACTTATTTTGGTAGTAATATGCTTCAGATAACAGAAGAAAAATTTGACTATGATAATTTTGAGAGTGATTATCATTAAGTAAAATTGTAAGTGAATCAATTGCGGCATCATATTTCTCTTGTTTAAGGAGGTTTGTTGAAAAGATGAGTGATTTTTCAACTCCAGAAATATTCCGCTGCAGATAGATTTCACTCTTTTTTTTGGCATAATAATCGTCATCCAACATCTCATTCCCGTGCTGCGCCGTTTTATAATATTTAGCTGCTCTATCATTCAAAAATTCATGACAAATTGCCAGGCGGTAATTTGCTATGCCTGAATAATTTTTTTCTTTCGTTTCACTCAAAAATCTGGTGTAATAATCTTTAGCTTTCTCAAAATTATTTTCGTAAAAATATACGTCAGCCAAAAGAAATTTAGACAGTGCCATAAGTTGTTCAAATTCACTCGTCTTTTCCTTTAAAAGTGAAAGCAGAATATTCCGAGCGGAAGATAAATTTCTTCTTTTAACTTCAAGAACGGCGAACGAATAGTTGAATAAGAGGTTATCCGGAAAACCTTGGTTTAATTTAGCTAAATACCTTTTCGACTTGTCATAATCGAAATAAAATTCTGCGTAAAGTTGGGACAAATAATATTCTGCTTCAACTTTCGAATAGTTTCCTTTTTCAGCAGCAATTTTTAAATATGATAGCCCTTTCTCCGAATCACCATCGAACCCTATCATTGCTAATGCCCACTTGAATCCGCTTGGTACTTGACTTAAAGCAAATTTGATCAGTCCGATACCGAGATAGGCATCATAATAATTCTGATCAATTTCCAGCACATCTTCGAGATAGCTGTTAGATTTTTTGCTCGCCCAAATCATTTCTAAATATTTTTCAGCTTTACCAAAAGCAATTGCGCGATAACCATAAGCGGCGCCAAGAATATAGAGTGTCTCCTTATTTTTAGGATTACCAGAAAGATTCTGTTCGGCTTTGGCGATGGTGCCATCCGACTGATGAAGAAATTCTTCGAGATATTTTTTTTTATTTGATCCGAAATATTTCCATAAAGAGAGTGTAGCCGAGAAATGATTAGCAAAAAGATCGTTCGGATTTTTCTTTAAGAGAGAGGAAAATGTCAATTCAGCTTTATCAAATTCAAAATTATAGGTGAATTGAATCCCTTCATTTAATCTTGAACGGGGACTTAAATCTCCTGCATAAGATTCCAATGAGAAAAAAAATATTACCACCAAGAGAAAAAGGAATCTTTTAGAATCAACCAGAATAAATAACAATTAGTTTTTCGCCTTTTCTTCTTTAAATAAAAGGGCAGCTTTAACAAAATCCCGGAAAAGCGGGTGGGCTTTTGTCGCCCGTGATTTTAATTCAGGATGAAATTGGCATCCTACAAACCATGGATGTCCCGGAAGTTCAATCATTTCAACAAGTTCTCTATTCGGCGATAATCCGCTGAAGATTAATCCTTCACTTTGCAAAGCAGCTCTAAATTTATTATTGACTTCGTAACGATGGCGGTGGCGCTCGGTAATATACTCTGATTTATACGCCTCGTATGCTTTTGTATTTTTTTCAATGATACATGGATAAGCGCCTAAACGCATGGTGCCGCCAATATTCTTAATATTTTTTTGATCCGGCATAATATCAATAACGTTAAATCTTGTTTTGTGGAACTCAGAACTTTGCGCTTTTGTAATACCACAGACGTTCCGGGCGTATTCAATAACTGCGCATTGCATACCAAGGCAAATTCCGAAAAAAGGGATATGATTCTCACGCGCAAAAGTTATCGCATTAATTTTCCCTTCAACACCTCGTTCACCAAATCCGCCGGGAATTAAAATCCCGTACATTCCTTTTAGCAGGGTTTCCGGCTTTTCGGTTTCCAAATCTTCTGCGCTTATCCAGTGTAATTTAACTCGTGCATCATTTTCGGCACCGGCATGGATAAAACTTTCGATAATACTTTTATAAGCATCCTGCATCTCGATATACTTTCCGCAGATGGCAATATTAACGCTGTTCGAAGGATTTTTTACCCTGTTGAAAAAGTTTTCCCACTCGTCAAGTTTGATTTTTCTTTCTGGAATATTTAAATGTTTTAATACAATCTGATCAACTTTTTCTTTGTAAAAAACTAACGGAACTTCATAAATTGAGGAGCAGTCATACGCTGAAATAACAGAGCGGGACTCGACATTACAAAAAAGAGCGATCTTATCCCGAATATCTTTTGTGAGTTTTCTCTCTGACCGACAAATTAAAATATCAGGCTGAATGCCCAACGATAATAAATTTTTAACGCTGTGCTGCGTCGGTTTTGTCTTAACTTCACCTGCAGAGGCGATGTAGGGAACAAGTGTAACGTGAAGAGAAATAGTATTCTTCCGGCCAAGTTGAAGCATAAGTTGACGCATTGATTCCAAAAAAGGCAAGCTTTCTATATCGCCGACCGTACCGCCAATCTCGGTAATGATAAAATCATATTCATCGAGTTCACTAAGTTTTTTCATCCTCGCTTTAATTTCATCTGTGATATGAGGAATGACCTGTACCGTCGCCCCAAGAAATTCTCCGCGGCGCTCTTTCGTAATTACTTCATTATACACTTGTCCTGTAGTAGTGTTGTTCGCCTTCGTCATATTTACATCAAGGAACCTCTCGTAGTGTCCAAGATCTAAATCCGTTTCGGCTCCATCCTCGGTTACATAGACTTCACCATGCTGAAACGGATTCATCGTTCCGGGGTCAACATTTATATAAGGATCAAATTTTTGGATGGTAACTTTAAAGCCGCGTAGTTTTAACAAAAGCCCTAAGGATGAAGCGGTGATTCCTTTTCCAAGCGAAGAAACTACTCCGCCGGTAACAAAAATATACTTAACTTTTTTCTTTGATGACATATCTACTTTTTGTGTTACAATATAGGGGGTTAATAAGTGAATTCAAAAAAAATAAAAAAAATCCCGGGACTTTGCCGGGATTTTTTTTGAAATAAATTAGTTTTTGGACAGATAGTCCTTCAACCAACCGGTTGTTACCGATTTAGGACGAACAATTGGGTACTGCATCGCACGATTAACAACTGCTTGAGCAGCGACACCAATTCCTCTTGCCATCGCAAAGAGCACGGTATAGAATGAAAATTCCTTTATTCCATAATGATAAATTATAGACCCGGAAATAGCATCAATATTCGGCCAGGGGTCTTTTATCTTTGCTATAGTCTGTAAAATTCCAGGAACAGTTTCAAATACATGCTCTACGGTCTGGAAGAGCGGTTCATTTGCGCAATATTTTTTCCCGAAATTCATGAAAGCAATAAATCGGGGGTCAACTACGCGAAGAACTGCATGCCCGTAACCGGGTATAACTTTTCCGGATGCTAAGGTTTCATGTGCATACTGAGCAATTTGTTCACGTGTAGGATTGCCTCCAAAGAGCTTCATCGTTTCCAGTATCCATTTTACCACTTCTTGATTTGCTAACCCGTGTAACGGACCGGCTAGACCATTAAAACCTGCTGACATTGAATAATACAAATCGGATAATGCAGAATTAACAGTCAAGGTAGTAAATGCAGAAACGTTTCCGCCTTCATGATCTGAATGGCTGGTCATATATAATTTAACTAATTCATAAAAATCAGTAGGGGCAGAATCCATGCCCATGAGGTGCACAAAATCACCGGCTAAATCTTGATCGGGGTTTGGCTCAAGTCGCGGACCTTTCTCAAATCTTAAACGATAGATTGCGGCTGCGAGCCCGGGCAATTTAGCAACGATATCTAATGCGTCCTCAAGTGTGTATTTCCAATATTCATCTTTCTTGATGCCTTGCTCATACATCTTCGCAAAAACTGATTCGCGTTGCAAGGCGAGGATAGCAGTGTCCAACATAACCATTGGATGAGAATCTTTTGGAAGTGCATTGAGTACATCCCAAATGTAAGCCGGAATCGTTTTCCGTGTTTTTAACAGAGAAGAAAAATCTTTCAATTCCTCTGCGTCAGGAAGCTCTCCTGTTAGAAGAAGAAAGAAAGTTTCTTCAGGGGATTTTTCGACTAAATCTGCTAATGGCATTCCCCTAATAATTAGTCCCTTATCTTGCGGTACTGACGAAGTATCGCACATAACTCCTTTAACTCCGCGCATGCCCCCAAGCAACTGCGCCACGGTTACATCTGAGACTTTTTTCTCCCCGTTTGCTTTGGCTAGTTCACTTAATTCCGAACGCCAAGTTGGAATGTTTTTTTGAAGTTTTTGATATATGGTTAACATAATCTCCCTTGTAATTAATTATTAAAATAAATTTACATATCAAACTTAGGGTATTTTCTAATTGGATTCAATATTTTACAAATGAAAAATTAAATATTTCTATAAGGACGATTTTGATTATAGCAGTACTCTTATTCCTACTTTTTTTTATGTTTTGCTCAAGCGGTGTCTATATTATACTCTGCGGTGAATCAACCAGGAGAAATATGGAGTTCACTCACTCCGACATTTCTTTTTCCGTAATCATTGCCGCAAAAAATGAGGAAGAGAATCTTGAAAATCTTTTTTTATCGCTTGAAAGACAAACCTACCCTAAAGATAAATTTGAAATTATTTTTGTTGACGATAATTCCGAAGACGGCACTTTTGTAACCGCACAAAAATATGCTGACCGTTTCTCTAATTTTAAATTGATCAAAGCAGAACACAAACGGTTTCCAGCAAAAAAAGGAGCATTAGACTTAGGAATTGCACTAGCCCAATTCCATTTTCTCCTTTTTACAGACGCCGACTGTACACTGCAATGTAATTGGATAAAAGCTTTCTCAAACAAATTCGATCAGAACTTTGACCTTCTTCTCGGATTTGCCCCCTTCACTTTTCAAAAGACTTTTGCAAATCATTTTTTTTGTTTTGAAAATCTTAGAACAACCGTTTTAACATTAGCAGCAACAAGAGTCGGAGTGCCGTATTCAGGCGCATCACGCAGTTTAGGAATTAAAAAAGAATCTTTTGTCAAGTTAGGCGGATATAGCAAAACTTTGCAATCACTTGGCGGAGATGATGATCTCTTAATACGCGAGGCAGTTAAGAACAAGTGTAAAATTGGTTTCGTTGAAGAGAAAGAGAGTCTCGTTTTTTCAAATGTTCAAAACAGTTTTAGCGATTATTTCGTGCAAAAACGACGACACACGGCAACTTCATTCCATTATTTGTTGCGGCATAAATTGGTTTTAGGTTTTTGGCATTTGCTTAATATTCTTGCGGTAGATTCAGTTCTTCTTATTCCCTTTTTCCCGGAAGCTGGTTTTATTTTTCTTTCCAAGATGTTCTGCGATTACTTTGTCGTTTATTCATTTCAAAAGAAATTCAATTACAAATTTTCTTTTGGAGAAATTTTCTTTTTCCAAATTCTCTATGAATGTTTCCTTGTCTTTCATTTTTTAAGCGCAAAATTCTTTAAAGTAAGATGGAAGTGAATTAGATCGTCAGCAAAAATATTGTACGCAGATGGACAGGAATATTTGTTGAATAAATAAAGGGCATCTCTAAAAACCTTCAAGGTTTATCTTTACCATATTTTGTTATGTTAAAATTTTATCGAACTTAGCTAAAATAAAAACCTTGAAGGCTTCTTGGCAAGATTTTAGAGGTGCCCTAAAGTTAATGGAAGGGATGAATGACCCTATTCAAGCATGCAAAAATTCAATCATTCATCTAAACTTTTTTGTTGCTTGTTTTTTAAATTTTCAATTTATCTATGTTAGAGGAGTTAATAATTAATTTCTTATTTTTGAACAACAAAATTGAGTGATAATGGACTATACTTTTTTAGCTGAAAAAGCAATCGAAGCAAAAAAAAAATCGCTGGCAACTTATTCTAACTTCCATGTTGGCGCTGCATTGTTAACGGAAGACGGAAATATTTATACCGGATGTAACATAGAAAGCAGTTCATACAGTCTCACAATTTGTGCCGAACGCACTGCAATCTTTAAAGCAGTTTCCGAAGGAGAGAGAAAGTTTAGAGCAATTGCAATAGCTGCGGACACCGTTGACTTCTGCTCACCGTGCGGCGCGTGCCGGCAAATCATTTCTGATCTCTGCAACGATATTGACATCGTGTTAACGAATCAAAATAAAGAGATCAAAGTGCTTCGAACAAAAGAACTTCTCCCTTTTGCTTTTGAAGATTCCGACTTAAAAACAAAAATATCCGGATAATATGCACGAATTAAATCCTCATTCCCTTCCAAAAGAAACCGGCTGGATCGAAGTGATTGCAGGCTGTATGTTCAGCGGGAAAACCGAAGAACTTATTAGAAGACTACGACGGGCAAAAATCGCAAAACAAATCGTTCTTGTCTTCAAACCGAAAATAGATACGCGTTACTCTGTTGATGAAATTGTTTCTCACAGCGAACAATCTCTCCCTTCAATAATCGTTGAAACTCCTCAAGAAATTTTAGAACTCTCCAAAGATGCGCAAGTTATCGGCATTGATGAGGCTCAGTTTTTTTCAAAAGAAATTGTCGAGGTCTGTAATCAACTTGCAAATGATGGCAAGCGTGTGCTTGTTGCAGGCTTAGATCAAGATTATCGCGGAATTCCATTTGAGCCAATGCCGCAACTTCTTGCCATCGCAGAATACATTACCAAAACTCTAGCAATTTGTGTCGTCTGCGGAAACCCGGCGGACAAAACTCAGCGTAAAATTATTTCTGCGGAACGGGTAGTTGTTGGCGCTTCAGATATTTACGAAGCGCGATGTAGAAAATGTCATTATCTTCCGGAAGAAAATTAAAGGCTGATTATGGATTTTGCGGTTTCATTACTGAGGGGATCAATCGGTCTAATTTTATTGCTTGGCATCGCATTTCTTTTTTCTAATAATAAAAAGAAAATTAATTGGCGGTTAGTAAGGAACGGGTTAGCCATTCAAATTATTTTTGCAATTTTTATTCTTCATTCGGAAATGCTTCGCGGCTGGTTCTTCCCGCTTGGTTGGGTGAAAGACATAGTAACATTCTTCGGCGCAATTGTAGTCAGCCTTCTTGGCTTTACAATGGAAGGCGCCAGGTTTGTCTTTGGTAAATTAGCTGAAAACAATGGACCGGATTCAATCGGGTTCTTTTTTGCATTTCAAGTTTTACCAACAATAATATTTGTTTCTTCTCTAACATCGGTATTATACTTCCTGGGTATTTTACAATTGATCGTTAAGGGAATGGCTTGGTTTATGGCAAAACTTTTAGGTACCAGCGGAGCGGAATCGCTTTCCAATGTTGCCAATATTTTTGTCGGACAGACAGAGGCGCCGCTGTTAATTCGTCCCTACATTGCTAAAATGACAAATTCCGAACTGCTCACAATTATGGTCGGAGGAATGGCAACCATTGCGGGTGGAGTTATGGCTGGATATATTCAAATGCTGGGACAATCATTTGCTGATGCTAACAACATCCCGCTTTACCAGGCACAGCTTCGTTTTGCTGTTCAACTTTTAGCGGCAAGTGTAATGGCTGCTCCTGCTTCACTTGTTGTTGCAAAAATTCTTTTCCCCGAAATTGGAGAACCTGTTACTAAAGGAAGCGTTAAAATAAATGTTGAGAAGAATGCATCAAATGTAATTGAGGCTGCTGCAACAGGCGCTTCGGACGGATTGCAGCTTGCACTGAATGTCGCCGGAATGCTTCTCGCTTTTATCGCACTAATCGCGATGTTTAATTACCTGATGACCGGATTTGGTGACATGATCGGTATTAATCAGATGCTGCAAGCAAGTTTCGGGAAACCGCTTTCGCTGCAATTAATATTCGGAATGGTGCTCCAATATTTAGCTTATGGAATCGGCGTTCCATGGCATGATGCGCTAAACTTCGGTAGTTTGATCGGAACAAAAGTAGTTTTAAATGAATTTGTAGCATACCTGGATTTAACTACTCTAATTAGAAATCATGCGATGACTGAGAAGGGTATTTTAATGGCAACTTATGCGCTGTGCGGATTCGCGAATTTTTCTTCAATTGCAATTCAGATTGGCGGGATTAGTCCCATGGCTCCCGAACGAAAAAAAGATATTGCGGCTCTTGGTCTACGAGCTGTACTTGGTGGAACGATAGCAACATTAATGACGGCAACGTTAGCCGGAATATTATTGAAATAAAAAAGTATGAATGACTGAATGAAGTGAATGGATGAATGATCTATTAGCGGATCAATAAAGATTCTCACGTGTTTCATTCAACCATTCAGTCATAGCGCGTTGATGCCGCAAACCAAAGTCTTTTTGAGCACAGAAAGAATTTTTTTGAGATAAGAAATATTCATTCCCGATGGGAATGTTAGTTGTTGGTGGGTTTATTTGTTACAAATATTCAACCCGCCAGGCGGGTTGCAGAAATCCCGTCTGCCTAGTGGCAGATAAATAGGGATTTAATATTTGTAACAAAAGAACAAAACTCAAAAAAGAATCCCGGCGGGATTCAATGTTTTTTATATTGTATTAAAAAAAAATAAAGTAGAAATCCTAGAGATATTTCTTGATAAAAAAAACGAGAATTTTACCGAGGGTAATATGCTACCTTCGTTCGCTGTACTAAATTGTTCCGAACTGGTTTACCAAATTTTTGAAATAGGAATTTAAATGATCAACCTCAACTCAATTTTTTCTGAAACATCAACCGCATTAAAAAAGATCGCTCCCTTCCAACCGGAAATTGCTATCATTCTCGGCAGCGGTCTGGGTGATTTTGCTTCTTCACTTGACCTAAAGGTTTCAGTCCCAACTTCTGAATTACCAAATTATCCCGCTTCCACTGTCGCCGGACACCAAGGGAAAATTCATTTTGCGGAATACGGCGGAAAGAAATTAATTTTATTCCAGGGAAGAATTCATTTTTACGAAGGGTACGATCTTTATCAGTGCCTCCTCCCCGTTCATCTTTGCGCCGAACTTGGCTGCAAAAATATTTTGTTTACCAATGCAGCCGGAGGAATTAACCGCAATTTTTCTCCCGGCGATTTAATGCTACTCACTTCGTTCAACTCAATCTTTCTGAAAAGAGAATTATCTGAAGTGATGGGTATTTCCAACTTCGATGCAAAAAATGCTTTCCTCGATTGTCCATCTCAACAACTAAATGTAACGATCACAAACGCTGCGCTTGAAGAAAAAATTCCTTTAAAAGAAGGTTCGTATTGGTATTCCAAAGGTCCATCATACGAAACACCCGCCGAAATTGAGATGATGCATAAGTTCGGTACCGATGCAGTTGGAATGTCAACCGTGCATGAAGCAGTTTACGCTGTTGCAAAGGGAATGAAGTGCGCGGGAATTTCTTGCATAACAAATTTTGCCGCGGGAATTTCAGACCAAAAACTCTCGCATGAAGAAGTAACCGAAACCGCCAACCGTGTAAAAGGTAATTTTGAGAGACTGATAAAAAAGTTTATTAAAATGAGTTAATTAATTCAATTATTTGTCAAATAAATGTTTGACTTGCAACGCGCTTTAGCGCGTTGATAATAAGAAAAAACACCATGGGCTTTAGCCAAATAATAAATAGTAGTTTTTTTTACTCTGCACTTGTTTCTAATTTTTTATTTTCTTAGGTTTTGCTCAAAGATTTAGGGCATTAACAAGGTTAGATGAATTCAGGTATTTTCATATTTGACATAGTCCGGCAAAAAGTTAAAATCT
>Ga0100392_1000467_pt1 | contig 37870 bp, 38 predicted proteins | sample CryGeymeta201516_FD_81548 | JGI IMG/M metagenome (GOLD analysis project Ga0100392, IMG submission 81548) | Groundwater microbial communities from Crystal Geyser aquifers in Utah, USA - Crystal Geyser metaG 2015-16 | ecosystem: Environmental > Aquatic > Deep subsurface > Groundwater | place: USA... | reverse complement strand
TCTCAATTTCCCGTTAACAAGTTTTTTTGATTATATAGCCGATTAAAAACAAAGTGTCGGGTTTGACAAACAAGCGTATTTACACCTTCGAGGTGTAGCCGCAGGCGCAACACCACCTCGAAGATGTTTGCAACGAAACTGTCATTTTGTTTTGCGGTTGCTATATTTATCTCTCAGCCTCTCTTTTAATATTCCGAAATGTATCTAAAAGTCCATTCAACATCCTGCGGCCGCTTATCAAAATTTCTAAAATCTCTTCATATTCGCTTTCGTTGATAAAAGCTTTCAGATCATTGGCAATCAAAAGCGCGTCCTGAAAAATAAAACTGGCGTCTCTGGCCTTGGCGTAAAACTCGTATTTTTCGGCAGGATTGCGTCTGTTAAACCCCTCCACAATGGACTGGGTAATTTGCCTTGCTGTTTTCTGCAATTCTTTGACAAGACTCTCGTCCTTTACTGAAAAATCACGAGTTACCTGATAAACCTTCAGGACCAATTCGTGATTTTTTTTCCAAACTTCAAACTGTTCAAAACGTTTGACATTATGACTGTCTTTATTAAGTTCCTCATTTTTCATTCTCTTGCCCTCCATCTAAAAAAAGCCGCCATCTTCTGGTGCGCTTTAAAATTATTATGCTAATAATCTATCCTATATAATAAATTATATATCCTATAGCATGAAATTGTGACTTTGTCAAGATGTTACAAAAGTATCAACTTAAAATCAATCTTTGGAAGGAAAAACCACCCTGCCGGTTTCTTTTATTTCGCCGAGGGTTGAAAGTGGGCTGGCGGTTTCAAATTCATGAAGGGTATAACCAAAATAATCCATTGGAAACTCATAATTCTGGCGTGCTCTTGCCATTATCTTTACTCTCTTCCAATAATCCATTTTAGCAAAATCGGAAGAAAGAATAACAAGATCAATGTCGCTATCTGCATGGATATTACCTTTGGCGTATGAACCAAAAAGTATAATCTTTTCTACTTTAATTTGCTTTTGCAGTTCTCTAGCAAACTCATTTATTACTTGCTTGACCTTTCGATAATTTCCTTTTCGATCCATTTTAGAATCTCCTTAGTTTTTAAAAACGTTTTTTCTGCCAATTCTCGATCATATTTTGCCCTCACCATATCTGGATAGCGTACCAGAAAGAAATGTTGTGTTGTTTTCTCTAAGAATTGGCGATCGATTCTTTCTGACGGCAAAGTTGTCATTTCGTATAATCTACCAAGATCGTGAATTCTTGGATGGCGGCTTTTGGTAAATTCAATTATTGTTGCTTTAAAAATAACCTCAAGAGTTTGCTGACACATAAAACAGGTAAAACTATACCTATGCCCATCAAACATGGTTTTGGCCGCTTTGAAGTTTTCTTCCGCTTGTTTAAGCCACAGTTTTGTTTCTTCTTGCATCTTGAGTTTACTATAGCATTTTTTTATTGGCTAAACAATAATAACGCCGCTTCATTTTTTAGTTCCCAATTCTCTTATCTCGTCCCTTATTCTTGCCGCTTCTTCAAAAAGCAGTTCTTTGGCCAAAAATCGCATCTGAGTTTCTAATGCTCGAATAATCTTTTTCCGTTCTGCTGGTAATGTTTCTGGCCATTCTTTCTCTAGTCTCTCAAAGTCAAAAGTTTGTTGTTCCTTTTTCTTTCCTTTGCCGAGTAAGAAGGAATCAATCTCTTTCTCTTTGATAAAATCTGCCGGATCAATCAGTTTTTGGCGGATGGATTTAACTATCGGGGTGGGTGTTATATTCTGCTTTTGATTATAGTCTAATTGAATTTTACGGCGGCGGTCAATTTCTTTAATTGCCCGTTTCATCGAACCGGTTTGAGTGTCGGCATACATGATCACTTTTCCTCGAAGATGACGCGCCGCTCTTCCCATTACCTGAATTAATGAAGTTTGGGAGCGCAAAAAACCTTCTTTGTCCGCGTCCATTATAGCTACCAGAGAAACTTCCGGCAGATCGAGCCCTTCCCGCAATAAATTTATGCCAACTAGAACATCGTATTCTCCGCGCCTCAATTTTTCGAGAATGTCGGTGCGTTTTAAAGTTTCTACATCAGCATGGATATATTGAACTTTGAGATGTTGGTTTTCAAGATACTCGGTCAAATCCTCAGCCATACGCTTGGTAAGGGTAGTTACTAAAACCCGCTCTTTCCGTTCCACACGGTAACCGATTTCCTTCAGCAAATCCTCAATTTGCCCATCTGTTTTGCGAATTTCAATTTCCGGATCCAAGATTCCGGTTGGTCTAATCAGTTGTTCCACAGGTGAACAATATTCTATTAACCCGTCGTCTTGTGAACCACCTCGGGGGTGGTGTTGCGCCTGCGGCACACCCCCGAGGTGTAAATGTAAATCGTCATTGCGATCCGCCAGTTGGCGGAGAAGCAATCCCATCGTCCCGCTATGGCGGAACATCTCGCGCTGACGTATAATTGCCATCTCGGCCTTTTTCAGTTCATACTCTTCCGGCGTGGCAGAAGTGTAAATGGCTTGATTAACTTTTTCCCAAAATTCGGAAAATTTAAGAGGCCGGTTGTCAGAAGCTGAAGGCAACCTAAAGCCAAAATCGATGAGTGTTTGTTTGCGGGATCGATCTCCAAAATACATACCGCGAATTTGCGGAACCGTAATGTGACTTTCATCAATAATTAAAAGATAGTCTTTAGGAAAATAGTCCAAAAGCGTGTAGGGCGGCTCACCGGGCTTTCTGCCATCAAAATAGCGGGAATAGTTTTCGACGCCGGAACAATAGCCCACTTGCCTAATCATTTCTAAATCATAGTTGGTTCGCTCTTCAATCCTCTGGGCTTCTATTAATTTATGGTGCGTCGTAAAATAATGGGTTCTTTCAGCCAAATCGTCTTGAATTTCACTCAGGGCTTTCTCTTGCCTTTCTAGGGCGGTAACGTAATGTTTAGCAGGATAAATGGTGATTTGATCCAATTCGCGAATTTTACTTCCGGTGACTTTTTTAGTTAAAACGATCTGCTCGACTTGATCAGCAAGGTACGAAATTTTGACGGCGTCGTCCATCCAAGAAGGATAAAGACTGATACTTTCTCCTTTAACTGCATACATTCCTCTTTTGGGTGAGAGGTCATTGCGTTCATACCTCAATCTAATCAAATCTCTAAACAGTGCCTCGCGACGGTATTCGTGGCCTTTTTTAAGGGTAACCAGATATTTTCCATATTCAATGGGCGAACCGATGTTATAAATGCAAGAAACAGAGGCCACCACAATCACATCCTGACGTGTAAGCAAAGAAGTGGTGGCAGACAATCGCAGCTTGTCAATAAGTTCATTAATTTCAGTTTCTTTGGCGATATAAGTGTCGCTTTGCGGAACATAGGCTTCCGGTTGGTAATAATCATAATAAGAGACAAAATATTCAACCGCGTTTTGAGGAAAAAATTCCCTGAATTCCTGCGCCAGTTGAGCTGCCAAAGTTTTATTATGGGAAATGACCAGAGTCGGCCTTTGCAGGTTTTGAATAATATTGGCCATGGTAAAGGTTTTTCCCGAACCGGTAACCCCAAGAAGAACCTGGTCTTTTAATCCCATTTCGACTCCGCCCGTAAGCATTTTTATGGCCTGCGGCTGATCTCCGGTTGGTTTAAATGGTGAATGCAGTTTGAATTTCGCCATGAGAGTATTGTAACATCCTGCACCTCCGAGGTGCAAAAACTTACACCTCGGAGGTGTTTAATATCTTCAAAGATCTTGCATAATCCGCCTGGTCCGCAATAAAATTTATATAATCCTGGATTGAAGAAAAATGCGAGAGGATGATTTCTTTCTTGCAAAATCCATGATGCAATGACAAAAACTCAGGGTATGAAGACCAACGAAATTCTTCCAACTCCAAAACCAGGTTACTCATTAAAGGATTCAGATGAATATAACGCGAGACATGTAATAGTTGTTCATCGGTTTGAATGGTTGTCTTCTTGTATTTTCCTTGGAAAAGGTATCCCCCACGTTTATATTTCAGGTTGAAATAACGAGTGTAGCTATTGCTAAAACGACTAATAAAGGTTGAAAGTCCATTCACTTTTTCTTCTTTGACTTGAAAATGGAAATGGGTGGGCATAAAACAGAAACTGATGACGCTCACCAATTTGTCCCTGGAAGACTTTATAAAATCTTTTTCTCTCGAGTTTGACATCGAAAAGCGTTTAGGAATATTTTCGGCCGTATAGAAAAAAAGCGTATCGTAGGCTCTTTGATAATCAGAATCATCAAGAAAAACTTCGCGCTTATCAACTCCGCGATTAAAAAGATGATAATATTGTTCTTCAAGCAATCTTTCCCGGTAAGAAAACATGTCCTAAAATTACCACGACACCTCGGAGGTGTCAAGAGCCGCACCTCCGAGGTGTAAATATCTTTACAATCCCTAAAACCCCCGCTATAATAGATTCCCACAGGCTTTACGCCGAGGAAAATTATGTCAAAAATACTTGAAGTCAAAAAATTAACCAAAATATTCAACAGCCAAAAGAGAAACATCAAAAAGCAGTTTAGAGCCGTGGATTCTATTTCTTTTTCCGTTCAAGAAGGCGAAATTTTAGGACTTTTAGGTCCCAATGGCGCCGGCAAAACCACCACCATCCAGATGCTTTTAGGAGCTTTGACTCCCACTTCAGGCGAAATTTATTATTTTGGAAAGCCTTTTTCCGGTACCGAAGATCCGGCTCTAAACAAAATAAATTTCGCTTCCGGTTATGCCAACATCCCTTCGCGCTTGACTATTAAAGAAAACTTAACCGTATTTGCTCATTTTTACCAAGTCGCCAATTATCAGGATAAAATAAAGCGCTTAGCCACGGAATTTGAAGTACAAGACCTGCTCAATAAACCTTTGACTCAACTTTCATCCGGTCAAAAAACCCGGGTGATGCTGATGAAAACCATGATTAACTACCCTCACCTCCTGCTTCTCGACGAACCGACCGCCAGTTTGGATCCTGATATTTCACAGAAGGTGCGCCAGTTTTTATTAAGTCAGCGCGAGAAATATAACGTTTCCTTACTTTTCACTTCCCACAATATGAACGAAATCCAGGAAATCTGCGATCGGGTAATTTTTCTTAACCAGGGTAAAATCGTGGCCGAAGATACCCCGATGGGCATTCTTAAAAAAATGAAGCGAACTTATATTCGCATGGTAATTATCAGAGGAGAATCAGATTTAATCGGATATTCCCGCGACAACCATTTCGACCTTTCTTTCAAAAAAGGCAAGGCGCTCGTTAAAATCGATGAAGAAGTAATCCCCAAGTTTTTATACGAAATTTCAGGACTGGGCGTGCGTTACTCGGATATTGAAATTTTACGGCCGCAATTAGAAGATTTCTTTTTACAAGTGGCTAAAGAAAATATTACAGAATGCGGAGACAAGAATGAACCTAACCAGAATTAAAGGCATTATTTTACGCCACCTTTTCCTTTTTAAACACAGCTGGGAAAGAGTTTCTGACAGTTTCTACTGGCCGGCCATGGATATTGTTTTATGGGGTTTAACGAGCCTTTACATCCAAAAATCCCAAAATCAGGTTTCCGGTCTGGTTATGGTTTTCTTAACCGGATTGATTTTTTGGCAAGTTGTTTGGCGCGGGCAATATGAGCTGACCGTCAACCTTTTAGAAGAGCTTTGGAACCAAAATATGGTGAATGTTTTCTGTTCTCCTCTCAAGCTTAGCGAATGGGTAACCGGCATGATCGGTTTGGGTTTTATCAAAATGTTGGGCAGTCTTATTTTTGCGATCGTTTTAACCCTCATTCTCTACACGGTGAATCTCTTCAGTTTCGGTTGGTTACTGATTCCCTTCCTCATTTTATTGCTGATGTCGGGCTGGTGGGTGGGACTTTTAGTTTCCGGAGCTATTGTCAGATTTGGCCGTCAAATTCAAACTTTAGCTTGGGCCGGTGTTTTTATTTTAGCCCCCTTTTCTGCTATTTATTATCCCGTTTCTGCGCTTCCTTTCTGGGCTCAGATTATAGCCAGAATGACTCCGATAAGTTATATTTTTGAAGGTATGCGTAAAGTTGTTCAAAGTGGCAAAATCCCCATCTTCGAATTTCTTTTTAGCTTTATTTTGAATCTTGTCTATCTGGTGATATCCGTTATTGTCTTTCGCCAGGCTTTTGCCAAAAGCAAAGAACTGGGCCTTTCACGCCTTGACGATTAAACCTCTCTGACAGCTTTCTTTTGATATTCCCTCCATGTGATTCCTGCCCTTTTTTACGTCATCCTGAGGAGTCCCGCCATGGCGGGACGACGTGAGGATCCCGTTATGATAAGGAAATAACCCGACAGCATTCCGCTGACATTTGAATTTTAAGTTCTTTCTTGACATTCGGGTTTTTTTCGGTTATACTCTTTTTATGTACGCCGAAATAATCCAACCCGATCTCAACGTGGCCTTCATTGTTTCCAGAAACGGCCTGCAAACGACAGCTGAGGCTTTCAATCAACTGGAGGCAAAATTAGACTCATTAACCGGGAGGAAGTTTTACGGCACTTATCTCAACGGTGAGTATCGGGCCTGTCTGCTCACCCAAGATCAAGATGAATCCACCAGACTGGAATTACCATCCTGGACTATCCCGGGCGGAAAATATCTGAAGGCGAAAATCAAAAATTGGTCGCGGAAGATCCCAAGTATCAAAACCACCTTTGAAGATATGGAAAAATTTGCCAGCCATGATAAATCCCGCCCGTATATTGAATTCTATCGCAGTTTTGCGGAGTTGATCTTGTTTTTGCCGATTATATAGTAGAATTTTAGAAAGGAGGCTTTCTATGTCGCCGGTAACGCTTTACAAACGTCAACGTGAAATCTTGGAATTTGTCAATCAATACATCCAAAAAAACAGCCATTCACCTACCTTGGCGGAAATTGCCGAGGCACTTGACCTTTCTTCCCTGGCCACCGTGCATGAGCATTTGCAAAGTTTAGAAAGGAAAGGTGTGATTAAACGGTATAATGGTGCGGTGCGGGGTATCGAGATTGTCGATAAAAAAATTGCCCAAACTTTACAAGGCATCGAATTGCCATTGGTGGGCTATATTGCGGCCGGTCAACCGATTGAAGCCAACGAAAACCTCAACGAAAGCGTTAAGATCTCTCCCAACCTTATCTCCGGTCGTAAACGCGCGTTTGTGCTGCAAGTTAAAGGCCAATCCATGATTGAAGACGGGATTTTGGACGGCGATTATGTAGTGATCGAACAACAGGAAACCGCAGAAAACGGGCAGATTGTGGTGGCGCTTTTGGAAAATTCTTTGGCCACCCTTAAACGTTTCTATAAAGAAAAAAATAGAATTCGCCTGGAACCTGCCAACGCTACCATGAATCCTATTTACGCGACTGATGTCAGAATTCAGGGAGTGGTCAAAGGTGTGATTCGTAAATTTAACTGAAAAATTATTACCCATTTTTTATCTTTTTGCGCCAGTAAAGTTTCTGATAAATGTAATATCCCACCATCGCTGTGCCGAAAAGCAAAATGAGAACGTCTAATTTATGAAAATAGCCTCCGAGTTTGTTCCAGTGCTCACCTAATATTTTCCCGATCAGGGCTAGAATAAAAGACCAGATTAAAGCTCCGGAAAAGGTGTAAAAAATGAATTTTTTTAGGTCATACCGCGCAACTCCGATGGGCAGCGAAATTACAGTTCTAACCCCGGGTAAAAGTCTGGAGGTAAAAGAAACGACTCCGCCTTTGGTTTTAACCCATTGGGTGGCTTTATCATACTCTTCTTCGGATAATAACAGGAGTCTCCCCCACTTTTTTACAAATGGCCGCACTACGCGATCGTGCCCCCAATAGCCAAAACCATACGCGATCAACGAACCGCACAGATTTCCAAGCGCACCAACCAAACTTACCATATAAAGATTAAACTGACCCTTAAATACTAAATATCCCGCAAAGGGCATAATAACCTCCGATGGCAAGGGAATCAGAGCCGATTCCAAAAGCATCGCCAAAAAGACTCCCAAGTATCCCAAGGAGGAAATGATGGCAATGACGATTGAAGCTAAAGCGGCAATCAATTTCGCAACCATCATTTCATGATAAAGGTTTCCAACCCAAAAATCCAGATTGACTTCTGTTTTAATCTGCGCTAATATATCTGAGTAATTTAGTCAGTGATTGATACTCGACAACCGTCAACCATATGAAAGTCTCAACCAAAGTACGCTATGCCACCTCGGCCATCTTGGATATCGCTTTATTCGGTCAAGAAAAAGCAGTTTCTATCTCTATTATCTCCCGGCGTCAAAAAATTTCCAAAGATTATCTGGAACAACTCTTCAGAAAGTTAAAAATAGCTCAAATTATAACCAGTCAAAAAGGGGTGTATGGCGGCTACAAACTCAACCGAAAACCCGAAGATATCACTTTAAAAAATATTTTTGAAGCGGTCGGAGAACCCACCAAACCGGTTTTTTGTTTGACGGATATAACTGCTTGCCAAAATGCAAAATCTTGTCTGACGCGCACTTTCTGGCAGGAGCTGGAACAATCGATCAACAAATTCCTGCAGGAAAAAACCATTGCCGAACTGATGATTAGATAGGTTACATGAAGGAGGTAATCATGAAAGTTTATTTAGATAATGCGGCCACCACTCCCCTGCGGAAAGAAGTTTTGGAGGCTATGTTGCCCTTTTTAACACAACATTTCGGCAATCCATCCTCTCTTCACGCCTGGGGCCAAAAGGCGCGGGAGGCAGTTGAAAATGCCAGAGAAAAAGTGGCCCAGGTTTTAAACTGTTCTCCGGCTGAAATCTATTTTACTGGAACAACAACCACCAGCGCTAACATTGCACTCCAGGGCGTGGCAAAAGCACGCAAAAACGAAGGCTGTCATCTCATCACGACCCCCATTGAACATCACGCGGTCTTGGAAGTCTTTCAGGCTTTAGCCGCAGAACAGAATTTCAAGCTCAGTTTGATGCAGGTTGACCAGTTTGGTATGGTTAAACCCGACGATCTGGATAAACTGGTCAGCCAGGAAACGATTCTAATTTCAGTGATGTTTGCTAATAATGAGGTCGGGACTGTCGAACCCATCGCAGAATTGGGGCGGAAAATCGAATCTTTAAACCAAAAAAGAAAGCACTTCCCGCGAATCTATTTTCATGTAGATGCAGCCACTGTTGCCGAATATATCAAGCTAGATCTGCAAAAGCTGAAAATTGATTTACTAACACTGGGTTCACATAAATTCCATGGCCCCAAGGGCAATGGCATTTTATTTGTCAGAAAGGGTATCAAAATTAAACCCATTCTCTTCGGTGGCCATCATGAACATGGTTTGTGGCCGGGAACTGAGGATGTGGCCGGAATCGTAGGAACTGCCAAGGCTTTGGAGATCGCCCAAAAAGAAGTCCAAAAAGTCTCTCCCCTGGTGGTCATTTTACGCGATCGATTAATTAATGGTGTTTTGAAAAACATTCCCAAGGCTAAATTAACCGGGCATCCTAAATTCCGACTTCCAGATATTGCCAGTTTTACCTTTGAAGGAGCAGAAGGCGAATCGATTCTCTTGTTTTTAGATCGTGAAGGAATTGCAGCTTCGTCAGGCTCTGCCTGTACCTCCGGGGATTTAAAACCTTCTCATGTTTTATTGGGGATGGGGATTCCGCCTCAGATTGCTCATTCGTCGATTAGGTTTTCCTTGAGCTATGAAACCACTAAAAATGAGGTAGATTACGTAATTGCCAAACTACCCGCCATCATCGCTAATATCAGAAAGATGTCTCCCTATGGAGACGACGTCTCGCAGAAGATGGTTTAAAAAACTATGTCTCAAAAAAATTCTTCTCAACCTAAAATAGCGGTGGCCATGTCCGGCGGAGTTGATTCAGGAACAGCGGCTTTTCTCTTAAAAAAGCAGGGGTTTCGGGTCTTTGGCATTCATCTTAAACTTTTTGCCACCGAAACGGAAAGCGATCGGCAAAACCGGCAACGGGTGAGGAAAACCGCTACCATGTTAGGTATTCCCTATGAAATCATAGACCTAAGCCAAGGCTTTGCCGATGAGATTATCGCCGATTTTATTGTTCAATACAGTCACGGCCAGACTCCGAATCCTTGCGTTTTTTGCAACCCGAAAATTAAATTCGGCAAATTGCTGGAATATGCTCTCGACGCGGGTTATGATTTTTTAGCAACCGGACATTACGCCAAGGTAAGAAAAGTTGAAACCGGCAATCAGAAGCGCTGTAAAATCAGATATGAACTGTTGAAAGCTTCAGATGCTAAAAAGGATCAATCTTATTTTTTATATCGTTTAAATCAAAAACAACTTTCAAAGATTCTTTTTCCGCTGGGTAATTTAACGAAAGAAAAAGTGAAAATGATAGCCAAAAGTGAAAAACTGCCCGTTGCCGAAGCATCAGAAAGCCATGAAATCTGTTTTCTGAAAGGTGAAGACTACCGCCAATTCCTACAGAGAAAAATCCCGCAAATATTTCAACCCGGACCTATCCAATCCACTGATGGCAAGATTGTGGGAACGCACCTTGGCCTTCCCCTTTATACTATTGGACAACGCAAAGGGATTAAAACACACCACAATCTGCCCCTCTATGTCAAATGTTTAGAAATGAAAACGAACACTCTGATTGTCGGTAGCCAGAAAGATTTGATGCAAGATACGATTTTTTTAGAAAATCTGTCCTGGGTTGCGGGTTTTGCACCTGAATCTGAAAACGGCTACGCAGTAAAAATACGCTATCAGGGTGAATCTACCCTCTGCCAGATTGCGATCTGCGGAAAAGATCGCGTTCAACTTCTTTTAAAAAACGAAATCTTTGGGGTCAGTCCCGGGCAATCGGCCGTCATTTATAAAAAGAATGAAGTTTTAGGCGGCGGAATAATCGTAAATTAACTTAAAACTCAAAGCGCAAAACGCAGAACTTGAAAGCTTTAGTTTTGACATTTAAGATTTAACATTTGAGTTATAAAAGAGAATGTCATGTATACCCAAAAGGTAATGGACCATTTTTTACATCCCAGAAACATGGGAGAAATGAAAAATCCGGACGGCGTTGGCACTGTCGGTAATCCTGTCTGCGGCGATGTGATGAAATTATATATCAAGGTAGGCAAGAAAGACGGGAAAGAATATATCAAAGACATTAAATTCCAAACTTTAGGTTGTGGTGCGGCTATTGCCACCTCTTCCATGGTGACGGAATTGGTTAAAGAAAAGTCTTTGCCGGAAGCTTTAAGGATAAGTTTTGAGACGGTTACTCAAGCTTTGGGCGGCCTTCCTCCCAATAAACTTCATTGTTCCAATCTTTCAGCCGAAGGAGTAAAAACCGCTATCGAAGATTACCAACAGAAACAAGGTTCAAAAGGCAAGGTTTGAGTTATGTGGGTAAGAAAGTGGATTTAATTTGAAGATATGTAGCGATGATTTTGGTCCAGCACGGGTTTCTCATAAGAAGGAAAGGGTTCGCTTTCTTGCCCGGTGAGCGCCTTTTCCATAAACTCGTGCCAAATGGGAGCTGCCACATTAATCCCATCCGCTCCGCTTTTTTTGTTAATGGGGGAACCATCGTTATTGCCGGCCCATACCACTGCTACTAAATTGGACGTGAACCCAACCGTCCAGGTGTCTTTTGGCCCTTCTGAAGTTCCGGTTTTGGCAGCGGCCGGCCTGTCCTTGAGAGTGTAATTATTATACCAGGCTTGATTATAAAAGCGGGCCTTGGTTTTATAGTCTGAAAGAATACTGGCAATCATGGCCGCAATATTAGAATCTATTATCCCTTCGCTGGCTTTAAAGTCTGAATTATCTTCGACAATACTCCCTGAAGAATCGGTTATCTTAAGTATGGGTTGCTGGTTGATTTTATGACCACCGTTAGCGATAATACCCAATCCCTGAGCCATATCAATCGGTTTTATAACCGCGGTTCCTAAAGCCAGACTCAAACCGTAATTTTGGGGTTCAGCAATGGTTGAAAAACCCAAACTTTTAAGTCGGGTGGCTGTTTTTTCAATCCCCACTCGATTTAGAGTAGCCACTGCCGGAATATTCAGCGATTGAACTAAAGCTTCCCTGGCCGACCACCATGAACCCGTGGCTCCTCCACCGTAATCAGTCGGTCTATATCCACCGCCAAAATCCTGGATTTTATCTAAAATCAGTGTTTCCGGAGCAAAACCTTCCTCGAAAGCCGTAAGATAAATAAAAGGTTTAATGGCAGAACCCGGCTGTCGGGCTGAAGTGGTCACGTTGACTTCCGATTCGCCAAAATCCTTTCCTCCAACCATGGCTAAAATTTCACCATTTTTTGGATCTAAAACAATGAGACAAGCGTTTGAAGCTCCCCAGGCGGAAGTGTTTCTGGCTACCTGCTCTTTGATAATTTGCTCCCCCAATTCTTGCAGATGAGGATCCAGAGAAGTTGTGATCCGCCAACCACCCGATTCAATTGTTTCTTCACCATATTTTTGAAAGAGATAATCTCTGACAAAAAAAACAAAATAAGGATATTTCACTGGTTCAATATTCGAAGCATAATTTATTTCTTGTCCTAAAGCATCCTCATATTCAGCTCTGTTTATTAATCCTTCTTTAGACATTTCTTCTAGAATATAATGGGCGCGTTCTTCCAAGCCGCTCCGATTAAAATAAGGGCTCAGATTGGAAGGTGCATTGATGAGGGCCGCTAAAGTTGCCCCTTCTGCTAGAGTCAGCTCTTGAGGAGCTTTTTGAAAATAAACCTCGCTGGCGGTTCTGACTCCTACCAAATTCCCACCCACTGAAACCTCGTTTAGGTAACGCTCAAAGATTTGATCCTTGGAATAGCGCAACGTTAGCAAATAAGAAATGAAGATTTCTTTGACTTTTCTATCCAATGTTTTTTCCTGACTCAAGACGAGTTTGCGCGCCAGTTGCTGCGGGATAGTTGAGGCACCCTGCTCGATTTCATTGTTACGCAGATCGGTTATTAAAGCGGAAATAATTCTTTTGATAGAAAAACCCGGATGCTGATAAAAATCTTTGTCTTCAGCCACTAGAAAGGCGTTGCGCACATTGATAGGAATTTCTGGCAGATTGACATTCTGACGCCGGATTGCTCCGTGAATCTCGTATAAAAAATTATCCTCTCGATCATAAAGCTTTGAAGATTGACCTATCTTTTCTTCGATTTTAGGCTGAGGTAAGGAAAGCGCCGAGTTGGCGGCATAAGTCACGATTTGTCTTACGAACATAATTCCACTTAAAAACAGGAAAAGTGCCAATCCCCAAAGAATAAAGGTGGTAAAAATACGAAATACTTTTTGAGGCATATAAATCTTCCTCGACCTTACGGTCGGGGTATCTTCTTTTTCTTCGCTGCGCTCAGCCCGACTTCGTCGGATTGGCTTCATCCGCCCCGCCATGCGGGACGGTATTAAGCTTGGAAAAAATAAAGATAATTTACTTAAATGAGGGTAGGATTTGTAACCCACCTTCATTTAAACAGTTGTGGGAATTTAGTGTATACGTAAAAAGAGATTGAACCCAAGAGAATCATCAAGGAGATTAGAAAACCGATACAAAATCCGATGCCGACTGCAAAACCAAAAAAGAAACCACTTTTAAGCTTCAGATCAACCTTGTCTGGAATTTTTATCAGCGTAGCTTGAGTGTCTTTTATTTCTTCTAAAAGATTCTGCGCGTTTTCGATATCTCTCCATTTAGACTCGGAGCCTCTTTGAGAATCTTTGATTTTCTTTTCTAATTTATCGTTGGGCATTAATCCCATTGTACGTAATATTTTTTAATTTGACAAGAAGTATGATACAATTGGTTTAGGAATCGTTAAACCATGAAGCAGTCAACCTCAACCATAACCATTCTTTCTGATCATATATCTCCAAGTTTAATTGGCAATCTTCAAGCAAAAATTCGGGATCATTTTGAGTTGCCTGTTAAAATCGAAGAATATTTACCTCTGGATTTCAATTTTGCCTTTAACCGGAAACGTAATCAATATCAGATTGACAAAATTTTCGTTAAAATGAAAAGTCGAAACCGAGCCTCTGAAATCCAACTTCTGGTCGTGGATTTTGACCTTTATGTCCCGCATTTAAATTTTGTTTTTGGAGAAGCCTCTCCTCAAAAATCTCTAGCAGCCGTTTCCATTACTCGCTTGAAAACAGAGTTTTATGGAGAAAAAAGAAATGACGATCTTTTCCGGCAAAGAGTAGCCAAGGAGGCAATACACGAGCTTGGTCATCTTTTTAGATTGGGACATTGCTCAAATAAAACATGCGTGATGCATTTCTCCAATTCACTGGCCGATACTGATTATAAATCAACTTCATTCTGTCAAAATTGCCTTGATGTGAAAAAAAAGAATTCAAGGGAGGATTGATGGAACAGACTAAAATCGAAAAAGGCACCATCTCAACCGAAACTATTAAACCTCTTGCCGAATTAAAGCCTAAAAAACCGTCTTTTTTGAAAAAAATTCTGGGAATAGTCTGGACATCATGCAGCTCCTGTGCTTTTTTTATTGTTCTGATGCAATTATTTTGTATATTCTTGGTGATATTTGTGGTCGCCAAAAGCGGGATTATTCACATCCCGATTCTTTCCGATCAATTGAATTTACCGTCAGAACACAATCTACAGACGGAAGTTTTTCTTCCTCCTGCTCAAGAAGTCGGCCAAATCACAGATAAAATCAATCAAAAAATCAGTGAAAATCCCGAAAACTTTACTTTGGAATTAAACCAAGATGAAGTGAATACTCTTTTGCAGGAAGTACCGTATTCCGAAATGGGAATCGAAAAAATTTACCTCACCTTTGAGGACAACAAAATAAACCTGCATCTATCAATCAGCCGTCCCATCCGGGCTGAAGTCAACCTGAAGGCAATGTTTTCTATTGATCGGAATCAGATTTCTCTAAACTTCATCGAGGGGAAAATCGGCAACCTCAATCTTCCGGTTTCGGTCATCAATCTGTTTTCTGAGACTTTGATGCAACAAGTAAGAAATGTTTTAAATCAAAATCAGGAACTTGATATTAAAAGCCTAACTGTCCAAAACAACCTGCTCATTATTAAAGGTTCTCTGAAACATTCATCAGAAGAGAAAACCGGCAACGATTACGATTCAAAAAAAACTGAAGGAGGTATCTAATCATGGAAGAAAAAATTGTGGGCTTTGTTAAACACGTTTTTAAAAAGATTTCCGTAGCAGTTTTGGAGGTATCTGACAGCTTTGAAATTGGCGATCACCTGCGCTTTACCTCTAAAAATGAAGGATTTTCCCAGATCGCCTCCTCCATGGAGGTAAACCATCAAAAAGTCAACATCGCTCGTAAAGGCGATGACGTAGCCATTAAAGTCGATCGGCCGGTTAAAAAGAGAGACCTGGTTTTCAAAGTAATGCAAAAATAGTCATTAACGGTCATTTAATCGCCGTTTTCAGGAAATTCATTGCTGGACGAAATCTCCGATTAATCCTAAGGTAGCTTTCAAAAGTTCATTGGGATTGAGTATAATTTCTAAACCCGTTTCCCCTGAAGAAATTCCAACCTCATCATAATTTAAAATCGTTTGATCTATAAAGATAGGAATAGATTTGGTTAATCCAAAAGGAGTTACCAACCCAACCTGGTATCCAGAAACTGCCAAAACTATTTTAGGATCGGCGAGCCTGAGCTTGGCAAAGCCGCTTTGGCGACGAACTTTTTGAACATCGATCTTCTTATCACCCGGTAAAAGGACTAAAACAGTATGACCGTTCTTATCACCCAGAAGAATACTTTTCACGATTTGACTTAATTTAAGTCCAAGCTCGCGAGACGCTTCGCTTGCCTTGTAAGCATCACCGGAGTGCTTGTTTAAACTAAAACTAATCTTTTTTTGTTTTAATTCACGGACCGATTTCATTTTAATTCCTTAACCATGTAAGTTTCTTGGAGTTTAAATCCTAATTTACGATAATACTCGCGGACGCCGATTCCGGAAATCACCGCCATCTTCCCAAGACCGAATTCTCGCTGTGTAATTTCCTGCGCTTTTTCAATCAATTTTTTCCCCAATCCCCGATGCTGAACTTTTCCTTTGTTGGAAAGCGGCGTTGACACACCATAAACATGAATCTCGCGGATAATGGATGAATTTCCCAGGACTTTGAAAAGACTTTCAGATTTCTTAAAAACGTAAGAAGGGATGCGCAGGCGCAATAAAGCATAAATGCGGTCTTGGCTATCTATATATTCTAGAAATATCTCCCTTCCCTGCGAAGCTTCATAATTGATGCGTTTGAGGGTAAGATTTTTCTCTGGCGTTTGGTTGCGAATTTCACGACAACGAATACACTGACACGCCAATCCCCGGCGCTCCAACTCCTCGCGGATTATCTCCCGTAAATTGGATTTTTTCGATCCACCCTGAATATAGTTAGCCGGGATATCGCGAAAAAGTCTCATCAGACGAACGTAGGGCGGTATTTTGCCTTTTATTTTTATCAGCAAGTCGAGCAGCTCAGAGTTGGCATAAGGGACATACTTTCCCTCCTTAAACCAATGATAAAGCTCTGTTTGAGAAACAACCACGCACGGGTAAATCTTTAACATATCCGGTTGAAAGGCCGAATTTTGAAAGAGAATGTCAAAAACTTCTAAATCCTTTTTTGGAGACGCTCCCGGTAACCCCGGCATGATATGATATAAAACTTTGAAACCGGCGTCTTTCAAAAGCTGCGTGGCTTTTTTGACTTCTTTGACCCCATGTCCTCTGCGAATCAACTTTAAGATTTCCTCATCTGTGGTTTGCACGCCAAGCTCAACTTTGGTTACACCCAGATTTCTCATCCTGCTAATTTCCTTGGGGGTAATCAGATCTGGCCGCGTTTCAATACTTAAACCAACCATGCGGTGTTCAGCTTTCTCGTTGATGCTTGCCGCTTCCTCAAAACTCTCTGACTTTTTCTTATTCAAGGCGTCCAGACAGGATTTGACAAATTCTTTTCTATATTCGAAGGGGTAGGAAGACCAGCTTCCTCCTAAAATGATCAATTCTACTTTCTGCGTAATATGCCCTGTTTTTATGTATTGATTCAAGCGATAAGAAACCTGATCGAAAGGATTATATCGGTTGGTGATGGCCCGCATGACGGCCGGTTCTTGAGCCAGATAACTTACCGGAACATTTTCTTCGTGCGGACAATAAATGCAGCTTCCCGGACAAGGAAAAGGTTTGGTTAAAACAGCCACCGGGGTAACGCCGGAAAGCGTGCGGATCGCATTTTTCATCATTGGAATTATGGATAATTCGGTACCGGTTGAATTCAAAGTTGAAATACTCTCAGGCTCTACACAGCTGCTACAAAGATTAAGACAGCCATAACTTTACTTTTTACGACTAACTTTAATGGCTGCCTCTGGACAGATAAGCTCGCATTGGCCGCAGGAAATACACTTCTCGATCTCAACCTCGACACTTGGATCTCCGTATATCCCTACCGCATTTTTTGACCGCACGATACATTTTTGTGGACATATTGCAATACACAGCCCGCAGCTTTTACATAATCCGTAAGAAACGCTCCACGTCTTGCTTTGTTGGGAAAAACTTTTAGTTTTATAATCGTCATCCATTGTTAATCCTCATATCCTTTCTTTAGGGCCCGGTAGTCGTCTTTTCTCAATTGAGGATCCTTTTGGAATTTGGAACCGATGCGTTCTTCGATGGTGTCCCACAAAACATTAAAATCGAGGCCGCCTAAAAGATGAGCTAATCTCCCTAAAACATACATATTTTTGGCTTGATTGGGAATTCCCTGAAAATTATAAGCGGTGGCGTCCAAATAGCTGGTGTCTGAAGTTTGAAAGGACTCGACGCGTTTTTTAGCACGCTCTGTCATCACTACTAAATAATCAGCTTTTAAAAACTTCGGATAGGAAATTGACCTTTCGTCAAGGATGACAAAAGCTAAAGACACCCCACCCCGCTGTTCAACACCAAAGTTGGGAATATAGGTGGCTTTCTTACCTATCTTGACTGCAGCCCGGGCTAAAACTTCGGCAATGAGCTGTACGCCCTGGCCGCCTTCACCGGCTATCAAAATTCTTTGCATACGAACTGCTCCTCAAGCTTTTCTATTTGCTCCAAGGTCTCTTTGGCAGCTGTCTTCCAGTTGGTTGGACAAAATGAAAGTGCCTCGACAAAACTAAAGGTCTGCTTTTCAAGTTGAGTTTGCAGCGCACGTTTGAGATAATTTTTCAAAACCAGCGGCTGCCTCACTGATCCTCGCGCCACATAAGCGCTGTCGGCAACAACACCGGCCAGAATTTCCGGTCCTTTTATAGTTTGTCCGTGAATATCAATTTGCCGACCTAAAGGAGTAGTGGATGTTTTCTCTTCAAGTAAAGTAGTCGGAGCCATTTGCCCGCCTGTCATTCCGTAATTGGTATTATTGACTAAAATGGTAGTGATTGGATTATTGCGCAAAGCAACACTCAAGGTGTGCTGCAAACCAATAGCGTAACCTCCTCCGTCTCCCACATAGGCGATAACCAAAGAATCCGGCCGGGCCATCTTGAAACCCACTGCCACAGGAATGGTACGCCCGTGATGGGTTTGGGAGGTATCCAGATTAAAGAAATCCCAGGCCAAAAGCGAACAGCCGATATCAATTAGAAAGACGGTTTTTTTAGCAATTTCCATCTCGTCAATCGCCTGACCCAACATTTTCAGCACAATAGGATGTCCGCAGCCGGGACAAAAAAGATGCGGCTTGGACTTGGTTTTCCATGATTTAGGAAAATTCTGGAATTTATTACCCATAAGTTACCTTAAAGCGCAGGCTTTGATTTTTTCATACATTCCTTTGGCAAATAGGTAAAAGCCTTGGGGCGTAGAAAGTTCTTTTGAATCTTCAAAATCAAAGTGATGTCCGCGCTCACGGACTTTTTGCAAAGCAATATTCAACGACGGACCGTCAACATCAAGAACAATCCCGCCGTTTTGCCTTTCCACACGCAGACCAATTTCTTTACCCTCGACTTCAATTTTCATCGCTATCCGACCTTGCGTATCTTGCGAGGAGATTGAACACTCTGGAACACAACTAACTTCTCCATAAAATTTTTCTTCTTTAACAAGAAAACTAATACCTGTTAGATATTGTCTCACATTTAGTTGTCCGCTATTTTTGACGGTTTCCTCTATTTTTGGCGACTGGCGTATATTTTTAGGATCCAAGATGTATTTTAATATTTTAACTTCAGCCAGCGCACCATGATATTCTTGTTCGCTAATTCGGCCGTCTTCTCTCCAAATGGGTAATTCTTCTTCGATGTACCTTATTTGTTCTGTAATAAAATCACCCAGCCTTACTGTTTCGGCTTTAGTTCGGTCAAACAACTCCGGGACATTAGACCAACCCGACAAAGGTTTACATCTTTGCGCAAGACCCTCATAGCTTGCAGCAACTCCCGAAAAAATGGTAGCCACATTTCTTCCTAAAGGATCTTGCTCGCCGCTAAATCTTTGCAGATTCATTTTTCGATCTCCATCACTTTATCCACCAACATCTCGGGCGTAATCCCCAAAGCCGGACGATAGTAGGTCGCGATCGGAATATCAGTCTGGCCGTATAACGCTTCTTTTATCATGCCTCCGAATTGTCCCAAAGCCGACTCTGTCACAATCAGTCTCTTGGTATTTTTGATAACCCTGCGGATTTGTTGGGTTGGAAACGGACGCAAGGTAATAGGCCGAAAAAGTCCAACTTTAACACCGTTTTCTCTTAATCTTTCAACCGCCACTCTGGCCGCTGCCGCTACTATTCCATGGGCAAAAATAATCGTCTCGGCATTTTTAGTCTCCATTTCTTCGTATTCAACAATCTCAGGCGTGACTTTCTGAAAGTCCCGTTTATAAGATTCAATAATCTCAAAAATGTCCTCTTCCAGATTAAGGCAGTTACGCAGATTAACCGAATCACCCAAAGAAATGTTGGTTAGCGGTCTGTGTGTCAATTGATTGATATAGGGATAATAATAGGCCAAGGACTTTTTGTCGCCAGCGGCGTATTTTTTGTCTGCTAAAAGAATGGGTTGGCTGTCAATTAAATTTTGAGGTTTATAAATCTCAACTTCACCTTTCATTTTTCCCTGATAACCGTCTCCTAAAACAAAAGTAGGAAAACGATACTTCCAGGCTGTGGCGAAAGCTTTAAGCGTATAGTCATACAAATCCTGCAGGCCGGATGTCGAATATACGACCCGCAAACCCTCACCATTGCCGCCGAAACAAGTCAAGGTTACTTCTTCTTGGGAATAAATCACGGTTGAGGTTGAAAGTCCACCCCGCTGCATAATGATTCCAACGCTCGGTATGCGCAAAGCCTCTGCCATGGAAAAAGCATCCTGCATTAAAACATTGCCTGGCCCGGCAGTGGCGGTGAAGGATTTGGTGCCAGCCAGACAAGCTCCGATTACTCCGAAACCGGCTGCCATCTCGTCTTCGGTTTGCAAATATAAAGTATGATTTTGTGGAGAAAACTCGATCCATTTCTCTAAAATTTCAGAGGTAGGAGTGATAGGATAACCGAACATGATTTTAGCGCCGGCAGCGATAGCTGCTTTGGCCACCGCTTCGTTGCCCATTAAGAAAACTGTTTGTGATTTTCCGAGCATGATATACTTATAGTATGTCAATTCTCTTCTTGGTGTCAACCCCAATTGGTAATTTAAAAGATATCAGTTTCCGCGCTTTAGACGTTTTAAACAGCGCGGACCTAATTTTAGCCGAAGACACCAGAAGAACTAAGATCCTTTTAAATTTCTATAAAATCAAAACATTGCTTCTTTCCTATCAGGAACATAATGAAAAATACAGAATTCCTGCGGTTATTCAAAAGCTGAAAAGCGGCGAGAAAATAGCCTTAGTTTCAGATGCCGGAACCCCTCTCATTTCTGACCCAGGTTATAAACTTGTTACCGCAACGCTTTCCGCAAAGATTAAAATTGAGGCCATCCCCGGTCCGTCTTCAATCTTGTGCGCCCTTATTCTTTCCGGTTTGCCGCCTGATAAGTTCTGTTTTTTAGGATTTCTACCGCGTAAGGAAGGTCAAAAAGCCAAGTTATTGGAAAATCTCAAAAATCAAAGTTTTTCTTTTACTTACATTGCTTTTGAGTCACCTTTCCGTTTGTTAAAGACTTTAGCCAGCCTTCAAAAAGCTTTTGGAGAAATTGAAGTGGTGATTTGTCGCGAATTAACCAAAATGCATGAGGAAGTTATTCGGGAAGAAGTGGATGTTCTTATTCAAAAACTGGCTCATCAAAAAATTAAGGGTGAAATCACTCTGCTCTTTCATCTTGAAAGAGACTAAACTCTAATCTTTGCGTCTGCAATGGTTGCCTCCTGGTCAGAAACCAGCAAGGGATTAAAATCTAGCTCTTGAATTTCCGGCAGCTGCATCACCAGATTTGAAGTCAGATGTAAAACCTCACCAATCTTGCCTAAATTTGCCATTTCTTTTCCCCGATACCCTTTTAGGATCTGATAAACTTTGGTTTCTTGGATCAAAGCCTGAGCATCTTTTTTCTCTAAAGGAGCCAATCGAAAGGCTAAGTCTTTATAAATCTCCGTGTAAATCCCGCCTGCTCCGAACATGATTAAATGTCCGAAGTTCGGATCTTTTTTAGCTCCAATTATTAATTCATGATCAGCCCAGATCATTTTTTGTATCAAGAATGACCATCCCGAGAGATTATGGCTTTCATTTTTTACTATGGTCTCCAACATTTTGGCTGCTTTTCCCACTTTTTCAAAATTATCAAGATTTACTTTTACCCCGCCCAGGTCGGATTTATGTGGCAAATCGGGCGAGGAAATCTTCAAAACAACCGGTAAACCGATAAATCTGGCCATGGTGGCAACTCCGGCACTATTGTTGGCAAATCCGTAAGGCGGAATCGGAAATGAGAAAGCTTTTAAAATTTCAAACGTCTCTTGGTCAGACAAAAAACCGTTCTTCCTCTGTTTTCCTTTTTCAATGATTTGGTTCAATTTGGGCAGATCGGAAATCTGCAAAATTGACTTTTTGTTCTCTACAAAAAAGGCCTTTTTGCCTTTGCTACTCTCGATCCACTCATGATAGGCTACCAGTTGCCTTAAAGCTCCCACTGCTCTTTCAGGAAAACTAAAGTTGGGAATCTTATGCTCATTTAAAATCCGCACTCCACGCTCAACACTTACTCCTCCCATGAAGGCCGTTAAAATCGGTTTGTCATATTTTTTTGAAAGTTTAACAATCACCGAGGCTGTTTCTTCGATCTCGGTCATGATCTGAGGCGTGAGCAAAATTATCACGGCATCGACTACTTGCTCGTGCAATATTTCCCTCAAGGCCTCTTCATAGCGGGTTGAAAGAGCATCTCCGACTAAATCAAGGGGGTCACGTAAATTGATTATACGCGGTAATTTTTCTGCCAGATTCGATATCGTTTTTTCAGTTAACGGAGCAATGAAAAGGTTTTGTTTAATAATTTCATCCGTGGTCAAAATAGACGGTCCGCCGGCGTTACTAACCACCGCTACATTTCTACCGCCAGGCAGTTTAGCGTTGGCAAAAACAGTCATATCATCAAAGAGGTCTTCCAGGTTTTTCGCGTGGATTAAGCCGGCCTGGCTAAAAACAGTTGTCAAAGTTTGTGATTCGGTGGCGATTGAACCGGTGTGGGATGAGATGGCGTTTTGCGCTTCTTGAGAAAAACCCGGAGAGATAATAATGATCGGTTTTTTGAGTGAGATTCTTTGGGTAGCATGCAAGAAACGCCTCCCGTCTTTGATTCCTTCTAAATACAAGGCTATACACGAGACATTGGCGTCATTTTCCCATAATTCTAAAAGATCAATTTCGCTGATTCCGATCTTATTGCCCAAACTGACAAAGTATGAAAATCCAAGTATCCCTTTGGCAGCCCAATCTAAAACTGCAGTGCACAATGCGCCCGACTGGGAAGCAAAAGCAATCCCTCCTTTTAAAGGAGAGGTGCTGGCAAAAGAGGCGTTTAATAAATGGTGGGTGTTGATAAAACCCAAACAATTGGGGCCAAGAACATTAAGGTTATATTCTGTCACTATTTTTGCCAGATCTTTTTCCCTTGTTGCTCCTTCTGGCCCCACCTCTTTAAAGCCAGCCGAAATGATAATAAAATTCTTAATATTGGCCTTGGCGCTTTCTAAAACCGTATCTAAAACCAAGGAAGCCGGAAGAGCGATAATGGCTAAATCCGGCAGCGGTTGGATGTCGGCAATCTTGGCAAAACTAGGGAAATTTAGAATTTCCTGGGCCTGGGGATTAACCGGGTAAATTTTACCTTTAAACTGGCCTTCTATAATGTTTTTGAGAATTCCATAACCGATTTTTTGAGGGTTTCTTGAGGCGCCAATCACTGCTACCGATGCTGGGGTAAAAAAGTTTTCAAGATTCATATGGTTTATCTTACCACGTTTAAACCGTTCTGAGCAACAATCTCGGAATTCTAACCGCTATAGTTTAACTCGCGATTTATCTGCTTAGTGTTTTTTTAACCCTGAGGGTAATATTGAGCGCGTCATCGTACTTTCTCTGCCACATGTTTCTACCGAAAATAATCCCGTCTACGCCGGCTTCCACCGCCATACCGACTTTATTCAACAAATCTTCATCGCTCAACTTACTTCCTCCCGAAACCAAAACCCCGGTTGTCCCTGCATTGACCACCGCCCACTTGAGCTGTTCCTCCTGGGTTAAATCAAGCAGTTGATTATAATTCTTAAATTTTCCCTTCTCGTCATATTTTCCATCTTTAGGCGGCTTGGGCGCGTTGATTTTGGTGATATCCGCACCCAATTCGTGAGCTAGCCGCGCCGCATAGGCAACCAAGGCAAAGCAGTCTTTGCCCCCCGCTTCTTCGGCATACTTTCCTCTGGGATAAGCCCAAATCACCAAAGGCAATTCTGCTTCTTGGGCCGCCTGTCTAACCTCAAGCAACTGTAAAAAATCTTCGTCCTGGCGGGGCGATCCGACGTAAAGAGTATAGCCCACAGCATCTGCCCCGAGCTTTTGTGCATCCTCAACTGTTCCGGTTAAAGTTGACAATGCATCATCGTCGGGAACGATATTTGATTTTCCATTAAGTTTTAAAAGCAGGGGAAGGTAATTTTTATACTGCGGCTTTTGCCAATACTTTTCGGCCAGTCCGATATGAAGCACTATACCTGAGAATTTTCCTTCTTTGGCCAATGCAAGCTGAAATTCCGGATCAGCGCTTTGTAGATTTTTTAAAAAATCGCTCGGTCCATGTTCAATGCCGTGATCAAAAGGCAGAAATAAGAATCTGCTTTTTAGACAACCGGCATCGAGCATTTTTTGTAAATGCTGTCGCTTTGCAGGTGTAATGTGGGGACTTGCTAAACTAAATTTGTTTTTTCTTTCTTGATTAATAAAACTTCTGATTTCAGTGAGCAAAGAATTTTCTGACATAAAAATACCTCCTAATGCTAATATTTTATTGTTCTAAAAATTGTGCAGCTCGTCGCACTGCGTTTTTCGAACCGACATAGACCGGTGTGCGCTCATCAACTTTTTGGGGGGTTAGTTCAAGAATACGAGTTTTGCCGTTGGTGCCCAATCCTCCTGCTTTTTCAATAATGTAACACCATGGCCCAACCTCAATTAAGAGACGCAGTTTACCTTGAGGTTTTTCCTGCAACGCCGGATACGAAAACACTCCTCCGTAAGTTAAAATCTGGTGGATATCAGCAACTCCTGATCCGCTATAACGCAGTTTATAACCCTCATTTTCAAGAGTCTCTATGTATTTTTTATGTCCGGGCAGCCAGTCTTTACGCAGCCCTCCTGAACCATACAGATTGCCATCTGGAATGAGAATCTTCTCTTTGACCAACTGAAACACGCCATTTTTATCTTGGACAAATTGCGAAACTCCCTTCTGATCGGCAAAAACAATGAGAGTTAAGGGTCCGTATAAAATGTAAAACGCGGCGCTGATTTCCCCCAACCCACTCAAAACATCTCCATTGCCGTAGATGGAAATAATGGTTCCCACCGCCAAGTCGGTCGGTATGAGTGAGGATCCGTCTAATGGGTCAAGCGTTACCGCAAAATGAGCACGATTACTGTTACATTGTAAAATCTCTTTTTCCTCCTCTGACGCAATCTGAGATACAAGCCCTGATTTGCTCAGAACATCAATTAAAATTTGGTTGGCTTTTTTGTCTATTTTAATCTCTTCTTCACCATAAATATTAAAAATTCCGGTTTTTTCATCGCCGCCCAAAAACTCAGATTTAATCGTAGCAACGGCGCCGGTTATAACAGATACCAATTCACAGACAGTTTCCGCTGGCTGCTGCTTTCTTAAATAATCTTGAAGATTCATGAACTTTACTCCTCATTATTTTATATACTACTATTTTTAAACAGATTTTACCCTGCGATAAGATTCATTCCGGTCATTTCTTTAGGTTTGGGAATTCCCATCAAATAAAGAATCGTCGGCGCAACGTCGGCCAAAATCCCATTTTTGAGTTCCAGCTTTTGATGAAGAAGTTCCTTGCCGACTAAAATAAAAGGGACCAAATTATTGGAATGTTTGGTATCAATCTCCCTGCCTTGACCTAAAAGTTCCTCGGCGTTCCCATGATCAGCGGTCACAATTGCTATCCCGTTTATATTCATTATAGCATTCACCAATTGTTTCAAACAACCATCAACGGTCTCTATTGCTTGGACCGTAGCTTTAAAATCCCCGGTATGCGCCACCATGTCGGGATTAGCATAATTTACAATCATAAAATCATAGATTTGCATTTCTAGCCTTTCGATTGTAATTTCGGTTAATTCTTGAGCCGACATTTCCGGTTTTAAATCATAGGTCGGAACCGGCGGCGAAGGAATCAAAACCCGATCCTCATACGGAAAGGGATCCTCCCTGCCGCCATTAAAAAAGTAGGTGACGTGTGCGTATTTCTCAGTTTCAGCGATATGAAATTGTTTTTTGTGTTTGGCCGCCAAAATCTGAGATAAAGGTTTGGGAACAATAACGGTTGGAAAGGCAACCGCCGAAACCGGAAGATTTTTCTCATACTCGATCATGGTTACAAAAAAAAGGTTTTTTATCCGGTTTTCTCTTTGAAATGTTTTACCCAAATCTCCCTTTTGCAAGGGAATACCTTGATGGAATATCTTGGTTGTTTCAAATTCCGGCAAAACAAAGGCTTTCGTAAGCTGGCGCGCTCTGTCTTCACGGTAATTAAAAAAAATCACCGCGTCGTTATTTTTGACTAAACCTATGGGTTTTTTTTCTCGATTAACGATTGAGACCGGAGAAATGAATTCGTCCGTAATCCCTGCCTTGTATGACTTTTGAACAGCATTAACGGCTGAGCGCGAAACCTGGGGCGATCCAACAGTTAAACAATTATAAGCCTTCTCAGTTCGATCCCAATGAAAATCGCGATCCATCGCATAATATCTTCCGATAACTGAAGCAATCTTTCCAAGTTGGATATACACTAATTTTTCTTCCAAAATCCTAACTAGAGTGGTAACCGCATGTGGCGGAGAATCCCGACCATCAGTTATTAAATGAATAAAAACTTTGTCTACGCCACGCTCACGACAAAACCAAAGTAATGATATCAAATGCTCAAATGATGAGTGGACGCTGCCGGTTCCGATTAAACCTAAAAGATGCAAGGCTGAATTGTTCTTTTTGGTATGTTTTACTGCTTCCAAAAAAGCTTGATTTTTGATAAAAGTTCCGTCGGCTATAGACAGATTAATACGTACTATATTCTGATAGACTATCCGCCCTGCTCCCAAATTTAAATGGCCAACTTCCGAGTTGCCGTCTTCCTTATGCGGCAAACCGATCGCCTCGCCAGCAGCCTGCAGTTGAGTGTGGGGAAACGACTGATAAAGATAATCAAAATAGGGCTTTTTAGCAGCTTCTATAGCGTTTCCTTTATTCTGAGGAGCCAGCCCCCATCCGTCAAGAACAATGAGAATTACCGGTTTAACTGGTGTTTTCATGAAATCTTATATTTCGATCGTAAAAACTATTGGCTTTTAATACCCGTGGATATAACGAAATTACTCGAAAGCAATTTAAAGCTAATGTCGCCTGCTAAGTGCGAAAAAACTACTGCGATTAAGCCTGTGGTGTCCTCCCCGCCGAATCCCTGCCTCGCTTATCAGGCGGGGGTAGATTTGGAGAGTTCATTTTCTTGCGCTTCAACTACGGCTTGCACCATGGTTCTCCGCGCTTCGAAAATAGAAAATACCACGCATTGTCAAGTCCGTAGAGACTCATTTCATCAAGGTCGCAATTTCTAAAAGACGATTGTATTTGGCTACTCTTTCGCCATGCGGAGATCCGGCTTTAATGAATTCAGCGCCAACGCCCACTGCCAAATCGGCTATAAACGAATCGTTGGTTTCACCTGAACGGTGTGAAACAACAACCTTGTATCCGTTTTGTTGCGCGTAAATAATTGTTTGCAAGGATTCAACCAAAGTTCCTATCTGAATTGGTTTTATGATAATGGCATTGGCTACGTTTTCTTCCACTCCTTTTTTCAATCTAGCAATGTTAGTGGTAAAAAGATCGTCACCGACTATCATTAGTTTCTGACCAAACTTCTCAGTTAGTTGCCTCCATCCTACCCAATCATCATCGGCCAAGCCATCCTCAACCATGGCCAGAGAATATTTCTGGATTAAATCAGTCAAATATTTCACCATTTCGCCGGTTGTCAATTGACGTTTTTCTTCGGGAATAACATATTGCTTATTTTCATTAAAAAATGTACTAGCCGCCGCATCGACACCAAGCACATAGTGTGTTTTAAATTGATGACCACAGCGTTTAAATGCCTCGATAATCAATTCTAAAACCCTTTCATCTGGACCAACATTGGGAGCAAAATTTACCTCACTTAAAAATGGCGCAAAGCCACCCTCATCGCCTAATGCAGTAGTATATCCATATTCCTCCAAAATCTTTTTCAGACTATACCAGGCTTCAACTCCGGCACGCAACTGTTCTGGGAAAGTTTCGATACCATGCGGGATAGCTAAAAATTCTTGAATGGTTAAATCGTTGTCGGCATGCAGTCCGCCATTGATCAAATTAAAAATTGGAATAGGTAGGGCGATCTTCTTTGTTGCTGGAGGCTCAAGACCTTCTTCGGCTTCCTTTTTAAACATAACACGGTTAACCTGTTGGTAAACTTGATTTAAGTAATCATAAAGCTGAATTTTCTTAGCCTTTGCCACTGCTTTCGCTATACTTAATGAAACCGATAAAATCGCATTGGCTCCTAAATGACTTTTATTACTGGTTCCGTCAATGGCATTGAGAAGTTTATCGATTTCTATTTGATCGGTGGGGTCTTTTTTATAGAAATGCGGGAAAATCCCTATATTCACATTTTCAACTGCCCTCAAAACACCTTTTCCTCCAAAACGCGCATAATCTTTATCTCTTAATTCCAAGGCTTCGTAAACTCCGGTTGAGGCACCAGAAGGAACTGAGGCGATCCCTTCTGTTTCATCCGATAAAGTAGTTTTCGTCTCCACGGTTGGGTTTCCGCACGAATCTAGAATTTCACGAGCTTTGATTTCTCGAATATACATCTTTGAATCCTCTCTGTATGTTTATATACTCAACAAACTCGGGTTTGCAAAAAATGTAGTTGAGTATTCCCCAAATAACAACATCTTGAGTTGCAAATTGGAGTTATTTGGGTATATTTAGCAAGCGAAGGTGACTGGTTTACGGATGAAGTTTTTAATCTTCGCGAGGTGAAATAGATAGTACCACGACTTTAGCCGTGGGAATCTATGTTTGCTATGAAAATATTTACTTTTAAAAAAATCCTCCATCAACCTTAAAACTACAGGTTTTTTTACTCTAAAATAATCCTAACATTGAAAACTGCCAAGGTCAACTATAGAATCTCTATACAACCCATTTCTTCAAAAAATTTATAAAGATTTTCTACCTCTGCTTATGGCACAGACCGATTTTCTTGCAAAATCCACCGAAAAAACAAACACCATGAAAGCCTTAACTCTTTTTTCGCCACCCGAAAAGAATATTTTGGACTTGTAATTGGAAAGTGTGTATAGTATATAATGAAGGATATAAAGAAAAGAATATCTACCATGAAAAAAATACTTATCGTAGAAGATGATCAATTTATTCTTGATTTATATAAAAGACAGCTCGAAAATGCTGGTTATGAAATTCTAACCGCTGAGAATGGCGAAAAAGCACTACAAGAATTAGACAAATCGGTTAATCTTATTCTTCTGGATATCCTTCTGCCAAAAAAAGGGGGGTTAGAAATTTTGAAAGATATCAAATCGAATGAAAGCGTGAAAAATATCCCGGTTATCTTGCTTACCAATTTAGGCCAAGAATCAATTATCAAACAGGCTTTTGAGTTGGGAGCGTCCGGATATCTGATAAAATCTTCGATCACCCCCAGTGATGTTGTACATCAGGTCAAAGAATTTTTAAATAATGATTGAAAGCTTCAAATCTCTCTCATTCTAACCAATCTCATTTCTGCCTCGGAGACTATTTCGCGGGTTTTTTCAATCATATCCGGATTAACTGAAACGCTAGTAATTCCCCACTCAATTAATTTTGAAGTAATCTCGGGATAATCCGAAGGAGCTTGCCCGCAAATCGAAGCTGCAATGCTATGTTGGGTAGAGGTGGTGATTGCTTTTTCCATGGCCCATAAAACCGCCTCGTTACGTTCATCAAACGCGGCTGCGATTTGCGGATTATCACGATCAACACCCAGAATGAGTTGTGTTAAATCATTCGATCCGATTGAGATACCATCAATACCAACGCCGATAAATTTATCCAACAAAATGATATTGGAAGGGATTTCCACCATCATAAAAAGTTTGAAGGTGCTGCTACGATTTAATCCCTCCGACGCCATTATTTTCTTAGCCTCAGAAAGCTCCTGCGGAGTTCTGACGAATGGAATCATCAACCACAAATTTTTATGATAATGGCGTACTTTCTTGATTGCTGAAAGTTCAAGCCTAAAGACGTCGGAATCCGTGATATAACGTAAACACCCGCGATAACCCAGCATTGGATTCGGTTCTTCGGGCTCAAACTCAGCTCCGCCTTTCAAATTTTTATATTCGTTAGTTTTAAAATCGGTAGCTCTATAAATTACCGGTCTGGGGTTAAAAGCTTTGGCAATCGTTAAAATCCCTTCTGATAATTTTTCTATAAAAAGTTCTTCTTTGTGCTTTTTTATTAAGGCTTTGGGGTGTTCACCAATTTCTGCAATCATAAACTCAGCTCTCAAAAGACCCACCCCATCTACATCGCGTTGAGCAATTTGTTGGGCTAGTTCCGGTTCAGCTAAATTAACGTAAACTTTAGTGGCTGTATGAATTTTAGAGGAGTTCTGACGATCAGTACTTTTAGGGACAACTTGGACCTGGGGTGATGTCTTTTCAATTTTAATTTCTCCTTGAAAAACTTTCCCTTGCGTTCCATCGACGGTCAACGTTTCGCCATTTTTTAAGATTTGGGTGGCTTTTTCGGTTCCGACTACGCAAGGAATACCTAGCTCTCGCGATACGATCGCCGCATGACAAGTACGACCCCCTTTGTCGGTTACAATCGCCACTGCGCGTTTCATGGCCGGTACAAAATCAGGAGTTGTCATCTCGGTAACTAAAATATCTCCCTTGAGAATCTTATTTATTTCGCTTGGACTTTTGATAATCTTAACTTTACCGATTCCAATCCCCGGAGACGCTCCCAATCCTACTAGAAGTGGGATTTCGGCTTCTTTGCCTTCCGTTGAAGTTGCAAATTCTAACTTGCCTTCCGCAGTAACAATATTCAGGGTGGTAACCGGACGGGTCTGTACCAAAAAAATATGATCATTCTCTAAAGCCCACTCAATGTCTTGAGGATGACGATAATGATTCTCAAGTCTAAACGCTATTCTGGCCAATTCAATAATGTGTTCGTCAGCAATTTTTTGTTTTTCTTGATAGGCCGGGGAGATCTTAACTTTTAAATTCGGGTCTTCGCCTTCCCTATATTTCGTCTTACGCATCAGTTGCCAGGTTTGCTTAACAATGTGTTTCTCCAAGATCGTGAAAGTCTTTTTATCAACCACGTATTGATCCGGAGTAACGGCTCCCGAAACTACAGTTTCACCTAAACCATAAACTGCCTCGATGATAATTTTACTAGGATCCGAAGAGATCGGGTCAACCGTAAAGATGATCCCCGAAGCTTCGGATTGAACCATCTTTTGGATTGGAACGGCAATTCCGACTTTAAAATGATCGAATCCCTTTGATTGACGGTAAAAAATGGCACGCGATTCAAAAAGTGAGGCGTAACAACCTAAAACGGCTACCAAAAGTCCTTTCTCTCCTTTCACGTTTAAATATGTCCGCTGTTGTCCTGCAAAGGAAGCGTCAGGCAAATCCTCAGCGGTGGCAGATGAGCGAACTGCTACCAAAGGATTCTTATCTTGCGAAACAACGTGATGATATTCTTCTCTGATGATCTTGGATAATTCCGGAGGCATTTGAGCGGAGGTTATTTTTTCTTTAATCTCCAAAGCTACTCTTTGCAGATTTTTGGTGTCGTCAACGTCCAAATTCTTAAGTTTATCAGAAATTTCTTTTCTTAAATTGTTTTTCTCAAGAAAATAAAAATAGCCTGGTGCGGTGATAATAAACCCCGGAGGAACCGGAATTCCGATCTGTGTCATCTCTCCCAGGTTGGCTCCTTTCCCCCCGGCCACATTTACATCGTCTTTGCCGATTTCGGCAAACCAAGCAATAAATTTTCTCCCTGTCATCATGGGCAGATCTCCTTAATATGTTTTTTAAGTTGTACTTCTCCATGCCCCGCCGAATCGGCGGGTTAGTTGAAGAATAATAATTTTATTGTCCGATCCGCCGACTCGGCGGAAAGAACTACTTTAATTTTGACCCTTCAACGGAGTTTATCCCGAGCGGAGTCGAGGGACTCAGGGCAAGCTTTTTACTTTTTAATTTATTAAGGATATACCCAAATTACTTCATGCTGCAAAAAATTTTAAGAAATGGGTGGTAATTTGGGGAATACTCAACATTTTATACTTGCAATTTAATTGAAGTTGAGTATATCAAGTCTTTCTTCTTCTCTCAAGTTCTTTTTTAAAAAAATCAACGTACGGGATGGGCGATGGGTCTAAATCATTGAGCATGGCCAGATAAAAATTGACATACGAAAAAAACCCCAATGTTTCAAAGACTTGAAAAATTTTAGCTTCAGATTGCGGTTTAAACTCTGTATATGCAATCCCATTCTGCTTTAATATCTCCTTGGTGATTTCAATTCTCATCCGGTTTCTTTCATCATAAAATTCAGAGTTAAGAAATACCCACTTTATATTTTCGGGGTTTGTCTTAGGATTCTTTAATCCTTCCATCAAGTGGTGATTTAACTCAGGAATATCGTAAATAAAACCGAATTGTTTGGCATTCTCATTCATCTGATTACGTACCGCGTATGCCGTGCCAGAAAGAAATTCTGAGGCTGTGTACACCACCAACTTCCCATATAACATGTGCGCCATCTTTTTGGCGGGATTGTCGGCTCTCTCGATATCAACTCCCAAACGTTTATTTCCTTCTTCTAAAAGATAGACTATTTTCCCTACTTCACCGCCACCAACTTTTATCAATTCTACTTTATCCAAAATCCCAAATTGTCCGAAAATTGAATAGCCTAACCCCATTCTTGGTTGATTACACGGATTATGGAGGGGGTTGATTTTCAAGAAAGGAAGGTGCCTTTCGGTGCAAAATTTCTCTAATTTGGAACCGGTTCCGATGCCGACAATTTTTGCTCCTCTTGTTAAAGACTCCTCTCCGGCCTGTAATACTTCTTCTGTGGTTCCTGAATAGGAGGAAAGAATAACTAAGCTGTGGTTACCTATATGCTGAGGAAGATGATAATCGTGCATCACCTGAAATGGAACTTGGAGCTTATCAAAATAGAGACTTTGGATAATAAGTGCTCCCATTCCAGAACCACCCATACCGTCTACCAGGACGTTTTCAACTTCTTTGTAATCATCCGGAATTCTAAAATACTCCATCTCTTCCCATATTTGCTCAACCTGCTTTCCTAAAACCTCGACTGACGAAAGCATATTCGATTGATCTAGTTTTTTGATTGCTTTTAAATTATCAAGTTTGTCCATTTTTTAGACTCCTTGTTGTAGAATTTTTAAGATATCTTTATGAATTTGAGTCCCGTTGGTTGCCAAAACGCCCTCGGAAAGGTTTCTGTTACATATAGGATTTCCACGCAAATCGGTTACTTTGCCGCCGGCTTCCTCAACCATGAGAATGCCCGGTGCCACATCCCACCATTTGGGACCAATGCTGCCGAAGTAAACATGCGCCTCAATTCTTCCTGCCGCTATCCATCCACAAAGGAGATTTTCAAAAGGATACCCTCTGGCGCGATATACCTTTTTAAGTAATACCGGAATTTTGGCCCAGATAGTTTGATAGAGTTCGTCGGAAGTTTTTAAATTCGGTGGGTGAAAATAAATCATGGCTTTTCCCAAATGATCCTGACTGTTAACCGTCATCGCTTTTCCGTTTAGGAAAAACCCCATTCCCTTGGCCGCGCTAAATGTTTCGTCTGAAGAAGGGTGGCGGAAAACCGAAAGAATTGAATTGCCGTTGTCTTCCAAAAGAAGACATGTCCCATAAAGGGGTATATGGCGGATATAGTCTTTGGTCCCATCCAAAGGATCAATTACCCAGGTGTATCGGGATTTTTTGTCCAGAAACCCTTTTTCTTCGGAAAGAATATTGTGATCGGGAAATTTAGCCTGGATCGCCTGAAGATAGATTGCTTCGGCATTCTCGTCTATATTAGTTGCAATGTCGGCTTCATCTTTGTAGAGTGTAATTTTCATTTCTTTTCTTGATTCGACAATGAAATCACCCGCCTTTTTCACCAGGTTTTCGCTCCAAGATAAGATTTCCCCAATTGGCTGATTATTTACTTCCATAATTTAACTCTTCTTTAGAAAATCTATTTTAAGGCGTCGGTGTTGACTCCCTTCTGAAAATCAATCTCGGCATAGCGATGTAAAATTTCGGATATCTTTTGTTTTAACCACTCGTACTTATCTTTTTCTCTGGCTTCAAATTTCACGGTAACATAAGGACCGTTTTGGGAAGCTCGGATAATTACCATCATCTCATCGGTATCTGCCCGAAATCCGTCAATATCAATATATTGGGCCTTGGGAAAAAGATCTTTGAGATTTTCTCTGATCTGCTTATCGATCAGGGGGAACTTAACCTCATCCGGACAACCCAACTTAATTTCCGGACTCGAAATGTATTGAGGAAATTTAGCAACCGCTTCGGCCAAAGTTTGTTGAGTTCGGCTTAAATATTGCAGGAGACGCAGGGTACCAAAAGCACCGTCATCATGACCATAGAAGTTATCCACAAAAAAGATATGTCCAGAAAGTTCACCGCCAAAAGCGGCCTTTTCCTGACGGATTTTAGCCTTAATGAATGAATGACCTGTTTTCCACATGACAGGAATGCCTCCGCTGGCACGAATGACATCATCGGTTTGTTTGGAACACAAAGTGTTATAAATAATCTTACCTTGTGGTTCAAAAAACAGAACATCTTGTGCCAGCAGCGCCACCAAAGTGTCGTTCCAGATAAGATTGCCTTTTCCGTCCACAATGCCGACACGATCTCCGTCGGCATCATAAGAAAAACCGATTTCCGCTTTTTCTTTCAGCACTCGGTCAGCTAACCGTTGCTGTACTTTGCGCTCCGTGGGATCAGGGGTCCCGCTCGGAAATTTTCCGTTCGGCTCACAGTTTTGCCGAATCACCCTACATCCAACTGCTTCCAAAATTTCTGGAACGAAAACGCCACTGAAACCATTGCATCCGTCTATCACAACCTTAAATTTCTTTTTTATACTTACTCTTTTTAAAAGATCTTTTTTATAATCAGGGAAAATATCCTTGATAACAGTTTTAGCCTGACGGTTGAATTTTTTAAATTTTTCCGTTTTTATGATTTGCACCAATTTTTTAATTTCATCGGTCTCAAAAGTGTCCGAAAAACTGCGTCCAAGTTTAAATCCGTTATATTCGGCTACATTGTGTGAGGCGGTAACCATGGCACACCCTTTACTTAAGAAAAAATATTGACCCCAATAAACAATTTGGCTTAATGAGTGGCCGATATCATAAGTGTCAACCCCATTTTTAACCAATTCCGTAATAAAATAGTTTTTGTATTCGTCGCTCGTTTCCCGGTTATCGCAACCAACCACACATTCGGTGATTTGTTTCTCATAAAGCATGGTTACGAACCCTCTGGCAATCAAACGTATCATTCGTTCGTCTAATTCCTTTCCGACTTCTCCACGGATGTCATAACCCCGAAAAATGTGTTCTGGAATAGCAAGCATTATAATTCTCCTTTTGATTTTATTATTTTTAATGGAATCAATGATTGATAAAGTGTTTAAATGAAAGACGACGGGAAGTTAAATGAAAAAAATGATTTTTTAATTACCGGATAAAGTCAATTTTAACTTCCTTTTCTTTATAATCATTATACTCGAGTTTGCAACTGCAAACGAGGGTTAGTGAATATATACCTAAATCAGTCCGCCTCTGGCGCGACTGGAATAATTTAGGTATATTATAGTTTCTTGTGTAGTAGGCTGTCAAATTGAAAGACTATTCAGATGAATCCGACGCCATAAACTCCGGTCTTTTATCCTTGGTGACTTTCTCAGCCTGAGCTTGTTTCCATTTGTCAATTTCCTGATGATTGCCCGATAGTAGGATGGCGGGTACCCTCATTCCGCAATAATCGGCCGGCCGTGTGTATTGAGGCGCTTCCAAAAGCCGCTTGCCTTGTTTGTTGGTCAGTGAAAACGATTCCAGTCTGGTTGCGTCGTTTTTTTCTAAAACTCCCGGGATAAGACGCACCACCGACTCTGTCAAAACCGTAGCCGGCAGCTCTCCCCCGGTTAAAATATAGTCTCCAATTGAAATTTCTTCATCGACCAGATTTTCGGAAACTCGCTCGTCCACACCTTCATAATGGCCGCAGATTAAAATCAGATGACTTTTTTTTGCTAATTCTTGTGATTTTTCATGGGTTAATACTTTGCCTTGAGGACTAAGTAAAATGACATACGGTTTTTTGCATCCTGCATTCCTGCTTTGAGCTTTGAGCTTTAAGTTTTGAGATTGATGTTTGCAATCTTTGACGGCATCAAAGATTGGTTGGCACCTCAAAACCATACCGACTCCCCCGCCAAAGGGTTTGTCGTCTACACTTTTGTGTTTATCTTTTGCCCATTGTCTCAGATTATGGATTTTGATAGAAACCAATCCTTTTTTCTGAGCACGGGCTAAAATGCTTTCGCAAAACGGCCCAACAAACATCTTGGGAAAAAGCGTCAGGATGTCAATTTGCATAATCTCCTTTACGTTATTTTTCTGTGTCATCCCGCACCTGCCTCGCCGGCAGGCGGGCTTGATGTGAGATTCCGTAGTGAATGTGGTAACCCAACGGGATTCCTGCTTATCAACAGGAATGACACATGCTTTTTCATTTTGCATTTTTAATTCTTAATTGAAACATTTTACTCCACAAACTCACTCGTTTCCCAAATCCGCTCTAAAATCCTTGTACTTTCCTCCTGCGTAGCCAAACGCGGCTGAGCATAATCTTCGATAACGGTCGGTCTAAAACTGACGTTTATTAATTTCTGTTGATAAAAAAACAGGTCCACTATTGTTCCCTCGCGTGTTTCCTGCGACCACATCTGATCAAAAACGAAATTGCCAACTCCGTAAACGATGAATTTGCCGCCGTAGAACTCTACTCCTTGTACCCAATGCGGATGGTCACCTATAATAATGTCTACCCCGGCCGAAATGGCGGCGTGGGCAATCTCATTTTGCCGTTCCGAAGGTTTATTGGTATATTCAATTCCCCAATGCATTAAAACGAGGATGACGTCCACCTGCGGCCTCAAATTTGCGATATCAGCGGAAATCTCGTCGATTTCTGCCCAGGCTGATCCGGCGGACTCGGACGTGGCCCCATAACTTTCCGGCACGACGTCATTATAACCCAAAAAACCGAATTTGACGTTGCCGATCTCGGTAATATACGGCCAATGAGCCTCCTCCCTATTCTGACCCGCTCCGACATGGGCAATCTTATTCTCATCCAAAAGTGCAGTCGTTTCCGCAATTCCTCCTCCGCCATAATCCTTGATGTGATTGGCCGCCAACGACACCAAATCAATGCCGCTGAAAGTAAGTCCGGCGATGTATTCTGGCTGACCGCAAAAAACCATGGTCTCGCGCGCAAAAACACAGTTTTCAACCAAGGGCGCCTCAAGAGTGGCCAAAGTAAAATCCGCGCTTGACAAAACAGCGTTGACTTTGCGAAATGGATATAAAACATCGTTATACTTTATGATGCGTTCAGCCACTCCTCGGGAAAGAATCAGCTCTCCGACAGCCGCCAGATGGATTAAATTTTGAGATGAATACTGCGGTAAATTTTGACTTTGATCTTTGGTTTCTGCGGAAACGAATTTCAGAGGGTATTTTTCAAGGTCAACCTGCTTTTCCCATAAACTAGTTCCATTGATCTTTAGAGTTTTCAGGCGAAAATCGACCTCATTCCAAGGTAAAAAACT
>Ga0100392_1000452_pt1 | contig 38452 bp, 40 predicted proteins | sample CryGeymeta201516_FD_81548 | JGI IMG/M metagenome (GOLD analysis project Ga0100392, IMG submission 81548) | Groundwater microbial communities from Crystal Geyser aquifers in Utah, USA - Crystal Geyser metaG 2015-16 | ecosystem: Environmental > Aquatic > Deep subsurface > Groundwater | place: USA... | reverse complement strand
GAGGCGCGCGCCGCCTTCCCCCATGAACGTATCGAGGCCGTCGGGAAGCGCGCGCAGGAAGCGTTCGGCGTTGGCCGAGCGCGCCGCCTCCCAGATCGCGTCCTCGCTTGCGTCCCAGTTGCCGTAGCGCAGATTGTCGCGCGCGCTGGCCGCGAACATCACGCTGTCCTGCGGCACCATCGCGATGCGGGCGCGGATGTCGGCGGGATCGGCGGCGGTCAGCGGAACGCCGTCGAGGCGGATCTCGCCCGCATCGGGATCGTAGAAACGCTGGATCAGCTGGAACAGCGTCGACTTGCCCGCGCCCGAGGGGCCGACGACGGCGAGCCGCTCATTGGGCCGCACATCGAGCGTGAAATCGGCGAGCGCGGCGACGTCGCGCCGGGTCGGATAGCGGAAGGTGACATGGTCGAAGCTGACCTGGCCGCGCGCCGGCTCGGGCAGCGCGACGGGATGCGCGGGCGGCGCGATATCGGGTCGTTCGGCGAGCAGGTCGCCGAGCCGGCCGGCGGCGCCCGAGCCGCGCAGCAGGTCGCCATAGACCTCGGTCAGCGCGCCGAATGCGCCGGCGACGAGGCCGCCGGTGAGGACGAAGGCGGCGATCGTGCCGCCGGAGATGCGCCCGGCGCGAACCTCGCCGGCGCCGTACCACATCAGCCAGGTGATCGCGCCGAAGATCAGCGCGATGACGATCGCGGTCATGCCCGCGCGCAACGCGATCCGGCGCTTGGCGGTGGCGAAGGTCGCCTCGACCGCGCCCGAAAAGCGCGCCGCCTCGCGCGATTCCTGGCCGAACGCCTGGACGATCTTCATCGCGCCGAGGACTTCGGAGGTCATCGCGCCGACATCGGCGACGCGGTCCTGGCTGGTGCGCGAAACGTCGCGCACGCGGCGCCCGATGAAGACGATCGGCAGGATGACGACGGGGATGCCGAGCAGCAGCATGCCGGTGAGCTTTGGCGCCAGCGTGAACAGATAGGCGAGCCCGCCGATCCCCATGACGATGTTCCTGAGCGCGACCGACAGCGTCGTGCCGACGACCTGTTCGATGATCGCGGTGTCGCTGGTCATCCGGCTGGCGATCTCTCCCGGCCGGTTCTCCTCGAAAAAGGCGGGGGCGAGGCGCAGCAGGTTGCGCTGGACCGCGGCGCGGATGTCGGCGACGACGCGTTCGCCGAGCCAGCTGACGAAATAGAAGCGCGTCGCCGTCGCGATCGCGAGGACGCCGACGATCATGAACAGATAGCGGAAATAGGGGTCGATGTCAGCGGCGGCCCCGGCCGAAAAGCCGTTGTCGATGATCCGCTTGAACCCCGCCGGGATCGCGAGCGTCGCCGCCGCGGCGGTGGTCAGCGCGACGATCGCGATCGCGATGCGCCCCGGATAGCGCGTCGCGAAATGCCAGACCATACGCAGATTGCCGATCGGGCGCGGGGCGGCGGCGTCCTTGTCGTCGGGATCGGGGCGGCGAACGGAAGCGGGGGGGAGATCGGCCATGGCGCCCCGTAGCAGGGGGGATCGGGCGGCTCAATCGAAAGCGCGCGGGGGCGTTGCGCGGTTCCGCCCATCCAGCTGCGGCCAGGCGCACTGCGTGCGCCAACCCTCCACATCGTTCTCCCGCAAGCGCGAGAAGGAGAGCAATGCGCGCGGTTCGACGTTGGAAGAGGGGCGTGCGCAGCAACGCTTCCCCCGAAAAAACGTCGCAATTCGCAACCTTTCCCCCATATAGTGCATTGCAACATAACAGGAGGGTCGTAGAGTGGACTGGATCAGATCGGCGCCGTTGTTCGGCGCGACCGACATATCGCCACCCTGGGGGAAATCATCGATGCTCTATAGCGCCTATGAGGTGCAGCGTTCGCTGCTCGCGGGGGCCAGCGCGTTTGCCGATATCGGCGCGCAGATGCTCGCCAATCCGAACAATCCGATGGGCTATGTCGGCGGCGGGCCGGCGATGAGCGCGGCGCTCGAAGTGTTCGCGCATGCCGCCGCGCCGCGCGGCAAGCCCGAATTCGGCATCGACGAGGTGATGCTCGACGGCAAGCCGATCGCGGTCGAGGAGCGTATCGAGGCGCGCCGCGCGTTCGGCCAGCTCAAGCATTTCGTCAAGCCGGGGGTCGCCGACCCGGGCCCCAAGCTGCTGATCGTGGCGCCGATGTCGGGGCATTTCGCGACGTTGCTGCGCGGCACGGTGGCGCGGATGGTGCCGGGACACGACGTCTACATCACCGACTGGCGCGACGCCAAGAACGTGCCGCTGAGCGAGGGCAAGTTCGACCTCGACGACTATGTCGATTACGTCATCGCCTGGTGCGAGCATGTCGGCGAGGCGGGCGGCAAGGACAGCGACCAGCGGCCGCACATGCTGGCGGTATGCCAGCCGTCGGTGCCGTGCTTTGCCGCGACCGCGTGCATGGGGCGCGACAAGCATCCCAACCGCCCGCGCACGCTGACGCTGATGGGCGGCCCGATCGACACGCGCGAGGCGCCGACCGCGGTCAACACCGTCGCCACCGAACGGCCGTTCAGCTGGTTCGAGCAGAACGTCATCGCCACCGTGCCGTTCCAGTACGCCGGCGCGGGGCGCAAGGTCTATCCGGGCTTCCTCCAGCTCACCGGTTTCCTGTCGATGAACCTGGGCAGCCACCTCACCAGCCATTGGGAGATGTTCAAGCATCTCGTCGAAGGCGACGACGACAGCGCCGACAAGACCAAGCATTTCTACGAGGAATATCGCTCGGTCGCCGACATGACCGCCGAATTCTACCTGCAGACGATCGAGGTCGTGTTCCAGACGCACGCGCTGCCCAAGGGCGAGTACGTCCACAACGACCATGTCGTCGACGCCAGCGACATCACCGATACCGCATTGCTCGCGATCGAAGGCGAGCACGACGATATTTCGGGGCTCGGCCAGACCAAGGCGGCGCTGACCATCGCCGACAGGCTGCCCGCCAAGATGAAGAAATATTACATGGCCAAGGACGTCGGCCATTACGGGATTTTCAACGGGTCGAAATGGCGCACCCGCATCGCCCCGGTGCTCGAGGACTGGATCGCGACGCACGGGGGCTAGCGTCTTCTCCCCACGGGGAGTGGCGCGGCGGCGAAACGCGGCTTAAGGTGAGGGCTTCACGCTCTTTCCGAAAGGTCCCCGCCATGAATGCACCGCTCGATCGCCGCAGATTCCTGGGGGCCAGTGCGCTGGCGGGGACGATGGCGCTGCTGCCTGGTTGCGCGCGCACGATGGTCGCGGGCGAGGTGCCGGCGGCGGCGCTGGCCTACGCCAATCCCAGCCCGCTCGATCCGATCGCCGAAGGGTTGATGCGCCATTATCCCGAATGGGCGACGGGGCTGGGCATCGACGGCGGCGCGCGCGCGCCGCTGAAGCACCGATTGACCGACCTCACGCCGGCGGGCGTCGCCGAGCAGGCGGCGAGCGCCAGGGCGCGCACCGCGACCGCCAAGGCGCTGCTGCCGGGGCTGACGGGGCAGGACGCGCTCGACGCCGAGGTGGTGATCGCGGCGCACGAGCTGGCGCTGGGCGGCTGGGCCTTTCCCTATGGCGACGTCGCGCTCGGCAGCTATCGCAACTCGCCCTATGTCGTCGCGCAGAATGTCGGGCAGTTCCTCGACGTGCCGAGCTTCCTCGACAGTTCGCACACGGTCGAAACGGCGGACGACGCCGAGGCATGGCTCGACCGCATGCGCGATTATGCGCGCAATATCGACGGCGAGACCGAGCGGCTCAAGCACGACCGCGGGCTCGGCGTCGTCGCGCCCGATTTCCTGCTGAGCAAGACGGTCGACCAGCTCGGCATCGCGCAGCAGGGCGCGCCCGAAAGCTGGAGCATCGTGACCTCGCTCGCCGACAAGGCCAAGCGAATCTCCGGCGACTGGGCGACGCGCGCGAGCCGGATCGCCGAGGCCGAGATCGCCCCCGCGCTGGCGCGGCAGCTTGCCGAGATCAGGCTGCACGCGGCGCAGGCGAACGGCAATGCCGGCGTGTGGGACCTGCCGCGCGGCGAGGAATATTACGCCTGGGCGCTGCGCGCGGGGACGACGACGACGCTGAGCCCCGACGAGGTTCACAGACAAGGCCTCGACCAGCTCGCCGAGCTGCAGGGGCGGATGGACACGATCCTGAAGGGCGAGGGCTATAGCAAGGGCAGCGTCGGCGACCGCATGGCGGCGCTCGGCAAGGATCCCAAATACCTGTTTCCCAACACCGACGCGGGCCGCCAGCAGATCATCGAATTCCTGAGCGAGCGGATCGCCGACATTCGCGGGCGCATGCCGCAGGCGTTCCATACGCTGGTGCCGGGCAACGCCGAGGTGAAGCGGATGGCGCCCGAGGTCGAGCCGGGCGCGCCGGGCGCCTATGGCGGATCGGGATCGATCGACGGCAAGGTGCCGGGGCGGCTGTGGATCAACCTGCGCACGACCGAGATCTGGCCGCGCTATGCGCTGCCCGACCTCGCCTATCACGAGACGATCCCGGGCCATGTCTGGCAGGGCGAATATACGCATAAATTGCCGCTGGTGCGCAGCCTGCTCGCGTTCAACGCCTATTCGGAAGGCTGGGCGCTCTATGGCGAGCAGCTCGCCGACGAGCTCGGCGTGTACGACGCGAACCCGGTCGAGCGGCTCGGCTATCTCCAGAGCCTGTCGTTTCGCGCCTGCCGGCTCGTCGTCGACACCGGCATCCACGCCAAGCGCTGGACGCGGAGCCAGGCGATCGACTGGTTCGCGACCAACAACGGGTCGAGCGTCGAGGAGGTGTCGGGCGAGGTCGACCGCTATTGCAGCTGGCCGGGCCAGGCGTGCGGATACAAGGTCGGGCATACGACGATCAACACGCTGCGCCAGAAGGCCAAGGCCGAGCTGGGCGAGCGGTTCGATTTCCGTGGGTTCAACGATGCGGTTGTCTTGGGCGGCGCGGTGCCGATGACGGTCTTGGGCGGGGTGATCGATCGCTATGTTGCGGGGCAGCGGGGGTGAGGGGCTAGCTACGAATTCGCTGACCAGAGTAAGGCTCAATATAGCCTAAAGATCGTAACCGACATTGATATAAACTCGAGATGGACGGTTTGTAAGTGAGGCAATGCAGGGGTGGCGACGCAAGTTAAACATTCCGCCAAGTGCATCGCTATGAACGGTTACAGCATCACCCTCAACGCTAACTCGGGCCGCGCTGTTGGTGGTTGCGAACCCACGCAAAAGAAACAAGGTGCCAGCGGTTAGGGGTGGAGCCTTTCCGGTAAGTTGCCGATACTCGTCCGCTCGTATCTCTACGGCAGGAGCCTTGGCGAGAAGCGCTATGGCTTTATCACGAGCTTTCTGGGAGACCCGTTCGCACGATTGATCTTTGCTGTCGGAACTAGCGTCTTGCTCTTTCGGCCATTGCGCCCATGGGTCACCCTCGGTCATACTTAGAAAACTAGTGCGCACATTTTCATGAGGCCGGAGTCGCGAGTCCGATTCTGACTGATCAGTTGAAGCCAACTGGCCGCAGGCCGCCAGAGTCAGAAAAATCACGAGCGCTGGACCGTGGTTCATAGATGAGAATTTATAGCACTTATTTATTGTTCGCAACTGAACGGCTGCTGCCCATATTTCCACTCCAGCACACAACCTCTTGACCTTTTGATCGCCCCGATTCACACTGGCCCTCGGTTTCAACAAGCGAAAGGAGGTGGTCCGATGTCTCATTGTCAAATGCCGCAGGTCGGTATGGGTTCGAGCATGGCCTCCAGCGGGGCGCTCACCTGAGATACCGTTAGCTTCGGCTGACAATGGAAAGGCCGCGATCCCGGGAAGGGACGCGGCCTTTCGATTGTTGGGGGGCGAAGGGGGCGTCCGGACGGCCCCTCTCCACTCGCCTAGGCAGCAAGCTGCCAAGTCTTCGTTGCCTCTCCCCTGAAGGGGAGAGGGTTTTTTAGAGCGCGACTTCGGCGTGGTCGCCCATTTCGCCTTCCTTCATCGTCGCGCCGGTCAGCATCTTGAACAGGCCCTTGACGCCGGGGTCGGCTTCCCAGATCTCGGCATCGGCCATGTCGAACTTGAGCATCAGCAGGTCGGGATCGTCCTTGCCCTGATCGTACCAGGCTTCGACCTGGTTCGACCAGAAACGGTCGATCATCGCGCGGTCGGTGACCGTCGAGAGCGTGCCGGCGATGCAGGCGAACAGCTTGTGGCCCTTGCCGATCACCTGCATCATCGCCGGGCCGCCGGGGGCGAGGTCGCTTTTCACCTGCGTGTAGATGAACAGCGTGTTGCAATAATCCTTGTCGAAATGGACGGTCATCGGCTTGGCGTGGTCGTTGCCGCCGGTGCGCGCGAGCATGACGAAGGGGCTGTCGTCGAGCGCCTCCCACAGCGATTCCTGGATATCGAGTTTGTCGGTGGTTGCGGTCGTCATGGGGGCTTCTCCTGTAAATTGCGTTCAGGAGATCAATGCTCGGGGCGGCGAATTGTTGCCTGTGCGATCAATCGTAGCGCGCGTAGAGCCACCAGCTCAGCGCCGCGAGCGCGGTCAGCCAGATCGCGACGACGAGGACGATGCCGCCGCGCGAGACGGGGCGGTGCGATGCGGCCTCGGCGGCGGCGCGGTGCTGCGCCCACAGATCGTCGGGGATCAGCCGCGCCATGATCCACAGGCCAAGCGGGATGATGATCGCATCGTCGAGCAGGCCGATAACGGGGATGAAGTCGGGGATGAGGTCGATCGGCGAGAGCGCATAGGCGCCGATCATCAGCCCGACGAGGCGCGCGCTCCACGGGCAACGCGGATCGCGCGCGGCGAGCCAGACGGTGTGGGCGCTCACGCGCAGCTGGTGCGCGAGGGAGGGGGGCGGTTTCTTGTCGGTCATTGGGGCTTTGCCCTCATCCGGCTGCGGCTCGCGTTACGCGCAATCGGATGAGGGCGTCGCACCCTTTTTTTTACAATACCTCGAACAGGCCCGCCGCGCCCTGGCCGCCGCCGATGCACATGGTGACGACGACGTATTTGGCGCCGCGCCGCTTGCCCTCGATGAGGGCGTGGCCGGTGCAGCGCGCGCCGGTCATGCCGAAGGGGTGGCCGATGCTGATCGAGCCGCCGTTGACGCTGAGCAGCTCGTCGGGAATGCCGAGCTTGTCGCGGCAGTAGAGCACCTGCACCGCGAATGCCTCGTTGAGTTCCCACAGGCCGATATCGTCCATCTTGAGATCGAAGCGTTCGAGCAGCTTGGGAATCGCGAAGACCGGGCCGATGCCCATTTCGTCGGGCTCGGTGCCCGCGACCGCCATGCCGACATAGCGGCCGAGCGGGGTGAGGCCCGCCTTTTCGGCCGACCTGGCTTCCATGACGACGACCGCGGAGGATCCGTCGGCGAGCTGGCTGGCGTTGCCCGCGGTGATGCAATGGCCCGGACCCATGACCGGCGGCAGCGACGCGAGGCCTTCGAGCGTGGTGCCGGGACGGTTGCACTCGTCGCTGTCGATCGTGACCTCTTTCTGGCGGATCTCGCCGGTCGCCTTGTCCTGGACGTTCATCATGACGGTGGCGGGGACGATCTCGTCGGCGAACTTGCCCGCCGCCTGCGCGGCCGCGGTGCGCTGCTGCGAGCGCAGCGAATATTCGTCCTGCGCCTCGCGCGAGATATTGTAGCGCTTGGCGACGACCTCGGCGGTCTGGATCATCGGCATGTAGGTCGCGTTGTGCATTTCGACGAGCTCGCGGTCGAACTCGATCCACAGTTTCTCGCCGCGCACCATCGACACCTGTTCGAGGCCGCCGGCGACGATACAGTCCATGCGGTCGACGATGATCTGTTTCGCGGCGGTCGCGATCGTCATCAGGCCCGAGGAGCACTGGCGGTCGATCGACATGCCCGGCACGGTGACGGGAAGCCCCGCGCGCAGCGCGACGAGGCGCGCGATATTGGGCGCCTGCGTGCCCTGTTGCAGCGCCGCGCCCATGATGCAGTCGTCGATGCTGGCGGGGTCGACCCCGGCGCGCTCGACCGCGGCCTTGACCGCGAAGCTGCCCATCGTCGGGGCCATGGTGGCGTTGAACGATCCGCGCCCGGCCTTGGCGAGGCCGGTGCGGGCGGTGGATACGATGACGGCGTCGCGCATGGGAATTCCTTTGGTCTGTTTGCGAGGGATCGAACCCCTCATCCAACTGCGTCTAGCGCGCCTTCGCGCGCAAGACTTCGTATCAGTGTGTCTGGACTCCGGTCAATCATGCCCCCGGCATGATTGCCGACAGTGCGGGGCACTGTCGGTTGCCAGAGCCAGCCACACTTCCCACAAGGGGAGAAGGAGTCATATGAAAAACTGGCCGATCCATTCGGCGATGAGGGCGGGCTTGTCCTCGCCCTCGATCTCGACGGTGCATTCGAGGCGCTGCTGCCACTGGCCGGGGCGCTTTTCCTCGAGGTCGAGCAGCTTGAAATGGCCGCGCACGCGGCGGCCCGAGCGGACGGGCGCGAGGAAGCGGACACGCTCGAAGCCGTAATTGACACCCATCGTGACGCCCGCGATTTCGGGCTTGTCGGCGGCGGCGAGCAGGTGCGAGAGCAGCGACAAGGTGAGGAAACCGTGTGCGATGGTGCCGCCGAACGGCGTCTGCGCCGCGGCTTGCGGGTCGACATGGATGAACTGCGGGTCGCGCGTGACGTCGGCGAAGGCGTCGATCATCGGCTGGTCGACGCGCACCCATGGCGAGGTGCCGAGATGGTCGCCGACCTTGTCGCGCAGCTGCTGAGGGGTGATCGGCTTGGTCATGCGCTCTCCATTCGCGCCGTTTTGCGACGGGCGCGCGGGCTTGGCAAGGGCGCGCGTCGGCAGGCGCGGTTGCCGTAGCGGCAAGCGTGCGGCGGCGATCAGTCCTTGGCGGTCACCACCGGCATGACCTGCGGATAGGGCATGATCATCGTGCCGTCGGGGGCCGAGGTGAAGGTCGTCTGCGTCGGATAGGCGAATTCGAGGCCGGCGTCGTTGAACGCCGCGAGGATCGCGAGGCCGATCGCGTGGCGGCCGGCGAAGACGATCTCGAAATCGGTGCTCATGATGTCGAAATCGAGCTCGAAATCGAGCGAGCTGTCGCCGAAGCCGATAAAGCCGGCGCGGACGAAGACCGCGTCGTTGGCCTCGACGATGCTTTGCAGCATGGCGGGGATCGCGCGCGCCCTTTCGGGCGGGGTCTGGTAGATGACGCCGATGCCGAAGCGCGACCGGCGGCGGTTGAGGCGCGTGAAATTGTCGATCCGCTGGTCGAGCATCTTGGCGTTGGCGAGGATCACTTCTTCGCCCGTCGTCGCGCGCAGCCGCGTCGATTTGAGGCCGATCGATTCGACCGTGGCGACGACGCCTTCGACCTGGATGACGTCGCCGCGGCGGAACGGCTTGTCGAAGATCACCGCGAGCGCGGCGAACAGGTCGGAGAAGATGCCCTGCGCGGCAAGACCGATGGCGATGCCGCCGATGCCGAGCCCGGCGACGAGGCCGGTGACGTCGACGCCGAGATTGTCGAGCACGACGATGAAGGCGATCGCGAAAACGACGACGCTGACGATGAGGCGGATCAGCGTCAGCGCGTTGGCGAGCGTGTCGTGGTCGTTATCCCCGGCGCGGCGCTGGATAAAGCCGAGGATCGCCTCGCGCGCCCAGATCGCGACCTGCATCACCGCGGCGATGGTGAACACGACCGCGATCATGCGTTCGACCGCGGCAGGCGGATTGGCATAGTTCGAAACGAGCCGGATCGCGGTGACGAGGATGACGAGCTCGCTCGTCTTGCCCAGCACGCGCCAGACGATGGTGCTCAGCCGATAGCGATCGGGCGACCGTTCGGCGCGCGCGACGGCGAAGCGCTTGACCGCGTGGAGCGCGAAATAGAGCGCGGTGCCGGCGGCGAAGGCGATCAGGATTTCGGTGGTGTGGGCGGTCATCCAGTCACCCGCGTCGGTCCACAGGCGGGTGAGGGTGGTGCCGAAACCGGCGGCGTCGGTCGTGTTCGCGGTCGTCATTCCATCGCTTTCGAATATCATGGTCGGTCAGCCAGTATCGCCCGCGAATTTGCCATTCGCGCCGGCGACGGCTGGGGCCTAGCCCAAATATTGCCTGCAAACCACCGTCGGGATCGATGCCGGCCTTCGCTGGCATAACCAAGCGATCGGATGGCGGCGAGACGCGCCGTCGGACCAGCAAATTCAGGCGGCGGCGAGGAGTTCCTCGGCGCAGGGCGCGGTTTCGAGATAGTCGATCAGGCCGCGCTCGTAGCGGTTGAGGTAGCGCGTCGCGCGCGGCAGGCGCAGTCCCTTGCGGAATTCGGCCTGTTCGTCCTTGCACACCGCGAGCATCGCGGGGTGGATGTACGATTTGCGCGCGATCGCCGGGGTGTTGCCGAGCGAGCCCGAGACGTGATCGAGCAGATCCTTCATCGGCACGTCGCCCTTGCCGTCGACGAGCCGCTGGAACGCGGCGAGCGTCGCCGACCAGGTGCGGAAATTCTTGGCGGTGAAATCGGCGCCCATCGCGTCGTGGATGTAATCGTTGACGTCGGTCGAGCTGACGGGACGCGGATCGCCGTCGCCGTCGACATATTTGAACAGGTTTTGGCCGGGCAGGTCCTGCATCCGTTTGACGATCGTCGTCAGGCTGCGGTCGGTGATCGCGACCTCGCGCAGCTGGCCCGACTTGGCGCGAAAGCTGAGCTTGATCGTCGTGCCGGTGACGCGGGCGTGGCGCCGGCGCAGCGTCGTCGCGCCGAAGCTCTTGTTGCGCACCGCGTAGCTTTCGTTGCCGACGCGCAGCGCCGACAGGTCGAGCAGGCGGACGACCGCGGCGACGGCGCGATCGCGGCTGAGCGTGCGCGCGCGCAGGTCCTTTTCGAGCCGCTGGCGCAGCAGCGGCAGCGCGCGGCCGAATTCGGCGCAGGCCTCGTATTTCTCGGCCTCGCGCGCGGCGCGAAAATCGGGATGGTAGCGATATTGCTTGCGGTCCTTGTCGTCGAAACCCGTGGCGAGGATATGGCCGTTCGGCGCGGGGCAGAACCAGCAGTCGTGATAGGCCGGCGGCAGCGCGATGGCGTTGAGTCGATCGATCTCTTCGCGGTCGTCGATATGGCGGCCCTTGGCGTCGTAATAGGCCCAGCCGCGCCCGGCGCGCTTGCGGGTGATGCCGGGCAGGTCGTCGTCGATATAGATCAGCTTTTCGGCCATGTTCGGGTCTTTCGCTCGATCGCCCGCCGCCGGAGCGGCAAGCGTCGCCGGATTTGCAATGCGATTCAGAACCTTCGAGCGGGCGCTTCGTTCCCGCGCCAGCTTTGCCGCGCACCGCGCAACCAAATCGCCGCGCCGATGGTTAAGCAAGCAACACGAACCCCCTGACGAAGGACCCCATCATGGCCGACCTGACCGACAAGAAGATCCTGATCATCGCCACCGACGGTTTCGAATATTCCGAACTGACCGAGCCGCGCGATTTCCTGACCGGCGAAGGCGCCGAAGTAACGCTGGCGTCGCCCAAGACCGACCCGATCCAGGGCGAAAGCGGCGGCGAGAAACAGGGCAAGGTGACGCCCGACATGACGCTCGACGACGTCGATTGCGGCGATTACGACGCGCTCGTCATTCCCGGCGGCGTCACCAATCCCGACGCGCTCCGGATGAACCAGCGCGCGGTCGACATCGTCGGCGAGTTCGCCGATGCGGGCAAGCCGGTCGCCGCGATCTGCCACGGGCCGTGGCTGCTGATCGAGGCCGACGTCGTCGACGGCGTGCGCGCGACGAGCTGGCCTTCGCTGCGCACCGACCTTGAAAACGCCGGCGCCGACGTCGTCGACAGCGAGGTCGTCGTCGACGGCAACATCATCACCAGCCGCAAGCCCGACGATATTCCGGCGTTCAACCGCGCGATTTCGGACATGCTGATCGAGGCCGAGGTCGAGGCGGCCGATTAGCCGCTGAGCGTCATTACCAGCGCCAGCGAAGCGATCCGGGGCGGCGCCCGCCTTGGATCGCCGCATCGCCTTCGGTTGCTCGCCACGACCGCGACGGCTCAGGGGGTTGCGGGCCCCGCTAGCGTCGATGGTTGCCCCATCAACGGTCGCCATTCGCTCTCGCGCTCCTTGCGGCGGATATAGGTATAGAGGCCCATCTGCAGCGCGAGCATCATGTAGATGAAGCTCTGGAAGGCAATGCCGACGAACAACGAGCCGATCATATAGACGATCTGCCCGTTCTCGAGCGCGGTCGCGAGCGGGGCGATCCATCGCTTGTCGGGGTCTTCGGTCTTGCGATAGCGGCTCCTGAGCCGCTCCATCTGCCAGATGCCCGACACATGCAGCAGCAGCCACAGGACGAAGCCGGGATAGCCCTGTTCGCCGAGCATTTCGAAATAGCTCGAATGATAGGCGCGCGCCTGGTCGACGACGCGCGCGCTTTCGACCGTGGCCGAATTTTCCGAGCCGACGACGTCGTGCGTTTCATAGCTGATGCGGTTGGCGCGATAGGCGTCGAAGCCGCCGCCGAAGGGGTGATCCTTGGCATAGTCCCACGTCCATTGCCACACCGCGATGCGCGTCGAGGCCGAGCGGTCGGCCTGGTAGTTCTGGATCGTCCCCATGCGGTCGGTGAACGAGGCGGGCAGGAACGGGATCGCGACGAGCGCCAGCGCGCCGCCGAGGCCGAGATAGAGGAAGCGGTAGCGCACCGTGCGCAGCATCAGCACGCCGAGCACCGCGGCGCAGACGAGGCCGGTGCGCGCCTGCGTTCCGATCGGCAGCAGCAGGCACGAAAAGATCAGGCCGGCGGTGAACAGCAGCGTCAGGCGCGATTTGGGGAACACCGTGCCGTGCTGATAGAGCCAGACGATGATCGGGATCACCGCGATGCCGACGGTCGACATGATGCTGCCTTCGTACAGGCCGTAATTTTCATTGAGCAGCAATTGCAGCACGCCGTAGCCGCCGCCCGACAGCACCGTCTTGATGCCGCCCGAAATCGCGATCGAGGCGACCGAGAGCACCATGATCAGGACGAGCGATTCGATGCGCAGTCGTGTGCGCAGCGTCAGCGGCAGGAACATCGCCCACAGCAGCGCCTTCCACACCCAGTCCCATTTGACGAGCGCCTCGACCGGGAAGGCGGCCTGCGCGGTGGTGAGACCGCAATAGACGAGCAGCAGCAGGAGCAGGATCTGGCGGCCCGAGACGCGCGTGTCGCGCTTGTCGTCGGCGAGGAGCCAGCCGGCCACCGCGAACAGGAAGCAGATCAGCGAAATCGGGATCGCGTTGACGAGATAATAGCTCAGCTTCTGCGGCGCGACGATATCGACATAGCAATAGACGAGGACGAGCAGGAACGGCCGCTTGAGCCCGGCGCCGAGGAAGCCGGCGAGGAACAGGATGAAGAAGATGTCACGCATCGCGCCGCGCCCAGCCCTTTTTCTTCGGCGTCGCGGCGCCGGCGGCGGTGGCGGCGGCGGCGGCGGGATCGGCCGCGTTTTCGCGGTCGAGATCGTCGCGCGACAGCAGCCGCCAGAGCGCGAAGGCGATCAGCGCGTGGGTCAGCAATATCGATAGGCCGTCGACCATCTGGATTCCCTGTCAGGCGGCGATCCTTGCCCGCGTCGATCGCAATAGGCAAATTCGGTTGACGCCGCGTTAAGCCAATCGCGCTAGGGAGGCTGCGCCATGACCCGGATCCTGCACATCCTCGACCACAGCCTGCCCGCGCATTCGGGCTATACGTTTCGCACGCGCGCGATCCTGAAGGCGCAGCAGGCCAAGGGCTGGACGGTCGCCGGGGTGACGGGCGTGCGCCATCCGCTGCCCGGGCCGGACCATGAGACGGTCGACGGGATCGATTTCCATCGCACCCCCGCGATCGCCGCGCTGCCGAGCCCGCTGCGCGAAATGCACGAGGTCGGCGCGCTCGCGCGGCGGATCGACGCGCTGGTCGAGCAATTCCGGCCCGACCTGCTCCACGCGCATTCGCCGGTGCTCGGCGCGCTGGCTGCGACGCGCGTGGCAAGGCGGCGCGGTCTGCCGCTGGTCTATGAAATCCGCGCCTTCTGGGAGGATGCCGCGGTCGGCAACGGCACCGGGCGCGAGGGCAGCGTCAAATATCGCATCGTGCGCGCGCTCGAACGCCGCGCGGTCGATGCCGCCGATGCCGTCGTCGTGATCTGCGACGGGCTGCGCGACGACCTGATCGCGCGCGGCGTGGCGCCGGCCAAGATCACCGTATCGCCCAACGGCGTCGACCTCGATCTGTTCGGAACGCCGGCGCGGCCCGACGCGCAATTGCGCAGCGAGCTCGGCCTCGACGGCGCCGAGGTGATCGGCTTTATCGGCAGCTTTTACGATTACGAGGGGCTCGACGACCTGATCGCGGCGATGCCCGCCCTGGTGGCGCGACGCCCGCACGCGATGCTGCTGCTCGTCGGCGGCGGTCCGCGCGAGGCGGCGCTCGAGGCGCAGGCCAGGGCGTCGGGCGCGGCCGCGCATATCCGCTTCATCGGCCGCGTGCCCCACGACCAGGTCGAACGCTATTACAGCCTGATCGACGTGCTCGCCTATCCGCGCAAGGCGATGCGGCTGACCGAACTGGTGACGCCGCTGAAGCCCCTGGAGGCGATGGCGCAGGGGCGGATCGTCGCCGCGTCGGACGTCGGCGGCCATCGCGAGCTGATCGAACACGGCGTGACGGGGACGCTGTTCGCCCCCGGCGACCCCGCCGCAATCGCCGCCGCGCTTGCCGAGCTGCTCGCCCATCGCGACGGCTGGGACGCGATGCGAAGCCGCGCGCGCGCATTTGTCGAGGCGGAGCGTAACTGGTCGTCAAACATTTTGCGTTACGAACCTGTATACCAAGAACTGCTAGACCAATTCGCGCGCCGCAGCGCCGCGTGACGACAGGAAGACCGATGCAAGAGATGGCGATGGACGAAACCACGGACGACGACGCGATCTGGCTCGAAGAGGCGGCGTACGACGCGCCTTCGGACGAGGGCGTCCATCGGTTGCGCAAGGCGCCGATCGTCGCGGCGGTTGCGGCGGCGGCGACGCTGGCGCTGGTCATGGCGATGCCGCGCGCGTGGATCGAGCGCGCCGTCTACGAACTGTATATCGACGCGGTGATCCCGGCGGCGAAGCTGCCGCTCGGCGATATGGCGCATGCCGCCGTCGCCTTTGCCGCGGCGGCGATCGTCGCGCTCATCGTGTTCCTGGTCATGCGCTTCGTCGATTTCGGCCGCCTGCTGCGCGGAGGGCGGAGCCGCGCCGACGCCGGCGACGCGGTCGCGGCGAGCCCGCGCCAGCGCCGCATCGACCGCCATCCCGACGCGCCCGCGCGCGCGCCGTTCATGGCGGGGTCGGACATCGGCGACGACGACGAATTTCCGCGCGAGACCGCGGTGACGGTCGCGGTCGACGAACTTGCCGAAGACGATTCGCCGGACGGGTTCGACGCGATCGATGACGACGGACCGAGGTTCGTCGAAACGCTGCATGCCACGCCGCTGGCGGGCAATGACGACGATGCCTTCGACCTCGGCGGGTTCGAGGTCGAGGAAGAGGACGGCGCCGTCGCGACCGGCCAAGTGTTCGACGTGTCGCACCTTGGCGATGCGCTCGACGATGCGGGGTACGGGCGCGGCGACGAGACGTTCGACGCGGGCGAGCTCGACGAGCCGGTCGACGACGAGGCCGCGCTGGTGATGCCGCGGGTCGGCGACGGGCCGCTCGGCGATGTCCGCTCGCGCTTCGCCGAGCTGTTCGATCCCGCCGATGCGCACGACGAGGAGGAGCCGCCGCGCGCGCGCCGCGACCTGGCGCAGCTGAGCACGAGCGAGCTGATCGACGAGCTCGAACGCCGCATGGCGGGACGCGCGAAGTCGGATGACGAGGATGGCGCCAGCGTCATCGCGCACGACGGCGCGCATTTCGACCGCGCGGCACCGCGCGACGACGAGCGCGAGGCGGCGCCAGCGCCGTCGGACGATGCGCCGGCTCCAGCCGTGTCGGGCGATGACGAGGCGAGCGGCAGCGACGACGAATTCGACGATATGGACGCCGCGCTGCAGGCCGCGCTCGGCACGCTCGCGCGGATGCAGCAGCGATCGGCGTAGGGCGCGCGCTTGCCGGCGGCGTTCAGGCGTCGTCGATCACGAGCAGTTCGACGTGGAGATGCGTGACGCCGTCGGCGTCGCGATAGCGGTCGGCGATTCGCGCCTCGGCGACGAACGCGCCCGGCAGCGAGAATTCATGACACGCGATCCGGTCGGCGAGGCGATCCGCTTCGGCGGGCGCCGTTCCATGATCGCCCCGCCAGACGAACAGGTGACGCGCACCGACGAAGGTCGCGCTCGCCCAGTCGCGCTGGCGATGGCGGGCCAGGTGCCACGGCGTTCCCAGCAGCGCCTGGAGATCGCCGACGAGCTGCCGCGCGAGGCGTGCCTGGGCGCGATGGAGCGGGCGCATGATCGTCACGCCGGTCGGCCCGGCGGGCGCGCGACATAGCGCGGGCAGCCTTCGCGGCGCCAGATGTTCATGAAATGTTCCACCCGCGACCGAACCTTGCGACCCGGTTCGCGGCCATTGCGCAGATCGAAGACGAAGCGCGGATCGCGCATGACCCGGCGTCCGAACACCGTCGGCGGCATCCCCGTCTGGCGCAGGAATTGCTCTATCTGGCGGTTGATCGGCATGGTCATCGTCGTCTCCCTTGCTCGCGCGATTCGCTGACGGGACCGAAGATGAGAAGCGATTTCCTACTTGTCTAGGAAAAATCCTATCCTATATTGCGCCGATGGACTTGGCCCGGCTTCCCGACGATCATCCGCGTGTCGTGCTCGACCGGCTGGCGCGCGAGCGGGGCGACGATTACGCGTCGCTGTCGCGGCTGCTGCGCCGCAACCCCGCTTATGTGCAGCAGTTCATCAAGCGCGGCAGCCCGCGCAAGCTCGACGAGGCCGACCGGGCGACGCTGGCGCGCTATTTCGGGGTGGCCGAGGCGGTGCTCGCGGGGCGCGATGCGCTGCCGCTGCCGCGCGGCGGCGCATTCGTCGGCGTGCCGCGGCTGGCGGTCGGCGCGGCGGCGGGGGCGGGCGCGCTGACGGGCGAGGAGGTGCGCATCGGCGCGATCGGTTTCGATCCCGGCTGGCTTCGGCGCGAGGGGCTGAACCCCGCGCAATTGTCGGTGGTCGGCGTCGAGGGCGATTCGATGATGCCGACGCTGGCGCACGGCGACGAGATCATGGTCGACACCGCCGACGGCGCGGCGCGGCTGCGCGACGGGATCTACGTCATTCGCATCGACGACGAGCTGAAGGTCAAGCGGCTGGCGCGCGCGCCGGGCCGCGGGCGCGTGTCGGTGGTCAGCGACAATCCTGCCTATCCGCGTTTCGACGACGTCGCGCTGAGCGATATCGGCGTCGTCGGGCGCGTCGTCTGGACGGGGCGGCGGCTGGGTTAGGCCACCGCCTGCTCTACCTGCGGGACGGGCGCGGGGCGGGCGCGCGCGGCGATCAGCGAACCGGCGACGATCAGCGCGGTGCCGACGAGGACGGGCCAGGTCAGCGCCTCGCCGAACACCCACCAGCCGAGCAGCGCGGCCCAGACGAAGGCGGTATATTCGACCGGGATCAGCACCTGCGCCTCGGCGCGCGCATAGGCCCATGACAGGAGCAGCAGCGAGACGAAGGCGAAGGCGGCGGCGAGCGCGACGAGCGGAAGCTGCGCGGGCGGCGGCAGGACCGCGAGCCACGGGGCGGCGAGCATCAGGCAGGCGGCGACGATCAGCGACTGGAAAAAGGCGATTTCGACGGGACGCGCGATCTGCGCCTGGCGCCGGGCGAGGATGAGGTTGTACGCGAACAGCAGCGACGAACCGAACAATGCGGCGACGCCGAGCGGCGCATCGGGAGGATAGTCGCCGCCGCCGAACTTGCTCCAGACGATGACGCCGACCCCGGCGATGCCGAGCAACGAGGCGAGGATCGCGGCGCGCCCGATCGTCTCGCCGAGCAGCAGCGCGGCAAGATAGAGCGCGATCAGCGGCGCGATGAAGGTCAGCGCGATCGCCTCTGCCATCGGGATCCGGGCGAGACCGTAGAAGAACAGCAGCGCCATGAAGGCGATCACCACGCCGCGTTCGAGGTGGAGGCGCATCGCCGGGCGTGTCGGCCATGCGCTCTTGCCGAGGACGAAGGCGCCGCCGCCGATCGCGCTGCCGACGAGGTTGCGCCACAGGACGGCGTTATACGTGCCGAGCGCGATGGTCAGCGACTTCATCGCGGCGTCCATCATCGAGAAGACCGCGACCCCAGCGCATGCGGCGAGGAAGGGCAGCACGCTGCGCGGGAGCCAGGCGGGCATTCAGATCGCCGCCCAGATCAGCGCGCACCCCATCGCGATCGCGACGGGCCCGAGCAGGCGGATAGCCCATAGGCCCAGCTTTGCCGACCACCAGACGGCATAGCCCGAATGCCAGCGCAGCGGGATGACCAGCAGGATGATCGCGGACACGATGAGAAACCAGCCGCCATAGGCGAAGAAATCGGGAAATTTGGCGGCGTTCGCGCGGCCGATCATTGCGATGCCGACGACGATCCGCAGCGACAGTTCGGTGACGTTGATTCGTTGCGTACTCGCCATCATCGCCAGTCCGCGGCGCATCCGGTCGGGCATCGTCGTCATGCCGACGCCGATGGCGGCGATCCACAGGCCGGCGATCACGACGACGACAAGCGAGATCGCCGCCAAGATGGCGATCATTCGAAGCTGTCGAAATAGGCGAAGATGGCGTCTTCGTCGCGGCTCGCGGCATTGCGCCAGCTCGCCGCGTCCTTGGCCGAATTAAGGCGGGTGCCGTCGGGCGCGGTGACGAACACCGTCGGCGTGCCCTTGAGGGTCTTCAAACCGAAGCGCCGGGCGATCGCGGCATTGTGGAGGTCGCCGCTGGCGGGCTGGCCGGCATCGACGAAGACGACCTCGTATTTGGCATCGAGCATCGCGGCAAAGCGCGGGGTAGCGAACCAGCCCGCGAGCGCGCGGCTGTCGTGGCACCAGTTGGCGCCCATCACGACGATCACGCGCTTGTCGGCGAGCGCGGCGCGGGTCATCGCGGCGGCGACCGCTTCGCTGGCATCGGCGGTCTCGTCATAGGGCCGCGCTTCGGGGTGCGCTGGCGCATCGACGGCGGCAGCGGAGGCTGCGAGCGGTGGCGGCGCGGCGGGCAAGGCATATTCCTCGAGCCCGCCGACCCCGAGCAGCGCGACGACGGCGACGAAATGGATCGGGATCATTCGGCTGCCTCGCGCGTGTCGGCGCTGGTGCTCGTCCCGGCCTCGATCTCGGCCGCCTTGGCCTCGACGAGGCGGACGATGTGATCGATCATGTCGCTGTCGGCGACGTGGTGGTCGGTGACGCCCGAGAGATAGACCATGTGCTTGCCCGCGCCGCCGCCGGTGATGCCGATATCGGTTTCGCGCGCTTCGCCGGGGCCGTTGACGACGCAGCCGAGGACCGAGAGCGAGAGCGGGGTGGCGATGTGCGCGAGCCGCTCCTCGAGCGTCTGGACGGTGCGGATGACGTCGAAGCCCTGACGCGCGCAGCTGGGGCAGGAAACGACGCGGACGCCGCGCGTGCGCACGCCCATCGATTTGAGGATTTCATAGCCGACGCGGACCTCTTCCTCGGGCTCGGCCGAGAGGCTGACACGGATCGTGTCGCCGATCCCCGCCCAGATCAGGCTGCCGATGCCGATCGACGACTTGACCGTGCCGCCGATCAGCCCGCCCGCCTCGGTAATGCCAAGGTGGAGCGGGCAATCGACCGCCGAGGCGAGCTGGTGATAGGCGGCGACCGCGAGGAACAGGTCGCTCGCTTTCACCGCGACCTTGTATTCGCGGAAATCGTGATCCTCGAGCAGGCGGATATGGTCGAGCGCGCTTTCGACCAGCGCCTCGGGGCAGGGCTCGCCGTATTTTTCGAGCAGGTCGCGTTCGAGGCTGCCGGCGTTGACGCCGATGCGGATCGCGCAGCCGTTCGCCTTGGCCGCGTTGACGACCTCGCGGACGCGTTCGTCCGAACCGATATTGCCCGGATTGATCCGCAGGCACGCGGCGCCGGCATCGGCGGCCTCAAGCGCGCGCTTATAGTGGAAATGGATGTCGGCGACGATCGGAACGCGCGCGGCGCGGACGATCTGCTTGAGGGCGGCGGTCGAATCCTGGTCGGGGCACGAGACGCGGATGATGTCGGCGCCCGCCTCTTCGCAGCGGCGGATCTGGTCGATCGTCGCCTTCGCGTCGCTGGTCGGGGTGTTGGTCATCGTCTGGACGCTGATCGGCGCATCGCCGCCGACGGGAACGTTGCCGACCATGATCTGGCGCGATTGGCGCCGTTCGATATCGCGCCAGGGGCGGATGGACATAGGAAATCGCCTTGTTAGCGAACCCGTCTAGCCGGGCCGCATGACTTTGGCGTGAATATAGGGGGTTTAGGGGCGCGCTGGCAACGGCGGAGGCGGCAAGCGGGCCGCGCTCAGATCCGTCGCGCGATGACGGCGATGCTGGCGGCGAGTTCGTCGACGAGCATGTTGGCGGCGGCGCGGACCGAGGGCGGCGGCGCGTTCATCCGGCGCAGGTCGGCGACCGCTTCGAGCCCGGTACGCGTGATCGCGACGAGATCGAGGACGCGCGCGGCGACATTGGCATCGTGTTCGCGGCCCGATTCGACGATGCCCATGGCAAGCGATTCGAGACCGGTGTCGTCGGGCGACCGACCGGCAAATTGCGCCGCAAGCTCGACCGGCGCGGCGAGGCCGAGCAGCAGGTCGAACGCCGCCGGCGCCGCCTGGTTTCCCGAAATCTGTGCAGTGTGCTCCATAAAGACCTGTCTAGCGCGCGATGGTTAACGCCGCGTTACCCATGGGGCGATCGGCACCGTTCGGCGCATCGCCGCTTGCCAAGCGCGCGCCAGGCGGCGATTGAGCGCGCCATGGAACCGACATCGATCCCGATCCGTGTGCTGGCGACGTGCGCGCTGGCCGCCATCCCCTCGCTTGCCGCCGCGCAGGACGCGGGTCCGCCCGATCATGACGCGCGGCTGATCGTCACCGGCAGCGCCGGCGTCGTCAGCGATTATCGCTATCGCGGCCTGTCGCGATCCGACGGCGATGCGGCGGTCCACGGCCAGGCGTTCGTCGAACTGGGCGGCGGCGTCTATGCCGGCGTTTGGGGATCGAGCCTGGGCGGCGACGATCAGGGCGCGGGCGATGCCGAGATCGACCTGATCGCGGGAATCGACCGCGACATCGCCTCGGGCCTCAGCCTCGACATCGGCGCGACCTATTTCATGTTCGCGGGAAATGGCGGACCGCGGCTGGCGCAGGGGCTCGGCGATCTCGGCAGCTATGGCGAGGGCAATGCCAGCCTGTCGTACACGCTCGGCCCGGTGCAGGCGAAGCTCGGCGCATCCTATGCGCCCGACCAGGCGAGCATCGGCGGCGACAACCTTTATCTCTACGGCCAGGCGAGCGCGGGCATCCCGGCGACGCCGCTGACGCTGACCGCCAAATGGGGCCGCAGCAAGGGATCGCTCGCGCCCGGCGGCGACGCCTATTGGGACTGGTCGCTGGGCGGCGATTACGTCGTCGGCCCGGTGACGCTGGGCGCGAAATACGTCGATACCGACCTGCCCGAGACCGGGATCAAGGCGATCGACCGGCTGGGCGATGCCAGCGTGGTGGTGTCGGCGACGATCGGCTTTTAGGCGCGCATCCTCGCCGACCTGGGAACCCGATCGCGCGTCGCGCATTGAAGGGGCATGACCAAGTCACCCGCCCTCGTTATCGCCGCCGCCGCTGCCCTTGTCGCCGTCGCGGTCCAGCCCGCCGTCGCCGAACCGCGATCCACCATCGCGCTCGACCAGGTCATCGCGTTCGACAATCCGTCCGATCCGTGGCTGTCCGAAAGCAGCGACCGGATCTTCAAGTCGGTGTGGAACAAGGCATCGACCCAGCTCGCGGTGCCGGGCGTCGGCCTGACCAAGGTGTCGACGAGCACCGCAGATAACGGCTGGGTCGCGAACGACGTGCCGATCCGCGGCGACTGGCACGGCCTGCGCATGACCGGGTTCAGCCTGAACGGCGTGCCGCAAAGCGGCGTCGGCGCCTATGTCCTGCATTTCGCCGATGCGCCGGGCGAGGTCGTCCGCACGCTCGACGCGATCGGTTTTCCGGTGGCGGCGGTCGGTCGCGAAACGCGCACCGGCGACGAAAGCTGCGGCGCCAAGCTGCGCGTCGACAAGGACGGGCTGGGGTCTGCCTTCACGATCAGCTTCGCCTGCTGAGCGACACCAGCCGGGACGATCGACGGGGGCGCCGCATGGCGCCCTTTTCGCGTCGCGGCACGGCGCGATCGACCGCGCCGGCGGCGCCCGGCGAGCAATCTCTTGCCGCGCGACTGTCCCGCGTTGGGAAGTCTCGGGCGAGGCGGCGCGTTAAGCATCTTGTCGCGCGACACGCGCGCGTCCGCGCGGTAAATTGTCCGCTAACTTCGAGGATGGTGGACCATGCGGTACGGAACGAGGGCATTGCTGGCCGAACTGGGGGCCGTCGTCGGCGAAATCTGGACCGCGCCCGCCTGGCGCCGCGCCGCGTTCTTCCTGTTTCCCTATGCCGGCCTGCTGACCGGCCTGTGCATCGCGGCGCATTATGGCGAGCTGACCGACGCGCCGCTGCCGCGCGAGTTCTTCTTCGCCACCGACGGCGGCTTTGGCGAGTGGCTCGAATATGCGATGACGGCGGCGGTCGCGGTGCTATTGTTCATCATGTGGCGGCGCGAGCGGATCGCCGTCTACCTCGCCAATGCGGCGCTGTTCGTCTACCTGACGCTCGATAACAGCCTGCAGATCCATGAGCGGTTCGGCTATGCGGTGGGCAATGCCTTTGCCGACTGGCTGCTGCCGGTCAGGCCCAACGACATCGGCGAAGCGGCGCTGTTCGCCGCCGTCGGCCTGGCCTGGCTGGTCGCGCTGGCGATCAGCCTGCGCAAGGCGCAGCTGCGCCCGGCGATCTATTCGCTGATCCTCGCCGCGGGCGTGGCGGGCACCGCGTTCTTCGGCGTCGTCGTCGACATGATGGTGGTCTGGGGCTTTCACACGCCGGCGCTGCTCGAGGTCGAAACCTTCATCGAGGACGGCGGCGAGTTCGCGATGCTGTGCCTGACCTTCCTGGTCGCGATCGCGATTTTCGCCATTGAGCGCGACCGCGTCGGTCAGCCATAGGCGCGGACGAAGAACACCAGCGTCGTCACCGCGGTGACCGCGAGCGTCCAGAGGCGCACGCCGAGCGGCGGCAATCGCTTGCCGATGCGCACGCCGAGCCAGCCGCCGAGAATTGCGCCCGCCAGCATCGGCAGGCACGCCGCCCAGGCGACGAGCCCGGTCGCGGCGAAGACGACCGCCGCCGCGCTGTTGGCGATCGCGAGCATCAGCGTGCGCGGCGCGAACAGCTTGCGCGGGCTGATGTCGGCAAGCAGGCCATAGAGCGCGGTCATCATCAGTCCGACGCCGCCACCGAAATAGCCGCCGTAAATGCCGAGCAGCGCCTGGGTGACGAACAACGTCCGCGGTCCGATCGTCACGCGCCGGTGGAGCCACGCGGTCGCAGTCCGGCCGAAGCCCATGACGACGAGCGCGAACAGCAGCAGCCAGGGAATGATGAGGTCGAATGCCGCGCTCGGCGTCAGGACGAGCAGCACGCTGCCGACCAGCGCGGCGGCGAAGGTGATCGCGCCGAGCCAGCGGATGGCGATCCCGCCGACCGGGCCGATCTCGTCGCGAAAGCCCCAGGCGCTTGTCGCCGCGCCGGGCAGCAGCGCGAAATTGCTCGTCGCATTGGCGACATTGGCGGGCAGGCCGACCGCGATCAGCGCAGGCAGCGTCGCAAAGGTGCCGCCGCCCGCGAGCGCGTTCATCGCGCCGCCGATCAGGCCTGCGCCTGCCGCCAGCGCGAGCGTCGAGGCATCAACCAAGCGTTGCGGCTTCCTCTGCCTCGGCGCGGTCGCGTTCGGCGCGGGTCTGTTTGACCGCCGCCGTTTTCAGCTGGCCGCAGGCGGCGTCGATGTCGCGCCCGCGCGGGGTGCGGATCGGGGCGCTGATGCCGGCGTCGAAGACGATCTTGCTGAAGGCGCGGATCCGCGCGGGCGACGAGCATTCGTACGGCGCGCCGGGCCACGGGTTGAACGGGATCAGATTGACCTTGGCGGGCAGGCGATAATGCTCGATCAGCCGGACGAGCTCGTGCGCGTCGGCGTCGCTGTCGTTTTTTCCCGCAAGCATGACATATTCGAAGGTGATCCGCCGCGCATTGTTGGCGGCGGGATAGTCGGCGCACGCCTGAAGCAGCTCCTCGATGCCGTATTTGCGGTTGATCGGGACGATCTCGTCGCGAACCTCCTTGGTCACCGCGTGGAGCGAGACCGCGAGGTTGACGCCGATCTCCTCGGCGCAGCGCGCCATCATCGGGACGACGCCGCTGGTCGACAGCGTGATGCGGCGCTTTGACAGCGCGAGCCCGTCGCCGTGCATGACGATCCTGAGCGCGTCGCGGACATTGTCGAAATTGTAGAGCGGTTCGCCCATCCCCATCATGACGATGTTGGTCAGCATGCGCGCGCCGGTGCCATAGGCCGAGCTGTATCCGGCGTCGGGCTCGTCTTCGTCGTCGAGGGCGAGGTCGTCCTCGGGATCGCTGCCGAGGCCGGCCATCGTCCCCTTGGGCCATTCGCCCAGCGCGTCGCGCGCGAGCATCACCTGGCCGACGATCTCGCCCGGCGTCAGGTTGCGCACGAGGCGCATCGTGCCGGTGTGGCAGAAGGTGCAGTTCAATGTGCAGCCGACCTGGCTCGACACGCACAGCGTGCCGCGGCTTTCGTCGGGGATGAAGACCATCTCGTAATCCTGCGCGTCGGCCGAGCGCAGCAGCCATTTGCGCGTGCCGTCCTCGCTGACCTGCGCCTCGACGACCTCGGGCCGGCCGATGACGAAGCGTTGCGCCAGCCACGGGCGCAGCGTCTTGGCCATGTCGGTCATCGCCTCGAAATCGGTCAGGCCGCGATGATAGGTCCAGTGAAACAGCTGCTTGGCGCGCAGCTTGGCCTGTTTGGGCTCAAGCCCCGCCTCGGTCAGCGCGTCGCGAATCTGGTCGCGGCCGAGGCCGAGCAGGTCGATGCGGCCATCTGCGCGCGGGGTGACGTTATTGACGAGACCTGGGCGCGGAACGGGCACCGGGTCGATATGGCCGGGAATCTGCATGATGCCCGCGCATATAGGCGCGCGAAGCGGTTTCGTCACCCCATGGCGTCGTTGGCTAGGCCGCGCGCGCGCAGCCGAGCGCCGCGGCGTCGATCGCGGTGGCCGCACCCTTGAGGTCGTAGCCGTCGCCGGCGATGCGCATCGTGCTCGCCGACCGGATCGCGGCGATGATCGCGGCGTCGCTGCGCGCGTCCGCCGCCCAGACGTTGCGTCCCGACCCGACGAGCGCGAAGCGCGCCGAGCCGATCGTGATCGCCGGCTTGGCGGTGGCGGCGAGCGGGCGCGAGAGGCGGGCGTAGAATTGCCCGCGAATGCGCGCGCGCGGCCAATAGGCGATCGAGGCATAGGCGCCGCTGCGCCGTGCCGACCCGCCGGGCTGCGCGATCGCATAGCAGCGCGCGGCGGGCGCGGGGTCGCGGAATGCGCCCCAGCCCGAGAATATGCCGAGCGAGTCCGCCGCCAGCGCCGGGGCGGCGACGAGCAGCGGCGCAAAAAGGAAAAAAATCGTCCGTTTGATCATGCTGCCAGCGCGAATCGCGCAAAATAACCATGGTGGCAAGCGCGCGTTGCCCGATATGGCGGCAATCATGGGCGCGACCGGCTTGCTAGGGGCGAGATTCTCGTTAAGGAAGGCAGGGACTTTTCCGGCGATTTCACGGGCGCGATTCCCCAGTCCTTGGGGAACAGCAGCGCGCCCCGGCGACCGGAAGCTGAGAGGGAGCGAAACGGGTTCATGAAAGCGACGATAGAGCGCGCGACACTGCTCAAATGCCTGGGCCATGTGCAATCGGTGGTGGAGCGGCGCAACACCATCCCGATCCTGTCCAACGTCCTGATCGAGGCCAATGCCGACGGGTCGATCCGGCTGATGGCGACCGACCTCGACCTGCAGGTCGTCGAAACGATCGCCGCGCAGGTGGAAACGCCGGGCACGACGACGGTCTCGGCGCACCTGTTGTTCGAAATCGCGCGCAAGCTGAAGGAAGGATCGCAGGTCCTGCTGTCGGCCGCCGACGGCAAGATGCTGGTCCAGTCGGGCCAGTCGCGGTTCAACCTGCCGACGTTGCCGCGCGACGATTTCCCGGTCATCGCCGAGGGCGATCTCGGCACCTCGTTCGAGCTGCCGGTGGCGACCTTGGTGCAGATCATCGACAGCACGCGCTTTGCGATCTCGACCGAGGAAACGCGCTATTACCTCAACGGCATCTTCCTCCACGTCGCCGATGACGAGGGCAGTTCGGGCGCGGTCCTGAAAGCCGCCGCGACCGACGGCCACCGGCTGGCGCGCGTGACCGTGCCGCGCCCCGACGGCGCGCAGGGCATGCCCGACGTCATCGTCCCGCGCAAATGCGTCGCCGAGCTCAGGAAGCTGCTCGACGAGAGCGACGGCAATGTCGAGGTCAGCCTGTCGGCATCGAAGATCCGCTTCACGCTGGGCAGCGCGATCCTGACGTCGAAGCTGATCGACGGCACCTTCCCCGATTACAACCGCGTCATCCCGACGGGCAACGACAAGCTGCTCAAGATCGATCCCAAGGCGTTCATGGAAGGCGTCGATCGCGTCGCCACGATCGCCAGCGAAAAAACGCGCGCGGTCAAGATGGCGGTCGAGGCGGGCAAGGTCACGCTGTCGGTGACCAGCCCCGAAAACGGTACCGCGTCGGAAGAAGTCCCCGGCGATTACGGCGCCGAGGCCATCGAGATCGGCTTCAACGCGCGCTATCTGCTCGACATCCTCGCGCAGATCGAGGGCGATACCGTCGAGCTCCATCTCGCCGACGCCGCCGCGCCGACGCTGATCCGCGAAGGCGACAACAATCCCGCGCTCTACGTGCTGATGCCGATGCGCGTGTAACAGCGAAGGCGCATGTAAAAACTGTCGCCCAAAGAACTAGTCTGGGCGAGGGCGTCCGGACTTCCAGCCCTATTTCGCCGCTGCCGCGCTGACGCGCCAGATGACGTTGCTGACGTCGTCGGTGACGAGCAGGCTGCCATCCTTGGCGATGGTGACGCCGGTCGGGCGGCCATGCGCGCTGTCGCCATTGTCGGCGAGGAAGCCGGTGAGCACGTCGACCGGCAGGGCCTCGGCGGGTTTGCCGGCGGCGCCGAACTTGACGAACACGACCTTGTAGCCGGCGGCGGGTTCGCGGTTCCACGATCCGTGCAGCGCGATGAAGGCGCCGTTGGTCCATTTGTCGCCGAGCTTGGCGCCCTGCGCGAAGGTCAGGCCGAGCGGAGCGACGTGGCTGCCGAGGGCGTAGGCCGGGCGCTTGGTGTACTGGCGCAAGTCGGACGGTGCCTCGTCGCTGATGCGCTTGTCGAAATAGCCGCCCCAGTAATACCATGGCCAGCCGAAGAAATCGCCCTCGGTCACGTCGGTGAGGTAATCGGGGACGAGGTCGGAGCCGAGCTGGTCGCGTTCGTTGACGACGACCCACAGGCTGTCGGTGCCGGGCAGCCAGGCGAGGCCGACGGGATTGCGCAGGCCGGTCGCCCAGGGGCGCCAGGCGCCGGTCGCGACGTCGATTTCGAGGATCGCGGCGCGGCAGAATTCGGGCGGGAAACCCTTTTTCCAGACGCATTTTTCCTTTTCGACGCCGTTTTCGCCGGCGTTGCTGTTCGATCCGACGGCAACGTAGAGGAATTTTCCGTCGGCGCTGGCGACCATGTTCTTGGTCCAGTGATAATTGGGCGACTGCGCGGGCAGCGGCGCGACCTTGCGGCCCTTGGCGGTGATCCTGGTTTCATCCTCGACATAGGGATAGGCCATGATCGCATCGGTGTTGGCGACGAAAAGCGTGTCGCCGACCAGCGCCATGCCGAAGGGCGAATTCAGTCCCTCGAGATAGGCGACCTTGAGGTCGGCGCGGCCGTCGCCGTCGACGTCGCGCAGCAGCGTGATGCGGTTGGCGCTCGGCACGCCCGCCCCCGCCTTGGCCATCAGCCGTTCCATGATCCAGCCGGTGATGCCGCTGGTCGGGGCGGCGGGCTTGTTGGTTTCGGCGACGAGGACGTCGCCATTGGGCAGCACCAGCATCGAGCGCGGATGATCGAGCCCGTCGGCAAAGGCGTTGACCGCGAGGCCGGCGGCGGCGATCGGCGTCGCGCCGTCGTCCCAGCCCGAGATTTCGGCGATGTTGACGGTCGGAATCGTTTCGGGGCGCGGGGCGTCGAGTGCGGCTTCGGCGGGGACGCGGCCGCTCAGCTGTTCGGTCGTGAAGCGCGCGACGTCGGGGCGCGACAGGAACCAGCCGAGCACGATGAGCGCCAGGACGATGACGGCAAGGGCGATGCGCCAGTTCTTTTTCATGACAAATGGTCCAGTGATCCGTTGCACGCACGACAATGCAGGCCCGCAGGCGCGGTGACAAGCGGCAAGCGGTTCATCGCGAGCGCGACAGGCGGTCGGACAGCATCACGATCAGCGCCGCGACGATGCCCGCGCCGAGCCCGGCGAGCAACCCGATCACGGGCTGGCCCTGGCGTCCGCCGAACCACGCGCCGGCAAGCGGCAGCAGGGCGATGAAAATGCCGCCGGCGATGGGGTTGCGCGTACGCTGCGCCCGCGGGCGATCGGGTTCGGATGGGGGTGACCGGTTCATGCGCGAAGCTTTGCCACGATCGGCGCTGCGGGGGAAGGGGGCGGGGGCGCATCCGAACATCCCTAATGCGGCGTTGACCGTCATCCATCAGCCTTTGGTGAGGCGCTGCGGCTAGAGCGATGCGCAAGCAGCAGGATGCCATGATGACCATACCGACCCTTCGCATCGATACTTCGCGCAGCCGCGCCGCGGACTCGGGGGTCTCCCCCTATGACGATGCGGAAGCACTGATCGAGCGGTTCGGCATGCATGCCGGCTTCGAGGCGGCAGCGCTGGCCGAGCACAGCCGCTCGCTGGGCAACCACGTGCATTTCTGTCGCTGGCGTCAGGTCGAGCGGCTGATCGTCACGTTGAGCGATCCGGCGCCGGTGCCGACCGGATGCGTCCATTGAACGCGGCGAGGTGTCAGGCGGTCTGACGCGTGAGGCGTGGATCGGCCTCGATGCTCCGCAGCGTCGTCGGCGTCGGTGCGGCGGGGCCCCCCTGGCCGATCATTGCCTGGAAACCGGTGAGGAAGCGCGCGCCGCGGTCGGTCAGCTTGACGAAGATGTTGCGCTTGTCGTTCTCATCGCGCTGGCGGCGCAGGAAGCCGAGCGAGGCGAGCTTGTTGAGCGCGCGCGTCACCACCGGTTTCGATACCGACAGCGCGGCGGCGAGGCCGCGGACGGTGTGCGGGCCGCAGGTCTGACGGACCAGCAGCAGGATCGCCATCTGGCGGTTGGTGAGGTCGGGTTCGCCCGAACGAACATAGGCGACCAGCGTGCGCATCCATTCGTCGAGTATCTTGATTGCCAATTTGACCTCCTGAATACCGAATCGCACCGGGCCACGGCACGAAGTTCGATAGATATCGCATTGCTATCGGGACCAACGCGCGATGCGCCCAAGGGTTGCACGGCGATTGCCGCGATCGCGCGTTAAACCGCGCTAATTGCGTGGATAGCGTTGCTGCAGCATGGCCCAGGTGGCGCGCAGGCCGAGCGCGGCGCCGCCCTTGGGCCGGCCGGGCTTGGCGGCCGGTTGCCAGGCGAAGGTATCGAAATGCGCCCAGGCGATGTCGTCGCCGACGAATTTCTTGAGGAACAGCGCGGCGGTGACCGATCCCGCGAAGCCGCCCTCGGCGGCGTTCGAGATATCGGCGATGTCCGACGACAGCATCTCGGTGTAATTGTCCCATAGCGGCATGCGCCAGCAGGCGTCGTCGTTCGCCGTGCCGCCGTCGAGCAGCGCCTCGGCGAGATCGTCGTCATTGGCGAACAGGGCGGGCAGATCGGGACCCAAGGCGACGCGCGCGGCGCCGGTCAGCGTCGCGAAATCGATCATCAGCTCGGGATTTTCCTCGCTCGCGCGCGTCAGCGCGTCGCCCAGGATCAGCCGCCCCTCGGCATCGGTATTGCCGATCTCGACGGTCATGCCCTTGCGGCTGGCGAGAATGTCGCCGGGGCGCAGCGCGTCCTCGGATATCGCGTTTTCCACGGCGGGGACGACAAGGTGCAGGCTGACCGGCAGCCGCGCGTCCATCACCATGTCGGCGAGGGCGAGCGCGTGGGCGCTGCCGCCCATGTCCTTCTTCATGTTGCGCATGCCGCTCGCGCCCTTGATGTCGAGCCCGCCCGAATCGAAGGTGACGCCCTTGCCGACGATCGCGATGCGCGGATGCTTGGGGTCGCCCCAGGCGAGTTCGATCAGCCGCGGCGCGTGTTTCTTGCCCGCCGCGCGCCCGACCGCGTGAACCATCGGATAGCCGGTGGCGAGCGCGTCGCCGCGCGTGACGGTGAGTTTCGCGTCGCGCGCCTTGGCGATCGCCGCCGCCGCCGCCTCGAGATCGGCGGGGCCCATGTCGGCGGCGGGGGTGTTGACGAGATCGCGCACCAGCGCGGTCGCCTTGGCCTCGCGCACGATGCCGTCGATCCGGCCGACTTCGGGGGTGAGGAGAATACGCGGGCCGGTATCGGCGGTGTCGTCGGGTTTCTTGTAACGGTCGAAGCGGTGCTGCGCGACCATCCAGCCGAACAGGGCGGGACCTGGCGCACCCTCGGCGAGGCGATAGCTTCCCGCAGGCAGAACGGCGGGCAGCTTGGCGAGACACCAGCTCGACAGGCTGTCGGCGTCGGCGACGACGGTGACGACCGCCCAGTCGTCGGGCTTCTCACCGGGCAGGATCGCGCAGGCATAGCCCTTGGGCCGCAATTGCTGCGCGGCGAGCGCGGCGCGAACGCGCTCGGGCTGTTTGCCGAGCCATGCGTCGAAGCCGGTTTCGTCGACGATGTGGACGAGATGGGCCGATTGCCCCTTGTCGGGACGGACGAGTTGTTCGAAATCTGTCATAGGCGACAGATAGTGGCGCCGCGCGATTTGTCTAATGGCAAGGGGCGAAAAGGAGACGACAATGGCGATGCGCAGCGCGATCTTCCTGATGGCGGCGGCGACGGTGGGCCTGGCGGCCTGCGGCGATCGGGCGGGCGACCCGGCCCCGCGCGATCAGGGACCGGCGGCCGCCTCGACGGCGTCCGGCGACGATGCGCCCGCTGCCGATAGCGGCGCGGCCGGCGCGACCGATGGCGGGACGGGGGGCGAAAAAACCGAAATCGCCAACGAGCTATTCGAGTTTTCGTTCGAGATCCCCGCCGAGGCGGCGGCAATCCCCGCGCTCGCGGCGGCGTTGCGCGCCGAACGCGGCAAGGCGCGCGCCGAACTGGAAACGCAGGCGCGCGAGGCCAGGCGCGATGCCGCGGCGAGCGACTTCCCCTATCACGCTTATGCCTATGACAAGAGCTGGGAGCGCGTCGCCGACCTGCCCGACTGGCTCAGCCTGTCGGCGACGATCTATACCTTCAGCGGCGGCGCGCACGGCATGACGGTGTTCGATTCGCTGGTGTGGGACAAGCGCGCCGACGCGCCGCTCGACCCGATCGCGATGTTCGTAGACAAGGCCGCGCTCAACGCGGCGATCAAGCAGCCCTTTTGCGCCGAGCTCGACCGCCAGCGCGCCGAAAAGCGCGGCGAACCGATCGCCAGCGGGGTGGGCGAATTCAACAAGTGCCTCGACCCGGCCGATTCGACGATCATTCTGGGCTCGTCGAACGGGCGCAAATTCGATCGCATCGGCGTGCTGATCACGCCCTATGACGCGGGGCCCTATGCCGAGGGCGCGTACGAGGTGACGCTGCCGGTGACCGACGCGGTGATCGCGGCGATCAAGCCGCGTTTTCGACCGGCGTTTTCGTCGGCGCGCCGACCCCGGGCGAGCTGAAGCGGAGCACGCCGTCGTTGATCGGCGCCTTTCTGAGCAGCTTGCGATCGAGAAAATAGTTCTGGTTGAGCTTCCACGGCAGCCGGTCGCCCTGTTTGGGCAGGATGGCGAGCGCGCGCTCGACATAGCCGCTTGTAAAATCGAGCATCGGTTCGGGCGCGATCGCGCCGTCGGGCACCGGCGTCGCGACGCGCGCGCCGCGAGCGTCCATCGCGTTGAGCAGGCGGCCGATATATTCGGACGTGAGGTCGGCCTTCAGCGTCCAGCTGGCGTTGGTATAGCCGAAGGTGATCGCGAAATTGGGCACGCCCGAAAACATCACGCCGCGATAATTGAACGTCTTGCTGAAATCGATCGGCGCGCCGTCCAGTGAAAACGCCGCGCCACCGCCGACCTGGAGCCTGAGGCCCGTCGCGGTGACGATGATGTCGGCGGGGAGCAGCTCGCCCGAGGCGAGGCGGATGCCGTCAGCCTCGAAGCGGTCGATCGTGTCGGTAACGACGCTGGCGCGGCCGGCATTGATCGCGGCGTAAAGATCTCCGTCGGGGATCAGGCAGACGCGCTGGTCCCACGGGTTGTAGCGCGGGGTGAAGTGCTTTTTGGCCAGCTCGGCGCCGATATTGTCGGCAACCCATTTGGTCATCGTCGCCTTGACCTTGGCCGGCTTCGCGCGGGCGCGGGTGAAGAAGAAGCGGCCCAACAGGACGTTCTTCCAGCGGGTGATGGCATAGGCCCAGCGATCGGGCAGCACCTTGCGCAACGCATTGGCGATGGCGTCCTCGCCCGGGCGGCTGACGACATAGGTCGGCGATCGCTGCAGCATCGTCACATGGCCGGCGGTCTTGGCCATTTCGGGCACCAACGTCATCGCCGTCGCGCCCGATCCGACGACGACGACGCGCTGACCCGCGTAATCCAGATCCTCTGGCCAGAATTGCGGGTGGACGATCGTTCCGGCGAAATCCTCGCGCCCGGCGAATTCGGGGTCGTGCGGGTTGTCGTAGTCGTAATAGCCCGAGCACATGAAGAGGAAGCTGCAGCCGATCGTGTCGGTGGTGCCGTCGGGCAGCCGTGCCGTCACCGTCCAGCGCGCGTCGGCGGTCGACCAGTCGGCGGCGATCACCTTGTGGCCGTAAGCGATCTTGTCGTCGATCGCGTGTTCGGCGGCGGTCGCGCGGACATAGCGCAGGATCGAAGGCCCGTCGGCGATCGCCTTGTTGTCGGTCCAGGGGCGGAAATTATAGCCCAGGGTGAACATGTCGCTGTCCGAACGGATGCCGGGATAGCGGAACAGGTCCCAGGTGCCGCCGCTGGCGTCGCGCCCCTCCCAGATTGCCACGCTCTTCTGCGGGCAGTCGCGCGCCAGATGGACGGCGGCGCCGATGCCCGAGAGGCCGGCGCCGACGATGAGGACGTCGACATGGCGGGTGCCGGTCGAGGGCTGCGGACGAGCGGGCGCGTTCATGGCGGCGAGCTTATTGACACCGATGCAAATTGCAACGGGTTTGACCGATTACGCCCGGGCGCGCGCTATTTGGGTTCGACGATCAGATAGGCGACGGTGGTGTCGCCGATGTTGACGATCTCGTGCCAGGCGCTGCCGTCGCTCCAGAAGCTGCTGCCGGTGGCGAGATCGACCTCGCGCGTGCCGCCTGGGTCGGTGATGCGGACGCGGCCGCCCGACAGCGCATAGCCGAAATTGGGCGCGTGATAGTGGCGTTCATGGCCGACGCCGGGGCGAAAGGTGCAGCGCAGGACGCGTTGCCGCGCATCGTCGCGCAGCAGTTCGCACACCGATTGCCCGCGCCAGCCGGCGGCGAGCGGATCGGGCAGGCCCGATTGCGGGCGCGGTGTTATTGCGGCGCAGGCGGCGAGCGCCAGCGGCAGCATCGCCAGCGTCATCGGGCGTCCCGGACGGGCAATGCGCGAGGTCGCGCGGAAGCTGGGGGCGTTCATCGCGGCGACCCTATGGCGACGCGAGTGAATTGCAAGCTTCAGCACGAGACGGTGATCGACGTTTCATTCGACGCCATGGCGACGAGGGCGATGAGGTTGCGTTTGCGCACTTTATGAGCGGCTAGCCCGCGGGCAAGGCCGAGACCTTTGCCGACGCCTTCCTCGACAAGGAAACACACGCGCGGGCGGCTGGTCGGGGTGGCGTTCGATGCCGAAGGCGATCCCCTGATCAACGACGATGTCGCCAATGTGGTGTGGTGGGTTCGTGCGGTGACACGGGCTGCTGACTAGCGCAGGCGGCAACCGAAATGCATGTAGCCAACTTGAATGAAGCAATATGCTACTTGCCGACGTTAAGCTTCTATTTTCCTTCAACATAATCGCCGAAGGCGGCTGCTTTGCACGTTTCTACGGTGGGCCAATCTGACGAAGCTGCATACTTCCGGGCCGACTGGGCGACATGCTTTAAGTAATGCTCATATCGGGGGCTGTACGGAGACACACGCTCTTTAATGCAATCGTAGGCCGTTAGGACAGCAGCCTCTCTACAGACCACTTCCAATATGTCATAGCCTTCGTAAGAGCCGAGCAGGCCAATGTGCAAAGCATCTCGCTCGATTTGATCCTCGCTGCCCAAGCTTCGGAGCGCCTCTGCGAGCGCTAAAAAGCTATCGGATAATACGAGAAGTGGATCCTTCCGCATCTTAAAGGACCGAAATGAGAGCGGGGATGTATTGCACATTCCTATGAATCAAATGTCGGCTTTCCAGCCATGCCGCACCGATCGCTGACAAATGACAGCATTTCATCTTTATAGTCCGATCGCCCCGAACAGATCATGCTCGTCGGCGTCCTCGATGAGGGCGTCGACGATGTCGCCCTGCTTCAGGCTGGCTGGGACGTTGCGGAGGTAGACGTGGCCGTCGATTTCGGGCGCGTCGGCCTGGCTGCGGCCGGTGGCGCCGATGTCGCCGTCCTCATCGGCGTCGCCGACGATGTCGATGATGACGGGGAGCGTGCGGCCGACCTTGGCCTGCAGTTTCGCGGCGCTGAGCGCGGCGGTCTTTTCCATCAGCCGGGCGAAGCGTTCTTCCTTGAGCTCCTCGGGCACCGGATCGGGCAGCGCGTTGGCGCGTGCGCCCTCGACGGGTTCGAAGCGGAAGCCGCCGACACGGTCGAGCTGCGCCTCGTCGAGCCAGTCGAGCAGGTACTGGAAGTCCTCCTCGGTCTCGCCGGGGAAGCCGACGACGAAGCTCGAGCGGATGGTGAGATCGGGACAGATATCGCGCCACGCCTTGACGCGCTCGAGCACCTTGGCGTCGTTCGCCGGGCGGCGCATGCGTTTGAGCACCGCGGGCGCGGCGTGCTGGAAGGGGATGTCGAGATAGGGCGTGATCAGCCCGTCGGCCATCAGCGGGATGACCGCGTCGACGTGCGGATAGGGATAGACGTAGTGCAGCCGGACCCAGGGCGGCGAGCCTTCGGGGGTTCTGAGGCCGCCGAGCTCGCGGGCGAGGTCGGTCATGTGCGTGCGGATCGTATGGCCGTGCCACTGGCGGTCCTCGTGGCGGACATCTACCCCATAGGCGGACGTGTCCTGCGAGATGACGAGCAGTTCCTTGGTGCCCGCCGAGACGAGCTTTTCAGCCTCGCGCAGGACCGCGTCGATGCGGCGGCTGACGAGCTTTCCGCGCAAATCGGGGATGATGCAGAAGCTGCACGCGTGGTTGCAGCCCTCGGCGATCTTCAGATAGCTGTAGTGGCGCGGGGTGAGCTTCAATCCGCCCTCGGGGACGAGGTCGACGAACGCATTTGGTACAGGCGGCACCGCGTCGTGAACCGCATTGACGACGGCCTCATACTGGTGCGCGCCGGTGATCGCGAGCACGCCCGGATGGCGCGCGCGGATCAGGTCTGCTTCGCTGCCCATGCAGCCGGTGACGATGACGCGGCCGTTCTCGGCGATCGCCTCGCCGATCGCGTCGAGGCTTTCCTCCTTGGCGCTGTCGAGAAAGCCGCAGGTGTTGACGAGCACGACGTCGGCGCCGGCGTAATCGGGCGACAGCGCATAGCCGTCGCTCCTCAGCTTGGTAAGGATGCGTTCGGAATCGACCAGCGCCTTGGGGCAGCCGAGCGAAACCATGCCGACGCGCGGGGCGGGCGGGAAGCGGGTGAGGGTGTCTGTCATGCGAGGCGAGCGCCTCTAGACGATATCGCGGGCGATGTCACGCCGCAGTGGCGATGCCGAGCGCGCGGCTATTCGAAATCCTCGCCCGGCACGATCTCGACGAGCAGGTCGCCGGGCTGCAGCGCGTGGCATTCCTGTTCCCAGAAGCCGTAGGGCACACCGTTGCGATAGACGCGCGCGACGAGCTTGCGGCGCAGGTCGGCGACCGATTTTCCGACCTCGTCGGGCGTTACTTCGCGTTCGATCAGCTTGACCCGGCCGGTGACGCTGGCGAGGTCGGCCATATATTCGGCGATATGTTCGCCATGCGCCGACCCGGCGAGCAGCAGTCCGGCGAAGTTGACCGGGTTGATGACGTTGGTCGCGCCCGCCTGGCGCGCCAGCAGCTCGTTGTCCGAAGAACGCACGACGACGCTGATCGGCACGTCGGGGGCGAGGTGGCGGATGGTCAGCACGATCAGGATCGAGGCGTCGTCGCGTCCCGCCGACACAATCGCCGATTGCGCGCGCGCGACTTTGACGTCGATCAGCGTTTCGTCGCGCGTCGCGTCGGCGGCGAGCACGTTGCAGCCGAGCGCCTCGGCAACCGCGAGCCGCTCCTCGTCGCTGTCGATGACGACGATGTCGGTCGCGGCCGTGCCGCGCGCGATCAGTTCCTTGACCGCTTCGGAGCCCGAGGTGCCGAAGCCGGCGACGACGACATGGCCGTCGAGACGTTTCTGAATGTTGCGCATGCGCCAGTTGTCCCATGTTCGTTGGAAGACGAAATTATACGCGCTGCCGATGAAGATCAGCACGACGAAGATCCGGATCGGCGTCACCACCAAGGCATCGAACATGCGCGCCTGCTCGGTAACCGGGGCGATGTCGCCATAGCCCGTCGTGGTGATCGAGATCATCGTGAAATAGACGACGTCGAGAAAGCTGACGTCGCCGTCATAATTGTCGCGCAGCCCCTCCTTGTCGAACCAGTGGACCGCGATCGCGATGCCGATCAGCGCGAGGACCGACAGGACGCGCCACGCGATCGCGATCCACGCCGGTGTGTTCGACGAGCGCGACAGCGTATCGTACTGCCCCTGGACCGGCCGTTTGCGCGGTGCCGGCATCAGTCGGCGAAGCGCGCGGCGAGCGCGTCCATCGACGGATAATGCGTCAGTTCGAGGTGGAGCGGGGTGACCGCGACATAGCCGTCGGCGATCGCTTCGAGGTCGCTTTCGCGGCCCGGCGTATGTTCGACCGCCTGCAGGCCGAACCAATAATAGCGAAAGCCGCGCGGGTCGCGGCCCTCGACGATGCTGCCGCGGCTATAGTCGTGGAAGCCCTGGCGCGCGACGCGGATCCCCTTGACCTCGGCGGCGGGGAGCGCGGGGAAGTTGACGTTGATCAGCGTGCGCTTGGCGAACGGCATGTCGACGAGCTTGCGCACGACGTCGACGCCCCAGTGTGCGGCCGCCGCGAAGGGCACGTCGTTGCCCATATTCTCGCGCGCGGTGACCTGGCTCAGCGCGATCGAGCGTATGCCGGCGAGGCTGCCCTCGACCGCGGCCGAGACGGTGCCCGAATAGGTGACGTCGTCGCCGAGGTTGGCGCCGCGATTGACCCCCGACAGGATCAGGTCGGGCTTGTCCCCGCCCATGATTTCGCCGAGCGCGAGCATCACCGCGTCGGTCGGCGTGCCGGTGACCGAAAAATGCTTCTCGCCGTGCTTGCGCACGCGCAACGGGCGCGACAGCGTGAGCGAATGGCCTGCGCCCGACTGTTCCTCGGCCGGGGCGACGATCCAGATGTCGTCGCTCAACTGGCGCGCGATGCTTTCGAGCACCTTGAGGCCGGGGGCGTGGACGCCGTCGTCGTTGGTCAGGAGGATCCGCATCAGCCGGCCTTCGCGTCGGGGACGAGCCGTTCGATGCCGCCCATGTATGGCTTGAGGACATCGGGAACGACGACGCCGCCGTCGGCCTGCTGGTAATTTTCGAGCACCGCGACGAGCGTCCGGCCGACCGCAAGGCCCGAACCGTTGAGCGTGTGGACAAAGGCTGTGCCCTTGCCGCCCTCCGGTCGGTAGCGAGCGTTCATCCGGCGCGCCTGGAAATCGCCGCAGTTCGAGCAGCTCGAAATCTCGCGATAGGCGTCCT
>Ga0100392_1000415_pt1 | contig 39830 bp, 22 predicted proteins | sample CryGeymeta201516_FD_81548 | JGI IMG/M metagenome (GOLD analysis project Ga0100392, IMG submission 81548) | Groundwater microbial communities from Crystal Geyser aquifers in Utah, USA - Crystal Geyser metaG 2015-16 | ecosystem: Environmental > Aquatic > Deep subsurface > Groundwater | place: USA... | reverse complement strand
GGCTGGATAGCTTATAAAGTAAGGATTAAGATGTTTTGGCTTATTTTAACTGAAATCTAACTGAAGTGATTTTTTGAGTCGTTGAACCCTTATGCTTCATGTAATCGATTACAGAGGGAGTAGGTCTGCTGTAATTAATGTTCACAACTACGGTGATATCCTTCTAGACCACAGGATTGATTAGGTCATGATCAAATCGTAGATTTTCCAATTGAATCTCTTGGAACTGCGTTTCCAATCGATTCCTTCGACGCCGCGCCACGGTGGACACAAAGAACATTGTCGCTACTAGAAGAACAGACAGTGCAATGCCAAACTTGTGAGCTGCTTTTGGTCCATCGCGGGTCGCCGAATAGTTTGCCGCGTAAGGTTTAGAAGCTACTGGTTGCTCTGCTGTGGAAATTGGTTCGGGAGAGCGCTCCAAAGGGTCTGGCGCTGGAGCTGGTGCCGACTCTTCTGGAGCTATGGGAACATGCTCGCCCGTATATAACAAGTCCAAAGGCGTGTCTTGGTCACAAACGCTACTGCTGTCCTCTGCAGCCTCAGCAAAGCCGACTCGTTTGTTGACGAAATCGTACACCGAGTAGTACTTAGTAAGAAAGGTATCTCCCAGAACCCAGCCCTGCATATTGTTGTTTTAGATGGTATTGTTGGATTAGCAACGATAATATACGCAGCACTTGAGAAAACGTTAGAAAAACGCATACTTACGGGAATATCGCTGTTGCCGGCCAATCTTAAAAGACAGAGTGGGCCCATGCTAGTATCAATTTCTTGTAGCAGCTCTTCTCTTCCCAGAAAATAACTCACACCATCCGCAACAAATTCTATTGGATGAAATGTTTCTTGGTCACATTCAATCGATGCCGCTTCAAATCCGAAAGGATTGGTACACTCTACAATATCTGGATCTTGGCCCTCGGGCATGTTGAAACATACTGCCTTGTTTCGTTCTGCCGCGTACCCAATAGCATCGACAGGTCCCACTAAATAGGTTGACCCACTGTCTACAAGAGCTAAGGAGCTAGCCGCTGTCAGAGGAGTATCGCCCAGCTTCACGGCGTCTAATTTAAAATCCCAGTATCCTTCAAAGACGGATCCATCCTGCAGATTGAATTGTCCCAACTTGTGCCAATGGATGCACCCTTCGTAGTGCCTTTGGTCGACGCCACCAAAGACTAGCTCCGAATGAGCCCCCGATGCAGGAGCATTGCCGTGAATTGAATTGCCTTGATTATCTGGTTCCATGTCACTGGGGTTCATCCCGATTTCCTCGGCGGACGGATAGTCATCTTGGTGATTGAAGTAGATACTGAAAACAGGATGGCGCAATATGTGTGCCAAATTGCTCAAGGGACTTTTTCCATTGTTATCCATATTAAATGCCAATCCAAAAACACCTTCTTCGATGGCACACGTTTCATAGTGCTGGAGAGATGTTACCGCTCCAAACACTTGATTTGGAATTTCCACAAAGTCGCCGATTCTCAAAATATCTTGGGCATACTTTCCCTGTACTTGCTCTCCGTCCTCATATTGTGCCAAAAATTGTTCATTTCCGGGATTCGTATATGTCGACGAAGCTTTGGAGTTGTACTTTCGCCAGGCGTGAAAGACATCGCAAGTTGCGTCGCATTCGTGGCTGGGAACCCAAATGTCTGACGAGCCAGTATCAAAGTCCAAAATAAAAGGTTGAGGAGGTGTACCGATGGTAACTTCACCTGTCCATAAGATGGTATGACAGTTTGATAAGGCCAACGATCCAATAGAATCTGAACCTGTTTGGCCGTTGTCATTCTCGAGGTTCCGTGATCGTTGTTGTCGCCAGTTCCAGGTCTTGTTCGTTGGCTGGTGGCTGTCGGTGGCAGAAATATTGGCTTGCTGGATCCGAAGCTGTCGCAAACGGCGATGATGTTCGAACTGTCCAATACGAGCTTGGCGACGATTTTCAGAGTTTTGATGAAGGGGGATGGAGTAAACGCCGTGGTTTGTCATTATAATACATACAAGTTCTTAAAGTTAACTTCTTCTTGGTTATGAGTTATGAGAAATCTTCGGTATGAAAGTCATTCAACTTTTTAGCAAGGGAAAGAAGCCATGACTTGACTTAGTCCCGATAGGGAAAGAGTTAAATCAGTAAGGAAATTCAAAATGGACGACTGCATTCGGGTACAACAAAGGTAGATTTGCTTGTTCTGCGGAATGTTACATAATATCCTCCCTAACACAAAATTGTACGGATAGTAGATAGTAGTCTAGTTCTTCGATTATATTTTGTTTCAACAAAAGTTGTGGTGGGCGACGTAGAGTTGACTTGCTGCAATGGTGAAAGACAAAACCGAGCCCATTTATTCGTCACTTTCAAAATGCAACTCCTGCCATGGCCACTATACCAAAGTCATGGTAAATTTGAGTGGTTCCACGAGATAGGTAAGTCCTTTGTTTTCCGTTGGTAACTTCCATATTTCTTCGATCACACCGGAAGATTCTTCCAGCATGACTTCTCCCCAGACAGTATGTTGTGTTTTCCAAAACTCAGCAGGATTTTTGTACCAATCAATGAAAAAGTCGGGTCCCGACTTTCCACCTGCCCAGCCGACCATACCGCGTGTCATAATGGGACCGTGACAATTGTCTTTGTACTTTGGGTCAGTTCTTAACTCGTCGGGACACTCGCCCTTGGGAATTCGGTCGGGGATGCTGGGGTTTTTTATAATGCCTTGCAAGATTGCCTCTTTTTCGGCACGATAAAGAGTACAGCGTGGACAGTCTCCCGCTGTCACAATTTCTCGAATGTAGTCGGCACTCGGTTGAGATAAATCCTCGCGTAATTTTATTCGGATATCGCCGACGTTTGTCGTCAGAACCAGCACTTGTCCAGATAGCGATCGCCGCTCTTGCGGTTGGGGTTGGGGCAACTGTGGTTGGGGTAACTGTGGTTGTGGCTGCTGCTGCTGTCTCAGGCGTTGAGGACTTTGGAGTTGCAGTTGCAGTTGTTGCAGCTGCTGTGGTGACAGCTGGTTTTGGACCAATAGACCCTGAAGTGCGATTAAATACAAAATGCCAAACATGAGGAATACAATAACCAAGACAAAGGTAATAAATTCCCAAGGAATCCTTCGAGGTTCGGACCGTCCTCTTCGTCGTGCCAATGCAGTTGAATATGCCATCCTGCTTACTTGTTCGTTTGGTATAGGAAGTTATTATAATAAGTGAAGTGTGATGCAGCATGCAGCTAGCTCTTACAGTATTATTGTTTTGTGTTACTGGTAGACTAGCTAGAGTAAGTGACTTCGGCTTGTGACTTGCATAATTGAGTCCCTTTAGTGATTGAACGATCCTTGCCATCCAACTGGTTTTGTCTTCAGGGTTGCAACTCCAATCCCAATTTCACCCCGGGCTCAAATCCTAGTATTCAGGCTCCATTATTTATTTTCCAATGGCAGAAACAATATCCACTGTCGCAGTTACAGATACAGGCATTGACGAAATTGCCAGAAAAGTTGAAGATCACTTTGCTGATACTCTATTTGGTCCGGCTCCACTGGACAACATATGGTTTGGACAGGCAATGTGCTCGAAAACGTTTGCGTGATTTGGATCTAGCCACTTTGTCCCAAAATAGCGAAGTGATACTAGTAGCTGAGCAGACTCCTTCCCGTAAGATGTGAAATTTCTTCGGATGAGATCACGCATTCTTTATCCAATCGAGCAGTGTGAGAACTTTGTAAAAAATCTAATGTGCATCTACCCAAGCTCACCATTCACAGAGCAAGAATAAGAATTAAAACGGTCACGTAGCGGTGCCGGCATGCGTCTGGGAGAGCTATCTCTACTCCGAGTACTTGATTGGAACGATTTCCGTGCCGGGGGCTGGCTGAGCGTTGCATATTGATAGAGCGCACAAGAAAGAATCATCAGCAGCCTGCAAAAAGCTTAAAACACCCCCCAACCCTGAGTTTTGTTGCGCCAATAATAATAATTGTTGGCCCATACGGCTGACATCTAAACGTCATTAATCAGGTCTGACGTCTGAAACGGCTTGTTTCAATTATTAGTGGCTTTTGTTCCGCTGCTATCTACTCTACAAAATAATAGTAGTAATGTATTATTACACTACTACTAACGTATTATTACTCCTACTACAGTACGTACTGTTATTTGATAGTATGGATCAAAACTGACAGACCACGTCACAACTTCTGTTGTATACTATCACCGTGATGCCTGAGAATTTTTCATTTAATGCAAGTTCACCACGTAAGCTAATGTCGTTAATAATTTCAGTACCTGAAAATGGAAATCGCGCAAAAAGCCAGAAACCTTAAAAAGTTCTCAGAAAAAATATGATGCGAATTCTGCTTCAATCCAATTCAAATTCCGATGAGTGAGAATTGATGATGAAGTTCAGATACCAGTAGATGAAAACGATACTATCGACCAAAGGTCACAATTTATTTCAAAAATTCCTTTGCTCTAGTAAAAGGCAGCTATTACAGACAAGATGAGAACGATAAAGCGCATTCAGAGACTGGCAGGTATCAGTGCGGCCGTCATGGTTGGTGGTGGTTGCATTGGCACAAGTCATGCTTTCGCCCCCTCGACTGCGAGCAGTAGTATCGCAACTGTTGCAACGGTTCATCGCCCAACTCAGCTCCACATGGGAGGCTTTCCCCAAACAGAAGATGATATTCCTGTCCGTCCAAAGAAATCCAGGCGGTCACCCGAGCTACAAGCTATCGCAATGACTAGCGCCACCAACAGTCGGAGGCGACCTCGGCCAATGGGAGAGTCGTACGCGTCATCCGAACTAGAGCTAGACTATATCATTCCCAGCGAAAAGACATCCAGTGGTTTTGCAGCTACAAATATTAACGCTATGAAAGAATGGGCCTTGCCCGTCCTGTCAACATCACTGCTTATCACTGCCAACACTGTCGGTGCTTCCTGTCTGGTTCTTCCGGAACTGGCAGCTGGGCCGGGATTTTTGCCAACTCTCGGTATTGCCGCCATTACCTACCTAATCAATCTCATGTCGGGTCTGTGTCTGGCTGAAGTAGCTATTAAACAATACGAAGCCAGTGGCTCGGATGTTGCCAGTTCCTTCAAGAACTTTGCCGATACGTCCTTTGAGTCTCCCATGATATCCAGTGCCATTGCGGGGATCAGCATCTTAACGAATACCGGCATTTTGGCATTTACCTTTGCTAAAGCTGGAGAAGTTGGAAGCGAATTGACGGGAGGCTTGGTTGATCCCTTGACTGCCACGTTTGGCTTTGTCGGGATCGTAGGAACCTTGCTACGAACACTCGATGGAGAAAAACTCAGTGGTGTCGCTTCGATCTGCGTCGCTGGACTCTTTGTTTCATTTTCTGGACTTTTATTACCAGGACTGGCATCCGTTCAGGATCCCGTGGCCACACTCCTGGCTCCTGGTGTTACCGATGATTGTTTACTGGGATCCGTCGCCCAAGTATTTCCCATTTTGCTGCTAAGTTTGGTCTACCAAAACATTGTGCCCAGTGTGACCAAGATTTTGAATTACGATCGTCGAAAAACAACAGCCAGTTTGGCACTTGGATCATTCATTCCCTTTGTTATGTACATGGCCTGGTGCTTTGCTAGTATGGGTGGAGGCATTGATACGAGTTTGGGCTTTGCAGGACCTTTGATGACTGGATTTACTCTAGCCACTATTGCTGGCAGTTCCATAGGGACTACCATGTCTGTTGCCGAAGAATTTGACTCGTTTTTTAAGAGTGATGGAGGCGCGGAGATTGCTGCGATCGACGATCCTACGCCTATTGATACGAATTCGGAGACCTTTTCATTTCCAGCTGTGGCTGCATCGCTAGCAATCTCAATGGCGGGCGCAGTATGGGGTGGCGATGACATGACGGTCGCTCTGGGTTTGGCTGGAAGTATTGGAACCCCAATATTGTACGGTGCTGTTCCTGCGCTCATGGCCTGGAATCAACGGCAAGAATCACACTGTCAAAAGAAGAACTTGGTGCCGGGAGGAATGGCAAGCTTGGGGGCACTGGGATTGGCATCTACTGGATTTGTTGGTCAGGAACTGGCACGTGTAGTGGGAGATGCTGCCTCCATGGCCGGCGTTGTGGCGTGATACTGTAACAAAACATTTTTGTGAGCGGCTGTAATAAGACGAGCGAGGCAGGTAGGGACTACACATCATTGTACCTTCTCACTGTAAGAACTATTCTGTTTCGTAGGGTTAAAGCTATTACCTTCCCCTTAAAATTGCCCGCGCTGCCTACTGGTAGACTACTGTGTACTGTACATACTTTCAAAGTTTATTAGTCCCACGTTTCGTCATTGAATTCATTCTTCTAATAGGCCAGGTGTTACTGCGACTACTCTAGCAGGCCTCTCTACTAGTAGTAGCTGTGAACCACATTAGCTGCAATCCAAAACTTCGCAATTCTACTAAGGTGTCGAGGTACTGGAGACATAAGCAGCAGCAGTGTAAATAAATAACAGAATTTAGTCAAATCGATCTCTCTACTACTACTGAATTCTGCGAGGCATATTCTGACAGATTTTGACGGCTGTCACAGATTGCATGGACCTCGAAGTGACGATGACGAAAACAAACAAAAGAGTTCGTGCCGAAAATTTTGAAGATTAAGAAGTCTACTCGTGTGAAATTTTTCAACGGCGCAGTCACTCCTATGCCAAAGAACTGTTCCATACTACTGCTGTAGTAGTCTGCTACTTACCACGGTACCGGGTACCTGGTAGGTAGGTCTAAAAGCAGAACCAGGTACCGTAGGACTTGATCCTGAACTCATGAAAAAGACTGCGCATCACTCCGTAAAAGGGGACGTCACTAAATGACTGGCCAACGAAGACAGCAAGCAGCCTTACCAGGTACCAGGTACCAATCGGCGCGTTGTTCGCTTGAGAACAGAAATCGTCAATTAATGTCGACGGAAACTTAAAGCATTTTGTTCAGAATATTTACACTTGATCACAATTAAATTGGAATTCTGCCGTGTTTTACAAAGTTCCGAGAAACTGAGAATAAGAACTTTTTTCCATCTGTCTTTGTGCCAACTCCGAGTGTTACTGGTACGAATTAAAAATAATAATTTACCAACAAGATCAACATAATAACAACATGATGGATTAAAACATTGCAAAAACTATTATCATCATATTCACAAACATCCAAAAACAATGAGTAAACAAACACAAGCCATCTTTCTCTTGGGGGTCCTGCTGCTCTCAAACGAGACCGTTGCTTTTACCGGCCGATCTTCGACGGCAACTAATACTGCTTTGCAACCACAGCATCCGATGAGAGCATTTTTCGGTCACAATCCAACCGCCTTAGAGATGCAACCAAGCAATCAACACCTGGATTTCAAAGAGGAAATATCGCATTACAGTACAACTAGTAGTAATAGCCGACGGCAACGGAGAGATTTCAATCATCCTCTGCGTGCCGTTGCCATTGGATCACTAAGTGATCTGTCCCGAGATATAAAAAGAGAATCCATATCGGCAGATGTAGCAAGTGATTTGATAGACGGGGACAAGTCAGATTTCTTGCAAGTCTTGAGTGCTGCTTCGTTGGTAACGAGTTCCATGGTCGGAGCAGGAATGTTAATTCTTCCCGATCTAGCAGCTGGTCCTGGCTTTGCGGCGACATCGGGATTGTTCGCGTGTACCTATGCTCTTGTGTTGATATCGGGTCTGGTGATTGCTGATGTTGCCATCAATCAGCACGAATCGGGATACGATGTTCCCAGCTCGTTCCAAGATTTTGCCGAAGCTACTCTGGAAAGCGAGTGGATGGCTCAAGCTGTATCGGTCATTCCTGTCGTGGTCCATTCGTTGGTCATGGTCTTTGCCGTTAGCAAGGCGGGAGAGCTGGGGTCGGCAGCATTGTCATCCATGGCAAATCTACGAATCGATCCTCTCCTAACTTCGGCGGCATTTTTGGGCGTTATAGGTGCAATGCTGAGTACCTTGAACGGTGCCAAACTCTCAAACGTGTCCTCCGTGTGCGTCTCGGCTCTACTGCTTTCTTTTGGAGGACTACTGCTTCCAGGCCTGGCGGCTGTGCATGATCCTGTCGGAACTTTCTTGGCACCGGGTCAAGATGGTGACCAATGGACAACCAGCCTGGCCACATTGTTCCCAATTGCTTTGACAGCCCTGCAATTTCAGGGCATCGTCCCGTCGATTGCCAAGATTTTGGATTTTGACCGAAAGAAAACAGTCGCCGCCATTGTCCTCGGGTCCTTTCTTTCGTTGACCATGTACCTTGGTTGGTGTTTTGCAGTTATGGGAGGAGGTGTCGACCTAAATGGAGCGCTTGCTGGGCCTCTGATGGCCGTCTTTTCGGGTACTACACTCTTTGGTTCTTCACTCGGTTGCTCCATGGGCGTCGCGGAGGAAGTACAAACGTTTGTTTCCAAAGCCCCTGAAGATGAATATTCTGTTCCCGCTGCTGCAAATCCTGTGCCCAAGAAAGATGTATTTTCGATACCGGCCGTTCTCATGTCATTGGCAGTGCCCATGGCAGGAATCGTAGCATTCTCGGGAGGTAACGATGCCACGGTCGCACTAGGACTGGCGGGTTCATTTGGATCACCCATTTTGTATGGGCTCATTCCCGCTATGATGTCTTTCAACCAAAACAAAAAGCGTATTGCCGAGGAGGTCAAATCATTGGTTCCCGGTGGAGGGGTGGGTGTTGGTGCTCTTGGTCTTGGCGCTGCCGCCTACATTGGAGAAGGCATGGCCAGTCACATGACCGAAGTCATGGGAACTGTGGCGTCATGATCATCCAATGTAGTTTACGATCCACCATCGTGCCTTCACCTGACTACAGCGCTCAAGTGGCCACTGCACAGCCACCCACTTCACACCATGTTCAAGCCAGCTTTAGCGCCACGATATTTTTACATTTTCTAGAATAGACCAGCTAGCCACCACCTATCTACGACCCACCCATGCGCTATGGAGCGAGTTGTTACAATTTACAGTCATAAAGCGATAGAGATCATTTTTATTGAAGATAAAATCTACAAGCCATCTGTCGTTGTCGGGCCTCAGTGCCGAGTCGAGTAAAAAACTGCGGAATTATCTATTGCTTCTACTCGAGTAGGTCTAGTCTAGTAGACTAAGACGTTGTGTGGTAGTCTACTAGACTAGTAGTATGTATTGATGGTGACAATCCTGAAAAAAATTATTGATCCCAATGGACACCCGGTCGTGCAGGTTATGGGCCTCACCTCTCATCATTGTCGCAGAAATGGCCCAAAACTTTAGTAGACTGGACTGTTTATTATTTTTTGTAAGAATCACATTCAGAGTTCAGAGTGGTGATCTTCTATTAGTTTTTTATTTTTTATATCAAACGACTTTTAGGTAGCTCAGGGACGATTGGTGAACTGACACGCATGGCTGCAAAAAAGTTCGAGTTGAAAAATAAAAATCATGGTAGCCTGCAACGCTGAGAATTCCTTCTCCTCGTCAAGGAGGGCCGAGGAACTCATTACGGAAGGGGATCATCAGGATCAGGATGATCCAAGCACGGTGCCGACAAACGAGGAGGATCAGGTGGTGGTGGTCGATGACAACAACAACAACAACAACAGCTTGCCGACTCGGGACGAAAATTGGCCATCCGCGGAAGGTTACACGCCGTTGGGAGACTTGCTAGGAATGCAATCCATCTTGGTCGCCATGCCACTGAATGATGATGATGACAATGACGACGATGATGGTGATGAGGATGAAGGGGAGGGTGGTACGGGTACCTATTTCTCAGCTGGTCCCAATTCCTTTGTGGCGGATCCTATGGAATTGTTTGGCAACAGGAATGGTGATACAGGAACAAATCACAATGGAAACAGCAATGCCAATAGTGAAAGGAACAGCAATTCCTTTGAACCTCAAGATTATAGAGATGCTGCTAGTAGTGCATTGATGGCTCTGGAAAATGATTACATGATGACCTTGCGAGGACAAGTCCGACCTAGTTTGTTGGACAATCAATCACAAACAATGATGAATGGGCCTGTCATGCCTATGTTCGGGTCCGGATCTCGGTCTACAGATTGCAGCGACAGGACTGCTAATTTTGTGGACAACAACAAAAGCACTGCTGATTTTGTTGCAGACTTTGAATCCCTTGAAGCGGCTCCTAGTATAGTGGCACAACCGAAAAAACAGGAGCCAAAAATTGATTCAGAAGCAGTCCAAAAAGCGGTGGCAGGAATTATCCACAATACATCGGACAAGTTCACTGCCAAAATGAAAAAATGGCTGGAAGAACAAGAACGAAGCATCCAACAAAAACAAAAACAAAAACGTGAGAACAACGAACGACAGCTACAGCACGCTTTGATCCCAGTCTCATCGCTTAAAGCATTTGCCAGGGACACGCCCAAGGCGGTTCAAGCGACAGCCACACTCACACGTTCTGCAACAATTGCGGATGCCTTGGAACGGTTGTCGGGCTTGTTACAATCTCAAGAGTGCTTGCACATTCATGTCGTGGGTGCCGATCATGTCGAATGTCAATCGTCCGAACGTATCCGTCATCACTTTGGACCTCTGGTACGATGGATTGGAAACAATATTTATGCGCCACGCTCCTTGCAGCTCAGTCTGGTGGGTCCAAATGTTCCTACCAACATGGCAGTACAGCCAGCTATCGATTTGTTGTGGACACTGTCACAACAGCAGCAGCAGCAATCACATCATGATTCTATGCGATTACATACGGCAACAGCTCAATGCTACGAAGCTAGTTATCATGATTGGCTCACACAACAATTGCAAGAGGATTACCCGTTACTGCCAGACGTGGTATTTTGCTTCAATGCAGGTATTTGGGGATACGACGAGTGGAAACCTACCATTCGCTGCCTGTTGGGTATGAGCCAAAAAAAGGGTAATACGCCCTTTATTGTGACATCCTATACACTTTTGGAGGCAGAAGATGATTTTGATGTTGTTCAAGAAGTGGTCAACGATGTCAAAGAGGATGCCAGCAAACTCGGCGCTTCGGCGGCGTCATTAAAGCAACTGTTGAAAAAGAGGCAATGCATTTGGGAACCAGAAATGAATCGGTTTGCGTCGAAAGAACATAGACCCACAGCCACAGCTGTAGAAGGTCGTGAATATCGAGAGAACAATGCCTGGCAGGCATGGTATCTTTAAACAGTAAAGCAATCAGATGGATATGGGCTATATTACATACTATAAACATACCGTGTTGCCAGTGTGAATGCGAATATATTGGAAGGACAATCCGACTTTAACTTAGCTAATAGTCTGCAGTGGCAAGCTGAAGGATATCCTTCAAATCTCTCACTTCTCTCTGGACATCATTGGACCTCTCAAAGGACATGTCGCGAATCTGCGCAAGCTCCTTTCGCATCTTTGACACTTCTAGAGCATAATCTTCCGCTTGTGATTCCTTTCCAAGGTTGCTCGTCTCTCCCAGAGACGGACGAAAGAGGAAGCGCCGGACTTGTGGAGGCCACAAAACCCCGAATGTCAAGAGGCCTGCCAAAAGCCAGAGCGGGACAAAACTTGCAGTCACAAGCCAGTAAACTGCCTTCATTGAAGCTGGTTTTTGTGTAAAACAGGCATACCAATAACTACCCTTCAAGTCCTCGCGCGCCATCAATATATTCATGGCAATAGTCCATGCATTTTCAAAGTTTGAAAGCACGTTCCGCCTTGTCGAACTCGGCTTGGGGGGACAATTAAAGAGAACAAAAGTTAATTTGGGCTCCCAATAGCTGGTAAGTACCACCATATCAATATCCCACTTGGCGCCAACGACAAAGGCTATTGACAATATTCCTAGTCCTAGGAGGAGCATGCAAGCTGAAAAAAGGGCCACAAGGACGAGCATAGAATTGGCAATCTGTGTATCGCTTCCAAGATCAACAATCGGTTCCCCCATTAGCAAATAGTAAACCAGTCGGTAACTTTCGGGTACTGTGCATACTCCCATTTCTCCCAAGGCATCGACACAGTCCAGCTGGGCCAGCGTATAAAACATTTGCGCAAATGACGCAATTATGATTGTCGCAGCCACAGCCGGCCAAAGCATCAAACATGCAATCTATAGAGCCACCATTGATCAAGGTGAGATCGCGCAAAGGAAAAAGAGTTAAATTCACAATCACTTTTAAAAATGTCAATTGACACACCTTTTGGATAGCCGCAGAAAAGAAGGCAGCACCGTACCACCAGCTCGACAGGAAACCGATTGCACTAAACCATACTGTACCAGTGGCCACCGTCCCCGAAATCAAAATTGCTTCACTCGAAAACGAGCCATGATTGATCATAAGAGTTGTGGAGGCGACAAGAAGAACTGCGGCAAGGTCAACCCAACGCCACACATTGAGAACACAAAGATCCAAAAATCCCGACATGGACCAGCATAGAGACCAAAATGCAGCTTGAAAGAGGAATAATCCCGACCCCGAGAGAAGAAGGGCTAGTAGTACATATGGAGGTGTAAAGGCCTCGTCGGGTGATAGCATGAATCCTTGCAGTTGGATGCGAAAGGCTACAATGAGGATGCATAGAAACAGCGCATACAACAAGACAAGAGCGCATTTGCTGGTGCTTGCTAGCTCCTCCACAATCAGCTCTTGGATAAACTTTGCTGAGCATGCTTGCCGGCGAAGCCAGGGAGGTAGCGATCGCAATTGCCATAGAAAGGCGTCAGGCTCGGAACGACGTCTCGCTTCGGGCCTGGCCGATGCAAGGTGTGATCCTTGAAAGAACTTTTTGAATGTGTTTAGAGTTTCGGCAGAATATTGTCCGGGTACTCCTAATCGAGGTTCGTCTCGAGGTAGCCTGCGTGAGTTCTCAGCCAAGAGATCAAAGGGTAGCATTCCCTCGTCGTCAAATGTTTGAGCAACTTTGTCTGACAAAAAGAGTGCCAGAGTTTTAGGTGGAACGGGGACACGCTGATAATTCCTCAACAGTATATGGAGAGGAGTACGCCCTCTTGCGTCTTGTACTTGAATTCCTCCGGGGTATGACTCATGAACTGCTTCAAGTATGGAAAAGTTGTGCGCCATTTCCTCTGCCACGACATGAAGCGGAAGCTGCTGGTTGCTCTTGTTTGGGACCATGGCTGGGTTTAGATACCTATCGGCATTGAAATTGAACAGTGGCATATCTTGAGCCCATTCTGGCAATGAATTGTAACCGGAGGTCCTTTTCCCAAGAAGTAGTTCCACAAGTTCCTGAGGCGGCTGGGTGGTGTTCATTACAAGAGCTGTCAATAAAGGAGTATAACCATGGATATCACATGTGACTAGGCCTTCTGGATACAAGGCGATAAATAACCTCACAACCTCCAAAAAACGTGGCGCGAGGGCCATTGGTGTGGATAGCATCTCTCTGTCGTCATCGCCATCGCCAACGTTATCGTTTTCGCTGAAGCTGGCTTGATTTCGACGCTCGGAAAGTCCTCGACGCACAATAATATGAAGAGGCAGCTGTCGTTTGGTCGGGGTGAAGTGAGCGGCAGGGTTTGTCTCTCTATCAAAAGGGCTTTCTAGCTCCAGCTCCACCTCCATAGGCTCGTCATCTTGCTCTTGTTTTTGAGTTCTTCGCTGTCGCCTTTTCCACTGACACAGACGACGCAGCGCAGTTTGCACATCCGAAGGAAACTTTTGAAAAGCATCCTCGTGAATACATTCTTGTGCAAGACGGGTGATCGGAGTTGGTCGGTGGAGAAGTTTGTTGACGTCTTGAAATCCAAGCTTCAGATGTTCGCCACGCCGCCGTAGCAAGCTTTTCGAATCTGTTGACACTTTCGCCTTTTGTTCTATATCCAATCCCAGCAATACTTGGCAGTGGTCCAACGTTACGTCGACAGCAAAGTTTTTTAGCATCAAATGGAGCGGAGTCCACCCTTGAGCATCTCTTTGATACACGGCTTGAGGGTATTCCTGGATCAACAGCTGCATTGTCTCTACATCTCCGGAAGAAGCTGCAACCAAATGAAGTGGCAGTCGTCCACCCTTATCCTCTTTCTGAGCTGCCTCTCTGTATACGTACAAGAGCGATCTTGTCATAAAAACGGGTGGTGGTGTAGATCCCAAGCACGCTACGTGTAGTGGCGTCCAACCAACGCCGTCCAATACAGTGGCTAAATGGGGTTGAATGGAGAGCACATGAATGGCATTTCTCCAAGCTATATCAGCCGTAGATGCCGATTCTCCGCACAGGTCATGCAACGTAAGATCTGGCTCCTCTGAGGTCGAAGTATTTGTATCTTCTGTCGTAGACGGCTCTGAATTGGATGATTTTAACTGTTCTGTTGATGTGTGTGTTGTTGGTGTAACGTCCACTCCTTGGGCGCCTTCTTTCGTGATTGTGTTTGGTTTTAGAGGATTTTTGATGATTCTGGGAGAATTGAAATTCTTCACTAGTTTTTCTGCTTCGTTTAAGGCTAGCTGACTTGGTGTCATGTTGCTGTTGGCTGCACTTAGGGTTGAGTTGATCGAAATCTTTACCGATTGAATACCACTGTGCTCTCCTGAAGTGACAGTTGAAGGCGAGCGCTTTATTCTTCGAACGGATGGACTGGAGCTGAACGGCGAAAACTTGGCTGAGGATGGCGGAGTCGTGAAATGATCGTCATTGGTAGGGGTTATCACAAACGGATTCTGCTTTGTTGTTGTGTTGTTGTTATAATCAGATGGACGAACTCCTTGTCGCTGTCCTGTGTCGGGCTGGTTGTCTTGTGTGATTCTAGAACTTCCATTGGTGGCCCAGGATTGGCGTTGGATTCTTGCTTCGTCACTTACAAACTTGCGAGCAGCACTCGTGAAATGAAATGGATTAGTGTTCGATGTTCCCCCCGTAAAAGGTGCTTGTTGCTGCTGTTGCAGTTGCTGTTGTAATTGTAATTGCCGGTCTGCTTGCTGTTGACGAGAAAATGCTTCTGGTGGTTGTGAGTTTGCTTGAGATTGCGGAGAATGTATCAGTGAAATCCTTGGTCGTGCATTATTCGCTTGTCCTGGTAACGATGATTTCGTGTAACTATATGCCAATGTAGATCCTGCTTCTTCGAGAGAAGGACGTTCTTCAATAGCCGACAAGGGATTGTCTAATCTACGACGAGGATCATCTCCAGTTGTTTCCGAAGAGGTGGTGTAGGAATCTTGTGGTTGTTGCATAAATTCATCCAAACTATCCAATCCACCAGCCGATCGGCTGAGTTCGTCAAAGGGTCGGTCGATGGATGATTCTGTAGTAGAAAGCCGTGATGTGCCAGGAGGAGGAGACGAACGCGGTCGATTCTGTTGAAGTACAGAATGTTGATTGTTCACAAGAAAGGTCGTAGAATCCTTGGCATACTGACCCATACCCATACCACTACCACCACCATCGTCGTGGTTGGCAGAATTAGCTGGTGGCTGTCGTTGTTGAGAAAAGAACGTATTTACGCGTCGACTGGTGTTAGTTTGTCGACTTGGACTCATCAAACCACGTCCGTGTTGTCGATGATTCTGCGCTTCTTCTTGTTTCTGCTGCTGATTTCTACTATAACTAGTGGGTCTCCCTTGAACGTGTGAATACGTATATTGGGGTTGAGTTCTATGAATATATTGACCAGGTCTGCTCCGCAGGTTGGCAACAGAATGTTGTTCATTGTCGTTGTCGTTGTCGTCATCGGACGAGTACGAATCACCATCCGGATGTCGATCAAAGGTCCCTCCCCGTGGCTGATGATAAATTAGGTATGTGTCTGGATTATGAGGATTATAGTGTGGGTCAAACTTTCGTTGTGGGTTGACATATCGTACAGTATTATTAGTAATATTCCGCCGCTCCCTGATAATTCCGCTGCTCGATGTGCTGCTAGCTTCGGATACATCATACGACGGAGACTGAGACTGAGACCTTGAATCGTCGTTTGTCCGACCTTCTGAATCAAACGATCGACTAAATATTCGCTGCCGCCGATGGCTGTTGTTGGTTTTTGTCATTTTGTAATGCTGGTTTTTCTTTTGTCGGATGGATGACGAATAGCAGCACACTGGTTGGTGTACAGTGTACACAGTACTAGCAGTAATTGGATTGTTGGTCGAAATCTATTTGTGGATCCCCCAACCCCCAACCCACACTTACGAAGATTGTTGTTACGTTAATAAGGTTGAGCTTCCCAGCTCAGAAAGACGGTTTTTGATGATGATCTATCTATCGTCAATATGCCTCTTCAGTTGCTCGTCTGTTTGCAGGGCTCTTTTAAGATAGCGAATGTACTTTTTATTCCCATGTGAGTGAAACTTGTGTTCCTCGCTAAAATTTGAAAAAAGTTTATGCCAAATGTGCGTCTGAAGGAATCGAAATGCTACAACCGCTACTACCTCTCGGCCTACTAGTAGTACTCTAGTAGTACTAGCTAGTAGACTAGTAGTCTACTAGCTAGCTAGAGTCTACCAGTACAAGTAGATGGTTGTTCCGTATTCCAATACGTAGTAGTAGTAACTAGTAGTAGAGTAGCTTGGGGCAAGCAGTTAAGTTTTGGGAATAAGTAGGTCTACACTAGACTAATAGCTAGCGGTGACAGGAGCTTCTCGTGCTATTCGTGTACTACAAGATGAGAGCATACTATCAGTTTTTGCTTTCTGATTGACTATCAGTGAAGTACCCTTCCTGCATGAGGTTGAAAGGCAGTTTCTCCCAAGTTTCCTTGAGCCAACTTTCACTACCGGCAGCACACAACGTGTAATTTCATAGATACTGCAACTGAGAGCTGCATTTGCTGGCTATTCAGTACTCTGAGTGTGGTAGTAGCTACAGTAGCTAGCTAGCGACTGTAGCTAGCTAGCACCACTTGGTAGAGGAGGAGTAGACTACGTAGTGCTAATAAGCACCAACCGCTCATACTACTCCCAAAAAAAGCAAGGCACACAAATCCGATCGGCATCCACATTTATTTAATAACGTCTCGATGTGCTTTCATTGGCCAAAAAATCATGCCCGCCAGGTGCGCCCAATTTTTTGTTCGAGATCTCGCGTGAATGATGATGTTTACCTCGACCGTCCTTGTCCTACCTACAGTACCCTATTTACTCTACCATGGGATCGATTGCTGTATTGGTATATGTTTGTTGCAGCAGCTAAAGCCTAACTAACATCCAGTAGTATTGCAACAAAAAGAACCATACTATTATATTGAAATAATTAATCACTCACCGAGGAGTAGAATGGCTTCATTTTTCAGCAATAACAGCAAGCCTGAGCATCCACCACCACCACCCTTGGACAAGAAAAAATATCCTTGGTCGGAGACTATTCAGCAAATGCAAGAGGAACAGTACCAGCAGGAAATCGTACCTCCATCGTCATCATCGATGCCTCGGTATCCTCCTCAGTATCCCAATTCTCAGGTTAATCAGCAGCATCAGCAGCATCAGCAGCAGCAGCAGCAGCAGTATCGGCAGCAATATTCGCAAGAAAAGCATCTGCAATATCCGCAACAACCGCAACAGCAGGCAGCAAGAGGGGAAAGTGTCCGAGTCAATTATGCCGTTCAAAGCCAACAGCAACGAGATCAAAGGAAGTCCAGCTCTAGCAGCCAACGAAGACCTAGAGTGGGTATCTTTCGCAGTGAAACTCCGCACTCGAATACTGCCGAGAGCAATTTAGATAGTCTGGAATTGGCGCTTCAAGAGACCTCTGGTACGACGTCGTCCACGACGAGTACATACTCGTATTCACCGTCCTCGCAGAAAGGGACGCACAGTCCCGGAGAAGGCGCTGATTCGGAGCTGGCTTACATATTGTCGCATCGGGATGCTCCAAGCAATAGTCACAAACGACGGGGGACCACGACAGGGAAACCACCAACAAGAGTAGATTCGCATTTGCCTCCACAATCGTATCAACGGCATTATCGAAACTTGACACCATCATCACCCAATCCTACCAATCTATTTGCGTCATCATCTCACAACAACAACAACAACAACAGCAACACCAATAGCTCCTACGGACGGACCCCAAGCCCTGCCTTGAACTACGAACAGGTTCTTCCACCTCGACAATATCATCAATTTGGTGAAACTCCATTCGAGGAAACGTACAATGGGCAATCCCAGTCGTCCTCTACTAGCACGTCCAATGCTAATCCTTTTTCGGATTTAACACCTCCCCACCACTCGGTTACTTTGTCAGAAGAACATTCAACACGACAAAGGATTCCACCAAAGTCTCAGGAAACGCCGAGTATGGACGGAAGCAGTGCAACAAGCAACGATCCACCGCAACAAGTATTGGAGGAACGATTGGGATTGCACATTTTGTGTGCCGAAGCTACATCTCCGCACGATATTGCTTGGAGGAATGCCTTGTATTTGTTAGGAATGCAACCAACCTTGGCCAAAGAATTGGATATGCAGGGACGAACGGCCCTTCATATGGCCTGTGCAGGACAGGTTGTTCCCGCGGACGAACCGACGAGTCATGACGAACAGCCATCACAACAACAACATCCAAAGGCACACCATCCAACACCTCCACCCTGTTTCATTGTCCGTGCTCTCTTGGTTGCAAACCCCGAAGCCGTTCAACACACAGATCAAGATGGGCGTTTGCCGTTGCATGCTTTGGCAGCCTCGTCGGGAGACGCGGAAGCTATGCAATTGCTCGTCGAAGCACATCCAGAATCTATTGCCATGAGGGATGCCATGGGATGGACACCATTGCACCTTTTTCTTCTCAATCCACTGGTATTTGTAACAGTTCTTCAGACGCAAATTTTGTTGGGCTTGACACTGCCTCTTCCACCAAGGCAACAGCAAGAACAGCAAGAACGCACGAGGACTGCACACGCCAACACCACATTGCGGCAACGAAGGGGCGAACATTTGCAGTTACGTGTGGAGGACCTGAATCGTATGCGACAAGAAGAACCAGTATTTCCCCGGTGGGAACCCATCAAACGCTATAATATACCAGAAAATATCTTGAATTCGTATCCAGATGATGTTCGTGTTTGTTTGCGACGACTGGCGCAGTGGGAACGAAGACAGCACCGAGAGCAACAACGACAAAAATCAGACGACGAATCCACCAGAGATGAGAAAGATAAAGACAAGCAGCAATCTCCATCCAATGCAAGAAAGGAATCACCATTCGCCTGCATGGGCATTGACCTAAGCAAAGAAGCGGAATGCAACCCAGCAGCAATGACGACGCTTCATGATGGGCGATTGCCGTTGCATATGATCATTCATAGAGGCTTGCTAGATAGCCAATTTCAACAAAGTCGCGTTGACGAGCCAAATGGATCCGTCAGGCGAGGTCATGGAAGAGACAATGCTTCTCCGAGAAACCAAAATCATGGGCGAGGGCAGCATACATTAATTGTAATTGTACGACTTTTGATATCAGCTTACCCCGAAGGGCTCGTCGCACGGGAAATCAACGGATTGACGCCTCTCTTGTTGGCTATGGTAACGGCCTCGGATGTGATTCCTACCCAGGAATTGTTGGAAATCCTTCTGGGGAAGCGCACTGCCGGCTATGAATCTTTGCCTTCATGGGCCCACGACACGCCGTATCCACTGCAACACATGTATACCCCCAAAAAACGTCAGTCATTGGCTCCATCGGTAGAGAGATACTCCAACCCTGCTATGATGTCGACTTTGGACACATGCCAGCTACCACTTCATATAGCAGCCGAAGATTGGGGTGACTACCCGTCTCTGATTGTGGCTGTCTACGAGTCATATCCCGGAGCAATTCATGTCCAAGATGCTCGTGGTCGCATGCCGTTGCATCTCTTGCTGGAGAACTACCGACGAATTACCCCTCATCCTCAAATCATGGCTCTTCTTTTATCCGAGCATGTTGCTAAAACGTTTACCGACGATGGTCATCTACCCTTCGATTTGTTGTGTAGGCTGGCTCCCTACCTACCGTCCAACCCCGCGTCTATCAATGACCCAATATCACCCAACGGAGCAGTTGTGCATCCTGACTCTTCCAAGTCATTTCAAAAGTTTTTTCAAGCATCCATCCTTGCTTCGTCCGCTGAAGCAAGGAGAGGAACTATCGACAACAACATTCTCCGACGCCGAGCTGAAGCCCGCTTCTTTCTAGTTCGCCTTCGTGTTCTACCACCATGGCTCCGTCGCCAAGCATGTAGCGCCCCTTTTGTCCAAAAATTGCTCCTAGAAGAAATGGCGAGTCCATCCAAATGTGCCTATGTCTTGATGTATGGGGCACTTTTGATAGCTCTTTTGGTGGTCCTTCGCCGGCAAATGGAGCTCTTCATTGACAGCGTAGCCTCGAATAGTTATGTTTCTTCGGGCACCGATTCAAATCTGGCTGTGCCGTTCTTCGAGGGACAAGAAGAGCTAATGGACGCGGTATTATCAGAGCCATCCATTCGTTATGATGCATGGAATACATTGGCTGTCTACGGCCTTTGTGCCGGGAGCATTGGTTTTCAAGCTATCTTCTGGGCTCTGAGTTGTTCCTTAGGAGAGTTTCAACACTTGTGTCTGTCCAATATTTGGCGGTGGATTGATTTCCTCGCTGTGCTCTCATCAATTACGACATCGATATTGATTCACGAGGCCGTTTCGGATGACATTGTTTTTTTTGGGGGGACAGCAGCAACCGGCCTGTTGTGGTGCAGCCTTATTGGCTTCCTATCAAATTGGTGGTACGAGATGGCCTTTTTCACGGGGTCCTTGTTCAAGGTTGCCCGCATGATATTTTGGCCGCTTCTGGTTGCCGGAATCCTCTGCGTTGGCTTCGCCGAGATGTTCTATGTGCTGTCGCAGGTTGACTGTGATCAATTCGAGCAATCAGCACAAGTATGTAGCCTACGCCACGCGTACCGCTTTGTCTATTATGTATTTATAGGCGGGCCGCTAGTTGAATTGAACAGTCTCGAGAAACTATCAGCCGGGATGGTTGTGCTGGTTGCCATGTTCTCGCTACTCGTTTTTCTTCTCTTTTTGTGCATCCTTGTGGTTGTCATTGTTGTAGCGAGTAAGTGCGAAGTTGAGCATGTTGCACTGGATGCCTACTGGGAACCAAAGCTCGCTTTTGTATTGTCCTCTCAGGACTCCAGGATTGCAGCTGCGCGCCACAAGCCTGGGCTCTCGGTACCGCAACCAACGAGGGTGGACCGCCTTGTTGCTACGTTGGCCGAAATGTGGGAAGTTCAGTCAGGGATATTATTCGGGAACAAACATGGCAGGCAGTGGTACGCTAGAAGCTCTTCGGCGTGGCATAATTGCTGCCTCGTGGCTTTGGCCGCCCTCTTCATTCCACTATGGTTATTGGTAGGCCTCGCGACACTTGGCTTTCTCTGGCCTCCACAAGTACGGCAGTACCTTTTCCAACCACGTGCCAGCATTCACGGCGATATGCAGCCAAACGAAGCAAGGGAATTCTTTACGTCGCAAGTGTCTCGGGTGAAAGACGAAGTGTTGAAAATAAAAGACATGTCTTATGAGCAGTCTAACGAGATCCACCGGGATATCCAAGAGCTGCGGACACTGCTCGTCAAATCCTTAAAAGATTAATTAGAAGTAGTTTGAATTCAAATAGTGGTAGTACATCATGGGTGCTCTTAACAATGCATGTGATGCGAGGAGAACTAAATTCAGAAACAGAACGTGGCTGTGACTCCATCAACATCAGTTTCTGTGTTCTTGCAATGCCTGTAACAAATATTCTGCAGAGTTGGCGACCGCTTCTAAGCTTACTTGGTGGCAACCTTTGCTTCGCCACCCTTCCCAAATAAAAAAGCCTTGATCCAATTTAGTCTTTCTTTGCGGTCTCCCGATCTAGAGGCACGCAGCAAGAGACCAACGCCAGCCGCGACGACAACTGTAACGCTAACAAGACCACCTAACCACAACATCCTTCGACGTTTGGCAGCTTCCTGGCGTTTCATCTCCTCATGAGGTTTAGATCTGATTTCGTCAACCCCTGCTTCATTCAATCTAGCACACCTTGACAAATGATCAAGCATACTCTTTCGTTGTAGCTTCCCGGCATCCCCTGCATCAGGAGATAAAGCTTCGCTTGTGGTAACCATAGGAGGCTCTAGGTCGAGTTCCTGACAGTGAATAGTTGCAATGTCTAACACCGTGGTAGGTTGAATATTGTCGTCATCGTTGTTAGATTCGTTGGAATCGACGTGAGTTCCTACAAAGACTCTTGGCATGTCTTCGTCTAGCATGGTTGTTTCAATGTTTCTGACATACGCTAAACTCATCTCGTCGGCGGTGTCAAAGACAAGCATGACCAAATCGCAGAGTCTATTAGGGGTCTCGCCGAGATGTTCCGCCAATTCACGTTTATGGTCCACATTGTTTTCAATATCCATTTGTGAGAACTCAGTAAACACAAGATGCAACACAAACTCATCAATATTCTCGTCTTTCGTAGACTTTGAAGCGACTTTTCGCTTCATTTTTATAAAAGCGCTGCTACTTTCTGGGTACGTTGTCGTCTTGGGATTGCGCATTCTTAAGTAGGCCGACGCATCTACCCCGTCCAAGCCACAAAGAGCATTAACGAGATCTGTCTTGCAACTGGTGGGACTGCCCAGAACCAGCACTCGTATCTCACGCGATCGCAGCATAGAATCTGAAGTTCGCTCGATAGGAGCAACAGATCCTCTCCGGCGACCGCGACGTTTCGCATCACGAGTGCTAGGCTTTTCGACATGGCCAAGTCGATACATCTCTCCTCTGGTGACAACAGGTGAAATTGATGACATGGTGTGCCAAAGACCCATCCACTCCAGATAAGATAGCGGTGCGATGGTGCTATTCATGTTCGCCATATTCACAGTAGGAACTGAGTCGGATGAAAGTATGGTAATGCCACTCGCCGACAGAGACTGCGACATGGCTAGAGCAACAGTCTCGCCAGCAGCTCCACCACCTGGAGAATCTGGTCTTGATCCCGGAGCAGCTGGAATTTTGGGCATCCCAGCGCACTCTTTAAAGACTTCGGGGGCTCTTAGAGTATGCCATGGTGGCAGTGATGGTTCTGGTAGAATCGAAAAGATAGCCAAGATATCATCGCCAGATAGCTTTCCGTTGTGCTCCGAGTCAAATTGGTGAAACAAATCAGTCAAAAAAGTCCGCGCAGCAGGTGTGAGCCGCCAGTTCTCATCGGGCTTGTCGTGTACCGCTGCGGCAGTAGGGAGCGTCACAGAATTGGGAATATACAAGCGTAGGTCGTCGTCGTACCCAAATTTTCTTAGTGCTTGCCAAACCACATCCAATCGATTCTGACTAATAAAGACATCAAAAATGGCAAGAAAGCCGGCAATTGTAAACTTTCCATCCTTGACAACCACCTCTTGTGTTGGGTTGCTCCTGGTGACAACCTTTTTCCAAGCCGCGAAATCGCGATCAATAACAGGAGTTGAAAATGCCTCCCGATGAAATTGATCCAATTCGGCGTCACTGAGTAATCCATCCTTATCGGCATCGTACATACGAAATATCCGAGTAAAAGCCCGTTTACAATCTGGTGTCAATCTACCATTTTCTAAGTCGTAGAGAGGTGTAAAGGGATACAAAACCGCCTGTTGGGCTTTCAAAAAGACTTCATCGACCCGGAGCAAATTTTTTGCACTGCACTTGATACACTGTCTCACAAATCGAAATCGTTGCATTAAAGACACAATCTGTTGCCGAGAACGTGCTAATGCTTGTTCGTCTGTCATTCCCGCTGTACTTGATGTTCGGAAGAGGTCCATCTTGTTGCCTGCAACAATTACTGGAAGCTAAAAACCCGATGGAAAAGATCGCTTTGAATACGCATCTCTCATTCATTACGCAAAGAAAACTCGTTGATCCGACAAACACAAGGCGAATGCACTTACCTCTCCGTTGTAGCATCGTTCAATCAAAGGCAACCAATGGTTTTCCAAGCGGAAAAAAGTCTCCACTCGATCTAGATCATACACCAAAATAATGGAATCAACATTATTAATACCAGCAGACGCACTACTCGAGGCTGGACTGTTGCTTTGGATACTGCCACCACCACCACCACCACCACCACCACCACCAGGAGGGTTCGATGCTGTGGAAATGCGGGATGCTTCCGCTCGCTGCAAGAAGGAATTGAACGAATCGGTCGAAGCATTTGGATTCGGTCCACCCGACGAGGACATGGCAGCAGATGTGGACAGGGACATGGTAGCCACGGCCGACAATAAGGCTGAATCGGCACCTTGAGAATCAACAATGGTCGTGATGCAAGACGAATTTGGATCGGGAGGCAATCTCACACGCGTCATGATTCCAGGCACAACTTCCGAAAAGTATCGCGACACAAAAGTGGATATCAACGAGGATTTACCGACTCCCTCTTAAAAGATGATGAGAGCATTGGAAGTACCGGCCAGGTGAGTACAGTGCAACACATTGTATATAAGAATCGATTCAAAGGAGGAAAAAACACACACCCCTGTGACAAATTAAATGAACCCTGTCGTGCCCATTAGTAGTCAGTACTGGTAGCTTCGTAAAAAATGTTCTTCTCTAACCACCAAAGACACAGAAAGGTGCCATGCAAAGCTACCACGCTACCACTAACATTATTTCTGACTGTTGTTACCATGATTGCACTAAGAACCACTACTAGTAGTCTCTATTTGCGGAATTCTACTCTAGAGCGCCCAACACCACATTCTGAAAAACCCTCAAACAGAAATGAAAGAAAAAAACAGAAGAACAGGGAAGCAAAGACTTACCATCACCCAAAACCAAGACGGTAATAGAAGCTCTTTGATCTGCTCGCTTCATCTTATCGGGACCACCATCGTTCAAACGGACATTCGATGCCATGGTGTCAATAAACGAAATTGGATCGTACAAACAATACCAATGTTGTGTGTTGAACTGGCCTAAAAGCCTTTAACAATAATCTATCAGAAACACTGGAATGGATTGCAATCGAGAAATTTCTCTAGATCACAGACCGAGCTTGCACTTTGTTACACTGACAGAATTCGCAAGTGCTGTCATGATTGATTTTCTGTAAGGAAGAAGGGGCAAGAAAAGGGTGCAATTAAAAACTGTTGTATATTTAATCATTATCTTCTGGGGAGATTAAAAGATATCCCCCCTGAATACTGATTGATTAGGGTTGAAGTGTTTGAAAAATGTGCTACGCATCTACTAGCTACTAGTAGCTATCTATCTACAGCCAGTACTAGTTATTACGGAGTACTAGAAGTAGTAGAGTACTAGCTACTTTATAGTAGCTACTAGTAGTAGTAACTAGAGTACCAAATAATAATAGTACCAGGTACCAGGTACGGTAGTAGATGCTTCTTGCTCAGCTTCTTCCGGCATCTGTACAGGCGCTGTACTACTTGGCTAGAGATGGCTCACGATTACATAATAATATAATATTGATTTAAACTAACACCAACAAGAAACATTATTTACAACTAGTCTAGTAGTCCTCTGAAGTTTGGATGGAGAGAGACGAAACCTGCTCATCAGGACTGGAGGAGAGCGCCACAGTGCAGGCAAGCACTCGGTTGGATGGTGAACAAAAAAAGGGTTCCACAAAAGCAATCATAGGTGACCTCTTTCCCCTCATTATGTTTTCTTTTGTTTGTCTCCCAGGTACGAAAACTTAAAGTTTACAGCAAGAGACAAAAAGTAATGATGTGTGGAGACATCATCATTTCTTTCCAGTCCTCCAATTTGTAATTATTGATCCCCTTCACCACCCAAAGCAAGATATTGTAATCTACATTCAGTCGTCCATAATAGTTTCGGGAAATGAGTAGTTTGTTAAATCTTCACATACCAATGCGTTGACTAGTTAACCGTAGGACGCCGGCATAGTATTGAATTAGAATGCATCCACATGTCTGAAGATGTGCATACTTTCAAAATTGTCTTCCTTGATGCGTTACCGCCATTTTCGTGAGATTAATACGACGAATGCATTAATTAAACTGAAGAAACAAGCAACAACAGCTTTTAATACCAATATCAATAATAATTCCGTGAGCGACAACTCCCACAACACATTCAAGAGTCAAGAGTATATTATTATTGGATTGCAACGTTAAAGCAAAAGCCATCTCATTTTAGTGCGTTGGATCTCTCCCTGATTGTCAACCAATCTTAAGCGCTCCTTCGAAACGATTTTCAGCATTTTTTTGTTTTCCTTTCACGCTTCTATTATTATAGTAGTGAAAAACAGTCGATCGTAGTGGTACCACTCTCGGAATACTACTAGACAGTAGTACTGCATTTTAGAAATCAGAACAACAAGCAATCAAATCAATTCACTACAAATACGATGACTATGGTGTCCTCAAGCAACAATACGCTTCTAAATCTAAATTGTATATGGCGAACAATTGCTTTTGTGGCAATGCTGCCTGTCCTAACAGTTGCTCTCGAGGAACGACGCGTTCTGGTGGAATTCTTTGAAGCTACTAACGGGGCACAGTGGCTTAACAAGGAGAACTGGGGATCTGATGCTCCCATTTGTTCGTGGCAGGGCATTTCTTGTCTCGGAGGTACTACCAGTGGAGACAGTCAAGTCGATACCATTCAACTCAAAGACAACAATATTGCAGGAGCTGTTCCTCCCAGTCTCTACACGCTGCCGCTTTTGCGATTTCTGGATCTGGACGGAAACCAATTGACAGATGCAGGCTTTGCGGGATTTCAACAAGCAGCAGAAGGACAGGGCATTAGTGTAAGCCCTCTGGAAACACTGGCTTTGAACGGCTGTAATTTGAGGGATATTTCAGGGATTGAAAATGCCCCAACCACTCTACGAGATTTACGACTTACTGGCAACAATTTAAAAGGAGTCTTTCCCGAAGGCATACTCCAGATCACGAGCCTTCGTCGATTGTTTCTGGATCGAAATGGAATTACTGGCAGCATACCCAGCACGATTGGAAACATGCAAAATCTGATCGACTTTCATGCTATTGGCGTGCCCTTTCAGGGGACTATTCCCACAGAGTTCGGAACTCTGACCAGAATGGTGACTATGGTCATGCGGGACAATGCATTTACAGGCACCATTCCAACGGAGCTGAACAACATGGCGAACCTTGAAATTTTGAGTATTGGACGATCGCCCGAAGCTGGTCAAGGACAGCTCACTGGTCCCTTGCCATCCTTTGCCGACCTCCCTTATCTAGAATTGCTTGACTTGTCTCTTAACAAGCTTCAAGGAACCATTCCTAGAGACTTCTTTTTGAACAATCAACGAACAGATGATTTAGTGATTGTACGGCTGGACGGTAATGAGCTAACAGGCATGCTACCAAAGACACTTGGATGGATTGACTCCATGGATCTCGGGCTCACCGGCAACAACCTTGTTGGGCCCATTCCAGAAGAGATTTGTGAAAAGAAACAGTGGATGACTGGCCTTGTGGAACAGTTTTCCTGCGATGCCATTCTTTGTCCGGCCGGAACTTTTGCAAAAGAGGGAAAGAGAACTCTAACAGACGAGTGCCAACCCTGCGATGACGGAGATAATGCTGAATACCTTGGACAGACAACTTGCGGTTCGGAAAGCAGCAGTTCGGCAGTGTTATCAAAACAGCCATGGCAAGTTCTTCCACAAATGTACTTGGAACTTCAAGGACAGTCGTGGGATAACCGACAAGGCTGGTCCACAATCGACGATGTCTTAAAGAACAAGAAAGTCACGGATTTGAAGGACACCGACTTGGACTATTGCAATTTCTTTGGCGTTACATGCTCGTCTAACGAGCAAGTAGAAAAGATTGAACTTTTGGACAATGGTCTATATGGTGTGATCCCATCAGTGGTCCTTTCATTGTCTTCTCTGAAAGAATTTGATGTTTCCTCGAACCGTGTTTCGATGGACCAAGAAGCCTTTCAGAAGATGGCGGCTACCAAGAGTTTGCAAAAACTTGTTTTGTCTCACACTGACGTGAATACACTTGATGGAATTGGTGATGCTACTGCCCTTGAGTTTCTTTACCTTGATGGCATCTCGTTCGAATCCAGTCTTCCAGACGAGTTGTTCAGTCTGACTAACCTGAAACTTCTCGAGATTTCTAATAGTTATCTGCGCGGTAATCTCTCCACGCGCATTGGAAATCTTCGAAAATTGCAAAGGTAAGACCACCACCTTCTTATTTGAATTGGGGAACTTTTCACGGGATATTCTCACATTGTATTCATTCCACCCTTACTATCGTCGTACCAGACTGGAGCTTCGCTGGAATCAACTGACAGGGTTGCTGCCTTCCGAGTTGGGTCTTTTGTCGAATTTGGAGAAACTCGACTTGTCGTACAACGATTTCACTGGAAGCTTGCCGGCCGAGATTGGAACCATGAACAATCTTAAGGAGCTCGATCTCAGCCGAGCCAAAAGAGGAGGTATTGGAGGAGAGCTCCCTCTCCTAGATGGTCTCGCGTCCCTGGAAGTTCTTGGGCTTTCGTACAACAATTTCAAGGATGCCATTCCTTCGACATTTTTAAGTGGTGTTGCTGACAAGACTAAGAATATGAAGGTCACTCTTAGCTTCAATCGACTGTCGGGGATCGTTCCTCTCCAACTCGATGCCTTTTCCGCCATGAATTTAGAACTGGAAGGTAACTTGATCGACGACCTCCCTTCGGTTTTCTGTGATAATACTTTTTGGATGGAGGGATTTGTTGGAGAAGCCACTTTTGGCTGCAATGCTATCCTTTGCCCACCGGGTACGTTTGCCAAGGACGGTAGAGAAACCAAATCTTCTCCCTGCATGCCCTGCGAAATAAACGAAGTCTATGGTGCCACTACGTGTGGTGAAATGACGTCTGACGGCGACGAAGATGCGCCAACCTCAACAAATTCCCCAGGTTCATCACCATCGGTTCATTTTGACAATTCACCGAAAACAGAAATGGAGATTCTGGACATGCTATATGCTGCGACGAATGGAAAGGACTGGACTGCAAAGCACGATGGATGGGCAGCCAAGGCCCCTGCGTGCAACCGTGAGGGCGTCTCCTGCAACGACGATGGTCATATTGATGCTCTGCGATTAAACCGATTTGGAATGAATGGGCAAATACCGACAGAGATTTTCCAGCTTTCATCCAACCGAGTTCTCGGTTTTACCGACAACACTGTCGACCTAAGGTTTGACGGCATCGAACAGAGCACAGCGCTCGAAACACTGTTGTTGTCGAACACAAAACTCAAGAGCCTTGAAGGATTACAACATGCTCCACCTAGTTTAGTAGCGGTTCATGCTGCGCGCAACCAGCTGGACGGAACCTTTCCAACATATATTTTCAGCATGCCGGGATTGCACAAGCTCTTCTTGAACCAAAATAAGCTTAGCGGGTCTATCCCGTCGGATATTTCGACATTAAGCAATCTTAGAGAGCTGGAGCTCTGGGACAACCTTTTGACGGGACATCTACCTTCTGAGCTTGGATTGCTTGACAGCCTTCAAGTTTTTGACGTCAACAGCAATCTCCTAACTGGCCCCATTCCCGAGGAAATGGGTCTTATGAGTGCGGTCAGGCGTGTCGACCTGTCCAATCAACGTAGCTCAGACCACCTAAGTGGCCCGCTTTATCCCTTTGCTTCCAACTCCATGCTGAAATCGCTCAATGTGTCCATGAACTCTTTTGCTGGAACAGTGCCTGCGAATATGCTTGCAGCTGTCGAAAAATCAGAAAGCGCGACCGTTGATCTTTCATTCAACAAACTGAATGGGGAAGTTCCAGAAGCCCTCAATACTTTTGACAAGCTGGATGTGTTTCTAGTTGGGAATAGGATTAGCTCTATTCCGGAGAGTCTGTGCTCGAAGACTGGTTGGATGAATGGCGACGTTGGAACAATTGGATCCTGCGACGCCATTCTTTGTCCTCCTGGAACCTTCTCCGCCAATGGACGGGCTGGCTCAGCGCTCAAGTGTATGCAATGCGACGGAGGCAACATTGCCACCTACTACGGCTCTACAGAGTGCAGCAACAACGCCAGCAATTTCGAGCGCGAGAATTTGTTGAATTTTTATACAACCCTGACTGGGGACACATGGTCGAGCAATTTTAACTGGGGAAGCGACAGCGGCGTTTGCACTTGGTTTGGAGTTACCTGTAACGATGATTTGTCTATTGTTGAGATCAAGTTGGCAAGTAATCAGATTGAGAGTACCAAGGAGCAGCACGATGTCGTGGCATCGATTTTCACTTTGCCAAATCTCGAGGTTCTTGATTTGAAGGGCAATTCGATCCACCTTGACTTTACAGGCATTCAATTCTCACCTTCACTACTATCTTTGCGGGTGAGTGGTACTGGACTTACCTCCTTGGAAGGAATCGGCGCCGCTACCAGCCTTCGTCGTCTGCATGCTACAGATAATGGTTTAAATGGTACCATGCCGGACGAGCTTTTCGACTTGCCCGAGCTCAGGAGTTTGTATCTGTCATTCAACTCTATACACGGCACTATTCCTGCAAAGATCTCTCAGTTATCCAAACTTGAAGAATTTTATATGTACGGCAATGATCTAACGAAGAGTCTGCCATCTGAGATGGGTCTTCTTACAAATCTCCGAGAAGTCGTTCTAGCCCGCAATTTCTTGACTGGTTCTATCCCGACTGAGTTTAATTCGCTCCCTAGACTCGAACAACTGTCTTTGTACGACCAGCAAGGCCCACAAAAAATCTCAGGGCCTCTTCCGACCTTTATTAGTGCTCCCAATGTCTGGTAGGTGACAATAAAATGCACTCTCTTTGCTGACGCCGTTCGCATATTTTGCTCAACTTCCTAACTTCATTGCTTTGCAACAGGTTCTTTGACGCGTCGAATTGCGAGCTTTCTGGAAAAATTCCAGGAAACTTCATGGCCAATTCTGTTCACAAGAACGCTACCATTACTCTGGTGCTCAAGAACAACGAAATCACTGGTACGCTACCCGACTCGCTTCAGCAGTTTGATGCTCTCGACATTGATTTAACGGGCAACAAGATTGAAGGTATCAGCAACGAGCTTTGCTCCAAAAAGGGTTGGATGAAGGGAGAAGTCGAGGTTGTTGGCTCGTGTGATGCAATTTTATGTCCCCAGGGGACCTACAGCGAAAGTGGCCGACAAAAAATTCCAGACTCACCTTGTCAAGTTTGCGAGGACCTAAAGGATGTTCCTTATTTGGGCCAAATCCGTTGCCAGAGCTTTGAAGGAGAACGCGGCGCACTGAATCTTTTATATTCATCGACAGGAGGTAAAGGCTGGAAGTCTAAAGATAACTGGGCCTCTAAATCTCCCATCTGTAGCTGGGAAGGAATTGACTGCTCCAAGGGAAACGTGCAAGATGACGAAGGAGTAACAGGCATTACTCTTGAAAAGAATAATCTAGCTGGAAGCTTCCCGACTGTCCTTTGGTCTTTGCCATCGCTTGAAACGCTTCTTCTTTCGGACAATGAGGAGCTGCAAATTTCGTTTAAAGGCCTTGCCAGCGCAAGCAATTTGGAGGTCATGCAGATATCCAACACCAAGATTGAATCGATAGAAGGCATTTCACAAGCATCGAAACTGCGAGAGTTTTACGTTGATGACAATGGTTTGACGGGAACCTTTCCCAAAGAGATCTTTGAGATGCACGATTCCCTTCAAAAGTTCCGATTTTCTGCTAATTATTTCTATGGATCTTTGCCCACGGAAATTACAAAGATGACGAAACTGACTGAGTTTCACGCCGCGAACAATGAATTCTACTCGACGATTCCCACTGAGTTGGCACAGATGGACAAACTGCAAAGTGTCGCCTTGAACGAAAATTTGTTTTACGGAGAACTCCCCACTGAAATCTCCACTATGGCATCCTTGCAGATTTTCTCGGTCCGCCGCGAGCGCAAAGCCGGTCCCAAGCTTACCGGCAAGGTCCCAAAATTCGACCAAAACCCTGCTCTTACGGTTCTTTTCTTGGACGGAAATGATTTCACGGGGACTCTACCCAGTGAATTTTTGAAGTCATCCCAGTCTGTCTACCTGGTCGACCTGAAGAATAATTCCCTCACAGGAGGTGTTCCAGAATCAATGGATATCTTGAAAGAGCTTGACATTCGACTTGAAGGCAACCAGATGGATGCTCTGTCGAGCACTTTCTGTGACAACACCGACTGGATGGGCGGAAACGTTGGCAGACTTCAATCTTGCGACGCCATAATGTGTGCTCCTGGTACCGCCAATTCCAACGGCCGAGCACTCAGTTCCCCCGACGAATGTGTAACTTGTCCAGAGCCCAAGGCTGCCCCCTTTTATGGTAGCCGATCGTGTGAACCTGTCTTGACGGAGAGAGAGATTCTTGTCAGATTTTACAATTCGTGCAATGGTGGGAAGTGGAAGGCATCGACCAACTGGAATACCAATGCAGACATTTGTGACTGGCACGGAATCGGTTGCAAAGACGGTCACGTGATTTTGATCAATTTGGGTTCCAACAACGTGGTTGGTACTCCACCGGCGGAACTCTTTGATCTTCCAAACCTTGAGATTCTTTGGCTGAACTCCAACCCGATCAGCTTTAGCTTTGCTCACATTGGTCGTGCCACAAGCCTTATGGACCTTCGTCTCGACGAAACCTCATTGACTTCCTTGGCTGGAATCGAAAAGGGAATATACTTGACTTCTCTGCACATTGGTTTCAATGCTATTGGAGGAGGCTTCCCTCAAGAGTTGCTTCAGCTCAAGAACATCCGAACTTTGGCCCTTAATAACAATGGTTTCACTGGCACCATTCCCGATTTGGAGAGCCTCGAATTACTCCGAACACTTCGCTTGAGCGATAACAAGTTTACTGGATCTGTGCCTTCATTTGCCAACATGCATATTTTGAGCACGATTGATATCTCGGGCAATGAGCTTTCCGGCGACATTCCGAACATTTTTTTGGATCGACTGGGTCTAAAGCTGTCGCTTGAAATTGATTTGTCCAACAACAAGATTACTGGATCTATTCCTGGCTCTCTGGCTCGGTTTGACGATCTTTCGATTTACCTCCGAGGCAACATGATTGACAGCGTCCCCGGTGTCTTGTGCAACAAGTCTAACTGGATGAATGGGGATGTGGGCAAGCATGGCTGTGGTGCCATTCTTTGTGCACCAGGTACTGCGAACTTTGATGGACGCCACAGTGAACGCAGCCAAGGGTGTGTCAAGTGCCCCGAGGCTGCTGACTTTTTCGGTCAAGCGGACTGCCTGAGTGATACGCTGAGTCGCTCCGCCTCTAACCGTAGTGTGCGAATGAACTTCATTGTGGGCATTTCGATTGCAGCCGTCGCCATCGTTAACGCCATCTAACGATCCTGCCGACTTGAGGCTTCCCCATTGTAGATAATTCTAGAAAACACTTTTATATCACACCCAAGCATGCAGATAGAAATTTTGAATTGAAAGGAAACGGCATCAACGAATGCAACGTAAATAGGAACGGGCATTGTGCAACAATCAGAACATACCTTCGCAACTGTTTTACAACTACTCCGAGTACCATACAGTAGCTAGTTAAGTAGTACTACTAGTACCAGGTACAACCTTGGCTGCCGACCCAGTTAAGATTGCGTCAGCGTGAAGTAATATTGTGCGTCCTATGAGTTTCACAACTTCAGTACAAATCTACGAGTTTCTTGTTTTTTCTCTGGTGTGTGGCTGTTGAAACTTCAAAGCGATCAAGTGACGCCAACATAGAGTTGCTACCGGTAGTAGTTGTTGTAGTACAGTACCTGGTAGCTACTACTGCTAGACTACTTAGTACTGTATCAGTGGCTGGTACGTAGCACAGTACTGGGCCCACTATGTAGTGTACCTGTAGGCCGCTGCAGTGACCGTGCGAAACAGGAAGGTGAAGATTCTTCAAGGCCATCACAACATTCAAGCAGATGGAAAACTTGTTGCTGGTGTTTGATAACCTTCTGCCTTCAGTGCATTGAAATAATAATACCAAATCATACCAACCTGTCGGTTTTATTAGATCACACTATTTGTTAATTCGCAGCTCCTTTCGTTCAAGTCAACCAGCATCATATCACTATGCGAGTTGCTTTCTCTTTCCTCCTGGTCCTTTTAGTGTCCAGCCAGACCCTTGCGTTTACCACCAAGAAGCTCGAGACCAAGTCCAGAGCTTCCTTCAAGTCGTCGTCTCCAGTTCCCAAAGAGGATAGCCCTTCCCATGCCCCGGCTAGTACTCCAGTGTTTGCTTTTAACCATGCTACTTCTAAGAATTCTCCTTCGGTGCTCCCCTCCACCGAGGAGACCGACGAAGACGACGACCTTGTTGGCTACGGTACAGCTGTTGTCTCGTGTATGATCTCTCTGGCTTTAGGTTACACGCTTGGGTACGCTACTTAAGCTGGGAGTTGATCCTTTCAAAGTTTGCATGCATTAGATTTTATTTGCATCGCTTTGTGACAAGTCTCGGCTGCACGTACATGCACCACCACATTTTCTGATTGGTTCTTGCTTACAGTGGCTACAAGAGACGCTCCCTAGTAGAGTTGGAGTAACCCGCGCCATTCTCCTGTTTCTTCAAGAAAAATCCGTAATCGAGAGGAAAATCTCAAGACGACGGGGCACATTCGTGTCCAAACCTTTGCCCGCTAGCTTTAGTTCCACACACCACGGTCGAGCAGCAGCCCCATAACCAAGCGCTGCGACAAAGTATTAGTACAAACCAGACGACGACCGACTGATTTCGGGAACGGTACACGCAAGAATATAATATCATAGAGAAAGCTAATTACTAAGAAACGGAGTTACACAGGAATATTTCTAGGTGAAGTGGTAGTTACTATTTTGTGTCGTGAATGCCAGAAATGCCAAAAAGCGGCATGATATTAGCGGAACTGCTTTTTGCATTGTCCATTTAGCTAGTCGCGAGGCATCTCCCTGTCTCATCTTGAGTTGGCGGTAGTATATGAGCAACCTGGCTGATATCTGTTGATCGCATTTAGAAGCGAGACATGTCATCAGGTACGAATTGTAGTGACATTGAGAGATTCGTTCCACGGATTTCCAATGTTTTTCTATCCATTTGCAGCTAACGTCTACACACCAGCCTGTGTTTGTCTTTGATTGGAGACCAAGGTGATAACCTAAATAATAGACCTGACCTGGCCGGAAGAAAGAGCTTGCACATTATGCTACTTTTCGCATCGTTCTAGCAAAGGCGAACTAATCTAGTGTCCTTTGATCTCTATAAACGCATTCTTTTTGCCATCCGCATGGAGGGCTGCGTCGAGAAAAAAATGCCAAACCACCTGAAGTTTGCGAGCACTTTTGGAGTCGACAAAAGAATAAAGAAATTCGCGAGAACATTCTCCAAAGCTGAAAGTGCCTCCTCAGATAGGCACATCGCAGCAGAGCATCCAACCAAAACAAAAGCTGGTCCAGCTACAATATTATTCTGCTTTTACATCTATAAAACTGATGCCTGCAACAAGTGGTGGTTACGATAACTAGGTGCCTTCCGGCATTTTTGTTTCCACTACTACTATTGACTGCGGTAGACCTACTCCACTAGACTACTGCACAAATAAATAACGAAGAAAAATCAAATAATAATAATACCTGGTAGTGCTGCTTCAACATATATCCCTCACTCTAATTGTGATCACGCATCATTGCGCTGTCTGCGATCGTGAAGAAGATTTGCATTTTGAACTTCAAGATACTGCTTGATGAAGGCAGTTCCAAAGAGCAACAAACTTCGACGTGCGTGTCCGTCCTTCTACCACTTTTCCGTGCTAACTGCAGGATAGCTTCACATCAATTCATACATTTCCTTTGAAAAGATAAAATCAAGATGAAGTTTGTTTCCGCCTGCACACTCGCTTTCGTGGCTTCGGCCTCTGCTTTCGCCCCTGCTCAACAGAGCGCTGTAAGTTATTCCAATATTGTATTATGATCGAAAAATCAAACTCGTAGTGAAAATGAATTATTTTTAAGAAAGATGACGAATCGCTCATATCCTTTTCTCCACATTTCCATGAATTAATTTTCTGTAGCGCTCCTCCACTGAGCTCAACATGAACTTGAAGCAAATCGGACAAGTTGCCATTGCCGGAGCCGTAGCTGTTGGTGTTGCTGCCGCCCCCGCCCAGGCCATCACCAAGAGCCAGCTTAACGAGCTTTCTTACTTGCAGGTCAAGGGAACTGGTCTTGCCAACAGATGCCCTGAAGTTATCGGAGAGGACACTATTACCCCCAAGGGAGGACAACGACTAGTCGATATGTGCATTGAACCCAAGGCTTTCGCCATCGAGGAGGAAGTCGGAAAAGGAGGACGCACTGAGAAGAAATTTGTCAACTCCAAGGTCATGACGCGCCAGACATATACCTTGGACGGAATTGAGGGAGATCTTTCCAATTCTGGAGGAAACATTGTGTTTACCGAGAAGGAAGGTATCGATTACGCTGCTACCACTCTTCAGCTTCCAGGAGGTGAACGTGTCCCTTTCCTCTTCACCGTCAAAGACCTTGTCGCCAAGGGTAACGGAAACGCTTTCAAGCCCGGATTCCAGATGGGAGGCGAATTCAGCACTCCTTCTTACCGTACCGGCCTTTTCCTAGACCCCAAGGGACGTGGAGGAACCACAGGATACGATATGGCCATTGCTCTTCCCGGTCTTCAATCTGGAGAGGAAGGTGATGATGCACTTTTCGCTGAAAACAACAAAGTCTTTGATGTGACCTCTGGGCGCATTGAAATGGAAGTCAACAAGGTCAACGCCGCCGAAAGCGAGATTGGAGGAGTCTACGTTGCTACTCAATTGTCCGACACTGACATGGGATCCAAGGTTCCCAAGAAGGTCCTCACCAAGGGTATCTTCTACGCCCGAGTCCAGTAAAGTATTTTCAGCTAGTGCAGCAGAAACAAAATTGCTATTTTTCGGATTGATTCAACCTAGCATGTTCCTCCATAGACAAAATATTATTCATCTGATTTCGCCCATTATATCTTGGAGCACTGTAATACATAATATAAGACAGATGAGCAGTTCATGCTAGATTATTATTGTCCTCAATAAATTCAGGAATCTCAAGTTGGATGTAGTCGTGATGATGGGTAAAAATAAAAATACTGCTCTCAACATACATCACCAGCGTCAGTCCCCTAGTTGTACAGTATTATGTAGCAATAATTAAGAGTTATATTAAAAAGTTGTGCAGGACAAAATGCAATGATTATCCTTACGAGATAAGACGACCACCTATGGTCATATTTAGGCTTTAGACAGTGGAAACGAAAGCATCAAGGGCTGCAACAGAAGCCTTGGCAGCGGCGTCGCACTTTTCTTGGTTCTTCAATCGGGCAGCTCCATCACAAGCCTCAATGGCTGCGAAGAAAGCGTTGGCAGCCTTCTTTTGTTCCTTGGTTTCGGCAAGGTTACGAACGGCTCCGCGGGTCTCGTACATGTAACGTCCCAATTCGTTGCGAACTTCGTACCACTTCTTCTTTTCAATGTAGGCGGGGAGTCTGTTTAGACGGTTCTTGGACTCGGCAAGGATGGACTTGGCTCGTGCAGCATCCTCAGCGCGTCCCTTCTTGTAAAGAGCTTTTTCATCGCCAACTTCTCCGTAGACACTGTAAGGAGAGTATGTCTTGGTGGATTGATCAGATCCGTACGCCGCACCCTCACTGTAGGATGTACCGTCTCCGATAAGTCCAAAAACAGAAAATCGAGGACTTTCTCCGGCAGCGGCATTCGCGATGGCTGAAGAACAAAAATTAAATTTGAAGAAAAAGAGCGACATCAATTCAATATTCAAACGTGCTACGTAGTTTACAAGGAGAAAAAGACAAAACTTCGCGCTTACCTGGTGTGGCCAAAGCGACAGCAGCGGCTCCAGCCTGGGCAATGGCTTCGCGGCGGCTCTGTAGTGGGAATAAAAGAGGGAATGAGAAACATTGAGTTAGCATCATTAACAACAGACTTTTCCAACATCACTCTTGACAGCTAATTCATTCCCTCCTTTGAGGTATAGTACACGAAGAAATTAGCTGTGCAAAGCAGTGCTTTTCGGAAAGAGGCTCGATGAAAGTTGACAGCAGCCGAGTGAGAGGACGGGCCAGGCTTTCGTTGATGTTTTTCATGTATTGTCAACCTTAACTCTCCTCATTTGCTATCAAACTTTCTACATAGAATCCAAGAAATTACTCACTTGAGCACTGAAGGCAGCGACGGAGGCAATCAAAGTAGCAAGGATGGTAAGCTTCATTTTGAATCGATAACTACTGTAACTAGAGTAAAAAATATGGTGGTACTTGTAGATTGCTCTGGCGTCTGATCGTTGTTACTCGTAGTCCAGTCGACTCGTTCTGCCTTCAAGGGGCGTCCGCACATCTCGCGATCCTCGATCGGAGAGAGTTCAACTAAAAACAAGATATGTCGCCGGGTACGTCATCATCAGAAAATCCGAAACACCCGGGCCTATAGTGATGTCCAGCCTTCTTTCCGTGCAATCCTTCGTCTGCTACCACTACTACTACTAGCTATTAGTAGTAGTAGAGTACTCCATAGTAACAACACTCAATACTCTAGCTAGTAGCTAGTAGATACCATAGCTACTACCCGAGTTATAGCTAGTAGGGGCAGTAGCTTCACTGGACTACTAGTAGTACTCGGAGCAGGTATAATTGCTTTACATTGAAGCAGACTTCAATAAAAATTGCTTCCATGGCAGCAACTGTACAGAACTCGGGGTATTCCATGGTAGCCAGAACCTTCCGACAACATGAAGGGCGTACATGTCTCCATCTGCTCTTTGCCAAACAACCGAATCAGGAACCTTCCCCTCTCCAATCCATGATTACGAACAGTGCAATTGTACAGAGCGTGCTCATGCGCCGAAAATACAAGAAATTTCTAATATGGCGTGAAGCATTCTTGCTCATTTCTGAACGTAACCTTCTTGCTACTGTGTATAATGGTTCACTGTTTCCATTAAGTAACTGTATCAAGTGATTTATTGCAGCATATTTTTATAGTTTCTATTCTTTCGCTCAAGTGTCGATGGTGGCTGTAGCATATTTTGTTGTTGCTTGCAAGTTTAGAGTTCGTCGGGGATATCACTCAATTGGTCCATGAAAGATTCAAACGTATCATCCATTTTGCTAGCGAGTTTTAAGAATGCACTTCCGTCTTTTTGGCTGACTGGAACATCAGCCGATTTAGCAGTTTTCCTTAAACTTTCAGCATCGGCAAGGGCCTGTTTTTTCTTTGCAGGGTCGACGATTCCTCCGGCCATTGTTTTCATGTCATCGCCGGTACTATAAATTTGCCGAAGAAATTGAGAAACGTTGTCCCATTCCTTGGAATTCATTTCAGAAGATGCATCCTTGACGCGCTTTGCCACAGCCTATGAGCGCAAATAGAAATTGGGTTGAATGAGATCGAATTTCCTAGTAGGACGACTGAAATATGCACTGCCTTCTGTATTTTCCTGGTACAAACCTTGAGATCTTTTCTCACTCGAATCATTGTACTAAATTGCTGAGCACCTTGAGGGAGAGAATCTCCAGACGCAACATCGGCGAATGCTGGAAGAGCTCCTGCTGTGCCAGCCAGTAAAACAGCTCCAGTTGCTGCCGACACGAAATGTCTACGAGTGGCGGATAATTCCGTGGTCATTGATCTGCATTCTTTTGGAAAGGAGAACCCCGTCACAGACGAGGCTGTTGCGGCCAGAGCCATGGTAAGGAAAGATGAACGGGCGACCATGGTGCATTCGTATTTGTTTGATAATCACTTTTGTTGGATCCGGGGGGTATTGTCAAGTTTTTT
>Ga0100392_1000400_pt1 | contig 40562 bp, 23 predicted proteins | sample CryGeymeta201516_FD_81548 | JGI IMG/M metagenome (GOLD analysis project Ga0100392, IMG submission 81548) | Groundwater microbial communities from Crystal Geyser aquifers in Utah, USA - Crystal Geyser metaG 2015-16 | ecosystem: Environmental > Aquatic > Deep subsurface > Groundwater | place: USA... | reverse complement strand
TTAAAAGCGTCCAATATTACAGCAATTGTACCCAACATTGTACCGGGACTGGTTACCGAGCGTATCTTGGTCATGGATTATTGTGATGGCTTTCCAGTTAGAGATACTCAAAAACTTGAAGAATACAACGTTGATCGAGAACTTTTGCTGGAACGAGTGTGTGCTGCCTGGGCAGTACAAATGCACGTTGGTGGTGTATTCAACGCCGATCCACACATGGGTAACATTCTGGTATCGACAGCAGCAGCAGCAAAAGACGGTATCAATGACGATGCCTCAGTACCCGTATTGCTTGATTTTGGACTTACCAAACGTCTTGATCCGCACATGAAACTTGCCTTTGCAAGGTTGATGCACTCATCCTACGAGAATGACGTCGATGCCCTATTGCAAAGTTTTGATGAAATGGGTTTAAAAATGAATCGACACGATCCATTCGCTGACATGGCCGGTATGCAACGGGGATTCAGTGATACGGTACCACAATCGCAAGTCCGGCAGGTTTCCAAACTCAAGAATCAAAACTATCAACAGCGCATGGAAGCCAAACGTGCCGACGCGGGATTGAAAAAAGGACAAAAACTCCGCAATCCCGTCGAGGCTTGGCCTTCCGAATTGGTCTTTTTTGGGCGTGTCTCGGCCATGTTGCGTGGTATGTGTTCGCGACTAGATGTGAGTTATCCGTACCTGCAGACCATGGCCTTGGCCGCCAGAGAAACCCTGCGGGCATCTGTCCCTCAAGAAGACCATGCAACAGGCACAGTGCACCCTTCGGCTGTTCTTGTAGATACCCCACTGCAGAAGCGTCTGATCCGTGCTCTAGAAAAGATTGATCAAGAAGGCCACATGGTCGGATTACAGATTTGTGTCATGAAGCATGGCAAGGAAGTTGCCAACATAGCCGCGGGGACCATGGGAACGGCAAATCCCCGACCCGTAACACCTAATACCCTCTTCAATATCTTTTCCGTATCCAAAGGAGTTCTCGCCATTGGCTTACTGAGACTAGTACAGGAGGGACGCATCGAGAGTCTTGATGATCCCGTCGTCAAGTACTGGCCGGCCTTTGCATCGAAACCCAATGTGACAGTCCGTCATTTGCTGACACATCAGGCAGGATTGGCGAATGTTTACCCAGAAGATGCGACCTTGGACACTTTGCTGAATTGGGATAAAATGACCAATTTTATTGCCACGGAAGCCTTGTCCAGCCACGAACCAGGCTGCGAGACACAGTACCACGCTTTGTCGTACGCTTGGCTTGTGGGTGGGCTCATCGAGGCTGTGACCGGTAAACCGTACGAAGAATGGTTGGATCACGTACTGCCATACAATAAAGACAACTTCCCGGGTGAAGAAAACATTCGACGTGGTCTATTCTTAGCCGGAATATCCAAGGATGTGGATAATCACAAAGATTTGGCAGTGTTGTCGGTCGACCGTCGTCAAGCGGAAAAGAAGATGGCTGGATCAGAAGAAATGAGTAAGCCTCAGCCTCGGTCACAACAAGAATCATTCAAGGACGACAAAGATGAACCAGCAAAGGATGACGAAGAAGACTCAGAAGAGGAAACACGAAAAAAAGCAAAGAAAGTGCTAGAAAAATACCGTGGTTTGCAGCAGCTAATGAACCCTTCGGTTTTCAACATGAGAAAGGTACGAGAGGCAAAGTTGCCTTCGGCGAATGGTCATGCCAGTGCTCAAGCCCTGGCAGAGGTCTTTGACGCTGTCATTCGTAGCAGCAGTAGCAGCAGCAGCAGAGACGACGACAGTGAACCTTTGCTTTCTCGTGAGATTCTGGAATTGGCCCGTACACCCAGTCGCACAACTACTGGTAAAGAAAAGGAGAAGGATGACGACGACGGCGACAAGTCCAAACAAGAATCAGCCATGCTCAATGACGCTCAGGCTCAATTCGGGCTTGGCTTCCAATTGCACGAGTTTACTCTGTCCAATGGAGAAGCAGGAATGTCGATTGGACACGCCGGTCTGGGTGGAAGTCTTGTTCTTGCACTGCCAGAAGAAGAGGTCGTGGTGGCCTTGACATTGAATCATTTGAGCAGTGATTCTGTGGCTCGCAAACGCATCCTTGGAATTGTCTTTGACGATCTTGGAATACAGGCGCCACTGAGCATTCCCGTGGAAGTCGAGGAGACAGAAGAGGCCAAAGAAATGGATGTCGCAACTACCATACTGATTTAGCGCACTTTTAATTTTTTTACGATATATTCCAAAGTGTTGCTAACTTGTTAGCTGCCGAATGATTCTGTTATCGATTGCCTTAGTATCTACTCGTAGTAATTTCGATCATTACGTAAGCAGAGAGTCACGAGTTTGCAGTGCAAAACTCGATCTAATTCGTCCAATGCCTTGCACGCTTCCTCCGCCGAGTAGATATTGCACTCCCAATAGCCGTTGCCCATGGCATTTTGCAATCCCGCGGACGCAATTTCTTCCACTTCCTCCCAAGCCATTTTTGCTTCCTCTGACGAATTTCCGTACTGGTAACTGATCGCTCTCGCCTTGACCAGGGCATTCTGCAATTCGGGATTATAAGGTGCCGTTGTCTCTTCGGGTTTCATCAATTTAATGGCTCTCATTTGGGCTAACACATCTTTTATCATGTTTTGATTGTACAGCAAATTCTCGGTCCGTTGTTGAACCATTTGGAGTGCATTATAAATTTCTTCGTTGGCTGCCGCGAGCTGTTCGTCGGTCCATCGATGCTCTTCGTTACCCGAGTAGGCCAGAGAATTATCATTGGCATCAACTTCTTCTACCGTCTCCCATGCCAACCTAGCTTCGGGAGAGGTGGGTCCATACCTTTCTGAGGCTTCCATGGCTGCACGAATGTTTTGTGAATTAGCAAAAAGCTGCTGGGATGAAGTGGAAATTCCAATATGGATATTATGGTTGATGGGTTGGAAGGCATTGCCGGTGGACACAGATCCCATAGCGATCATTAACATGAAAGTTGCGGCGGATAACTTCATCTTGGTGTTTGTTTGTTTCCTAGACAGATAAAAGTACTGCAGGATGAGAGCAAAGAGGAAAGAAGAACATAATAATATTATGAATGGATGTTCTAATCGATCATTGAGGTAGGGAGGAAGAAGAGTATCCAATTTGTTTGTGACGTCATGATAGTATTAACGCTAATGAACATTCGAAAACTTTGTGACCATTTCGAATCTTGGCTGGCGCGACCTCGCCTAATTTCTTTGTCGCTACAAGTCTAATTCCAAATTAGCAGCGTCACAATAAATGGCGAGCCTTCACAGTCGGTTGAGAGAAGGTGACAAAGTAAAAAATTTAGATGTGCAATCCAGGATGCCAAAGACATTGATTTTTTGCAAAGCCGCTGGGTTGAAAATTGGAAAACAAAATTATACTCCTACTCTTCTTAACAGGTTCGAACAAGCAAAGCCGTCTTGTTTCTTTAATTATAAAATAGTTCTTTTTGTTTGTTTTTGACAAGTCACAATAACCAGCAAATCAGCAGACCAGCAGACAGAGAAGATGTGCATTGTAACTTCTATTCCTTCCACACCCTCTCAAAAGGACGAGGACTTGAATCATGGGGGCCCGAGAAAGCGCTACGCTTTGAAACGAAACGAAACAGCTTCGACCGTTATTTCGTCTTCTTCTTCCTCCTTCTCTGCTTCCGACACTGAAGATGATGAAGAAGAATTCGATATTGTAGCGTCCTTTGAGCGCGTCGATAAGGATGCTGTCCTGAGACATTTTCTTAAAACATCTCTCTTGAGAGATTTCTTCAATCCCAGCAAACCCTGGGTTTTGGTCCCCAATGGCAGTTTCCAGGGATACTTTGACTGGGTACCCGAACGATTTCGAGTCGGTCCTTGGCATCCGGCTTGTCAAATTTATCTCGCAGTATTGACCCTGTGGGTCTGTCGAGAATGCTACATTGGATTCGTGCAGGAACCCTTTCCCGATCAGTTCGAACTTCCACAAGCCTACACTTTACAGTGGTATTACAATGTAGTTGCCTTTGCTTGGACGTCTCTGCAAGTGTACAACATCCTTCAAACTGGTATGGGATGGACGTCGTGGGGCATGTACACTATTTGGTCCTGGACATTTACCACTCTACGACACGGACTATGTGCCATGGCACCGTTTGCACCTCACCTGAATGGCATCAACGAACAATTACGATTTCCAATGCTCGCACAAGCAACACTGACGTTTGGTATTTGGAATGCTGTGATTGGACCATCCATTTATGCTCAAATGACAACACCTGCCATGAAACAATCCTTTTGTCGATTCTTTGGCAATCCCCTATGGAGACAGATGCACGTGTACAACATTCTTTGGACCACGATCAACGGACTCTGGGGAAGTCCATCGAGACAATTGACACAAGCCGACTTTTCCGTTGCACTGGGCATTTGTTTGATTTATGCCTACTTCTACGTCCTGTGCTTGGATCGGTTTGGTGTTCATTACTATTTGGTATTTTCTCCGCGAACGCCCTTTGCTTTGCTATCTTGGACATTTGCTTTTGGATGCTACTATGCATGCTTCCCCCTGTGGAAATATCTATTGAATCACTTTGCGTAGTTGTTGACAAAACAAAAACAGCTTGTGAAAAATAAAAACCTTTGACCGCTCTTTTTGTCTGCAACAATAGCAAGAGCGTTGCTCGAAAGAAGAAAAAACTCTTAGTGCATCCAAGTAGTCTACTGTGATTTGCAAAGAGACTACGGAATTTAGATCATTATAACACACCGTCCTTTTAGTCTTGATGTTCTTTTTTGTTTCTTGTATTTGTTATTTCGATGCGCAACACACACACACTTTGACTATCGGCTATCATTCGTTTATATTTAGTACTATGTACCGTATTTCGTTCGATTTCATTATTACATCATATTTTTATTTTAGGTAAGGGACGAATGTTCTAGGATGCACTTGGCCAGCAATTTGGACGATCTAACCTGGATGGAACAATTCAATCGATCGTAATCATGTTGTCCTTCTACCAATCCCCATGCTTCAATCTGAAATTCTTCTTCGACTCGTGCAGCGCGAATGGCTTTGTTGGCAGCGTCTGCCATTTTCTTTTTATCAACAGTAGCAGCGACAGTAGCAGGAGTGGAACTAGCACTACTACTAGTATTAGTACTAGAAATAGTAGTCGTTGTTGATGCGTGTAGTCCGGATAGAGATGAAAAAGGAGACGAAGGATGCAGAACAGCATAGGCCAACAAAAATGATTTGGTTTCCGATGCGACTGCATTGAGTGCCGTTAAAGTCCAAGCATCCAAACTGTACGTCCAATCTTTTGCTGCCTGATATAATTGTGGTGGATGTGGTAATCCTCCTTGTGGTTGTTGTTGCGATTCTGTCGTTTCATTCTTGTTGTTGTTGTTGTTGTTGGTGGTGGTGGTGTTATTACTATGACGACGACGTGACAGTAGCATACCTTCCTGTGTTCCCATGGCAATAGCAGGTTTGTATTGAAATTGTTTGTAAATAAAATCGTGTAATTCTGTCCAAGCATCTTGTTGGTGTCGATGCAAGACACGATCTTCCAAAGGATCGGCCCAAAAACATGTCTGGAACGGGGGAAAAATGGAGTATAAAATTGTTTGTCGTTGTGAAAAGAAGGGAGGAAACAAATATTTTTTCATGGAGGAGACAGGATGTTGTGAGTCCAAGTTTCAACAAAGTGTAATGAAAATACAATCCACAGTTTTCAATTCTATAAAAAAATGAGAGACGAAACAACCACAACAACAAAACGTACGGTATCGGTTGGTAAGAATTTCAAGGCTGTTGTTCGATAATGATCCATGTGCATGGTCGTTTGATCTAGTGTCGTACAGACCAATGTCATGAGAGGCATTTGTACGGGTCGGAGTACCGTATGTTGAGCATCCCATTCTGCCGCAATCATCCAGGCCAACACATCGGACGGGACACTTAAAATTTGTCCAATCGGTGTCCGCAATATCCGTCCATCCAACGTTACACTGTACCACTGTTGTTGTTGTGTAGTAGCAGTTGTTGTAGTCACAGCACTATTACTGTTACTATTGTTATTACAATTGTTATTATAGTGAGGAATTAACCGTTCCTTGAGCAATTGCATTTGTTCCGTGCGGGATAAAGATGTAGGTAACAAAGAAGTGTTGATACCAGAAGCACTTTGTGTTCCATCTACACCCGCACTGATTGGATTATCGACCGTAGTAGTAGTAGACACCGTACTACTAGTAGCAGCAGCAGCAGCAGCAGCAGCATTTGTATTATTTTCATTTTTATCGTCATTTTTGTCGTTATTTTTTTGAAAATGGTCGACCAAATTTTCCCATGGAGGATTTACTTCGGTAACACCAACTTGTTTGTAAAATCTTTTCCGTGGTTGAGGACCCCGAGGTGTTTGACTCGAATGGAATCGACAAGATCCATCATTCCATAGTTGCATTTGTACTTGTTGTTGTACCTGTATTGTTTTGTTACTAGTAGTGGTAGTAGCACTACCAGATCGTCGTACACGTACGCCCAATCTCATAAAGGAGATCATCTTTATAGCTTATAGTCCTGTCTACTACACCACTAGTCTACCGTAGCTAGTATTAAGCTGTTAATGATCGTGTTTCGTAATAAAACAATCAACAAATAATAAATACTGTAATTACTTCTCTACTAGTACTACTATATGTACCGTACTACTCGTAGTCTAGTAGCCTCTAGTAGTAGATAGAATACTACTCTAGCTAATACAGGAGTAGTACGTGGTACTGTCCGTACGTAGTACTCCTGCTGACGAGTAGACTACTACTAGCTACTTAGCTAAGTAAAACGGAGTACGAGTAGTAACTTGTTATCATTGCTTTTGCTTGCACTGTAGCCAAAGGAGGGTTAAAGCTAGACGGGTGGAGGTCAGACTAGCATCACTATCTGTGGCAGCCAACAACAACATTCAGATCGTCTTTTCTTCTCGTTTCTTTATTAAAAAGGCAACTAGCCTACGCTAGTAGACCCTACTACTACTGGTCCACTGTTACTAAGCTGTACTACAGTTCGGTAGTAGCTAGTAGGCAGCTAGCTAGTAGTAATAGGAGGCAAATACGTGATTATTAAGAGGAGTACTCGAGTACGACGTAGTCTTGCTTACTAGCTAGTGAGGAGTCGTACTACCTGGTATCTAGCTAGTACCATAGCTAGAGTACTACTCTAGAGTAACTAATAGTACCAGGCTTACCTACTACCTGTAGCTAGTAGTACCAGGTACTACTGACGAGTAAGATTAGAAGATTGCAGAAAAAATAAGAATTTAAAAGTAAGACGTCCGCTCAGTGTGTTCCATTCCATCCAATTGAGTTGAGTTCTCTCAGTATTGAGATTATAATACTACTACTAGTAATAATAAAAAGAACAAACAACAACAACAACATACTGTAAGAATGTCATCCAGTTCGGAAGAAGATTCGGTTGAACGCGGGAGCAGGAAAAGTCATCATCATCATAAAAGTCATCGCAAAACAACGATACCATCATCATTATTCGACGAGAAGAAGAAGAAGAAGAAGAACATGGAGAATGATGATGATGATGATGAGGAGCAGCAGCAGCAACAACATCAGCACAAAAAGGAAATGTTGACCAAGAAGAAGAAGAAGAAACCAACTCGAACCAAATCTTCCAACTATGAAGATGGTTCATCCGATAATAACGATACCACTAATGATGATGATAATGATAATGCTAAGAAACAACTGAAGAAAAAGAAAGTTTCTCGCAGTAAATCATCATCCGATGAAAAAGGAAAAAAGAAAAATTATACCCCAGATATTACCAATCATCCCTCTTTGGCCAAACTTTCTCTCAACAATCATGAGAATGACAATACAACCAAAAGACGTAGCAGCAGAGCAGCAGCATCAAAACATTCTTCTTCTTTTTTTAAAAAAGAAGGAAGCGGAGTATCATCCTCATTGGGATCATTGGGTTCTAAATTACAAAATGTAGGTGGTTTACAACGACAAGATTTTGGACGAGACGAACAAGACGATGATACCTTTTTTGATGGTGACATCAACAAGAACAAGAACAACAGTAAAACTACAGCAACAACATCTGGAAATGATAGTACGACCAAAGCTAAAAAGAATCCTTTGCTATTGGGAACAAAACCACCATCAACCGGGACTCAAAAATCGACCTTGGGAGGAGGAGGAGGAGGACTTGGTCTAGGATTAGGAGGAGGCCTAGGAATGTATAATACTAGGCGCAGTTACAATGATGATGATTCGGAAGAAGAGGAAGAAGAACCAGATTTATTTGCGGATCCTAACAATCCGTTCAAACAATTTCGACGTTAATCGATGAGTGGGGAGGGGTGTGGGTATTACTTTTTTTTAATACATCATATTGTTTCACTTCTCTTGCCTGCAACAAAATAGAATAGCAGCAGTCTCTCAGTTTTTGAATTTTTGTCTGCACTACGTTGGCCAGATCTTTGCATAAGTATCGAAAAACTCTTTACCTGTGCTCTCTGCAGATTCATTTCCACATCTTCCTCTTGTACCTATTTGTCAAGAGGATCATGCAAAATGTTTTGTAGTATTGCAAAGTTCCTAGTGTTGGGGTGGGGGTACCAGCCAGCATTTTTCACCACGAGCTACTGTAGGCATCTTTCTCATGATTCATTGCCGGTTGCACAACCGCCTACTGTTCGTTTTTTTTTGCGCTTGTGGTGCGTGTGGCAAAAAAAATCCTCGTTAGCTTTTTATAAGTAGTATTCCAGAAGCCACCAACAATAATTTTTTAATACGTCTTCAAAAATTATAGCAATGACATTGTATTGGTATTGTAGTGTAGTGTATGCCAGTTATTCTATTTTGTGATAAGTCAAATAGAGCTGGTGTGCTCGAACAACGACGCGCATAATTATTATTATACGGCTCCGTCGTGACAGACACATGATTATTATTATTTCGGATTGTTTGACCATGAAATTTTACTTCAACCAGAAAAACTATAAGGATTAGACCCTAACCCTATCCAAGTCGCCTGAAATAATGAAAAAATACGAATGCATGTGACGCTAAAAAAAAATAACAAGAAGATAAACGTAAAAAGCTAGTGTGGAGACTACATGAATATTAGATTAAATATAGATATTATGGTAAATATTGTAGATGGTAGACTAGTGGTCCTGTGTGTATACAGAGCAGGCTAGGCACACGACCTAATAGAGTATGACCTAACTCCTGAGTCCCATCATATCACCTAATAGGAGACAAGGTAAACTGCTCTTGTCCACCTGGGCTTAATTTGTAAATAAGAGGTAGGCTACCAGTTAGCTACTACTAGCTAGACTAATAGTCCAAAAGTTCAGACGATGATGAAGAGCCAAAACATCAAAACATCAAAACATCAAAAAATAATAATAATCGTGTAAAAATAATTATAGTAAGCACCATGAACAGAAGCAGAAGCAGCAGCGGCGGCAACAGCAGCGACAACAAAAGTTCAATGGCACGGATAAATGAATTGGAAAAAGAAGTTGTTCTGCTGCGACAAGAGAATGAAAAGCTAAAAGCTGCAGCAGCAGCAGCAGCAGCAGCAGCCGTCGAGGGTACTCAGAATACAAACAACCACACAGGTGGTAGTGACAGCAACAGAGTCAGCAATAACAACATTCCAAACGATGACAAAACTTCTAAAGTCACGGAATTATCACCGGAACACATTGAACGTTATTCCCGTCAACTGTTATTACGTCAAGGATTTGGAGTACAGGGACAGATCCAACTTTTGAATTCTTCCGTTTTGGTGGTGGGTGCCGGTGGCATTGGTTCCACTGTTCTGCTCTACTTGGCAGGTGCCGGAATCGGTACCCTCAGCATTCTGGATTTTGATGTGGTAGAACGATCCAATTTGCACCGTCAAATCATTCATCGGGACGACCATGTTGGCGTTGACGTTGACGTTGACGTTGACGTTGATACAGGTACAGGCAGAGGTACTGCAACTACAACTACAATGAACACCAACAAGGCCGTTTCGGCTGCCAGAGCTGTACGTGCTTTGAATCCTTCCATCGACTGTCGGCCTCTACCCATCATGCTTACCAAGGACAATGCTTACGATCTTGTTCAACAACACGATTGTATCGTCGATGCCAGTGACAATCCTCGCACCAGATACTTGATCAACGATGCCTGCGTCTTGGCTGGAAAGCCCTTGATATCTGGCAGTGCTATTGGTACGGAAGGACAGCTTTCCGTCTTCAACTGGGAACCAGGAAAGGGATCGTGCTATCGATGTTTGTATCCCAATCCGAACATTACTGCGGGGTCCAAGTCATGCAGTGACAATGGCGTGTTGGGACCCGTGCCTGGTCTCATTGGAGTCCTACAATCCCTCGAAGTTCTCAAGGTACTAACCAACACTGGAAATCCCATGAATGACCGTCTCCTCGTGTACGATGCTCTCCAGTGTTCCTTCTTGACGCTGAAAAAACCTACCAACAAGAAACACATATCTGACTGTCCAGTTTGTGGTAAAAGTCCAACCATTTTGTCCATGGAAGACTCGGACCGAGACCTTCAATCGGTGCGAGGACCAGCATCGTATTGCGAAGCAAATGCACTACCAACATCACTGGAGGATGCATACCAAGTAACACCTGCAGAGTATTACAAACTTTTGCAGCAACGACCACAACGACAAGAAAATCATACTAGTAATCATCATGATCACATCTTGTTGGATGTTCGGGTCAAGGAACAGTACGAATTGTGTTCGTTGGATCACGCCATCAATGTGCCACTGGAATCGTTGCCCGACAATCTGGATCGTCTTGAAGAATTGACGGGCGGATGGACGAAACCTATCTACTGTTTGTGTCGTCGTGGCATTGCCTCTGTCGAAGCCACCAAGTTGTTAGTGGATCATATTATGTCAACAACAATTACCACACCAATAAATACTGACAGCGACACAACGACTGGAAAGATTAAGAATATACAAGGAGGACTCGATGCATGGAGAAAACAAGTAGATGCATCCTTTCCTCGGTACTAATCAACGAAAGTAAACTAAACACTGCAGGACGTAGAGTATGAAAATACACATAAGTATTCACAATATTCTTTTTTTAATGCATTACTTGTGTGTGTCTTATGAAAAATGATTAGGATCACTCAACCCTACCTACGGTCGGCGTAGGAGTGGTGGAATTGGGTGTTTTTTTCTTCTTACATCGGCGCTGACCGGAGAAAACTTAGTGAGCACAAAGCTGCCGTCCCTCTCGGAGTCCTCGCAGTCTTCTTCCGGCAGCTTCGTCGGGACTGATACAAGGTCGGTCGCAATTGACGTAGGATCCTTGCTCTCCTTCTGCCTGGGCCTCGAGAACATCGACATCAACTTCGCGAGCAAAGTTCATCAAACAACGACCCTCGGCAGGATCAATTTTAGGACCACCCATGCCCGTTCCACTGCTGAAGGACCAAGAGTTGACAGACACGATACTTCCAGATCCAGTGGTAGTATCAAAGTTTTTGAGCCAGGGACCTCCCGATGCACCGGAGCCCAATCCACAGTTAGGCAACCAGTAGGTGAACAATCCTTGACCCGCTTGGACCTCTTTTTGGGTGTAGGTATCGGCACAGTATCGGAAATCGGGGTTGAAATCGTAGGTGTATCCCAGACCAACTCCCTTTTCTCCTTCCACTACTTCTCCCAAAACAAAATCGAGTTCGGGAACTGCAATATCCAATGCAGTACTGCCGTTGCAGACGTTTCCTTCGTGCTTTCCCTCATCCTTGACAACATAAAATCCGTAATCGTAGGCCAGGCGTTCAGGGTAGGGCAGATCGGCAAATTTGTCGTGAATGATACCTCCCGATAAGTGCCAGCAACCGCAGGGATCTTCGGCACACTCTCGGTGAGGATCGACTCCATCGAGCGCGGTGTTTTCGTCGCGGTTGGGAATGAAGAGAACTTCCGATCCAAAAGTTCCAGAGAATTGATCTGTTGCGAACGAAAGGAAGGAAGAGAAAAGATCAGAAGAGGATTCCAACACGAAACAATAGCCAAAATCAGGTGCACGAAAAATGAAAACTAAACGTACCTTCCCAAACGCAGTGCCCAGCTGTAAGAACGATGGAACGACCCGTCTTGTTATCCTTGATGGCAGTTCCAGAACAGACGTACTCCCAAAGATCACCTGGTGTTCCATCATCAAAAGGAGGATCCCGAGCACGGAAGTAAATGCGTCCGGCAGCATGTTGGACCTGTCCGCCGTAGGGGTATTCGCCCTCTGCGACGACACCGGCGATTCCCGAACGTGTTTCTACGGCAGGTCCGTAGTAAAAGGTAGCCTTCGAGCCAATCTGGACTCCGTCAACTTCGACGTACCATTCCCAGGGATAGGCATTTCCATTTTCGTCTCTAGCACTGATCTCGTAAACACCGTTCAGCGTTACCGAAGCAACTCCGTCGACCACTGTCTCGTCAATCTGGAGCTCGAGTTCGGTAGGTGTAGCCTCCGGATCTGAAGTGTCCACCAAGTAAAAGAATGCTTTGGCATCAGCGGCGACAGCACCGACGTTCGCCTCAAGGGTGACGGATGCATCCGACTCGTAATTTCCCTTGATGGGAGATACGGGGCCAGTACCGACTTCTTGGAGCTTGCGTCCTTCGGCACGAGATTTGGCTTCAGTTTCTTGCTTGAATTCGCGCAAACGACGTCTGCCTTCCTGATTACAGGGTCGCAACATGGATTGACCATTACAGACGGGTTTGGGGCACATGGCAACTCCCGTCTCCGCCGAGATTTGGATGTAGCCAGGAGCAGCATAAGGACGGTTGACACCGCATCTGGCAGTGACCGAGGTGGCAGCGGATATCAGAAGGACAGTGGATGCTAGGAATTTCATTGTGGATTAGATGCTTCTGTTAGTTTGTTTCTTGTAGTGTATTCTATTCAATATAGTTATTATTTGAAAGGACAATCGTATACCTGTTGTGGCAATGTTGTGAGGGTAACTGGTAACTGGCTGATCAGCCAACCACTTCCCAGTAATGGACATCTCTGAGAACGATTCCAATATGTTACTCGGGAAAAGTACTTTTACGATCAGAAGAATGTCGGGAAAAAGACTGCAGCAATTGTGACTGTCAGAAAAACTGTAGGAGGGGAATCAGAAAGAATTTCCATCAACAGGAAACATTAGATCGCCAAGACCGCTTGAATGACTAATTTTGGTGGATAACCAGTTTCAAATGACTCTATTCACAAACTTTTTATCAAGAGAGTCATCCTGGTCAACAACAATCCTGCATAGTGGTACCTGGTACCAGTACTAGAGCTAGTCTACCTGGTACTGTTAGTACTACCACTACTAGTATTCTTGTTACTACTAGTACTACGTACAACTACTAGCTACCTGGTACTCGCAGTATTAGTTTACCAGTGTACTACTAAAGCAAATAACATGAATCGAAAGATAGATGCTAAAAACAATGACTTGGAATTTGAATTATTACTAGGTGGTAGTCTATTACTAGGTGGTAGTCTATTACTAGGGTACTGGTACTGATGAGCTTTTGAAGGTGAGTAACGTCAACCGTGGTGCCAGGTTCCAGGAAAGAAAGGGGGCCACCTTGTCGTTGAGTCGATGACTATGATCGTAATAATTGCCAAGGCAATTGCAATAATTGCGACCCTCAAAAATCAAGTACTATCGGTACTCCAATACTAGACTAGTACTACTAGTAGTACTAGACTACTCTAGCTACAATTACTCTAGCTATTACTACAATCATTATGGCTGTAGTAGTAGTAGCGGAAGGTCGCGAAGCAATGCTGCTGGCTTTTTATCACCGTTTCTAATACTAGTTTACCTGGTACTAGCTAGTAGTACTGGTACTATCTATTAGTTCCGTGGAATAGTTGACTGCGGTAGTATCGTACAGGCGTGGAAGACCGTCATAAAAAACTGTGATTGTAGTAGCAGGCAAGCCATGGCATGCCCACTTTGAGTAAGCGTTTAGCCAGGAAGCCGCCACCATGCTGCAGATTCGGCCCTTGTTCTCTATCGCCAACATTGTCGAATACTAGTAGAGCCTCATGAAAAAATATTTACAGCCATAACTGGAACGTACTAATCAGCATGGTTTGAATAGTTTCATTTGTAACTACTCTCATGCGCAATGATTTTCTACCTGCTCCTCTACTAGGAGCAGATGGCTTATTGTTTGACTGTTTTGGATCATTCAGGTCCAAGACTCGGCCAAGAAAGATCCGGCAGAGGTGTCCTTCCCTCCAGACATCGTCCACAGTAGTCCTTTCTATAAAAATGAAGAAGATTTGTATCTTGCTCAGAAATGCACAAATTCCTGTAGCCATTGCGATAAGAGTAATGACAGATATTCACCAGACGCACGGCGTTGTCCTTGTCATACACTTCCTGATGACAGGGGAAGTCATCTGCTTTGCAGTAGGCTGTGTTGGTGACCGTTGTTGCTGCTGTTACTGGTATCGTTTGCAATAGAGTGCTTTCCAAATTTCCCTTATTTTGTCCTAGCTGCCGGTGAGAAATCCCAGAGCAGTTGTAGTAAGTTTCAAGAATAAAGTCGTCCAAACCAGCACTAAGAGTTTCCACCCCGCCTCTCTTGGTTTCCATCCGTAATTCAAAGTAGAGTGTTCCATTCGGAAAGAAATGATCGGAGGGCACTGAAAATTCGAGGAGATGTTTCTTGTCGTGTGTGGCACCAAAACCTAGGTTGGAACCCTGCACGAGGATGCTTCGCCACCAGGATATTCCTTCCTCCACTTTTTTGTTCACGTACGTGTCAACTTGAACAGAAGACGCGAACACTCCAAGATCAATGGTCGTCATCCCAATCACGACGTAAAGAGAATCAGTAGGTTGCCAGTCGTCAATCGTGTACAGGACAAATTCAATGGTAGCGTTGGAGGGAGGTATTCTATGTGCCCTGGACACGTTAAAGAGCTGAGACACTTTGGGATTGTAGATCCCGTCCAAGCGACCCAAAAAATAAGTCAGGTCTTCACTGTGACTGCTCGTGCCGTGCATCCATTTCTTTTCCGCCTGCGGTTCTTCAAAGTCTTCGTCTACTAGAATTTCGGACTGCAAACAGTGATGTTGAAGGTCCAGTCCTGCTTGACCCCTGGTTGGCACCGATTCTGTCTCTGGCATCCAAAAAAATTGACGTCGATCATCTTGGCGGATCCAAAAAAATTGACGACGATCTTCTTTGGGAATCCAAAAGAAGTGACGCCGCTCGTCCAATGAAGGACGTGACGACGGCATGGTCGTGGAGGGACTCACTGAAGGCACCGTGGTTGGAACATTGGATGTCGGCATCAACGTTGGTCTTTGGGATGGTCTCACGGTGGGTGGTGGAGTGGGTCTGTATGTTGAAGGGTGCAGTGATGGCGCACTGCTAGGCTCTTCGCTTTCGCTCGGTGCCATGCTCGCGGACGGCGCCATACTGATGGTCGGTTCCAAGCTGGAAGTTGGTTCCTGACTTTCAATGTTAAAGAGATCTTCCTTTCGAAATGTTCCCGTGGGAAACGGCGTGGGTCTCATGGTAGTGGGAAATAGTGTTGGTCGCATGGTGGTTGGAAACATTGTTGGTCGAGCAGTGGTAGGCCTCAAAGTTGGATATACCGTCGTCGGAGATAGACTCGGGGTAGTAGTGCTTGGAGATATTGACGGCACCCCGGTTGATGGTGTACCGGTCGGAGTCCAAGTAACGGGGTTGCGGGATGGAAACATTGTAATGGGAGCTAATGTAGGACGACGCGTTTGTCGAATGCCTGTCACAAACGTTGCTGTTGGATGTGGAGTTGGTCGCGGTGACACTGGTGACTGTGTTGGAGGACCCGTAGAACTTTCAGTCGGAAAAGGTGTGGGTGGTTGTGTCACGGGTGACTCTGTAGGCAGTGCCGTTACTGGCGCATCTGTAGGATTCTCCGTTGGCAGAGATGTGGGTGCAGGGGTTACTGGAGGTTCGGTTGGGCCAAGAGTTGGAACGATCGTTGTGGGTGGTAGCGAAGGAGCATCCGTCACAGGCGCAGGAGTTGGTTTATGAGTTGCGCTAAAGGTGACATTGAACACTGCAGTAGGGCGGGCCGTGGGCGCTACTGAGATTGGCATCATGGTAGGTGCGATGGTAGGTGCTAATGTTGAAGGAGCCGCGGTCGGACTGGTGGTAATTTTGATTCCTCTTCCTTCGTCAATCTTCTTGAGAATTGTGGGCACCTCCGTCGGTTGCAAACTGACAGAAGGAGCCATACTTACACTGGGCGACATACTTTCTGTAGGATATGGCGTACCTGTAGGATAACTGGAAGGTGTATGTGTAGGGTATTGAGTTATTGGTGACAGGCTGGGCTTCAAAGTGCTTGGTTTCATTGTCCAAGGGGGTAGACTGGGGCTCTGGGAGGGCTCCAGAGTAATGGAGTCAGAAGGACTCAGTGAAGGTGCAATAGATGGCAACAAAGAGGGGTGATCGCTAGGAGTTTGTGTTTCCTTTGGTATCCAGTAAAAATGTCTGCGGTCATCACAATCCGCATTGGTCATGTCCTGATCTTCTGTTGGAAAGATATTTTGCAATTTTCGTCCCGAGACTTTCTCGGCCTCTGATTTTATCTCAGTGCAACTTTTTCTCGTGTTAAATGGTGCAGGAGTCGGTGCTGTTGTTTGATCGTCCTGCAATTTTCTTCTAGGTATGTTTTTGACTTTTTCCTGTTGGTTTTGCGGCGTGCTGGTGTTTGATAATGTCACATTGGTATGGGAATCGTGACGAAGGACTCCTGCAGTAAGAAATGTAACGGACAGCATCATCAAAGTCGCACTCAGAAGAGCTGCCGGTGTGAATTTCCTCCGCTTTGGCGTTTTTGGGCAATTCGTGCATTCATTCGGCAGCGTGTGTCTGTAAGATTGGTCACGGCCATCACAAGCCGTCTCGGCATTTGCTTGAAACCCGTGCTCCATCATTTCCCATTTATTTAGTCGCTAGGCCCTTTTCTGTATCTATCTTGTTCCAGCTGTGCTTTGCCTGACTGCTACCTTCTTCTACCTTAAATTACAATGCGCTCGTAATGAGCCGACGATAAAGTTTGAACTGAATGAAGTTGTGGTCAGAATGTGACGTCTTTTTCTCGGCGCTATTGGCAAATAACACGAAGTTTTATTGAGAATTGAGAATCTGCTGGTGCAAGTACTAGAGTAAGATCCAAACCTCAAATTGTGACAAGCATCTGGCAAGGTACTTTAAGGTTTACAGTGACAACACTGTCTTAATTCCAAAATAAATCTCGGCAGGCTACTTCCATCGTTGGCCCGGGTGGATAAATAATAACACAAACCCTACTGTGATCTGAACTCAAAAGTGGAACAAGCCATTTCATTGTTACACGGTAAAGTTTGTTGGATTGCCCACGACGACGACACGAATCTCTTCGTTGGCCGAAACAAAGTCGGAATACAGCTGAGTTGTCCCGTACAGGGAGGTTTGCTTTCCACTTTCTGCGTAGTGTGGTTTCTTGGGCCGATCATCGTAGTCGGGCATGTCGGTCGAACAAATAACGAGATTTCGTTCCTCCAGAGTGAACCGATGGGCTCCCATGTCTTCTTTGTTCTGTCGAAGAATGATCGAACGTCCAGGAATGGCTAAACGTGGATCGTTATGGTCTACTCGTGGTGGTGGTGAAGCAGAAGACCTGCCCAATTCTGTTTCAGGGCTAACGCTGTTTGCCGCCCAAATATCAATTTCGCCCGTTTTGAAACCCGTTTGCGGATGCTGTTGCAGGACGAGGTTCATGGCCGTCCCTAGAATGCAGGGTCCCGTTGTAAAGAGAATATCCCACAAATGACTAGCACTCAAAATGGGATTCGGACATAGCATATCGTCATAATCCACGCTGGTAAATCGATTGCGAATATTGTTCACAACCAATTCGATCGTTTTGGCAACAAAGGGATGTCCGGGTGCTACCGCCATGAAACCATTCCACAAACAGGCCTGTTGTCCGACCTTAATTCCTGGCTCGTCCATGGGTGTAATAAATCCTACATTCGGCTCAATGGCTTCTTCCAGATTGGTTTCCAATAAGACGTCCATGTCCGCGTAGACACCGCCTTGAATCAACAGGACGCAGTACCGAAAGAGATCTGCCTTGAATGCACCCGGTTGGATTGCATCATAGGCTTCCAGTACAGCGGGAGGAAAGTGTTCTTGTAAAAAAGCTGCCGCAGCAGCATCGTCGTAAAATTTGTGCGTCCATCCGCTCTGTTTCCACGACTGCTGTAATCGTGACATGTTCGGATATTTGTCGGGTTCCAGTGGTTCGTACCACGTTTGATGAACAATGCGAGGAATCAATCGCTGGGGTTTAGGTCCTGCCGTTTGCGGCTGTAGCAGTGGTGGTGCCACGTACCATACCGCTTGAACGTGTTTGGGTGGTGGTCGTATGGAACACAACACTTTGCAGTAACAGGGACATTCGTTGGTACACTGTTCGTCGCATCCCGTGGTGGACGTGTACCGTTTCAAACAGGAATGACAGGTCGGTGAGGTTGGCAAACAGTTGTTCGACAGGAGGATATCAAAAAAGTTGGGCGTCTCCAATTTGGATCGAGGAGCATTGTCTTCCATGGAAACCTCCGTAACGGTTGACCAAAATGGATTAGGTTTAGATGGATATACTTTCTTTTTCTTTAGTTCCTTGGTGTCAGTGTTGGCCGATAATGCGCCAGTTTTTACCCATTGAACAGGAGACGTTGAAGTATTTCCACCGCTGGTACCAAAGGGATGCTTGACCATGAGTATGGGTGGTTGTTGTTGTTTACGTTCGTCCTTCCATACCTGACAACAATATCCACCAGGAATGGTACAGTGCAATCCAAACATAACGGTGGATAATTGTGATTGCGACTGTTCCTCCAAAATGTTCAAGGATCGTCGATGTCGCTGCCTTTGTCGTGATTTCTTGACGGTTTTTGGTTTTTGTACCAATACTTGATCGGCTGGATTGGTCGCTGAAGGAACCTGGCACTGCGCCTTCCACAACGTCGTACTGGTCGCAGTGCTAGTGCCAGTGTTGTTGCTGCTGCTGCTGCTGCTGCTGTAATCATCATTATTTTGCAAGTGTTGTGCCATTGATTGGTACGTGTACAGCGGATTCGAGGTCAGGGCAATCATTTCTGTCTCCACCAACAATCGGATCATGGACTCGGCCAGACTGGTATCCTCGAGTCTCATAAAACTGGCATGCGCCCAAGCCTGTTTGGATGTTGCCGAAGTGGTGGTGGACGTGGCAGTGGTAATGGTTGTGTGAGTTTCGGCCGTTGTTTCTGGTTCTACCAACAGTGCTGTTGTTGGAGTTGAAAACTGCCACAAATCTTGCCAATCCAACATGGGTACAACTTGAGAAGGATCCCAAAATACATTGCCTTGTTTTGTAAAAAAGACACACTGCTTCCACAGTTCGACTCGTAAAAAGGAAGCTCCTGCTGCTTCAAAATCGTCAAAACGTTGTGCCAAAGCATTCGTAAGAGTGTTCTTACGGTTACGGCTATGGTTGTCTTCTTTTTCTTCGTTGTTGTTGTTGTTGTTGTTGTTATTGTTGTTCATGTCATTCATGTCATCATTGGGCCAGCATTCATTACCATGGTCTAATAAAAATTGACGTTGTTGTGCCGTGGAATACCAAGCAAACGAAACTTCCTTCTTTTTCTCTCGTTGTGGTTTTAGTACCGCTGTTGTTTGTGATTGTACAGAACTGTTGTTGTTATTGTTGATGGTGTGTTGTTGAGAAGGACCAAAAATGCGAATTACATCATTCGATTCTTGCAGTTTTCGATGTAAGTCTTTGTAGTTTACTTGTTGCTGCTGACAATTCAAATAATAATCATGATGCTCATGCTCATTAACAGCGGTGTTGTTGTTGATGGTGGTACCGCTGCTGCTTCTGCTGCGGCTGCGGCTGCTTCCATCACCCCAGCTCAACGCTGGAAAGCAAAGACCAACCACTAAAGAGTGTATCCAATGCCGTCGTTGCTTCATTCTTGCTTCTTGATATTCGGTAACATGAAAGCGGAGATGGTGTGTTATAAAATAAATTAACGAGGAAGATGGGTCGTCTCCTTCTGGTCTACTACAGCTGCCTTCTGATCACATACATCAACGAGGAAAATTGAACAGAGTTCCAATGCTTTTGCTCCTTAGTAGTGTTCGGTCGCCAGCCGAGCTAAGATGACGTATCGTATTGGATTGACAATCCCGCAGACGACATTATGGGATAACTAGTAGTACCTGGTACCTTTTCACTCTACTAGAGTAGTAGTAGACCTACTCAACTACTCTAGTAGCTAGTTGCTTCCACCTCCTCCTACTATTACTAGCTAAACCCATCCATCTGAGCCTTTATTATTAGCGATCTAGCAAGCATGTGGTGTAAATCAAGACATCATGCAAAGAACTGATGAGACCGAGACAATTTCCAAAATCAAATCCTACAATTTCCAGAGCAGTTTGCCGTAAAAGAGCGAGCGAGAGGGAGGGAAGCGAAGAAGGGGTTTTGGCTCCTCAGCTACACCACCGCATGCAGAAGGCTCGCCCTTCCCGGCACTTGTTCTTCAAAAAACATTGATGAAGTATTAGTCTGCTACCTACAAACTCAAAAAAGATGTGGGTTTGAATCGTGGTCACTTTTTATAGCACGAGCAATCAACTCCGGTGCCTGTCGAACGTGGACACAGGGTTCGAAGCTAGCAGCGCCGACTCTACCTACCTACAGGGAGTACCTAGTAAGCGAGATTTAGGATTTTTTTAGACCTGTATCGCGCTAGTAAGCAAGAGTGGATTGGTGCGATAGTGCAAGCCCCAGCACCCGGAAATGCTTGCCTACCCTCTACCAGTATGGTGCCATAGTTGTGATTCCAGTAGAAGAAATATTTCTTTTTTTTTGAAGTGTTGTTGTTTTTGATAAGGCAATCACTTTTCTAGCTGTCATTGGCAATCTTCGCATTGCAAATTTCAACGAGCTGGTACATGCCCGTAAGGTTACAAGCTGAGAACATTTCAAAGTTTGTGGCAATTAGTCTTGGGGATAGGCTTCGGATCTCTCTTGGAGTGTTCTGTGGGCCAGGTTCGCATCTTATTGATTTTCAGAAATAATCATGTAATCCATATGGGATGAGAACACCTAACTGGCTAGTATTGTTATAGAGGATGTGTACGTGAAAATGAAAATCGTCAAAGCTAATAGTTTAACTTCAAGAGTAGCCGACTCTAGGACGTTGTACATGTCAGTCTCATTGCGATCGAAGATCGAGCTCACAGATGAATAACTGGGCGCCATTCAGACATCTAGAAAATGGACTGTCTAGCCATCTTTGTATCCAACCACAAACAAGATTTTCAATACCGATCATGAGCTCGCGGTCTTCGTGTGTGTAGGATATTGGTTCCAATCGATGTTCTTCTAGATCCAGAAGTGGCCTTACTTCTTCGTCTGGTATTCGCAAATCTTGTGTAACTCTCCGCAGCATTCGCAATCCCCCCTCACCATCCGCACTTTGTCGGTCTGATCTTCTTCTTGGAGTATCCAAAATATCCCAGTACCCGCAGATCCAAGTGCACCAATGGTAGGGGTCACCGGCACCGGGGCATTCACTAAAGACCGGACAGTCTAAGAATAACAGGTCTCGATCATTCTGATGTCGCGGAGCCGTAGATGTCCCTGTTCTGTTAGTGTCTGGTTCGCTACTATCAGTGACGTTTTCTTCTCCTCCCCGAAAGACAGAGAATCCGAAAATTCGATCTGTTTCTTCGTGCTGTGTAGTTGTTGTGATGTCCATTACTTCCTCAGTTGCGGGTATAACACCATCGTTAAAGGTATCATCGAACTCGTCTACGTCATTGCAGTTCCCTCCAGCAATATCTAACCGAAGATCTAAGCTGCTTGCTCGTCTTGCCAGGAGACCAGCAACAAGCAGTAATGTCCTCGTCGTTGTAGATTTCATGTTTCCTTTCTCTCTTTGTATGGTAGAGGCTGTGTGGGCACTGACCTAGGAGGAGCATGTGAAGCACAAAGAAGAAGATATTGTGACAATATGCTACAGTATCTTTTAAAGAAGGAAGCTGCTGAGTTGAGGTGCTGAATGCCTTAAGTTTTGGAGTCGCTTCGAGCTTCGAGTGGAGGGACTCATTTTTAGTGTGAAATATTTCAAATTGCCACAAACATGTGAATGCCTACTACGGATTGAAAATATTGCTAGTCCTTTGTGACATTTTAGCATGAGGAAGCTTCTGTTTATGTGACTTTAAACTGATTATGGGCACAGTATAACATTAACATGAAACTTCCTTAGAACAAGCTGAGATAAATCCAAGTCAGTTGGGTCAGGTGAAAATATCAATCGGAAAGTGCAACACAAAACGATTCAGAATCAGTGGGAAATGCGACAAAATCGATGACGTGTGGGACTTAATCGTTGCGGAAAAAAATTCAGCTCAACGCATTCCATACTTTTATTAGCCTTCAAAACTGAAGAATAGCATACAACTACCTTGTTTCGTAGCATTCGATTTAAACGTTCAGAAAACGTCACTTAGTGAATACAGAATAAGATTTGAAATTTAATTTTGTCCATTAAATCCATGTGAGTCATTCTTAGATACCAAAAACCGATTGGAAAGGCCCAAAACCGACTGCCACATTTTCTCTGCAAGACTTGAAGCTAACGCATCATTTTTTCAGCACAAATGGCATCTAGCTTTTACTAGCTTTGTGCAGCAAAGGTTTGCGTTGAGGACGAACGAAATATTTTCGAGTCTGAACAATAAATGTTTGAATGCGAAACACCATAAGACGGTTCTTGTGAGGGAGGATTGTTAAAGATATCTTTGCAGGATCGCTCGCATTACCCAGCACATCGAGATATTGTTTGCTTTGTTGATGACTTGGTAGCATTCCATTATTCCTTTGATTTCATTTATTTCAATACTACACTCGGCCGTGGTTAACAACACCAAGCCATCAGTAATCGAACGATAGTATTATCGGCAACCACTCTGGCCGATATGGCTAGCCAACAAGACACGACTGTAGCGCCCATCCAGGCAGACTGTTCACCAGTATCGAACATGTCACATTCGACCTTTAAAATAACAAATTTGAACCAACCGACGGCGAGTGCATCAATGAAGGAACCTGCAAAACCTATTCTTTCGCAGGATGCCACAGCAACAGTCGTTACCTCGAATAATGCTAGTACCTCCAACCTCGTGGGAGCGGACGATGCCGCTTTCCAGGAGTTTATTGCTCGGGTTAAGAGGGTAGCCGTCCAGGATACTCAAAGAATTCCATCCTTTGCTCAGCTGCAAGCTGGAGTGCCCCCATCTTCGCCTACTAGGTCAACATATGCAAGATTCCAAGAAGCCAAGATTTACAGAGCACTCAGTCGGGGCAATTCCTTCAACAGTTTGTCTCCGAAATCACAGGCGCCATCTCCAGGAGCCGAGTGGGTGACCGACTACAGCAGAAGGAGCATCACTTCCAGGAGTCGAAATGGAGAACGAACTTGGAACGAAGAAACACTTATTGCTCGACATGCCTTTCCGTCTTCCATATTTTGCAGAGAATCCGAAAGCGAAGAGGCGGCATCGTCTCCCGAAATATCTCTTGACCTAAGCGATGCGTCTGATTCTCGCAAAGACCAGTCACAACGTCGTCTATCTTTGCAGAAGAAGAACTCGAGACTTCCTCGCATGCCGGACCTACCTGCCCTTAGTGGAGTCGGCTCTGCTTCTTGGTCTGAGGAGGAGCAAAAGGGTGTGAGAAAGTTCCTCCAGCTACTAGAACAAAGTCCCTCTTTCTCCAACCAATCCTCGTCGATGTATCGACAACGTGTAAGAGCCCCCTCTCCGCCCTCTGGACCCTCTATGTCACCACCTCCATTAACTGATTCTGCCAAGGCAAGGGAAGAGGAGAACAGTCCCACTCTTATCGAAATCTCTCCCGGAGTCTTTGAGCCCTTAAGACCAGCAAGTGAGACTGTAAAGGCTGTAAGGGTCGACTTTTATGTACCAATTCCGTGCTTTGGATGTACGCAGGACATTTTTTGTATCGCTGATGCAAAGTACGTGATCTGCCCGACCTGCCGAGTTGTTAGCCCAATCGAAGCAGGAGCTCTGGAAGGAAGATCACTCAAGCAGCATGGCCTTGGTTTGGGCTTCAGCTGCGAAAGTTTATTCGAAATGCAATCGGAAATACTTTCCGAGCGATGACTTCTGTTAACTTAATATCGTACATTTTCCAAGTCAATTATATTGATTTGATTGCGCACACTCCAAAATTTAGATGATTAGAGTAGACTAGATGGATCCCATCATTTCTTGATATCTCGGTCGATGACAATTACAATGAAGGCGATGTGGATGATAACTTTTATATACATCCAGGGGCCTTTCGATGCCTACTGCTCACAGCACTCTTGCTTGTCAAATGGTTCTGGGCGATTGGTCCAGGAGTACGAAAATTACTGACAAATGGAATCGAATTGACCCCCCCTGATAAGCTCATCATCGCGTGTCCATTGTTTTGGTTGAGAGTAGGTTTGAAGTTCCACCGCGATCGATCGACTTTTTCGAATTGCCTTCCATTCCAGTAACCGACAACGACGGCATCAAGTCTGTAGGGAGTACAGGGGCTTGCCATTACACAACTAAACGAATCGAATTCCGGAGTAGCTATATACTGTACCAGGTACTACTAGTATGAATAGTAGTTACTACTACTCCTACTCCTACTAGCTAGCTAGCTACTGTAGCTAGCTACATACGATTGCGAATAAGTTTACAGTAGGTAAAACAGTACAGTAGAATAAATGCGTTTATTCGAATAGTAATGAATTAAATTAAAGGGGTTCAGTAGCTACTGTACCTGTTAAATGCTAGCTTAAAAAGGGCTTGACCATTTTATTTTAATACACGATTGCGAATAAGTTTACTGTAGGTAAAACAGTACACTAGAATAAATACGTTTATTCGAATGAATTAAATTAAAGTGGTTCAGCACCTACCTGTTAAATGCTACGTACAGTAGCTTAAAAGGGCTTGAGCATTTTTTTATTTTAATACACGAACAAATACGTTTATTCGAATACTAATGAATTAACTTAAAGTGGTTCATCAGCAGCTACCTGCTAAATACTACTGTAGCTTAAAACTGCTTGGCCTTTTTTTTTTTAATTAATAAAATAGCATGAATTTGGTAACTACTGTAGCACAGTTTCCATTATCCAAAACTCGAGACAGAAAAATCTCGGAAATGGTGGTAATAGATCTTCAAAGTTACCAGTGCTAGCTAGAGTACCTAGTAGACTACCAGGTACCGGTATTAGTAGTCCACGACTAGCTATTGTAGTTTGTGTACCATAGTAGTAGTAGTGTCGGCACCCCCCCCTGACTGCAGCAACATACATCGTACTTGAGAATCTTGCCTACCAGGTACTACTGTAGCTACTAGGCAGCTACTAGTCTACTACTACTACTCTACTCTAGCTAGAAGTAGACTAGTAGACTACTACTACTAGTAGTATCTACTACTAGTACTAGTAGTAGTAGTATTAGTACACAGCATTTTCGTCATCGAAATAATTACACATTTTGTGAAATTATTAGTACCAGTACCTGGTTTAAAAGACGAATACTAAGAACAAGAAAACAACGGTTCTGTCAATTATTGTGTTCGTTGTCTGTCTGCCCACCCCATTAACTACCGTACTACTACTACTTCTAATGCCTCGCCATGCCACTATTATTACTCAGTAATATTATTATCCCAACACACCATCAGTAGATTGTAGTGTTTGACCACTACTTCCTACTGCTACTACTGCTCTAGTAGTAGTATTGAGTAAACAACATACTCGTCACACAACAGTACATACTTTTACCCTTTACGTCTGTCTTACCCAAGAACACACACACACACGACACATGCAACAATGGCGTCGGCGTTGTCGGTCGAAGAACGATTGAATCGACAACGACGGGCTCGTAATACTATCGCTTCTCGACGACGTGATAGTGCTTCTGCAGTTGGAACTGCGGTCCCGTTCTTTGATGGAGCATTGAAGGCCGAAGTAGATGCCATGACACTTCAGTTGCAACAGTCGCAACGTGCAGCCGAACGAGCGCTGCAATCGGCCGAAGCAGATTTGTCAATGGACGCATCATTACTAATGACCCGGCCCTATGAACCACCATCCAATTATACTTTAGGCAGTGGTATTGATCGCAGTAGACGGAGTAGCGCCCGCACCGGCAACACTGGTAGTAGTACGGGTGGTTTGATGATGGGGGGACAGAATCAAGGAAGAAATTACAGTGCCGACATGAACAGCAGTTGGCGTTCCAACAATGCTTCTTCTACTGGTGCTGGTGCTGGTGGTGGCGGCGGTAATGTTTCCGTGAGAAACAATCGTACTATGTCTATTATCGACGAAAAACAGCGTCAGCAGGAGGAACAGGCTCGTCGCGAAGAAGAGGAGGCACGACAAAAAATTGCTGCCCGTCAGGCAAAAAAGGAAGCTTTGCGAAAAAAGATGCAGAAAAAACGCGAACGATTTAATAACGAAACACCGGAAGAACGAGAAATGCGAAAAAAGATATCAGAAATGGAACGAGAAGAATGGGACGAGCAAAATAGAAACAGTTTGGATGACAAACAGCCAGAATTGTTATTGGAAGAAGAAGAAGAATTTGGTCGTCGCGCGAGGAGGGGAGAAGCGGGAGCAGCTTCTGTTAGAGGTCTTCCTCAACGGAGCTTATCGTACGATGATACTATGCCTCAATCTTCATCGAGACGTCGCGGTCGCAGAGATATTAGTTCTGCTTCCACTCGATCCCGATCTCCTAGCACATCGTCGTCATCACGGCGGAACGGAGGAGGAAGACGTCAGAGCTTGTCCAGGAGAACTTCCGAGCGAGGATCATTGAGGAATCACGACAATGATGATTACAGGAGGAGCAGCAGCAGCAGAAATGTATTGTTGGATGATGATCCATTGCAACATCAGCCCCACCATCATGGTTCCTTGCTGTTGCCCTCTTCGTCGCATTCGGAACGAGGGACGCGAAAAACGGGAATGGAAGGCGAATCTAATTTGTTGGACTACGGAATGAATTATCTGAACAGTTACAATCGTCAAAGAGAAATGGATGGCAGCGGAAATAGTGCTCGCAGCAGTAGAAGTCGCAGCAGCAGAGGGCGGAATCGGGCTGGAGACGGGGCTGGGGGAGGCGGAAGGAGATCTCAGTCATCGTTGGAGGATAGTTCTCGACGTAGTGTGTCACGATCCGCAAGCTTCCGCAACAAACCCCGAAGTACGCGCATGAGCATAACCGCCAATGATATGTTAAAGCGACAGATTCAAACTTCCATTTATGACATGGTGGATGTTGACGATGGTAGTTTGGATGGCAGTGATTATAACAATGATAGGGGTGAATCTAATAATCAATCAAAATTCAACAACACCAACGATCGGTCCAGTTCAAAGGGTGGGAATGATCGCAAACATGGAACCAGCAACAGCAACGATAGCGATTCAGACAGTGATTCAGATTCGGGAGACTCCCAGTCGGCGTCAAGTCGCGCATCTTCCGGCACAAGCACCAAAGCATCCTCCAAGAAAAAGAGCGCTAAGAAAAAAAGCGAAAAGAAACCCAAAAAGCCATTGTCCGAAAAAAAATTATTGAAAAAGGAGAAAAAGGCCATGAAAAAGGAACTAGCGAAAAAACTGTCAGAAGAGAAGAAAAAGGCGAAAGCGGAGAAAAAGGCGCACAAAAAGGCCAAAAAGTTGGCAAAAAAACTGGCCAAGAAGGAAAAGAACCTGGCCAAGAAGGCTGCTAAATTGGGTTTGAAAGATACCGGCGATGACAGAAGTTCGGAATTCTCTTTATCACAAAAGAGTGGAAGCGAGGTGGGAGACCCCTCCGAAAATCTAAGCGAGGAACGCAGCGTGGCAGAAAGCGATTCAACGACGGCCAGTACTAATAACGACAAGGCTGTTACTGCTGTGGTCAAGAAAAAACAGAAACGAGCGTCCATATGGGGTCTTAAAAAACCAAAGGATGATACAAAATTATCCAAAAAGGAAATTAAGCTAAAAAAGCAGAAAGAAAAGGAGGAAGCCAAACGACGAGCGAAATATGATTCCCTTCAGTCCGATGAATCTTCATCGACATCGTCAGTTACCAAATCAGAAGGTGCCGATGCATTGCAAGATCATGACAATGATGATGATGAGGATTCCTCAGCATCATCGTTATCCTCGCCAGCATCGTCATTGTCTGGATCGTCAACCAGTTCGCACGAGAGTTCAGTAAAGAAGTCTACTCCGACCAAAGACAAAGCAGCACCTCAAGGCCGTATCGGGGCCAAGAAGGAAAAGCGAGTTTCTAATTGGAAGTTATTTGACGCATCTACAGTGGCGGAAAAAGACAACGAGGACGACAACAGGGAAGCTGCTATAACGTCGACTAGCAAATCAACGAAACTCCGGAAATCCAAAACAACACTTCGTACTAAGGAGTCAGCCAAAAAAGAAAAGGCAAAGTTACCACCCAAGAGTAAATCTCTGAACGTGGATGCACCACCACCCAAGATGAAGAGCAAAGCTGCCGCTAGTCCTGAAAGACTAAAACCGCAAAGGCGTTCTAGCTTGTCGTTTCGACGAAAAGATTCAGCCGCAAAGCCAGTGAACCTTGATGACGACAAACAAAGAAACAAGAAGAACGACAGCAGCGATAATAATGATGAATCACCAGCTGCAGACAGCAGTCGCCAAAAACCAAAGCGGCGTGCAAGCTTGTCGTTTCGAGGAAGGGTTAAGGTTTCGCAACCAATGGTGCCTGCAGAGGAAAGGAAGAAATCCAAGTCAAAAGATGGAACGTCTAGTAGCAAGAAGAAAGATAAGGAGAGCAGCCGCAGTAGATCCAAGCAGGAGAAGTGAACAACAAACTGGTAATTCTAAAATTTCGAAAGTACTGTAAAATATAATTGTCGCATATAATGGTAGTAAGCAAAACGTGCTCTCTTCAACAAGTATGAAAGAGCTGCATCAATCCCAAATAGAATCGCGATGTCCCGATTCTTTCCTGACAATTTCGTGCATGGATAAAAAATCCTCTTCCAGCGGAACGAATTCGTCAGCACTGCTGCGGCCCTTTCTGGTAGGAGTAGTTTTGGTCCGCGATGAAGCGCTCCCCATCATATCCGAACTGGAAAGCTTTTTGCGTGCAACCTTATCCGATTTTGACAGTCGTCTAATGGCAGCTGCATCGCTTCTATCGTCCATACTCTTTTGCCGCCGGACACTTTTACTACTGAGGGACTTGCTCATTATGGCGTCCTCGTCGCTCTTGTGGCGTCTTGGTTTTCGCTTATGGTGACTGCTACTGTTGCTAGCACTAAAGGATTTATGCATAGAATCGGTGCTGTCTTTTTTCCTTCGTCCGTGACTACTATAGCCGTCACCGACGCCGCCGCCGCCGCCAGCACTAAAGGATTTATGCATAGAATCAGCTCTGTCTTTTTTCTTTCGCCGCTGACTGCTGCTGCTCCTTGCACTAAATGACTGATTAAATTTGTCTTTTTCTCTTAGCCGACCATGTCTGTTGGATCTTTCCATGGAGCTCAAAGACTTGTTGAGTTTGTCGCTATCTCGCCGTCGGATTGAGCCCTTGGTAGACCTATCCAGTCGCGACGACGATGACAGGGACGAGTCTCCCCTCCTACCCTTATAAGACGACGACCCCATGGAGCCGTGACTGTGCTTTGATGCTGAATCAGACGATTTCGTCCTTCGCATGCGAGAGGCCGATGACATGAGTGAGCCCAAAGATTTGTTAAACTTCGCTTCTGTACTTTTTTGACGTCTTGGTGATCGCTTCTCGCGAGCCTCATCAAAATCGTCTTCCGTTTTGGACTTGGATAGTCTGGCACTCCTTGGTATCCGTTGCCCTGCGTGTAGTTGTTGTTGTTGTTGTTGTTGTTGTTGTTGTTGTTGTTGTTCCTGCTGTTTTTTAATTAACTGAAAGAATTTGCTTGTCTGTTCCGATGCTTCCCGATATGTTTCGGTCTTGGTTACCGACGGGGACGAATCAGCTTGACCTTTGTGTTTAAAGGTCAGTTTTCGTTTGAGCTTGCTCCAGTCCAGTCCCGATGTTTTAGGCGGCGAGACCAACAAAGAAATATCAGTCGCAATATTGCCAGAAGACGCCACCCGCAGGGGAGAATGCAAGGATTCGGATCCCATTGAAGCACCTGGACCGGTACTGCCCGTCCTGGATAACGATCCCGACTGGCTGTTCTGCAAAGTAGAAGGTTCTTCGGAGGCGATTGCTACGACTGGTTCGATCTTTTTGAGATTCTGCATGGCTTGCATGGCCCTCAGAGCGACAGTATTGAGCGACGACGAAGGTGTCCTGGCGGAGGCAGCAGTGGGAGGATCATCATCATCGTCATCATCATTAACTTTATCTTCACTGTTGACTGAACTCGCTTCTTCAGAAGAATCTGCACTGGATGCAGCTAAACTGCTTCCGGCGGTGACTTCACCGCTGATATTACCACTGCCCGTACTGTTGTTATCTAGACTTCCATGGTCCGACATGTCTTCTTCGTACGTAGATGTAGATTGTGATTGGGCGGAATCGAAGGAACGTCCAGAGGAGGATGAATCACTGGCCGCCACGTCAAATGAGACTCGTCGCGGACTTTTTGCAACTGCATTTGCAGAGGCATGATTAGATTTCGAGAGTTTATTTTTTGATTTGGACTTGTTCTTGCTGCCACTGCCACTGCCACTGCCACTGCCACTGCTATACATATCCTTGGCTGAATTTAGAGGAGAGGTAATGGGCGATGGCGATGTGTTTGACTTGGACGGGATCGATGATGACGACGATTTGGACTTGTCAGCGGTAGAAGATTTGTCCTTGTCCTTCCTATCTTTGGAGGATTTCTTAGAGTCTTTTTTGGATGGCTTGCTAGAAGAGCTGCTACTCTTTTTTGACTTGCTGCTGCTAGTTTTCGCAGCAGGAGAGGATTTGCTACTACTGCTGCTGCTGCTTTTTTTGGAGCTGGATTTCTTGCTGCTGGATTTCTTGTCCGTATCATCTTTTTGCGTCGAGCTGCTAGATTTCTTCTTTTCCTTGTCGGCAACACCACTTTTGCCAGTTGAAGTTTTGTGCTTTTCTTTTCGGTCAGTTTTGCTGGTACTACTGGTAGCAGACTTGCCAGACTTGCTCTCCTTGTCTTTGCGGCTGCTCTTCTTGGATGACTTGCTGTCTTTCTTTTTGTCGTGTCCTGTACCATCTTTAACATCGCTAATGCTTGCTTTCGATTTACTGCCACTGCCACTGCTTTTAATCTTGCCGGACATGACGACCCCGCCTGAACCAAAGAAAACTGTGTTCTTTCTTGCCTTGGATTGTGGCTACTACAACAACTACTACTAGTAGCTAGTAGCTAGTAGTAGTACATCCGATGCATTTCACTCAAATTTTAATCTGCTTGCCTTCGGTGCTTTGATCAGTTCTTATGGTTCAATCTGCTGCGTTAATAGTTACTTTATCTCAAGCTGCTCCTTCCGAGTTTCCCTTGTTTGGTATTAAAATAATAATAATGGCATATTATTTAGAACTTGGCATGGCCAAAAATTTGTGATGAAAAATTCTGAAAATTCGTTTTATTATGTTTGTATAATGTTTTTCATCTCTCGCTGGCAGTAACGAACATACAATCATGACAACACCGCTTCCCATCTGCTCAGCGAAGTTAAGCATGATCTGGCTCTGTCAGTACTACGGTAGGAGACTACGTTGGAACCCAGAGTTTCGTTATTTTGCTCATTTTTTGTACTACATGCAAGATTTCTTTTTTAACAGGTGCAGTCAAAACACCATGTGCTACTGTAATGAAAACGGCGCACAGCACAACCTTGCTAGCCTCGGATCGTTTTTGGGTGCCTGCCAATTTCCTAAATTGATTATAGAAAGCTTCACCCGAGCTGGCCGAGCATTGGGGAGGGAGCCCCCAATTTCTGCTTGGAAAGTCACTGCGTGAGCTTAAACACTAAAAAGAAGTCAACAGCCATTGGCCATCAACCAGGCCGTTGAGCTAGCTATTTTGTGTCTGTAAGGCCTGTGCATGCAGCCAGGCCAACGCATGCAACTCATTTGGCTACCTGGAAATCGCAGGAAACGACAAAGAAACGAACAAGTTGAGACACCTACTCAGAAAATTAGTCGCTAATATGCGAGGCTGTCTAAATCAAATTGATGCAATTTTTTAAGGTTATTTAATATCCAATGATATACTTTTTGGGGGGGAGTCGATGCAATGTGTAGAGAGTTTGAAATAAAAAATAACATTTTTTACCTTGTGCCTTGTCCACTAGTTTTCTTTAGGCAGCCTGCGCGGAAGGATCTGTCTTGGTCAGATTACGACCGTTCAAATTTCGACCGATTCTACTCATCGGTATTTTGCGCGCAGTCGGTGGGCACGATACGGTGCACTCGTCTTTTTGAGAAAGTTCTCTGCACGACGAGTGGTCACTCCGCTCGGAATTGCTACGATGTAGTAACTGACTTGAACTTAACCCTCTCCTCCTAAAACTCATTCTGATACTAGTAGTAGTGGTAGTAATGGCGTTCGTTGGAGATGGGGCCGACTGGCATCGCGAATACCTGCGTTGCTTGTGGTCCCGAAGAGGTTCATTGGTAACGGGACAAGGCAGTGTGTGACACCTGGAGAACTTTTGTTCGAACGGTGTAGTCACGCGAGGCGCTTCTGCCATATCCACGTTCTTGGTAATTCGCGGTGGCAGTAGTGATTGCCTGGTAGTCGGTTCGAACGTACGTGAACGCCGAGGCAACCGAAAAGACATCGCGGAAGACCGAGAAGCCGTGAGGATGCGACACGATTGTGCGCCGCGCGTGAAGCGCAAGCCCTCGCGTGCTGGGGCGAGGGAGAGACGATGATGTTTCTCAGAACTACAGGCACTTGGTTTGGTAAGTCCGCTGACACTGATTTTGCTCTTGTTATTTTCTTGGACACCTGCGACTTCATCTTCTTGAGCTCGGTAGTAGGCGACAGCTGCACCGACATCGCCGCTGCATAATTCTAATAAAAATTGGACCACAGAGGCTTCCACGGGATGATCGGTCAAGCCAAGAGCCTCTTTAAAGCGGCGAAACTTTATATCGCATGGAGTGTCGCTGGGTGATGCTGAGAGTCCGCTGTCTTGACGTTGGCAGCTCTCTGCAAAAGAGAAGCTGCTCTGGCAGATATCTTGCTGATCAGGAATCATCGTTGAAATAATGCGATGTTGGCGTAATGTTATCTCAACCAATATATTATTGATGAATGATGAAAGCTTTTTTCGCTTAACGATAGTTTGGCGTCACTAAACGACAAAAGATGAGGGAGAAATTGTCCCATGACTGTATTAAAGGGCTCCGGAGTACTACAGTAGTACAAGCATGGTTCAAAAAAAGAAAAGATGATAGTCTTTGTTCTTCGTGATACTGTTCATAAACTACTACGTATTGACTAATAATGACAACCCAGTAGACTAGACTACTAAATACGGTAGGTAATTAGATCTTAGGTGATGTTCTAGCATAGCTAGCTAATAAAGTCTTGTACTGGTACTACTGTACTTACTGTAGCTAATATAAAACACCAACGAGCTGCTGTAATACTAATATCTAATATCACCCGAACCGTGAGAAAATATATATCTAAGTACTAGTACTACCTGGTACAGTAGTAGACTAGTAGTTATGTGCTGCCTCTACCAGGTACTGCTCACTTGGCTTCAACAGTCATTACAGTATACTTTTTATACTCTTGTTGCTCAATTAGTCATTCTGGTGACACAGTCACGTCTTGCTTAGTCCTAAAAATGAGATTAAGATCCGAATTGGCGAGCTTCGAATTAACTACCACTCGTATCAGTTGAGTACGGACTATGGTAGAGCGCTCTTGAAAAACTACTGGAACAACTACTAGTAGACTACTACCTGCTAAATAGCTGCTCGAGTAGTTCGGCAAGTCGCGAGCTGACCGTAGGCTTCAGACTCAACGTTACTAAGAAGTAGTAGTACCACACTCTCTGATAGAGCTTCTCTGCCACCAGTACGAAATTTTGGAATAGTACTTTCTAGCTAGGTGCGGTGCATGCTTTGTAGAAGTGAAGGAAAAATTCCATTGTGAATTTTAATGCTTAGCAAATTTTAACCAAGTAATACGTCGTATTCGTGTTCTAGAGAAGGAATCAAATGGGAACCGCAGCTACTCTCACAGGTGCAATTTTTTAAGACTTCGATTGCATACAACATTGATAGGAATCAGATACGGCTTCGAAAGATGATGATGTGAACTATCTAGCCACCACCGCGATACCCTTTCTTACGGCGTGTTACTCCCTCCAGACCAAATGAAACGAGCTTTCATAACAGTTACTTCTTGGGATGCTTTTTGTTTTTGAAGAAACGACCAATGATGCTGCCTTTCTTGGCTTTTGCATGGTCTGGAGATGGCACTGGTGGCAAGGATGGCATACCAGCTGCTCGTGCCGTTTTTCGCGGAGCTACATTTGGCTGACCGTGGCGTGGATGGGGCTTCGCAGCAAGCTTCGGCCGAGATGCCAGGGCTGCAACAATTGTGTCCTCCTTGACTGCTTCGTTCTGAATATTCGCTGTTACCTCTTCTGCAGGTGGCGAGTCCAGTAATGCATCGTTAGATATGGATGCAGTCATGTTTGTGCCGGAAGCAGTGCCATCTTTAGCTTTACAGTGTTTTGATTTCTTTTCCTTGTCCATATTGACACTCACAGCTCCTGGTTTGGATGATTTCATTATTGGCATTTTCTTATAGACCTTCTTAGGCTCCTCCTCCTTCAATGGCGGGTCCTTAATTTTGCCTGCCGATTCATGAACAACCGCAGGCGAGCTAGAACTGTTTTTTTTGCCTTTTTTTCTTCCAACATCATTATTGTTCGTCGAAGCGACCGCACCAGGCTGAGTGGCTCCGGTGTTCACGCTTCTCGTCTTTTCAGCTGACTTCACGTCTTTTCCTTTGCTGGTAGAAACTCCCTTGTTCTCATCGCCACCGCCGTCACCATCACCGCCTCCTCCCTCTGATACGTTGACGGCCCCTGGAGAAGTAGCTGGTTTCCGATCTCTTCGTTTCTTTGCTGGTAAAGGAACCGTGGGCTCTTGACTGGTACTGCTGGCATCCATATTTGTGCTGCCGTCTTGAGTGTTTGTGCTCCGTAACTGACCTGGCTCTTCAGAAGAAATCATCTCGACGGCACCGGGTACTGTAGCCCGTACAGACACACGACCCTTTGTCGTTTCCTTCTCGTGCCGCTCTGGCCCACTCGTGTCGCTTGTAGTAATTTCATCACAAGATCTGGTGGTAGAAGTCTCATCCAGATCAAGATCTGCCGTAGAATTTGCGTCACGGGGACTCGTTGGCGGCGTCGTCGTTATGTCATTATCTACATCTGTGACATGAACAGCCCCTGGTGCAGTAGCACGTTTCCGTCGAAGCAGTGGATGGCCCTTGCCGTCGTCTTTTTTCTTGAAATCAGTCCGGCTTTCCTTTACTGCTGGCGTATTTGGATGTTCCATGGCTGTTCTGCTTTGATGCACATCCTTATTATTATTATTATTTTTCTGCAGATGGCCGGGTTCAGCGGATGGTTCGCATATTGGAATGACGGATGGTTCAATATTTACTTGTTTCTTCATTATTTGTTTTGGGGACGTGTTGTTTGGTACACTTATAGAAGGCAAACAAGATACATTTGGTGGCTCCTCTAAGAAGATAATGGATTCGGCCTTAACTTTTTGACCTGGAGCGTCTGCTTTCGATGATATTCTCGTTGGCGAGAATGATTCAGCATCAGGTGTTGTGTTGAGCATAGTTTGTCGGACTTTGCCATGTTCTTCAGACACGTCAGCTTCCATTTTTAAAACTGCTCTTTCAGTGTCATTGGTTGTCGCTTCTCCCGGTGGATCTGGTTTGCAGTTGTTGGAATTGTCTTGGGGTGATTTTCGAGCTAAAATTGTATCTCGCAAAGAAGACGACATCATGGAATCTGGTTCTAATGGATTCCGAGATGAAATTGTATCTCGTAAAGAAGACGACATCATAGAATGTGGTTCTGCTGGTTTCCGAGATAAAATAATCGTTTCTCGTATAGGGCTCGGTAAAGACGACGAAGACGCTTGATTGAGTGTGTTCGTGGCGTTTGCGCGGACCATCGATGTTGCCATCGTGGAGGTAGTAGTTGTCTCACTGTTTCCCTTTTCAATATTGATGGTACTACTTCTGTTGTTACCGTCGGGATTTTTTTCGTTATTATTCTGAAAATTAAGATCTTTCATAGAAACCACAGCTGCTGGCTTTTTATCACTTTTCGTCGTACTCGTACTCAATTGTCTTTGATGATAATCATTATTCTGCCTTTGATGCGCCAAGGCATCCCATCCTGGATTACTGCTGCTGCTGCTGCTGCTACTGCTGATCTGATATAGAGATTCTGGTTGGTGAAAATTCATTTTTGCAGGTGCACTTTGATGAAAGGCGGCCAACTGAGATGACTGGTGATTACTGGTGCTGTTGTTGCTAGAGTTGCGATAGTGTTTGAATGGGACTTGGCGTTGTTCCTGTACGACATAATCAGCTCCTTCCGCCTCATCAGTGTAAATTACTTCTTGGTGAAAAGCACCCGGCAGCGTATCTGGTACATAATGATCCAATTCTTCCAATTGTTGCATAGAACTATGAAATCGTTCCTGTTGTTGCTGCAGATTCTCAAAATCCAGATTACTTCCCATTAAATTGTTAGCAAATCCTCTATCTCGTCGTCCCGTTACAATTCCAACAGAGGGTTCATCCGCTACTGCACTTCCACTAGAAGTACGATGTCGAATCTGATTGTGCCATTGAAATGGATCGTTACCACCGGATAATAAAGTACTGGCACTATTGTTGTTGTTGTGACTGCCATCCGTTAACCAGTCAGCATGTTGAACAAAACATTCTGGTTCTGCTTGCAAAGATATTGGAATATCTTTACTAGCCTTGGTTCGTCTTCTACCACCCGCAATGGCCGACGTGGTGACATTTCCCGACAGACTGGACCGATGATGGACTGGCAGTTGTGCCGTGCATGTGGTGGCAATAGTGTTGGTATTGGCTGTCGCAGCAGGAGCAGGAGGAGGTGCACCAGTATTCTGGCTAGTACCAGTGCCAATGCAACTACTACTAGTATCACCGTGAAGTTCCTTGTACAATTTAGCTGCATTTTCAACATTGCCTTCACACATTTCCAAAAAGCTGTATCCAACAGAATCTTCCAAGGTAAGAACACCCGTCTCGACTCTCAACATTTCAAGTAAATCGTCTTCTTCAGAGGGAACAGCTGCAACAGCAGCAGCAGCAGCAGCAGGAGCAGCAGCAGCAGCAGGAGCCAGTGGAAGCGACATATTTAATTGGTAAAGCGTTGGCTCATTGGCTCTTTTATGGACCAGGACTGTGTTCTTGATTATGTTTGTATGTAGTAGTCTAGTCTCCGTATGTAATACTTGCAGGTTTTCTTTTTCTGCATATTTTTTTTCTTTTTTGGTCTGTCTCACAGAGAGAAGCTCCTGCTAGACTACTACTCTAGTACTACTAGCTAGCTAGCTACCGGTACTAATCGAGTACTACGCACTAGCTAGCAACTACTCCCTCGTAGCTACTACTACTACAACCTCTACTACTACTAGTAGTACTAGTTACAACGCCGGAGTACTCGAGTAGCATCTAATAAGTAGAGAGTAACAGTAGTACCACTAGTAGCTACTACTAGCTAGTAGTAGCTAATAGCAGTACCTACGTAGTACTCTATTACTACGCCCTCTGTAATACGTACTGGTACTACTACAGTACTACAGTAGTTAATACTGCGGAGTACTAATAGCTAGACCCACTAGCTACTGTAGCTGCTACTGCAACTAGCTAGTAGGATGCAACAAAAAAGTCCACTACCATCACGAATATATAATCATTTCATTATTATTTTTGTTAGCAATCGCTTATTATTTGTGTTAGCAATCGAGAGTGGCGGAACGAAGGCTCGTCCTCGTTCTAAAAAAGAAAAGGGTATGCGAATACTTGGACTAGTATTTGAACGCCTAATTAACGGGGATCACAACACTGCCCCCCCACCAGCGGGGTGCCAAGAGGTAACCATTGGCACCCGCAGTGGAGTATCAAAATTGATCACAACCGGACCACCCCCCTGATTTCCAAGGAGAGGATCTGCTACGAATACTTGGACTAAAAGACGCCCTGCCCTGTTAGCAACACCCAATAATCATCGCAGCAGCAGTGATAAACCAAAGAGTGCATAAATCAAGCAGTAATTTGAAATTTCTTTTTCATAATGTATTCAAGTTGATTTTGTCTTTTTGGGAGTTCAATATTTTGCAACAAATCATTTGCCTACCCTTATAAATCTATGGTAGTAGTAGCGTGTACAAAGTCATTGTGCTTTTTCTCAAAGTCCCGTAGTAAATAGTATTGTATGCATCGAGAGAAGTGTACCCAACGCAACGTTCTCTAGTTGTATCCCGCCAGGAAGCGAGTATGATCCATCCATCAAGGATCATAAAATCATTTGATTCCGCTACTTTTCAATTCCGTGCTGACGAGATGCCAGTTGACATAAGAAAGATCCGAAGTATATCATTCCGTGCTTTCATCCATCTATCGAGATAAATATTTTTATTTCTTTTCTTTCGTTTTTTTCCGAATACCACCAACCCCCAAAACGTTTCTATTTATGTTTTTTCCTTTTACACGTATGGTACATTGTGTTTGTTCATTTCCTGAACAAAAAGTTTGGCATTCATCAAGGCAGGGAAGAAATGAGGTTGACTTCCGTAATGAATCTTTCCTTCACCGGTCTGATCTTCCCAAAGGATGCACACGACCGGAAATTCCACAGATGGATAGAACCGGTATCCGGTAATGGTAGCATAATTCCAACGATTCGGAGTGCCCTTGACCAACCAATTATCAGGTTTCTTTTGCAATCGCTGGTCCTTGGCAGGTTTGGCCAAGTAGGCACTTCCCATACCCTTGAGATTGTAAAATTCAATGGCCTTATCATCAAAGACCGTCCGGACGCGATTGGCCTGAAGGCCAATCCAACCGGCCAATACTACGTGAAATGCAGTCCCCAAAAGTCCCGATTGGTCCACTCCTGTATTGAATGAGTCTGTGTACAACAATAGGAAATTAGTTTTTAACGAGAGTGAGATTTTTGCAGGACTGCTGCTGCAGAAGCTAATCTCAGCCGTGATTGAGCCATAAGAGATACGTTGACAGAAAACAAACATACCTGAGTGAAAGAACCAGATCAAAGGTGCCACGGCCGCAATTTCCAGGGCAAGACGAAAGCTGGGACCCAAAATGGTACTGCCATCGGCTCCCTTGTAGACTTTGTCGATACCCGAAAGTCGTTTTTCGCGAATTGGATTCGTGTACTTGGCGGGCTTGTTATTTCCCATACCACCAGTGGTAGACGCTTTTAGAAGCGCCGTCGCCGTCTTTGTGGTGGACGGCACGAGTGCAGAATTCGTAATACTACTACTAGTAATAGAAGAAGGCGACACTACAAAACCGTTCGCGCCAGCGAGCAAAAGAGAAACAATCATCAGGACCTTCATTGTAAATGGATTCCTTTGTTTGATGCTTGGTAAACTTGTTGCAAAGGGGGAGGATCAGTTGTGTCAAGAAAAGAATGCTTATCCGAGGATAAAACAAACTATAAATAAAAATAATGTTGCTGCTATTCAAAGGATCTGGTTGATAAAGCAGCGTAAGCATAGCGAGTGTATGTTGATGGATTCTTCTCACGGATCGATTTTACCAAGGACAGGCCCATACCAGGTACTACAGTCACTACAGTACTTATTCCGTCGGAGGCGGATCGGATTTCTCCATCAATCCTAAACGATGTCAATGTCTTTTTGCCTGCTGGAGGGCCAGCTGGTAAAAGAACAAGCAGGGAACAATTCAAAAGATTTATTGATTTTTCACTTTTCATTACAGCGATAATGACAAAATGAGAATCTACAGACGACGATATCCCTTTTTAGCTGTCGGTACTAGTCTGCTGGTACTACTAGCTAGTATTAGTCTACTACCACAAAAACTAGAGTACTACGATAATATATGGTCTTTCAAAGGACCATAAAGGAGACCACGTAGAATCACTACTAAGTTCTACAGGGAGCACATCCCAACGATTTAAACTGCGAAGTCCTGTGCACTAAAATCACAAGGGAGCTTTTAGGCTGCTTTTAACTAGTTGCATAGTGCATCCCCTGTGAATTTAGTGCACAGGATCATAATATTAATAATTCACGTTCACCGTATTGAATCCTCGTCCTATTCTTGC
>Ga0100392_1000384_pt1 | contig 41527 bp, 29 predicted proteins | sample CryGeymeta201516_FD_81548 | JGI IMG/M metagenome (GOLD analysis project Ga0100392, IMG submission 81548) | Groundwater microbial communities from Crystal Geyser aquifers in Utah, USA - Crystal Geyser metaG 2015-16 | ecosystem: Environmental > Aquatic > Deep subsurface > Groundwater | place: USA... | reverse complement strand
TCCCCATCATTGGGGATTTAGGGGCAAAATATAAATAAAGAAAGTCCCCATCATTGGGGATTTAGGGGCAAAATATAAATAAAGAAAGTCCCCATGATTGGGGATTTAGTGGCAAAATATAAACAAAAAAAGTCTCCATAATTGAGAATTTAGGGGCAAAATATAAAAATGAATAATATTTGGGAAAAAGAAGAAATTATTATCTGGACACAAATTATCTTAAATAGTTATGAAAAATTACTAAGAAAACCTTTAATAACTAGAAAAAATGTTGATAAAATAACTCAGGCAAAAAATTTATTTAATGCTGATTTTGTCGTTTTATCTCATAATAATAATCTAAATCCTATCTATAATTATGGTAATAAAAAAGCCTTAGAATTATGGGAAATGGATTGGGAAACTTTAATCAAAACGCCCTCAAAAAATACGACGGAGGCTATATCACAAGAAGAAAGAGAAGCATTATTAAAAGAAGCAAATCGAAAAGGTTATATCACTAATTATGGTGGTGTTAGAGTTTCTAGCACTGGAAAAAGATATAATATAACAGACATAATTCTTTGGAATTTAACTGATAATAATAATCAATTTTGCGGACAAGCAGCAACATTTTCTCAATGGGAAAAGTTACAATAGATAAGCAATATTGGTTTATATTTAATTCTTCATTCTGTTTTCATGGATAAAAAAGATTTTGGTTGGTCATTAACCCAAAGAGATCCTGATACAATTAAACAATTAATGCCTTTTTGGGAACTACTTTATAAATATTATTTTAGAGTAGAAACCAGTGGTTGGGAAAATATCCCCCAAGGGCAAGTTTTATTAGTGGGCTCTCATAATGGTGGTATTGCTGCCCCTGATATGGTTATGATGATGTATGATTGGTTTAAGCATTTTGGTACTGATCGTTTAGCTTACGGTTTAATGCACCCTATGGCATGGACGGCTTATCAAGGTATAACTCGTTTAGCGGCTAAAACTGGTGCTATTCGTGCTAATCCTAACATGGCCATGGCCGCTATTGAAAATAATGCTAGTGTTTTAGTCTATCCGGGAGGTGCAGAAGATGTCTTTCGTCCCTACACAGAAAGAAATCAAATAAAATTTGTTGGTAGAAAAGGCTTTATAAAATTAGCGTTGCGTTATTCCTTACCCATCGTACCCTTAATTTCTAAAGGAGCTCATGAGAGTATTTTTGTGTTAGCAGACCTATATGAGCAAGTAAAAGGGTTGAATAAACAAGGGTTATTTCCTTGGATTTTCGATCTTGATCCTCAAACTTTTCCGATATATTTAGGCTTACCTTGGGGTTTAGCCATTGGCCCTTTACCTAATATACCATTACCTGTTGCCATGACCACAAAAGTTTGTCAACCAATTTATTTTGATAGTTATGGCATTGAAGCTAGTAGAGATCGCACCTATGTTCAACAATGCTATGATTTAGTGGTGAATAAGATGCAAGAAGATTTGTCTAGCTTATATTCCTCCTAATAGACATCTCCATAAATTTAAAATTAAATCAATTCTTGTTTATAATTTGTCAATTTTAATCTACTATTCCCCGCTCCCTATTTTGTGAAGAAGTCTAATAGAAACAGTTTTTTCAACTTTGAACTATATTTTAACCAAGCAAAATTGGAGTAAAAAATCAAAGGTGAAGATAACCGTATTAGCACTCAGACACCAAGAGCGCTAAATTGATGTATGGTGAATAAATAAAATAGAAATCTATATGTCTAAAATAGTATCATTTAGAGAAGAATCCAGAAGATCTTTAGAACAAGGTGTCAATGCTTTAGCAAATGCTGTTAAAGTAACCTTAGGTCCTAAAGGTAGAAATGTATTATTAGAAAGAAAATTCGGAGCACCTGAAATCGTAAAAGACGGTATCAGTGTTGCAAAAGAAGTAGAATTAGAAAATCCTTTGCAAAATGTTGGTGCAAGATTAGTCAGAGAAGTTGCTTCTAAAACTAAAGACATCGCAGGAGATGGTACAACAACGGCTACAGTTATCGCTCAAGCTATGGTTCATGAAGGCTTGAAAAACGTTACTGCGGGGGCAAATCCTGTGGCTTTACGTCGTGGTATCGATAAGGCTATTACTTTTTTAATCAAAGAAATTGAAGCTGTAGCCCAACCCGTACAAGGTGATGCTATTAATCAAGTAGCTACGGTATCGGCTGGAAATGATGAAGAAATCGGTGCAATGATTGCCACTGCTATGGATAAAGTCACCAAAGATGGTGTTATTACCGTGGAAGAATCTAAATCCTTAGCCACTGAATTGGAAGTCGTTGAAGGTATGCAGATTGATCGTGGTTATGTTTCTCCTTACTTTATCACCGATCAAGAAAAACAGATTGTTGAGTTTGAAAATCCTCTTATTCTCATTACTGATAAAAAAATTAGTGCCATTGCTGACTTAGTTCCTGTATTGGAAAATGTAGCACGAGCTGCTCGTCCTTTATTAATTATCGCCGAAGATATTGACGGTGAAGCCTTAGCTACCCTTGTCGTCAATAAAGCCAGAGGTGTTTTAAATGTAGCCGCTATCAAAGCTCCTAGTTTTGGCGATCGCAGAAAAGCCGCTTTAGAAGATATTGCCATCTTAACAGGGGGAAGAGTAATTTCCGAAGACATCGGTTTAAGCCTAGATACGGCTACTTTAGATCATTTAGGAAAAGCTCATAAAATTACCATCGAAAAAGATAATACCATTATTGTCGCCGATGGTGGAAATAAAGGGGACATTGAGAAAAGAGTTGCCCAAATCCGTAAACAATTAGCGGAAACTGATTCTGATTATGACGCAGAAAAACTAAAAGAGCGCATTGCTAAATTAGCTGGTGGTGTAGCGGTAATTAAAGTAGGTGCAGCGACTGAAACCGAATTAAAAGAGCGTAAATTGCGCATTGAGGATGCTTTAAACGCTACTAAAGCCGCAGTGGAAGAAGGAATTGTAGCTGGTGGTGGTTCAACTTTAATTCACTTAGCCAGTAAAGTAGAAGCCTTCAAAAATAGTTTAACCATTGAAGAAGAAAAAATTGGTGCGCAAATCGTCATCAAAGCTATTGAAGCACCTTTACGTCAAATCGCAACCAATGCGGGGGTAGAAGGCTCTGTAGTGGTAGAAAAAGTCAGAGAATCCGCCGTTAATATCGGTTATAATGCCCTAACTGGTGAATATGAAGACTTAATCGCTTCTGGAATTATCGATCCTGCTAAAGTAGTACGTTCTTCTTTACAAAATGCTGCTTCCATTGCAGGAATGATTTTAACCACAGAAGCCCTTGTAGTAGAAAAACCCGAACCTGAAGCCTCCGCACCTGATATGAGTGGTATGGGTGGCATGGGTGGTATGGGTATGCCCGGTATGGGTGGCATGGGTATGCCCGGTATGATGTAATAATTAATAGGGTGGGCATAGCCCACCAAATCCCTAGTTTAGTATTATTTCATTTAGTTTATTTCAGATGAATATAATTCCTAATTTAAAGAAGTTAGCAAGTCACCCGTCAGTAAAAAAATAAAACTGATAGCTGATAGATAGTTAAAAACTATTCTTCAATGTCTTTAGTCAGAGGAGTAGATTCAGCAAAGTAGCTATAGTATAGAAAACCAGCTAAAACAGCACCTAAAATGGGTGCAAACCAGAATAACCATAATTGCCCGATAATTTCTATATTTCCTGTGAATAAAGCTACTCCCGTACTTCTAGCTGGATTAACAGAAGTATTTGTTACGGGAATACTGATTAAGTGAATTAAAGTTAAACCTAAACCGATAGGAATAGGTGCAAAACCAGCTGGGGCGCGTCTATCCGTTGAGCCTAAAATGATAAATAAGAAGATAAAAGTTAAAACTACTTCTGTAACTAATGCCGCTAAAAGAGAATAACCACCGGGAGAGTGATTACCATAACCATTGGTAGCAAAAGGATTACTTCCGCTTAAATCAAGTCCGCCTTCTACACCACTAGCGATAATAAATAAGATTAAACCTGCTAAAATTGCTCCTATTACTTGAGCGATGATATAAGGTAGTAATTCAGAAGCAGGAAAACGTTTTCCAGCCCATAAACCAAAGGATACGGCTGGGTTAAAATGACCACCCGAAATATGTCATACAGCATAAGCCATTGTTAATACTGTTAAACCAAAGGCGAGGGAAACCCCCACAAAAGCGATACCAAAAGGATTACCGTCACCACCGAAATTAGCAGCTAACACGGCACTACCACAACCGCCAAAAACTAACCAAAAAGTACCGATTAATTCGGCTACATATTTTTTCATATTGCTCATTTTTTGATATTCCTCACAAAAAGTTTCCTCTTAATTCCATAGAATTATAGAAGATTTATTCAAAAATATTATTAATAAATGTTAATTTATCATCTCTAAAAATATTTAATTAGGATTATAGTAATCATAATACCAATGGACAAAATTTTGAACTCCCACTTCAATGGGGGTATTTGGGCTAAATTGTACATCATGGATTAACTCATCGACATCGGCATAAGTAGTTAAAACATCTCCTTGTTGCATCGGTAATAATTCTTTTACGGCTAATTTACCTAAAGATTTTTCTAAAACTTCAATGAGATAAAGTAATTCCACAGGTTGATTATTGCCAATGTTATATAGTTTATAGGGTGGAATTCCCGACGGTGTTTTTTCCATTACTTTTTCGATGCCTAAAACAATATCATCAATATAAGTAAAATCTCTTTGCATTTTGCCGTAGTTAAAAACAGGGATTTTTTCTCCTTTTAAAATTGCTTTGGTGAAGAGAAATAAAGCCATATCAGGTCGTCCCCAAGGGCCATATACTGTAAAAAAGCGTAATCCTGTACAAGGAATGTTATAAAGATGACTATAAGTATAAGCCATTAGTTCATTAGATCTTTTCGTCGCTGCGTATAAACTAATGGGATAATCAACAGGGTCATTAGTACTAAAAGGAATTTTGCTATTCATGCCATAAACAGAGCTAGAAGAAGCAAATACGAGATGTTTAACGGGATTATGACGACAACCTTCTAAAATGTTCAAAAAACCCACTAAATTACTATTAATATAAGCATGGGGGTTTTCAAGGGAATAACGAACTCCAGCTTGAGCAGCTAGATTAACTACTATATCAAATTTTTCTTGTTCAAATAAATGGTTAATTTTTTCCTCATGAGTTAAATCTATGAGATGAAAGTGGAATTTATCAAATATTTCTAATTCTTTGAGACGTGCTTTTTTTAAAGATACATCATAATAATCATTAAGATTATCAATTCCCACTACAGGATGATTTTTTTGCAATAAGTATTTACATAAATGAAAACCAATAAAACCCGCCGCACCAGTAACTAATATTTTATTCGAGAAAAAATCAACACTCACAATTTTACTTTTATACAATGATGAAAATATAACTCAGATTTTACACTTCCTGTAAAGATACTAAAAAAAAGAGAATAGACTATATAAAATTGACTTTAATTGTATTGAAATTTATTTTATCACTTTTATTTATTAAGTATTTTTCTAAATCATAAAAATATAAATTGTATTAATTTGATGTATCAAACTTAATTCGATGATAGAGATTTGTAAAAGATATACTATAATCAACAGTTTTTAGACAAAGATGATTATCTTCTCCTTCTGTGGCTTTAAATAACCATTGTTGATCATCTTGTTTCACGAATTGTTCAAGATAATAACTAGATTGAGAAATTAAAATATATTCTTGTAAGGTAGGTAAAGAACGGTAAAATCTAAATTTATTATGACGATCATAATGTTGTGTGGAAGATGATAAAATTTCGATGATAATTTTAGGATTTGTGACGATAGTAGAATTATTTGATTCGTAACTAGGCTCACCTTCAATAATCATAATATCAGGATAAGTATAAATTTGATATTCAGGAATGGATAGTTTAACATCATTCATATAAATATCATAATCTTGATCGTTAATGGTTAAAGGAAAAGCTCGACAAAAATTAAGAGCTAATTTATTATGATTTGTTGTACCTCCTGCCATAGGGATAATTTCTCCGTTAAGATATTCATTTTTAGTTTCTGATATTTCTTCTAACTGCAAATATTCTTTAGATGTATAGTATTTTGAGTCAATTTGGGCGATCATAATTTTCTATGGTTGTGTTAATCGAGATTGACGTTTTAATTCATAAATTTTAGCATCTACCAAAAAACGATACCAAAATCCTTGTAAAAAGTGAAACATCATACCTTCGATACCGTCTAAAAATCCTAAACCAATGGTATAGCGTAATAACCAATAAATAAATGCTCTTAAAAATAAAGGAGATTTGACATATAAATTTTTTTTAACCCATCTTCGTTGAGATGCTTGAGAAGTTTGACTATTGTCTAAAATATTTTGTTGATTTTCTTCTGCTTTTTCCATAGCTAACATATCTTTTACTTCTCTATCAGCATAACTATTATGTTTATTTACCCAAAAACTTAAACCTTTTTGATTTTCGTCAATAATATCGTTTTGTAAATCCACAATTTCCCCTTCTGAGAGAATAATATGCTCATCCATCCATCTTTGTTCACAAATACCATTACCATTACGCCAAATTCTCAGTAACCAAGTCGGATAATAACCACCGTGACGAATCCAACGCCCCATAAAAAATACTCTTCTTTTCATTTGATAACCGCCAATATTTTTCGGGGTTAAGGGTAATTTCTCTTTTATTTCTGTCACTAATTCTGGGGTTAATCGCTCATCTGCATCTAATCTCATAATCCAAGGGGTTGTAATGGGTAAGTTTTTTAAACCCCAATTAAGTTGTTGTGCATAATTTTCCCACGGATTATTAAATACTTGACAATTATATTCTTTCGCTATTTCAATGGTGCGATCGCTACTCCCTGAGTCAATAATAAAAATTTCTGCGTCTAACTTTTGTAAACTTGATAAAGAAGTATGTAAATTAGCTTCTTCGTTATAGGTAAGAATAATGACTGATAATTCCATGATGAAAGTTACGCAATTTTAGTTAAAAAATGAGATTCTTTTTATTTTCTACTATATAGCTACACCTTGAATAATTTTTCTACTTTATATATATAATATTTTAGTCTTATGTAAAAATCGAAAAGAATTACGATAAAGCATTTATAATTTAATATTGATCAAAGATTCTCACGAAAATTAAAATGAAAATTGGTGTCCCTAAAGAAATTAAAGATCAAGAATTTCGAGTTGGCTTAACTCCAGCGAGTATAAAGGTTTTAACCCAACAAAACCATCAAGTATTTATAGAAGAAAATGCTGGAATTGGTTCTGGTTTTAGCAACGAAGATTATCAAAAAGTAGGGGCAACTATTGTTGATACTCAAACCGCATGGCATCAAGAGTTAATTATTAAAGTCAAAGAGCCTCTTTCTTCTGAGTACAAATATATTAATCAAGAACAAATATTATTTACTTACCTTCATTTAGCAGCAGATCGTAGTTTAACAGAATTTCTCCTTAAAAGTGGTGTAACAGCGATCGCTTATGAAACCGTACAATTAGCTGACGGCAGATTACCTCTTTTGACTCCTATGAGTATTATTGCAGGAAAACTAGCCGTACAAATAGGTGCAAGATATTTAGAAAAACAACAAGGAGGCAAAGGGGTATTATTAGGGGGAATAGCAGGGGTTGAGCAAGGAAATGTGGTGATTTTGGGAGGAGGAATCGTTGGCACGGAAGCGGCTAAAATTGCGGTGGGTATGGGTGCAAAAGTTACTATTCTTGATGTGAGTATTGATAGATTAGCTTACTTAGAAACCCTTTTTGGATCGAGAGTTGAGCTATTATATAGTAACTCTCAACATATCGCTCAAGCAGTGATTAAAGCCGATTTATTAATTGGTGCGGTATTAATTACAGGGAAAAAAGCTCCTATTCTCGTATCAAGGGAATTAGTCAAAAAAATGTCTGAAGGTTCGGTGATTATGGATGTAGCTGTAGATCAAGGTGGTTGTATTGAAACTTTACGCACAACTTCCCATAGTCAACCTAGTTATATAGAAGAAGGGGTAATTCATTTAGGTATTCCTAACCTTCCGGGCGCAGTACCTTGGACAGCTACACAAGCATTAAATAATAATACTTTACCTTATGTTCTCAAATTAGCTAATCAAGGAATTGGGGCGTTAAAACAAGATGCCAGTTTAGCACTAGGGTTAAATATACAATCTCATCATTTAGTACATCCAGCCGTACAACAGGTTTTCCCTGATATGGCGATCGCCCATTAATACTCAGCTCTTGCATCTTATTTCCATTAACTGGTGACGGTGGGGCAAAAGGACAAGGGGCAAAGGGCAAAGGGATTAAAATTGACTAAAACTATACTAAAATTGATTTTTTTACTTTTGCTTATTAAGTATTTTTGATCTAGTGCAAGATCTCAGCATAAACCATAAGAGAATTGATGTGCTCACCTTTAACTATTAAGTATTAATGTAAGTCATGCAAGATCTGAGTCTAATCTGTTATTAATTATCTTAACCAAATCTTAAACCAACTTTTCTTGATTTGAAGATAAAATATTACTGAAAATAAGTTGTAAATAAATTAAAAAAAACTTTAACCAATAGTCTTTGACTGGTGTTTATCTAAAACATTTAAGGATATTTTTAAACAACAACTTTTATTGTTATCTTAACTCATCAAAAAAAGTTTATTTATATGCGTGTTGGCATTAACGGTTTTGGAAGAATCGGCAGATTAGCATTTCGGGCTGGTTGGAATAATCCTGAGATAGAATTTGTACATATTAACGAAATTAAAGGTGGTGTAGCTACAGCAGCCCATTTATTAGAGTTTGATTCTGTGCATGGGCGTTGGCACAAAAATATTACTGTTAAAGAAGATAAATTTATCCTTGACGGAAAAACCGTTACTTTTAGTGAACATTCTACACCCCAACAAGTACCTTGGGCAGATTTAGGAGTAGATTTAGTTATCGAATCTTCAGGTAAATTCCGCACTCCTGAGACTTTAAACCCTTATTTTGAGCATGGTGTCAAAAAAGTTGTGGTTGCTGCACCAGTGAAGGAAAAAGCCCTTAATATTGTGGTAGGTGTGAATGATCATCTTTATAACCCTGAAAAACATCATTTATTAACAGCCGCTTCTTGTACTACTAATTGTTTAGCACCTGTCGTTAAAGTTATTCATGAGGGATTAGGCATTAAACACGGCGTTATCACTACTATTCATGATGTGACTAATACCCAGATTGTAGTTGATGCACCCCATAAAGACTTACGCAGAGCTAGATCTTGTATTCAATCTTTAGTTCCCACAACTACAGGTTCGGCAACGGCGATCGCCATGATTTACCCAGAGTTACAAGGAAAATTAAACGGCATAGCAGTAAGAGTGCCAATGTTAAACGCTTCTTTAACAGATTGTGTGTTTGAAGTTAACCGTAAAACCAGTGTAGAAGAAGTTAACAGTTTATTAAAAAAAGCCTCCGAAGGGGAATTAAAAGACATTTTAGGTTATGAAGAACGTCCTTTAGTTTCAATAGATTACAAAGACGATTCAAGATCCTCAATTATTGATGCCCTTTCAACCATGGTAATCAACGAAACTCAGGTAAAAATTTTAGCATGGTATGACAACGAATGGGGTTATTCTAATCGCCTCGTGGAATTAGTTATTAAGATAGCAAATTCATTTTAGCCTCCCTGCCTCAATTTTGGAAGTGAAATCAAAAAAAGTCCCCAGAATTGGGGATTTAGGGGCGTATTAAAAGTCCCCAGAATTGGGAATTTAGGGGCGATTATCAAATTATAAATAAAAATTATGGATAAAAATTTACGCAATTATGCCTTAGTTACCTCTGCTTATTGGGGTTACACTATCACCGATGGTGCATTAAGAATGCTCGTTTTATTGCATTTTAATAAACTTGGTTTTACCCCTATTGAAATCGCTTTTCTATTCTTATTTTACGAAATTTTTGGCATTATTACTAACTTTTTAGGCGGTTGGATTGGCTCTCAATTTGGGTTAAGATTAACTCTTTATGGTGGTATCTTTTTACAAATTTTTGCCCTCGTTATGTTAGGAGTAATTAACTTTGAATGGGCAACTTGGTTTCAAGTTTTATATGTCATGACTTCCCAAGCATTTTCGGGTATTGCTAAAGATTTAACGAAGATGAGTTCTAAAAGTGCCGTACGTTTAGTTGTACCAAAAGAGCAAGAATCAAAACTCTTTAAATGGGTTGCTATCCTTACAGGATCAAAGAATGCCTTAAAAGGTTTAGGCTTTTTTGTGGGTGCTGCTTTATTAGAATTTTTCGGTTTTAAAAATGCTTTATTTATTCAAGCCTCAGTTTTATTTGTCATCTTTTTAACTGGTAAATTCTTACCGAAAAACTTAGGTAAAATTAAAGCAAAAATTAAATTTAAGCAGTTATTTTCTAAAAGTAAAGCTATCAATATTTTATCCTTAGCTCGATTTTTCTTATTCGGTGCAAGGGATATTTGGTTTGTGGTTGCCTTACCCGTTTTTTTAGGCACAAATTTAGGTTGGACTTTTATTCAAGTCGGTACTTATATGGCTTGTTGGGTTATCGGTTACGGTATTATTCAATCTTTTTCTCCCACAATTTTAAGACAAAATCAGGAGGGAAAAGCACCCCAAGCGCGCACTATTCAAATTTGGACTTCTATTTTAACTATAGTACCTGTTGCCATCGCCATTGCCTTTATGGCAGGATTAAATCCGCAAATCGTGATTACGGGAGGATTAATCATCTTTGGAATAGTATTCGCTTTTAACTCCGCAGTGCATTCTTATTTAGTATTAGCCTACACCGACGATGACAACGTCGCTTTAAATGTTGGCTTTTATTACATGGCAAACTCAGGAGGGCGATTATTAGGTACAATTACTTCAGGCATTGTCTTTCAATGGGGAGGAATAGAAGCCTGTTTATGGATTTCGAGCTTTTTCGTCTTGATTGCGGCGTTAGTATCATTTAAGTTACCCCCATTACTTGCAACAAAGTAAAACTAACTAGCCTGTAGAGTAGAATTAGTTTAGGAGTAACAGGTAATTATTCCTAATCAATACTTTTAATAGACTTTATCGGAAATAAATAAAATCTATAATATATTAGTTGTTTTGTATATTCTTTTTTGTTAATCTTAATTTTTAAGCAAGTTTTTGACTTCTTTAACTTCTACGAAAGTTATGTAATTTACACACTGTTTCCATTACCATATCTACCAACAAATATTTTCTATTACCAAATATTTCACTAACTATTTTACTGCGTTTTGCTCCTAATATATTAAGTTCAATTTCAATTCTCTATGTATGCAATTTCTTTATTTTTTTCTTTTTCTAACTCTGTTAATTCACCCCCGAAGGGTTTTTTCTTTGGTTGAAAGGTTCTCACCCCGAAGGGTTCGTATCCCTTATAACCAGTATCTTTCTACCGTTTACTTCATGGAAAATGGTAATTCACATTAAAATAATTGAGGAATTGCTGATCACAATCTATAAAGAAAAGTAACGAAAAGATAATATTTATTAAATGCTTAATTATAATCCCAGAAGTCTTTTAATATTAACGAAAAAGTTAGTTAATTACTATAAGTGATAAATATTATCTAAAAGTATTAAGCCTTGATCTTAACTAGCTAAACTATATAGTATCAAAAAAATTAGGAAAAAACATAGTGGCTCAACCATATTGGCAGTCCAAAATTTGGGGATTACTTCATGATCCTATATTAAAACCACTACATAATAATACGGGTAGGGGCTTAAACAGTTTTTGGCGACAGTTAGGAATCATGAATAATTGGGTGGAAAACGGATTAAACCCCGAAGAATCCTCAAAAATAATAATGAAGCATATCAAATTAGCTGATTTTCTTACTTCTGCTAGTGATAGGGGTGCTATAGGAAGTGTCACTGCTTCAATTAATTATGGTGATAATGGTTTACAAATATCTCATCTTCTTTCAGGAGAAAAATTAAACCTGCAAATAAAACAACATCAGCAACTAATCAGTAACCGTATAGAATATTTAACCAATCAAGAAAATCAACTATTTAATCAAATTCCCCAAGACTTAAGGGAAAATAGAGACGACATCGAAAAAACCAAAGAATTATATTGGTGGTTATGGCGTTGTTTACCTGAAGCAGTATGCCGACAATTTGATGATTATTCCTTGCTATTATCTCCAGCCGAAACTCGTTTACCTGATAGCAGTATTTGGAATCACGCCAGTTTAACCTCCGCCATGGCAGGAGCATTAACAGGATATAATTTAACTACAGAAGAATTGCAAAGTAATTGGCAAAAAGACAAAAAATTATCTCATCCTTATCTAACGGCTTTTACTTTTTCTCCCATCCAAGAATTAATCAAAGCCAGTCGTAAAATGCGAGATTTTTGGGCAGGTTCATGGATTCTTCATTATCTCAGCGCGAAAGTTAGTTGGAAATTAGCACAAATTTACGGTGCAGACACCCTCCTTTATCCCAGTTTATTTCAACAACCTTTAATTGATCACTGGTTACTAGAAAAATATCCTCATTTTGACAACTGGATTAAACAACCAGAAGGGAGAAAACTGTTAACAGCAGGTTTTCCTAATGTCATTATTTTAATTCTACCCAAAGAAAAAGTAGCTTCGGCGATGGAGACAGCTAAAAATGAACTATTAAACGGATGGCGAGAAGTGAGTAGTTTAGTCTTTAACTATTTACAACATCCTCAGAATGGTGAAAAATCTTGGATGAAAGGATTACTAGAAAATAGTAACACTTGGAAAGGGTGGTTAGATGCTCAGTGGCAAACCTATTATGTGGGTGTACCCATTGGTAAGGAAGGGATAGAATTAAAAAGTAGTGAAATTTTCAAAGATGAGCAAATAGTCGAAAATCCAGAAGAAGATACAAAATGGATTGATACTCAAAATCAGGCTTATAACCTTGTCGGTGAAAAGGCTTTATTTTTAGAAAAAGAATTGGCATTCTTACAAAAAGCTGGGAAAATTCGCCTAGAAACTTGGAGAAGACATCCTGCTAGTGCTAATGTCGGCTCATGGTGGGCTGCAATTTTTGACCAAACCAGATTAGCTTTAGCATCTGTTAAAAATGCCCGTAGTTGGGAAATACCTACAGCATTCGGTGAAAAATCAACAGTATCGGGTATTGGCGCAGTCGTACATCCAGAGGGGAATAAAAATAATGATTGGTTAAGTGAAGGACAAACGAGACAGTATTGGCAACGTCAAGCGGGGTTATTTGATGGTAGAGAAAAACTTAACGCCACTGAGACAGTAAAAAGAGGTTTACATAAAATCTTACCTAACCTATTACACTTAACAGAAGAACAAATTAAGCCCTCTTATCCAGACTTAACCGCAGGAGTCGCAGGATATTTAAAGATAGGTACAGAAGCAGAAAAAGAAGATAAATTAAACTATTTTCATCAAGTTTGCTCTTATCTTAATCAAAAAATTATCGCTGATCACAGAAAAATTCCTGATGCCGTCACCCAAGCATGGGGAATTCCTTGGATTGACAGTCACAGTAATAAAAAATATAGTAAATATCATCCCCGTTTCCTCAATGCAGGTTGGTTAGTCGAAGAATTAGATACAGAAACAGACATTAGTTATCAACAGGAGTTACAACAAAACATAAACGAATATTACTCGGCAAATAACCCTGCTGACTGGTATGTATTATCTGCTGGTGATGGTGATGGTATGAGTGAGTGGTTAAAAGGAGACAAGTTAGGTAAGTATCAAGATTATATCGCCCCTAGTTTATCTGAAAAGATGAAAAATAACTCTGTGTCTCAAGAATATAATGAGTTTATTCAGCTACAGAAAAGAATGGGACCTTCTACTCACAGTTCTCTGAGCCGTGCATTATTAGACTTTTCCAATCAATTAGTACCTTATCTTACAGAAGAAAGATACGCTGGAAGACTAATTTATGGTGGAGGAGATGATGTTCTAGCTTATTCTAATCTTTGGGAGTGGGATAATTGGTTATGGGATTTACGACAATGTTTTAAAGGAGAAGCTGATCCTCATCATCAATTTGATAATCAAGGGGATTATTGGCAGTGGAACAATCAAAATACTATCCCCCCTTCGGTTTCGCCTCGTCCATTATTCACCATGGGCAAAAATGCTACTATTAGTTTTGGTATTATCATCGCTCATCACTCCGTACCAATGGCCATCGCCCTTGAGAATATGTGGGAAGCAGAAGAAGAAGCAAAAGAACACTATTACATGAAAGAGGGTGAAAAAATTGCTAAGGATGCAGTGCAAGTTAGAGTCATTTATGGTAACGGAAATATTTTAAAAGCAACCACCAAATTTGCAGTTTTTGAAAAGTGGCAACAATTATTAAATAGTTCCCTAGAACCGAGTATTTTTGAATTGTCAGCTAATTTGTGGAAATCCCACCCCGCACCCACCAAACAAGCTATTAAAGATTGGGTAATTAACTTTACAACAAATAGAAATATTGATTCAGATCAGCAGAAAATTTTGGAAAGTTGTCTTAATAACTTCTTAGCAGAAATTTGGACAATGACACCACCCAACCGAGTTAACGAAGAAATTATTAACTGGTTCAAACTAGCATCTTTCATGATTCGCAAAAGAGAAATAAAAATCAATTAATTACTAATTATTCATTATTACTTATGTCTTGGTTTACCATAACTCCCCTCGATGTTTTACTATTTCGTGATGCCAAACCTTTTACACCCGGTGAAAGAGCATGGGCTGGAAGCATTTTTCCCCCTAGTCATCATGTCATTGCTGGTGCCATTAGAGGCTTATTGCAAAAAGATTATTTACTTAACTTAAAAGGGATATTTTTAGCTCATAATGAAAGAGAAAATGTCACCCTTTATTTACCTAGTCCTTTAAATTATGTTGGGTCAAAAATGCTCCATCCGTTAATATGGAAACCTGAACATTGTTTGAATCATATTTATTGGGATAAAACTCGTCCTTGCCCTTTAATAACTATCAAAACAGAAAAAGATAGTAATGAGAAAAATTTAGACAAAAATGAAAAAAAATATCATCGTTATTTATCTAGTAATGTGATTGAAAATTGGTTAAAAATAGGAGAAATAAAAGAAGAAGATTTACTTCTAAAAAATAACGGAAAACAATACCCTTGGATAGTAGAAACTCGTTCTCATAATAGTATTGAAACAGGCACAAAAAAAGTTAAAGATAGTGATGGTTATTTTGTCGAAAACTGCATTAGAATGCTTCCTAATTGGTCATTAGCAGTTAAAATAGAAATTAATAATTATCCTCAACAAAATCAAGACTTAAATTCTTTAATAGAAATACCAGAAAAAGGTACAATTATTAAACTAGGAGGAGAAGGACATCAAGCCCTTTTAAAACCTTGTACTCAGTTAAATAAACAATGGAATAATCTAGTTCAATTATCTCAAAATAACTATCAACAAAAGAGAAAAAGTTTAGGTTATTTAGCAACTCCTGCTATTTTTGAAAGAACCGAAAATAATATCGCTAAATGTCGCCCTTATCCGTGGGAATGGAAATTAGCTTATACAGTTAATAAAAACCAGAAAGAAGGAAATTTAGTCAGTGTAGCTACTGAGAAACCTTTAATTATTAGTAATCGTTTCCAAAGTAATAATAATAGTATTCCAGCTCCTCAAGTATTTGCTTCTCCTGCTGGTACAGTGTTTTATCTTAATGAACCAGAAATGCTATTCCAAGACACAGAAAATGCTCCTGAAAAAGTCAAAAAATGGACACGATTAGGTTATGGTGAAATACTTTGGCTACCTTATCAGGAGAATTAATTATGTTTATTCAAATATTAACAAATAATGAGAAATTAAATTTTTTTAATTCAACTTAAATTAATGATCAAAAACCTGTTTCGTAGTAATGACTAAAGTCATTTTTTCAAAATTTCATCAACTCTAAAGAGTTAACTACAAACTTAATTTATAACTATTAAAAATGAATCAAACTTACCTTTATTTATTCGCACCATTACATACAGGTGGTACAACTCAAGAGGGGAATTTAGTAGGTATTGCTAGAGAATCTCACACAAATTTACCCTACATTCCTTCGAGTACCATTAGAGGAAAATTAAGAGCAATTATTGGAGATCAAACAATCAAATTTCAATTATTTGGTAACGAATTAGGAGATAATAATGCCCAATTAGAACAGGGTGATATTTGGATAGGAGATGGATCTATTTTATTCCTTCCTGTGCCTTCTTTAAGTCATGGTATTGTTTGGATTACTTCCCCCTTATTATTGCATCGTTGGGCAAGGTATCAAGAAAATTTACCTCAAATTCCAGAAGTTTATAGTTGCAGTTTTAAACAGAATAATAGTAATGTTTATTTAAAAGATGCGATCTTAAAATCAGGTGATTTAAAAGAGTGGAAAAACTGGAGAGATTTTATTCCTCAAAATAATATTACTCAATCTATTAATAAAGTTTTAGTTTTACCTGATCAACATTGTGCCACATTAATAGAAATGAGTTTATGGCGACAAGTAAAAATCAAATTAGATGAGCATAAAGCTGTTCATGGTGGTTTTCGTTATGAGGAAGCAATTCCCCCTGATACTTTAATGTACTATACCAATGGTTTAACAACTAAAGCTAATGGTAATAGTGAAGAATCTTTGGAAGAATTAAACAGTTTAATTAGCAATAATAAAATTATTCAATTTGGAGGACAAGAAAGTTTAGGGCGTGGTTTTTGTCAACAATGGAATTAATTTTTTACCTCACCCCTACCCCTCTCCTAATAGGAGAAGGGAAATAAAAAAATAATCAAATCTGACATTATGCCAAAGAAAATAGAGAATTAAAAGCTATAGCAGTCCTAAATGATTTGTGGACAATTCCCCCTAACCTCCCTTAATAAGGTAGGAATTTAAAAAGTAAATTTTAATGTTAATAAAGGAGTAAATTATGGTAAATTTTGACACTAGAACTATTAGTAGCCCTGTATATGATGCTTTAAAAAAATTAAGAGAAGCAACAACAGAACTGACTAAATTAAAAGAGCAAAAAAATCAGTCGATCGAACTTTATACTTATCTAGCAACATGGGGATTAATGCGATTAAAAGCTGAAGAAAAAGCCCTCAGTCAACAAGGAAAAATAGATGTTGTCAAAAAATATTTTCAATGTTTAGAAGACATATCATCTCAGCAAAATTTAGCAGGGAATAATGGTTTAGAAACCATCAAAAATTTATCTGCTGATAGCTACTTAGGTTTAACGGGATTAGGCTTACAAATTGCTCAAGAATTTGCTTTTTGGGCTAACGCTATTTATCACGATGTTACGGGGGATAATTAAACTTTAATTATTATCATGAAATTAAGAGAAATCACGACCAAAATTGTGATTGACCATCGTAAAATTACTGAATATGCCCTCAATATAGAAAGTCCGAGAGGTAAAGATAAAGCGTTAATGTTTAAATTGCACTTGGGCTATACTAAACATAATTACAAAAAATTAAAACAACAAATTGAAGATAAGATACTGGATGCAGAAGTAACAAAAACAATTTTTGATAGTTATGGACAACGTTATCAAATAGATTTAGAAATTGAGGGTATTAATGAACAACAAAAAGAAATAGTTAGAACAGGTTGGATTATAGAACCTAACCAAGATTTTGCTAGATTAACTACCTTATATATTAGGAGTAAAAAATGATTAAACCCGAACTTTTTGATGTGGTTGAGTTAATTATTGATATGCCAGATAAAAATATTTTTATAGGCTCTCAAGGCACAATTTTAGAAGATTATGGAGACAATGCTTATGAAATAGAATTTGCTAATGAAAATGGAGAAACTATTTATTTATCCTCATTTACTAGGGATCAATTCATCGTAATTTGGAAAAATAGCACTAAGCAATGGGTTTCCATTTCCGATAAATTAATGTCAATTATTAATAAATTATCAGAAAAAAATCAAGAAGAAGTTTTCAATTTTGCTCGTTCTCTCAATCAAAATTAAGTACAAATATTTTTCGTTCTTAAATTATAAATAAAATAATGACATATTTAGCACCTAAACCAAAATTAAAATCTCCATCTACACCTTCAAAAACTGTATCAGAATCCAGCAGTTTTCCAACTAAAAAATATAGTGGAAGTGGCGGTAGTGGAAAACCTCCTACTTCTAAAGCCAAAAAAGTCGGAGAAAGTGACAAGATGCCTAATCCTTGGTTATTTGAAACAACACCGCCTACCATTGATAACAGTGCCAGTTTTGTGGAGTATTTACGGTGGATGCGATCGCCTGATTACCAATATAAAGACGGTACTAAAGTTGAAATTTTGCATAAAGCCCAAGAAAAAGCCCGAAATTATAGCAGTCGTCTGAATACCCTCAATCAACGTACAAAATTAATGGCGGAGGTATCTTTTGAAGCTAAGTCAACATGGCGGTTACGAGTTGGAGGACATCGAGGACCAGAAAATATTTTATTACCTGCCTTTGACGCTTTAGGAATGCCCTATTTACCCTCTAGTAGTTTGCGTGGGGTTGCTCGTAACTATGGCATCCGAGAATTGATGCACAATGAGAGTATAACATGGAAGGAAGCTGAGAACAAAATTGCTCCTTATTTTGGTTCAATTGACACTAATAATAAAGCAGATCAAGCAGGAAAAGTTGTGTTTTTTGACGCATATCCGAAAGAAGGCAGTATCGAAATGGATATGGCAAATAATATTTGGACATGGGAAAATAATAATCTCAAATATTCCCCTAATCCTAACCCTTTTTTATCTCTTAAAGATGCGACTTTTGTTATTGGTTTAAGATTAGCAAATAACTGTAAAAATCAAGCAATTTTAAAGAAAGTAAAAAACTGGTTAATTAATGGTTTACAAGAAGGTATTGGCTCACAAATTAATAGCGGTTACGGACAACTAAAAGAGTTGGAATCAAAGATAGAATTTAAAGATAAATTTTTAAGAATGGATTTTAGTTTAAAAGGGCAATTAATTCATGGTAGTCAAAAAATAAATAACATTAATCAACCTTTCAAAAAGGATAGAGATGGTAATTTCAGGTTAACAAGAGATGGTAAATATCAGTATGATACTTATGCCGATGAAGAAGTAAGATCAACTGCTTTTAAATCAATGTTAAGATACTGGTTTAGAGTTTTTACATTAGGGGTTTTGTCGGTTGATAAAGTAAAAGAATGGGAAAGTAAGTTATTTGGTTTAATTCAGCCTAGAAATATTGCATGGGTAAAATTTAATTTAATTAACGGTAGAATAATTGAATCTGATAATGATGAATGTGATCAACAAAAAGGTACTTTAATTTTAAGTTATACTCCTTTTATTATAGAAGATAAAAAAACCATAGTTGCCGATTTATTTAATAATTTAATTTGGTTAACTTTTCGTCTTGGTGGAGTTGGACAAGGGGCAAGAAGGTCTTATTATGAAAGAAATAATAATCCATATTATCGTGGCTCAAAAATTTATCCTAAAAATCCTGATGATGAGAAATTCTGGACATTAACAAAAAATGGTGAGAAATTATGTATTAAATTTAAGAATAAAATTAAAGGTTTTTATAGAACTTTAGAAATACTTACTAATCAAAATCAATTAATTAATAATATTTGTCAATTTTCACAAGTTACTGAGCATAAATGGACTGAAGTTGTTGATAGTAATTGTAAAATTATTCTTATATCGGGAACAAATAATGGGAATAAACCTTTTGCCTTAAATCTTTTACATGGAGAATTTCACCGACTAGAAAATAATAGTTACGCTGAAGCTAAAAGTTTATGTGGAGGTACAAAAAAAGAAAGAAATTTTTATGGTATGAATCAAGATAGAGATGTCATGTCGTCACCAATTTGGACAAATGATTTAAAATTATTTGAAGTGGTTACAGTATTTGGTGCAACTCAAAATCCCCGCCGAAAATTCTTGGACAATTTAAAAAATAATGCAGAGGAATATTATCAAATTTTTCCATTTAATTAATTATTGATTAAAAACGGTTCTTTATTTTGGTATATTTAATGTATAAACATACATCTCAAACCAAAAATCTATGATTACCCAGAAAATTGGTATGTGGGGAAATTCATTGGGAATTAGACTTCCTCAAGCCATAACTCAACAAGTCAAATTACAAGAAGGGGAATTATTAAATATTGTTATTGAAGATAATAAAATTATCCTTACTCCTGCAAAACCAAAATATACCCTTGAGGAATTGCTCAAAAATGTCACTCCTGAGATGCAACATGATGAGTTAGATTGGGGTGAGTATGTGGGAGAAGAAATTTGGTAAAAATTAGTAATCGTATTCCCCAAAGAGGTGATATTCTCAAACTCGAATTAAATCCTCGTACTGGTAGCGAACAATCGGGGTATCGTCCTGCTATTGTTATATCACCTGTTACTTATAATCAAATTTCTAAAATTATTTTAATTTGTCCGATTACCAGTCGTAAAAAAGGATGGGTTTTTGAAGTGGAATTACCGCCAGAAATGCAAACTCAAGGTGTTGTCTTAGTCGATCAAATTAGAGCAGTTGATTGTGTCGCTAGACAAACTACTTTTATAGAAGAATCGCCCTCATTTTTGATTGATGAAGTTTTAGCTAAATTAGAACCTTTAGTAACTTAAATATTTATGCTTTCTCATAATGATTAGATATTTTTCATATTTTACTGAGATCTTGCATCAGATCAAAAATACTTAATAAGTAAAAGTTAAAAAATCAATTTTAGTATAGTTTAAGTTAATTTTAATCCCTTTGCCCCTTGCCCTTTGCCCTTTGCCCTACCTTCAAAAGTTAATTTTAAACGAGGTGCAAGATCTGAGTTTTACCATTGACTAACTAAAGTAGTTTATGTCTCTGATAAAACATCCTAAAAAAATAGTATATATATGAATTTAATAAAAACAATACTTTTTTATTCTTTGTCTTAAATTATTAAAATATTCACTTAAAAAACTAATTTAATTATGACTCAAAATAAAACAATTTTAGTCGCTACCATCGGCACTCGTGATTTAGCTTTATATTGTGACGATTACAACCAACAATGGTTAAACGTAGGTAATGCTTTTCAATCTAATATTGATCAAGAGGAAAGTCAAGCAGTAACGATTCAATATCAATTAGAAAAACAAGGTACTTTTCGAGAAATCACTAAATATTTATTAGAAAATTGGGAAAAATATCAAGATAGAATTAAGCCTATTATTATCGGTAAATTGATTGAAGATTATCAAGCTAAAATTGACACGGTTTATTTAATTGTTACTAATCAAGAAGGAGTGGCTTTACCTAAATATTGTAGTAAAGATTCTCTTTATTCGGGAGAAGTTATCAAAAAGTATTTAGAAAAAAATTATAATTTTAAAGTCAAAATATTTAAACAAGGGCAACAGAATGAAAACCCCTCAGATTTTGAGGAAATGTTTACTTGGTGGCAAAAATTCTGGGATGTAATCGATCCCAATAAAAAGAATAATCAGAATTTACTATTATGTTTAAAAGGAGGTGTTAATCAATCTTCAGAGGCGGCGAGAATTACTGCTATTACTAGATTTGAAGAAAATGTTATTTTCTTTGATTTTGAAGAAGATATACAAGATAATTTAAAAGGAAATCCATCTCCTTATACTGCTCCATTTAAAGGAGTTAACTATCTTTGGAGTCGGAAACAAGCAGAGGCTTTAAGATTATTAGATAGGTGTGATTATGAAGGGGTAAATTCTATTCTTTTACCTTATTATCAAGATAGTAATAATGAGGATATTCGTAAGTTAAAACTTTATTTAAGCAAGGCAATTAAGTGGAATATTACTGATTTTGATACTTTTATTAGTGGTTTACAACAGATACCAAATAATAACTGGTGGTGGAAGGGTTATGAGTCTGCTTATCTGGGTTTTGTGCGTTTTAAACAAGGCAATAATATTGAGGCTTTTTTCCATGCTTTTCGTGCCATCGAAGGTTTAATGAGTGAATTAATTACTTTTAAATATAATGATTATGTGATTTTTCCTAAAGGTGAAACGCCCTATTTAAGCTCAAAAATTTGTGATAAAAATAGCCCTTTTTCTGAATTTAAAAATGAGCGTGACTTATTTAATCAAGATGGTAGAGTTTATCTATATGGGGGAGGTTTATATTCTTTAGTAAAAATTGTTTTACCTCACATTAAAAATGAGCAAAATTGGCAACGTTTTGAGCATATAAAAGAATGGCGTAATCGAATTTTTCATCGTTTAAAACATTTAGAAAAAGGTGATTTATTTAGTGTTTGTTGGGAAGTGCAAGATGTACAGGCGTGGAAAAATAAGGTTTTATACTATTTAAACTCTCTTTCAGAACAAAATTATTCTAGTTTAGAAAAGGCGAGTTTTATGGCGGAATATCATCGTCAAATTAAGGATTTAATTCAAAAATATCAGCCTAAATAATTTTATGGATTATTAAAAAAAAGTTGTGAAAAATTAATCGAGCTTTTGTCATTTTTTCGGGAAAATTAGATTAAATTAATCATACCTTTTAGTTAGTTCCATCGCACCTTTTTGGTGTTTTTCTCGTAAATATTGAGGGGAGATAATTTCAACATAGCTACCATAACTTTGTACCCAAAATAAAAATTCATTCACAGAACGAGGCGGAAGGGTAATAAAGTAATCAAGATATAAAATTTTGTTATCAGTGGAGTTTTTGGTTAACTTAATACTTTGTTGAGGATGTCTTAATTCTCCTTCTTTTATAAATTGACTAACAGGAGGATAAAATCTAACTTTGATTTTTTCTAAGGTTAATTTTCCTTGTAACTCTAATTCTTGTTCTTCTTTATTTCCTAAGTTTAAACCCCACCCATTTTTTAGTAAAAATTCAGTTTTTTTAAGGCTTTCTTTTTGAGCTTCAGTATGTCTTCCAGCAAAAGAAACTACTTTAAAATAATTACTAAAACGATTTATTCTGCCGATTATTAGTTGATTATTAACACAGTTTTCATAAACTAAGTACCAAGCAATATTATAATAAATTAGTTGTAACGGTATGATAATTTCTAAACCGATATTTCCTTGATTAAATAAATCTTCCTTCCTAGAAACTTCGATAGCTTGACCTTTCATAATAGCTGTTTGTAATTCTGGGATATGATGATATAAATTACGTTGATTTTTCCCTTTTAAAATCATTTCTTCGGAGTCTGTATAATTAATAGCACGATTTAAGTTTTTTCTAATAGGATAAAAAAAATCTTCTTTTTTACTAATATCTAAACCCTTAATTCTTTTCTTTAATTTAAAATTAATTTGTCTGGCAACGGCATCCCCTTGATAAATTGCCATAGATTCTAAAGCATCAAAGGCGATTTTTAATTCTTGTTTATTCATTACTCCCGTACCGACATAATACCCCCAACGATACATTTTTTTCTCTAAAATCCCCATTTCTCTTAGGGTTTCTAAATCTTTTCTAAGGGTTGCGATGGCAGGTTTTTCGATATTGATAGGGAGATTTTTGGCGTTGATTTCCATTTGGTTTTGTAACAAAGTTAAAGCATTATGATGATTTTCTGTGGATTCTTCATCTTCACGACAACCGATACCCGGATGGTTAATCAAGGTAGCAATTAATAACATTAGTCTCTGAAAAGAGAGTAAGTCACTATAGCGATGTAACTTCGGTTTTTTTGCCATAATTTTGAGAAAAAATAATATTAATAGTTATATCTTAAACCTTTATATATCAATAAATTAAACTCTAAAAAGAATCCGTATGAATATTATCTTTTTACGGTTATTCTCCTGTGACTAGATCAAAATGGTAATTGTTAAACATTAGAGATTTTAAAAAATTCCTTTCCCTCTTTCTCTTTTCACTTCACACAATCCTTAAATTTTAGTCCCATTTATCCTCAATTTTATCAATCAGGAAAATTAAATGACTCAACCTCAGAAGGACAAATTAAATCAGGTACTCTCTTAGTCAGTTTAGATACTACTCAAGTATATAACAAACTATTCAACGGTGAATGATCACAATTAGGATTGTCATTTAAAATCAATATTTTTACCGAATATTAATGAGTTTTTGAAAGACATTAATTATTAATTTATCTAAGTTTAAATAACAATTAAAATTATGAATAAAAATCAAAATAATTATCAAACATATATTGCTGAAATAGAAGAAAAAAATAAGAAGAAGAAAGTATTACATACTATTTATTTATCTCGCCGTGCCATCTGGGCTAATGTACTTATATCATTTTTATTAGCTCCTTTAGCCTCTTATATTCACACGAGAAGATGGAAACAAATGGGAATATTTACCCTTTTATTTATGGTTTTTTTTATGATTATTCCCTCTGATTCAGATTCTTTTATGGATAGTGTTAGAAAAGGACAAAGATTTTCACTTTTAGCTAGTTTAATCGCCACTATTGATAACAGTATTGCTATTAAAAAAGCTCGTAAAAAAACTTATAATAAAGAGTCTTAAATTATGACTATCTCTCTTAAAAAACATCTAGTTAAAAATGTTGCTTCCGCATTTATTAACGGTTTAATTACCTTAATTTTACTATTAATTGCACCCCTAGGACTAGCATCAGTTATATTTATAACTTTTACGGTAACTATTTCAACTTTTATGGTGACAATGACCTTTGATTTTATCACTATATGGCTACTTAATTCTTCTCATCAACAATATTTTGATCGACCATTAAATAATCTTTATAATAACCCCATAACCAAACAAAATAATCCCGATTTATCTCGAAGAAATGACGATATTAATTTATAGTTATCTTCTTCTATAGGAGAGGAATTAGGGGTGAGGGTTAAACTAAATTTACAAAAAAAATGAAAACATTATATATATCTCAACAGGGGTGTTATGTCTGTTTAGAAAAAGATTTATTATTAATAAAAAAAGATAAAAAAGTTCTTAATCAAGTACAAATACCTCTCCTAGAACAAATCTTAATTTTTGGGAAATCACAGATAACAACCCAGGCCATAAGAGCTTGTTTATTTAAAAATATTCCCATCGTTTATTTATCCCGTATGGGTTATTGTTATGGACGCACGATCGCCCTAGAAAGAGGTTATCGACAACTATCTCGTTATCAACAACAAGTAGAATTGTATAATAAATTATTAGTAGCTAGAGCGATTATTAAAGGTAAATTAAATAACTCAAAAATTATCTTACAAAGACAATTAAGAAGAAAACCAAATTTAGATTTACAAGACGCAATTAACACCTTAAATTATCTTCAAGAAAAAGTAGATAAAGCAGAATATATTGAAAAAATAATGGGCTATGAAGGAGCAGGAGCAGTAACTTATTTTTCAGCTTTTGGACAATGTTTAACTAACCCTGATTTTATCTTTTATTCTCGCTCCCGTCGTCCTCCCGCTAATCCCATTAATGCCCTTTTAAGTTTCGGTTATCAAGTATTATGGAATCATTTATTAGCCTTAATTGAACTACAAGGTTTAGACCCTTATTATGCCTGTTTACATCAAAATAATGAGCGTCACGCTACTTTAGCATCTGATTTAATCGAAGAATTTAGAGCAGGAATTGTGGACTCTTTAGTGCTTTATTTAGTTAATAAAAACATCATCAATGCCCAAGAGGATTTTATTTTTCGTGATGGTGGTTGCTTTTTAAACGATTCAGGGAGGAAAAAATATTTACAGGCTTTTATCATCAGAATGGAAGAAATTATTACTAATGAAAAAGGAGAAAAAGAACCACGTTGGGATTTATTAATGCAACAAATAAGAAAAATAAAACAGTTTTTCTATAATCCGATTACTGGTTATCAACCATACTTATTAAGATAAAAATTTATGCTTTTTTATGTTATTTGCTATGATATTCCAGACGATAAAAGACGCAAAAAAATATCAGACTTATTAGAAGGTTATGGTTCAAGGGTTCAGTATAGTGTTTTTGAATGCGTTTTACCTGATAAAAAATATAAAGAATTACAAACAAGAATGAAGAAAATCTTTAAGTCCGAAGAAGATAATTTAAGGTTTTATCCTGTCTCTAGTCATACTTTGACTAAGGTGGAGGTATGGGGTGTTGGTGCGGAAATTACGCAACCTGCTACTTCTGTGATTGTATAGAAATGTAACAAAAATCGACTGATAATGAAAATGCCCTCAAATCCAGTAAACTCATGTTATCCACCGATATATTGCTGTGTAAGGGTTTCAGCAATTTTGGATTGACAAAAAAGACGATTACAAGTTATAATTTTAGTATCGTTCGCAAACTGCCTCTGGAATTAAGACACCATAAGCACTCTACGGACTGCCCTCTCCCTTTATGAGGGAAACTACTTGAATGGAAACTGTATAACTATTAATACTTAAAGTATCTAGTAAGCTCGGCTCTCCCTTTATGAGGGAAACTACTTGAATGGAAACTGGGAATGTTGTTTAGTTCAGTCATTGGTTTAATTCTCTCCCTTTATGAGGGAAACTACTTGAATGGAAACCTTCTAAACAGGATATGAAGTTTTGTTTCATTCTCTCTATACGCTCTCCCTTTATGAGGGAAACTACTTGAATGGAAACTGGTGTATATGATTAATTTCAGTCATTTAACAACAATATCTCTCCCTTTATGAGGGAAACTACTTGAATGGAAACGGCACTGACATCAACACCTGCTTCTACACAAGCATTGAACTCTCCCTTTATGAGGGAAACTACTTGAATGGAAACTGTAGGTATCTAAACCAATAAGAGATAGTTCAGAGTATCTCTCCCTTTATGAGGGAAACTACTTGAATGGAAACTCCATGAACTTACGGGTCATGTCTTTCTTTAGACTTTCAGGCTCTCCCTTTATGAGGGAAACTACTTGAATGGAAACAGGGATTAAGCTAGTTAGCTCTTTCCATTCTGCCCATTCTCTCCCTTTATGAGGGAAACTACTTGAATGGAAACATTCGTAACTAGGTTTAAAACTTTGCATAACTTTACCTCTCCCTTTATGAGGGAAACTACTTGAATGGAAACAAGAAGGATTCTATATTGGGCATGATGGTACAAGAATCGCTCTCCCTTTATGAGGGAAACTACTTGAATGGAAACGAACTCTTTATCACCTGCTTGGCGGATATTACTTTCTAAACGCTCTCCCTTTATGAGGGAAACTACTTGAATGGAAACGGTAAATTGTCTAAATCCTTTAGCCCTTGCAAGGTTGGTCTCTCCCTTTATGAGGGAAACTACTTGAATGGAAACACTCAAGAAAGATGGTTATTTACTAAACGATAACTTCAAAACTCTCCCTTTATGAGGGAAACTACTTGAATGGAAACTCTTATGCTCCCTGTGGTAGTGAAGTTATGTGTATCAACTCTCCCTTTATGAGGGAAACTACTTGAATGGAAACTATTGAATCTATTTTTTCTACCGTTCCTCGTTGTAACTCTCCCTTTATGAGGGAAACTACTTGAATGGAAACCTATCCTGAAAAAGGATGGGTAGTGAACACCTTGTTCTCTCCCTTTATGAGGGAAACTACTTGAATGGAAACAGGGGTGGAAGGATAAGAAGATTTCATTGCTTCCGCTTCTCTCCCTTTATGAGGGAAACTACTTGAATGGAAACTCAAACTGTAAATAGTTTCTTAAGACTGTACTGATGTCTCTCCCTTTATGAGGGAAACTACTTGAATGGAAACAAACTTATTGTACTGAACACGCATTCCGTGGGTTTCTGCTCCTCTCTCCCTTTATGAGGGAAACTACTTGAATGGAAACACTAGTCATATTTTTACCTATGTGTTTGTTTATTTTGTATCTCTCCCTTTATGAGGGAAACTACTTGAATGGAAACGTGAACCTAGAGTGGAGGAAACTTCGGAGGATAGTTGAATTCTCTCCCTTTATGAGGGAAACTACTTGAATGGAAACTCTTAGTTCTTGTCCGTTAATCATAGCCATAAGCACTGAGTCTCTCCCTTTATGAGGGAAACTACTTGAATGGAAACATTTAGAGATGGTGTTAGCGGTGCAGTAGCAAATGCTCCAGCTCTCCCTTTATGAGGGAAACTACTTGAATGGAAACTATTAAAGAGTTACGTAAACAAATAGCTGTAGATTTAGAGTCTCTCCCTTTATGAGGGAAACTACTTGAATGGAAACCTTATGGGATTCCACATTCAGATCCTTCGATGGTCTCTCCCTTTATGAGGGAAACTACTTGAATGGAAACTTAGTCCTGAAGTACCCTTCTTGCCATATGATCCCTCCTCTCCCTTTATGAGGGAAACTACTTGAATGGAAACTTTATAGCTATTTGCTGGGAATGATTTTATTGCTTCTTTTACTCTCCCTTTATGAGGGAAACTACTTGAATGGAAACTAGTTTTAACCATTCCTGTCTGTCTTCTGTTTCAAATTTGATCTCTCCCTTTATGAGGGAAACTACTTGAATGGAAACACTTTGTTTGCTTTTTCGCTGTAAGCGAGAGCAAACTTATCTCTCCCTTTATGAGGGAAACTACTTGAATGGAAACCTGATTAACTTTGACGATTGACTCTTCTAAGCCATTACGCTCTCCCTTTATGAGGGAAACTACTTGAATGGAAACGTAAGATCAGGTTATAGAAAGTAACAATAGTTTAATTGCTCTCCCTTTATGAGGGAAACTACTTGAATGGAAACGAAAGTGAACGATTAGCAGAAGCCAATGATTTATTACTCTCCCTTTATGAGGGAAACTACTTGAATGGAAACGTCTACATAGCGAAAGCTAGTTTCATTATGGGATATTTGTTCACTCTCCCTTTATGAGGGAAACTACTTGAATGGAAACCTATCGTAAGCTTCTACTTCACTCCACATGGAGTAGCTCTCCCTTTATGAGGGAAACTACTTGAATGGAAACGACTTCTTCATGAATGTATTTGGTGAACAGCCCAATATCTCTCCCTTTATGAGGGAAACTACTTGAATGGAAACATCGGTTTATATTCCACTACCTTACGACAAGCCCATGATTGACGGCTCTCCCTTTATGAGGGAAACTACTTGAATGGAAACTTGAGATACTCCTCAACTAATTGTTGATTCAACCATAACTCTCCCTTTATGAGGGAAACTACTTGAATGGAAACATTTATTTAATCAAACAAAAGTAGGGGCGAATAATTCTTCACTCTCCCTTTATGAGGGAAACTACTTGAATGGAAACTAATTTTATAGCAGAACCTTGGACATTATATATTGTTGATCTCTCCCTTTATGAGGGAAACTACTTGAATGGAAACTTAATATACTAGCCGTAAGTGCAGTCCAGACATATCTTACTCTCCCTTTATGAGGGAAACTACTTGAATGGAAACACTACGACATCTAGTTTCCCTTCTGAGTCGAAGTAAATGTCGACTCTCCCTTTATGAGGGAAACTACTTGAATGGAAACAAAAGAGACCTAGCTACCACTGGGATAATGATAAATATCTCTCCCTTTATGAGGGAAACTACTTGAATGGAAACAATTGATATAAACTATTTGCATCTAAACTAAGTGGCGGCTCTCCCTTTATGAGGGAAACTACTTGAATGGAAACTAGAAATAGAGTTACTTTGTATTGAGTTAAAGTAGTTCTTTCCTCTCCCTTTATGAGGGAAACTACTTGAATGGAAACATTCTTTCTATACGAGCACCGATGCAGCCTATTTTCTTTACTCTCCCTTTATGAGGGAAACTACTTGAATGGAAACTACCACCGCCACTGAAAGTCTCAATGGACAAGCCTTTGTACTCTCCCTTTATGAGGGAAACTACTTGAATGGAAACTATGGGTAGTTTTAGGTCAGAAGAAGTTTTTAATCCATCAGCTCTCCCTTTATGAGGGAAACTACTTGAATGGAAACGCTAAGGTTTTTTTGTTTGAACGAATACGGGTAGATCCTCTCCCTTTATGAGGGAAACTACTTGAATGGAAACGGTTAGGAGATAATGTACCTAATTTTTCTAACCATCTCTCCCTTTATGAGGGAAACTACTTGAATGGAAACTTTGTTCTGAATACTTTAAGGTACTCAGTAACTCAACTCTCCCTTTATGAGGGAAACTACTTGAATGGAAACCTAACCTAGTTCCTATGGATAGTGAAGAAGAATCTGGTGCTTTAACTCTCCCTTTATGAGGGAAACTACTTGAATGGAAACTTTTATTAATGACCTACAGTATGAACCTTCTTTACTCTACTGCTCTCCCTTTATGAGGGAAACTACTTGAATGGAAACACTTTTTATACCTCTTTATTGATTCTATTCTCATTAGACCTCTCCCTTTATGAGGGAAACTACTTGAATGGAAACGTTCGTACTCAATGCTATCAGTTAATCTTAGATAAGACTCTCCCTTTATGAGGGAAACTACTTGAATGGAAACCTGAGAATTGAAACTGAAAGCTTGAGCGATGGTTTTACTCTCCCTTTATGAGGGAAACTACTTGAATGGAAACTCTGTAGTTGCAACACTACATTATTTCATCTCTCAGTAACTGCTCTCCCTTTATGAGGGAAACTACTTGAATGGAAACTAGATCACGGTATGGGGAGAGAGGTAATGCTAAAGAAGTTATCCTCTCCCTTTATGAGGGAAACTACTTGAATGGAAACTTTATTTATAGCCACTCTGTAATCGCATTCATTCAAGCCTCTCCCTTTATGAGGGAAACTACTTGAATGGAAACAAAACTTGGGATATATTTACGGAAGACCCTAAAGCTACTCTCCCTTTATGAGGGAAACTACTTGAATGGAAACTAATGAAAATGTTGATCCGCAAAATTACCACCAACACCATCTCTCCCTTTATGAGGGAAACTACTTGAATGGAAACTGAAATTATCTCAGGCAACATTGAAGGGATTACTCAAGCTCTCCCTTTATGAGGGAAACTACTTGAATGGAAACAAACTATCTACAGCTAAGGAAAATAATTTAGGATCATCTCTCCCTTTATGAGGGAAACTACTTGAATGGAAACTCTCTAAACTGTACATCGCCTCCAAATGCTCACATATTCTCTCCCTTTATGAGGGAAACTACTTGAATGGAAACCTATTAAATCTGGTTTATCTTTTTTATCTGTCATCACCACCTCTCCCTTTATGAGGGAAACTACTTGAATGGAAACTTTCCATTTTGACACAACCAAAAATTTATACCATCCAATCTCTCCCTTTATGAGGGAAACTACTTGAATGGAAACTTCCATGTGTTGTCAATCACTAAGTTTTGCATTTTTTCTTTCTCTCCCTTTATGAGGGAAACTACTTGAATGGAAACATTCCACAGGTATCTCAAGCTATCGGCAATGAAAGGCACTCTCCCTTTATGAGGGAAACTACTTGAATGGAAACTTCGGTAACTGTCTCATAGATGTCATCCAGCATCAATGACTCTCCCTTTATGAGGGAAACTACTTGAATGGAAACTCAATAGCTATTGCATATAAATCTTCTTTTTTGACTCTCCCTTTATGAGGGAAACTACTTGAATGGAAACCATCTATAACATATACTTGAATATTGCTTGTAGGATTAAGAGCTCTCCCTTTATGAGGGAAACTACTTGAATGGAAACTAAGTTTAAAGGCTTTTTTCCAGTTTTATTATATTTACTCTCCCTTTATGAGGGAAACTACTTGAATGGAAACGACAAGAAGACTGTGCTGAACGTCCGGCCCGCCTTCCCTCTCCCTTTATGAGGGAAACTACTTGAATGGAAACTCCAAGGTTAATGTAATCTTATCACAATGGAATATACTGCCTCTCCCTTTATGAGGGAAACTACTTGAATGGAAACTGAGTAGCCTTTATTATGTGATAATCTATAGTCACCTCTCCCTTTATGAGGGAAACTACTTGAATGGAAACGGCATAAATCATGTTAGGGAAGTAACCAGCACTATAACGATCTCTCCCTTTATGAGGGAAACTACTTGAATGGAAACGCTCCACACTGGTAACTGAGCCTTTACTGCGTCGGTGAGATCTCTCCCTTTATGAGGGAAACTACTTGAATGGAAACCAAGGTAAACCCTTTACCATTAGAATCTTTTAAGTCTCTCTCCCTTTATGAGGGAAACTACTTGAATGGAAACGAGTTAGATAAAGTTAATAGACTCAGCAAAAGACTATTAACTCTCCCTTTATGAGGGAAACTACTTGAATGGAAACGTATAAGCAGCACCGTCAGTAAAGATGGTTGGGAGTTCTCTCTCCCTTTATGAGGGAAACTACTTGAATGGAAACACCTCACGCTTAAACGTCAGCGTACGATTAATTAATGTTATCAGACTCTCCCTTTATGAGGGAAACTACTTGAATGGAAACTTATTACAATTAATTGTTGAAAAACTAAATCTGTCTAACTCTCCCTTTATGAGGGAAACTACTTGAATGGAAACCGTAGTTCTTGATCTGCTAAATCTACATGAAGTGACCCTCTCCCTTTATGAGGGAAACTACTTGAATGGAAACTTACCTTGAGCTTTGAACTCATTGGATTTAGTCTGAGCTTCTCTCCCTTTATGAGGGAAACTACTTGAATGGAAACGCACTAGCTGTTATTTTTTATTGATAATTTTAGTTTTAGCTCTCCCTTTATGAGGGAAACTACTTGAATGGAAACCTAACATAGCAGAAGCTATATTTTCGCCTGCAGCGTCAGCCTCTCCCTTTATGAGGGAAACTACTTGAATGGAAACACCCTTATATTAATTTAGACAGAATACTATGAAACTTTGGGCTCTCCCTTTATGAGGGAAACTACTTGAATGGAAACTAACTTCTATAACATTTTCTAATCTCAACTTATACTTATCTCTCCCTTTATGAGGGAAACTACTTGAATGGAAACTTTACACAACCCTTATACAGTAAATATCCTAGACTTGGAACTCTCCCTTTATGAGGGAAACTACTTGAATGGAAACGATACATGATATTAGTATCTTGGACAGTCTTATACTCCTCTCCCTTTATGAGGGAAACTACTTGAATGGAAACGATGTGTTTTATCTTCATCAAAACACATTATCATTCCTACTCTCCCTTTATGAGGGAAACTACTTGAATGGAAACCCTCAACAAGCGGCAGCCCCTGCTAGTCGCATCGAAGAACTCTCCCTTTATGAGGGAAACTACTTGAATGGAAACGTCTTGTTCTTTGATGTTTATGTTTACAGTTTCCAAATCTCTCCCTTTATGAGGGAAACTACTTGAATGGAAACAATAGATTTAATAACAGGGAAGTATGACAATGCCAACTCTCCCTTTATGAGGGAAACTACTTGAATGGAAACCAAAAGTTCTGCTATAAGAAGTAGAAAATGCTCCAGTATCTCTCCCTTTATGAGGGAAACTACTTGAATGGAAACCTAAAGTTTTAAATAATCCTACAGGTTTAAGAGTTTTATATTCTCTCCCTTTATGAGGGAAACTACTTGAATGGAAACAAGACTTTAAGGTTAGACATCAAGACGTACAAGAACGTCTCTCCCTTTATGAGGGAAACTACTTGAATGGAAACTTGCCATTAGAATCTTTTAGGTCTTTAACGTATTTATCTCTCCCTTTATGAGGGAAACTACTTGAATGGAAACAATATCTTTACGATGAAAGACTTTATCCTCCATATTGATTTCTCTCCCTTTATGAGGGAAACTACTTGAATGGAAACCATGACTCAAGTATCTGAATCAATTGATAAACCTGCTCCTCTCCCTTTATGAGGGAAACTACTTGAATGGAAACCTTCTTTAGGGAAGTAATGATCTTTGAAGTAAGATTTTTGGGCTCTCCCTTTATGAGGGAAACTACTTGAATGGAAACTATTTAGCGAGGCTTTCTTTTCTACGTCCTAGGGTTTCGCTCTCCCTTTATGAGGGAAACTACTTGAATGGAAACTAAATAAATAAAAAATGGAATCACTATAGGCTCACTATAGGCTCTCCCTTTATGAGGGAAACTACTTGAATGGAAACGAACTTTTTATAAAAAGTTCCCAGTTGGGGACGGATGGGAACTCTCCCTTTATGAGGGAAACTACTTGAATGGAAACGCTAATTTCTGTTCTTGGGCAATCTGTGATTTAGATTTACCTCTCCCTTTATGAGGGAAACTACTTGAATGGAAACTAGGGACTGGGGTTAGTTACTTCCCTGAGAGTGGTGATCTCTCCCTTTATGAGGGAAACTACTTGAATGGAAACGTCACCCCAGAAAACTGGGATGAGGACGAGTGGGAGGACTCTCCCTTTATGAGGGAAACTACTTGAATGGAAACTTGATGCCTTACTTGAGCTACCCCGTAAAAAGGGTGAAGCTCTCTCCCTTTATGAGGGAAACTACTTGAATGGAAACTATCTCGAATTTGACCTTTTATAGACCATAAAGAAACTCTCCCTTTATGAGGGAAACTACTTGAATGGAAACAAAGTATTTGCTGCATCTAGCAGTAATGTAATTAGCTCTCCCTTTATGAGGGAAACTACTTGAATGGAAACACAAAGTTCACGCCTTCTGCTACGGTACCAGACTGGGTACTCTCCCTTTATGAGGGAAACTACTTGAATGGAAACGTTTTCTAAGCGTAATTTGTATTTATCATTGTTCAACTCTCCCTTTATGAGGGAAACTACTTGAATGGAAACTTTGAATAACTAGGAGGTTATTATTTACATACAAGGTAGCTCTCCCTTTATGAGGGAAACTACTTGAATGGAAACTAACAACAAATACTGCTCAGTTTCTTGATATATATAACTTAAGTCTCTCCCTTTATGAGGGAAACTACTTGAATGGAAACAGGGATAATTCCAAGTTTTTGTCTATCATCCGAACATCTCTCCCTTTATGAGGGAAACTACTTGAATGGAAACTAATTGGCTCAATACTTCAATACGAGTTGTAACGACCTCTCCCTTTATGAGGGAAACTACTTGAATGGAAACTTAATAGATGTGTTATCTCTACAACATAAAAATTCAGACTCTCCCTTTATGAGGGAAACTACTTGAATGGAAACATACTTACGGTTAGGTAAGGCAATCCGTTTACCAATACCACCTCTCCCTTTATGAGGGAAACTACTTGAATGGAAACCTATGGCTTTCTTCGCCAATAGCTTTATCTGTACTCGCCTCTCTCCCTTTATGAGGGAAACTACTTGAATGGAAACTACGTATTAGTCTTTTTGCACAAGTCAATGTACAGGGGATCCTCTCCCTTTATGAGGGAAACTACTTGAATGGAAACTTAGCCATGATGTCTTGTTCTTTGATATTTACTTGAACTCTCCCTTTATGAGGGAAACTACTTGAATGGAAACGGTGCGAAGGTCAGATTTGAATGATACACCAGAAACCACTCTCTCCCTTTATGAGGGAAACTACTTGAATGGAAACGGGTTTGTCCGTAACGTTCCCAGAAAAATACTCTTAACTCTCCCTTTATGAGGGAAACTACTTGAATGGAAACTAAGTCATTTTTCCTCATCCAAAAATACACTGTATTCTACTCTCCCTTTATGAGGGAAACTACTTGAATGGAAACTCTACCACAGGGCGAAATTGTAAAGGTACACATCGGTTAAGACTCTCCCTTTATGAGGGAAACTACTTGAATGGAAACATTAATTTAGCGTATTTGATTTGTAAAAAAGCCAAAGCTCTCCCTTTATGAGGGAAACTACTTGAATGGAAACGGCATTACATACCTATCGTTGAAAATAATAATAATGGCTCTCCCTTTATGAGGGAAACTACTTGAATGGAAACGACGCTCAAGGCAATAAGACAGTGCCTTCAGGTATGTTTCTCTCCCTTTATGAGGGAAACTACTTGAATGGAAACATCCCACCTAAATCACATTTACCAGTATATAAAACTTCTCTCCCTTTATGAGGGAAACTACTTGAATGGAAACGCTATTAATAACGGCTTTATAGTCTGTTAACTCTAGGTTCTCTCCCTTTATGAGGGAAACTACTTGAATGGAAACTATCTATACAGACTATAGTGTTTTTTGTTATCATTACCTCTCCCTTTATGAGGGAAACTACTTGAATGGAAACCTATTTAATGTGTTGTTTTAAGTCTACTAGACTATGCCCTCTCCCTTTATGAGGGAAACTACTTGAATGGAAACGCTACCTAACTCAACGCCAGTAGGAACTTTAACGTTCTCTAGCTCTCCCTTTATGAGGGAAACTACTTGAATGGAAACCCGATGGAAGCCCAGACTACTGGGAATTTAGGTTGATCTCCTCTCCCTTTATGAGGGAAACTACTTGAATGGAAACCAAGTGCCACTAAAACTTAAATTATTAATAAAAAATAACACTCTCCCTTTATGAGGGAAACTACTTGAATGGAAACCCGTTGGCGTGGTAAGGGGTCTCAATAGCTTGCTCTTTGCTCTCCCTTTATGAGGGAAACTACTTGAATGGAAACTGATTAAGCCTTTATTTACTAACGTGTTCATTGCCTTACCTCTCCCTTTATGAGGGAAACTACTTGAATGGAAACTGTTTATAACTCCATTCTTATTACTACTACTTATAACGCTCTCCCTTTATGAGGGAAACTACTTGAATGGAAACACAGCAGCTGCAATTAAGTTTACTCCAGCCCAAACCTTTGCTCTCCCTTTATGAGGGAAACTACTTGAATGGAAACGGAATTAAAGACTCAGCTTCAAGGAAAGCCAGCTCTCTCTCCCTTTATGAGGGAAACTACTTGAATGGAAACGGTGTAAAGCTGGGTTTTGTATTTTGTCAGCCCTGATTCTCTCCCTTTATGAGGGAAACTACTTGAATGGAAACATTGCTTAATCGATATTTTTGCAATAGAATCATCTTTTGTTCTCTCCCTTTATGAGGGAAACTACTTGAATGGAAACTTAATTAGATCAATTTCCTCTAATTCAAATATTTTAGCCTCTCCCTTTATGAGGGAAACTACTTGAATGGAAACGATGGAAGTCTAACAGTTTATCGTCCAGATTTAGATAGTGAAGTTCTCTCCCTTTATGAGGGAAACTACTTGAATGGAAACACAAGTGAAGTCTCCAAACGCTAAACCATATTCTTGGCTCTCCCTTTATGAGGGAAACTACTTGAATGGAAACATAAAAGTGGCAGATATAACTACCATACCTAGAGTAGAACTCTCCCTTTATGAGGGAAACTACTTGAATGGAAACTTTCTTTCTTTTTGTTCTTTTTGTTCAGAAAGAAGCTTCGCTCTCCCTTTATGAGGGAAACTACTTGAATGGAAACTACTTCTTTGAGAAGTATAGGCATTATGCAGAGTTTGTCCCTCTCCCTTTATGAGGGAAACTACTTGAATGGAAACTAAATATCCAGACTATAGCGTCATATGGATCATCATCCTCTCCCTTTATGAGGGAAACTACTTGAATGGAAACCTGCATAGTATAGCCTAAGCGGTGGCTATTATAATTCTCTCCCTTTATGAGGGAAACTACTTGAATGGAAACATAAAGCAGCAGACAGTTTTTTAGAAAATAGCATAATTCTCTCCCTTTATGAGGGAAACTACTTGAATGGAAACGTAAGAGCTTTTTAAATTATGTTTTTTAACAGGAGTGCCGCTCTCCCTTTATGAGGGAAACTACTTGAATGGAAACAAAATACCTTCCTTTAATTACAATATTCAATCATTATTTAATTGTCTCTCCCTTTATGAGGGAAACTACTTGAATGGAAACTCATCTCTTCATACATTGAGTTAAGACAGTAGCCTTCTTCAAGCTCTCCCTTTATGAGGGAAACTACTTGAATGGAAACATCATCTAACACTGCCATATCTGATTCAGATAACTCTTCGCTCTCCCTTTATGAGGGAAACTACTTGAATGGAAACAAAGAGAATGAAAAACTAAAAGCAGGAATAGAGTATTTAACTCTCCCTTTATGAGGGAAACTACTTGAATGGAAACGACGTGAGCGATTGCCCATTAATTTAATGAAAAAGGATAACTCTCCCTTTATGAGGGAAACTACTTGAATGGAAACCCACCACACCTATCCAAAGAATAGTCTCCGTTTATACTCTCCCTTTATGAGGGAAACTACTTGAATGGAAACCTTTAACTATTTGTTCTTTTTCTGCATACTCTTTTAACTAATTGTATTCAAGCTCATTCAATCTAACCTCTACTTTTTAATTCAGTGTGGGTAGTTCACAACTAATAAAATAAATTGATCAACTATAATAAGAATTGTAAAGAAATGTTGAGAATATTAAGAAAAATATGAGTAAGGTTAACTTAGCAGAAATATCTAGTAAATTAGATAGTAGTAACTCTAAAGATAGATTATTAGCCTTAGCATCCTTAAGGGAAGTAGAAGCACAAGACGCTGTACCTTTGATAAAGAAAGTTCTCAATGATGAGATGTTACCTGTGCGCTCTATGGCAGTATTTGCTTTAGGCATCAAAAAAACTGATGAATGTATGCCTATTTTAGTTAAATTATTAGAAACAGATCCAGATTATGGCATTCGTGCCGATGCTGCTGGTGCATTAGGTTACCTAAAAGATATTAACGCTTTTGAGGCTTTGGTAAGAGCTTTTTATGAAGATACAGAATGGTTAGTCAGATTTAGTGCGGCGGTGTCTTTAGGCAATTTAGGAGACGTTCGAGCTAAACAAGTTTTATTACAAGCATTACACAGCTCAGAACCAGTTTTGCAACAAGCCGCAATTTCAGCATTAGGAGAAGTAAAAGCAGAAGATTGTATCGAGGAAATATTAGTTTTTGCTCAATCTCAAGATTGGTTAATTAGACAACGATTAGCAGAATCTTTAGGTAATTTTAACACAGAAAAAAGCATCTCAGCCTTAAAATTTCTCCTCAAAGATTCTAACCCACAAGTATCTGAAGCGGCAGCGCATTCTCTGGAAAAAGTTAAAGCGGAAAAATAATTATTGACAATATCAAAAAATACTTAACGATTCTTTATAATAAGAAGAATCACGATTAACCCTTATCAACACAATAAAGCTGATGTATCCATTGTTACTAAGTTTGAGTGTCTAGTGTGAATTAATATAACGAATCTAAGTATGCAAGGTCAAGATATAATGACGAATTACCCCATTGATAATAGTTTAACTCCCTTTCAAGGACAACCTTGGTTAGTAGAAGACAGAGATGCTTGTGGTGTTGGTTTTATCGCCTATCAAGATAACCGTCAATCCCATAAATTGGTAAAACAAGCCCTTAAGGCTTTACACTGTATGGAACATCGGGGAGGATGTAGTGCAGATCAAGACAGTGGTGACGGTTCGGGGATTTTAACAGGAATTCCGAAACAAGTATTTAAGCCTTGGTTTAGTGACAATAATTTTGAAATGCCTCCAGAAGGAGAATGGGGTATCGGGATGGTATTTTTACCCCAAGATGAAAAAGAAGCGGAAAAAGGGCGCTTATTTGTGGAGGAAATGGTAGCGGTAGAAAGTCTTAAAACCCTCGGTTGGCGTAAAGTACCTATTAATTCAGATGTTTTGGGCAAACAAGCTAAAGAAAATCAACCTCGTATTGAGCAAATTATTGTTACTTCAGGGGAAACTCATTATCAAGGTGATGAGCTTGATCGTCGTCTCTATGTAGCACGGTCAAGAGTGGGAAAACAATTATCAGATGATTTTTATATCTGTTCTTTTTCTTGTCGTACTATAGTTTATAAAGGTTTAGTACGGGGGGAAATTTTAGAACAATTTTACTTAGATTTACAAAACCCAGAATATCAAAGTCGTTTTGCGGTATATCATCGTCGTTTTAGTACTAATACCATGCCAAAATGGCCTTTTGCTCAACCCATGCGAATTTTAGGGCATAATGGCGAAATTAATACTCTCATTGGTAATATTAATTGGATGAGTGTACGGGAAGCAAATTTAGAGTTACCCGGTTGGAGTCAAGAAGAGTTTGAAGGAGTTACACCTATTGTTAACATGAATAATAGTGATTCTTACAACCTTGACAGTTCTTTAGAATTATTAGTTCGTACAGGTCGCAGTATTCCTGAAGCCTTGATGATTCTTGTGCCTGAAGCCTATAAAAATCAGCCCGAATTAGACAAATATCCCGAAATTACTGACTTTTATAATTACTATAGCGGATTAAAAGAACCTTGGGATGGTCCTGCTTTACTGGCTTTTAGTGAAGGTAAAACCGTTGGTGCTTGTCTTGATCGTAATGGTTTACGTCCTGCTCGTTATGCTATCACAAAAGATGGCTATGTGGTGGTAGGTTCAGAAACTGGAGTCGTTGACTTAGACGAGTCAGAAATCATCGAAAAAGGTAAACTTGGACCAGGTCAGATGATTGTCGTTGATTTAGAACATAATAAAATTCTCAAAAACTGGGAAGTTAAACAGGCGATCGCCATTCAAAAACCCTATGGGCAATGGTTAAAAGAATATCGAGTACATTTAGACAGACAAGCTATAACCCCCCTTGCTAAGGGAGAATCTACCCCCCTAACCCCCCTTGCTAAGGGGGGAGACGTAGTCGGGGGGTTAAGTAATTTCGACTTAGTGCAACAACAGACAGCATTCGGCTATAACCTCGAAGATTTAGAAATGGTTATCACTGCTATGGCAAGAGATGGGAAGGAAGCGACTTTTTGTATGGGTGATGATATTCCCCTCGCTGTGTTATCCCATAAGCCTCGTTTATTATACGATTACTTTAAGCAACGTTTTGCTCAAGTTACTAACCCCCCTATTGATCCTTTACGAGAAAGTCTGGTAATGTCATTACGGATGCACTTAGGAGCAAGGGGAAATGTATTACATATAGAGCCAAAAAATGCTCATACTCTCTTACTTGATTCCCCTGTGTTGTCAGAATCAGAGTTAGACTTCATCAAAAAAACTGACTTCTCTGCCATAGAATTATCTACTCTTTTCCCGATCAGTGATGGACCTAATGGGTTAAAATTAGCCTTAGAAAGATTATGTAATGAAGCTACCCAAGCCGTCAATAAAGGGCATCAAATTATTATTTTAAGCGATCGCACCTCCCCTAGCTCCCCCTTGAAAGGTGGGGAAAATGGGCAAGAAGTCTCCCTTGCTAAAGGGGATTTAGGAAGTTCAATTTCCACTGAATATTCCTATATTCCACCTCTCCTTGCTATGGGTGCAGTACATCAACATCTAATTAAAGAAGGATTACGGTTAAAAACTTCTTTGATTGCCGATACCGCTCAATGTTGGAGTACGCATCACTACGCTTGTTTAATCGGTTTTGGAGCTTCTGCTGTTTGCCCTTACTTAACCTTACAAACAGTTTCCGCTTGGTGGGGCGATGAT